>Ga0335069_10000020_pt1 | contig 314727 bp, 304 predicted proteins | sample Lox_Sample_11_FD_206714 | JGI IMG/M metagenome (GOLD analysis project Ga0335069, IMG submission 206714) | Soil microbial communities from Loxahatchee National Wildlife Refuge, Florida, United States - Lox_Sample_1.1 | ecosystem: Environmental > Terrestrial > Soil > Wetlands | place: USA... | reverse complement strand
CCAGGCGTCGAGGTCCCGGCGCGTTGCTGCCACTTTGCCTTGCTGGTAGATCTGTCCGTTCGCATCCTTGACGCAGAAACTGATGCTCTTCTTGTGTATATCTAGTCCGATGTAATACATATGTCCTTCGAGGAGCCTCCGTGGTTGTGGTCTGAATCAACGTGGTCGTTGAGTTCAGCTCTTTCTACACCACGTGCTCCTCATGGACTTAGCATTCAAACAGCCACTCGTTATTCGATCAACCTGAACATCCTTGCTTTGATACCGCAAGAGCGCGCCAGTTGTGTTCCAGATGTTGGGTTCAAAATCCGCAAAGCGGCACTGATGTCGGTCCCGATCGTGAATGATAAGTGATACACGCCTTCCGAGAACCGGCAGGGGAGATTCCGGCAGTCGAAGCTGCTCGATCACTGTTTGGGGAGATCGTGCGCCTGTGGTGGCGGCGGGACTGCAACGAATTGGGCCCTGCTCTTTAGTGCTTCCTTCCGAAAGATTTTGCTTGACCTTATACCAATCAATCGTAGTATAGTGTGCAATCATCATAGTGCACTACGATCGGCACCTGCAGAGAGGATAAATGTAATGACCCGAGAATCGAAGATTGACGAGCTTGAAAGGCTGCTCAACAGCGAGGAGGACACCCCGGTTCAAATCTTGCCCAGCGGCGAAATAAAAGAGGTCGGTCGAGCGACCGCCGCCGAAATGGGAACAAAGAAGCCCCTGACGATGAGGGAGAACCTGGGCGGAGAATACTGAGGGCGACATGGATCTTAACCGTATACAGCGAGAATTCTCCGAAGCTCAAAAGACCTTTTCTCTTGTTGAGTTGCGCCCTACGACTGACGGGAAGGTGTATGCCCGAACCGCCGTGCAGACCTCGAATCAAAAGTCCTACGTGCTTTCAATTAGATTCCCAGACAGCTATCCGAACGAAATGCCACGTGTTTACGTTGACGCGCCGGTGATTACCAGTGCACCCCACCGATACCAAGGTGGGTACATTTGCTACTTGCACCCTTCGATGTGGAATCCCGGCATTCACCATCTGACGTTTGTGATCGCGCGAGCGGCGAAGTGGTTAGCTAAGTATGAAGTGTGGCGCGAGCGCGGGACATGGCCCGGAGCCCAGATTAAACACTAAGGAGCAAACTTGAAGATAGATTTCAAGACTTTGGGGATGATGGAACTTAGAAGTTCGCCGGGCGAAGTCTTGGACCGGGTGGCGAGGGATGGAGAAGTATTTGTTGTCGAGCGAAACGGGCAACCGAAAGCCTGCCTTGTGCCGGTTTCCTTTCTCCTACCAGACGTTTCACCGGATCGAATCACGCAAGAGCTGGGCAAGCTCGACGAGAAAAACGAGAAGTACAAACTCACGATCACCGACAACAAGGAATTGGAGATCAACTGCCACGAAACCGCGGCCGGCGAGAACGTGATTCTTAGTATTCTCCTGCCGCACGGATATCCGGATTCCGCACCAAGAATTAACGCGCAGCCCGTGCCAGCAGACACCCCTCACCGATGGCAGGATGGTTCGCTCTCCATCTTTGGGTCTACGACGAGCTGGAATGCGAAAAAGCACGATGTGCCCCACGCCCTCAGCCTTGCTAGGGGATGGCTTAAGGAATACGCAAAGTGGAGAAAGACCGGCAAGTGGCCGGAAAGGATGGACGCGCGATGAATAAAGATCGAACGTTCGAGAGAATCGAGGCGCTTTTCGACATTGCAATGTTCGCTGATGTCAAAGCCTTAATTCTGGGATGCGGTTCTGGAGGCGGTAGTGTGGGCCTGCAGCTCGTCATGTCCGGAATCCGCAATTTCACGCTGGTGGATTGTGATGTTCTGGGTCCCGAAAACGTAATTAGGCACGTTTGCGGAAGAAGCTTCATCGGCAGAAAAAAAGTTGACGCCGTCGCTGAGATGCTTCGGGACAGAAATCCCAATGTAAACATCGCGACCATCGACGCCGACATTATGAGCCATCCGGACATTGCATCGGAAATTCGCGGGTCCGATGTGGTGGTGCTGGCCACCGATAACGAGCCGTCACGCTACAAAATCAACGGACTCTGTGTGCAGTACGGCATTCCCTTCGTGGTCGGGCGCGTTTTCACGCGCGGAATTGGCGGGGAGGTCTTTGCATATCGGCCTGAGAGCGGCGGGTGCCTGGCGTGCCTCGAATCGTTCTTGCAGCGCACCACATTCAGGGAGGGCATCAAGGAAATTGACCTCGTCTCTGACGAAGAACGAGAGAAAGTGTACGGGATGGAGATCGCGGAGATAAAGGATTCCCCTGGCTTAGCCGTGGACATTTCCTTCATCACTTCTTTTCACACCCGTTTTGTCCTCGATGCCATTGTGCGGGGCCTGAAGGAGCGCCCGAAATTCCTCGACCTGATCGATGAGAACTACGTCATTTGGGGCAATCGCCCCGTGCATCCGTTTACAAAACACTTCCACCTCCAAAGGTTCCAGTTGTCCCAGCAGGAGTCGTGCACTATTTGCGCTACGAGGGCCACAGCCAAATGTTTAGATCAAAACAACCTCATTTTTCCGTAACAATTTCCCGCGGCGTGCTCGACTCAATCTTTGACGAGTGCGACTTGTACGATTCGCACGAAACGGGTGGCAAGCTAATAGGCACCTATCAGAAGAAAGGTGCCCGTTATGACATCCAGCTCTCAGGTGTGCTTGGGCCAGGACCAAACGCCACGCGATCCGCCACCAGTCTCTATCAGGACGGCGATTATCAGGAACAGGTTTTCAGGAAGATTGAGGAAAGGCACCCCGAAATCGAACACCTGGGCAGTTGGCATACTCATCACGTTAACGGGTTGGCCACACTAAGCCAGGGAGACGTCACCACCTACCGCAGAACCGTCAACCACTCAAAGTACAATATCGAGTTCTTCTACGCGCTGCTGGTGGTGAAGAAAAATTCGGGTGGCAATCCCAAGTACGAAATCAAGCATTACTTCTTTCGTCGCGACGACGACAAAGTGTACGAAGTACCAGCTCGCGAGGTTCGCACTATTGATGGGCCGGTCTTCTGGCCTTTGCCGGGCGGAAAAACCGCACACGCCACTCCAGAGCCGCCAACAAGTCACACCCCTCCCAACATCGAGCGGGTTAAGGATCAAGAGTTCTTCTCCGATTTCTATCCGAGTCTGAAGGCGCTGCTGGACAAGCGCGGTGGCACGGTCTACTGGAAAGGGCCCCTATCGCTAATTGACGGCTCGCGCGCCGAAGTTCTAGCGATGGAGAATTTGGACAATGGCAAGCCGTGTTATCTAGTGACCGCCAAACACCCGGAGCATGCGCTCGCAGGGGTTTTGTCCGAGTACAAGGAGCGGAACTTTCGTTCGGCGCGCCACGCGGTTTTACAGCTGCAAGCAGATCTGAATCAGGCAATGTATCGCCAGAGGAAGGGGTAACCACAGTGAATGTCATTACTGCAGGAGTTGGTCAAGGGGCGCTTGCCATCGTTCGACACAACAATGAAGCGATAATTGTCGATTCGCGGATTCCGCCTTGTGACGATAAAACGGTCGCCATCGTAAAGGAATTGCTCGCTGTTTCATTGAAAGACCACTACGTCAAAGGTTTTATATTGACGGGCTTCGATGATGACCACTGCGATATCGTGGGAACCTCCATCGTGTTGCGGAAATATCGCCCGGATTGGGTAATGTACCCGAAATATTTCAAAGAAACCGAAGAAGCCAAGTTGGTCTTTGAGCTCCTTGATGAGGAGGAAGAACTCAGGCGCACCACGGCGAATCCATTGAAGCGCCTCTCCGTGCGATTAGACCTGCTCTCCCAGCGCAATCTCAAGGGCCTGTCTAATAATTTCGACTTTGAACTATTTTCCCCTCACATCGAAGACATGGACTGCTCGAATAATTGCAGCATCGTCCTCAAACTGACGGGGCGCGGCCCGCGTGGATTCTCATATCTAATTACGGGAGACACGGAAAACGAAAGGTGGGAGACAATCGACAAACTTTTCGGCAGTTCCCTCAAATCCCACGTCCTTGCCGCCCCTCACCACGGCTCGAAAAACGCGGCGCATCCCGCTTCATTGTATGACATCGCTCCGCACACAGTGCTCATCAGTGCAGGTGTAGACAACCAGTATGGCCATCCCCACCCGGCCGCCCTGCGGGTCTACAGCAAGGTGGCGAAGTACGTGTATTCAACAAATATGGAGGGTGGCGTGTCGCTCTTGACCCAGGCTGGGGCGACCGAGCTCACAACGACTCTTATACCCTGCGCAGTCACTGAGCCTGTGGGTTAGTGGCCATCATGACACCGAGAAAAGCAAGCACCATGTCGGTGAAGGAGCCTTACCTCAAGGGTAAGAATGCTGTGTATTTGTGGTCCTTCATTGGTATTAACCTCGCCGTCTTTTTGTCTCTTATTGTCGGCGGGAAATTTGCAGGCTCATCCATCGAGAGCTTCTGGGGGCGGGTGACCGCGAAGGATGGAATCATCGCATCCAGCATACCCATCGTTGCTATCGTTCTGAGCGGCGTCCTGAGTGACACGGCAAAGGCCAGGCTGGTGTTCTGGCGGTGGCGCAATCCCCTTCCCGGCTGTCGTGCCTTCACTGAGCTGATAGGCACGGACCCCCGAATTGATGTACCAGCGCTAAGGAAGAAGCTGGGAGAGCTACCCACAGATCCACAGGCGCAAAATGCACTTTGGTACCGCCTGTATAAACAACAACGCACGGACGTCAGAGTCTGGGAAGCGCACAAGATTTATCTGTTAACAAGAGATCTGACAACGATATCGGCTTTGTTCGCAGTGCTATTCTCGGCTGGAGTCATAACAGCTTCGCTCGGCTTAAAGACTTCACTTTTATATATTGGAGCTCTCACTGCGCAATACCTGCTCGTCGCGAGTGCGGCACGAAATTACGGTGAGCGATTTGTCTTGAATGTTTTATCCGAAGAGTCGCAACGAGCATAGTTCTGGGTCTACAAAATGTTCGAGCAGCGTATTTGTGCCCCGCAAGGTTACAAGCGCCAAGCGGGCCCAGAACCGAATATTGGCGATCCTTGGAAAGGCGCCTACCGAAGACGTCGCGGCTGCAGGGTTCACAAGGGCGTCGCAGACTTTGGTTGGATGGTGGGACGACAACGATGACCGACAGAACCCGCGGCCCGTGATCGGAATTACGAGGCGGAATCTGGCTTGTCGGAGCTGATTCAATACTTCGTGATGCAAGCTTCCCCTGACCGCTGCTCAAGCCGTCTTGCGACCATTCATCGATGCTATCGATCGGCATCCAGACAAGCTTCATTGGTTTGTGAAGGGCCTAGTCGTCAGAGAAGATAGTCAGCCAAACACGGATCAATTCTGGTCTCTTTGGGAATTGTTTGCTGACTCGGTAAGCAAAGCTAAGTGGATTGATGATCTCGACGATGAACGCCCGTGGGCAGGAGAACTAGTTGTAGCGCTCTTTCTCGGAACCGGATTGAAAGAGAACGTACGCCACTGGCGAAGCGTGGAGGGTCGGGCCCACCACGTGAACTCCCTCTTCTACAAAATGCCACCTTCGTCGACGGCATTGAATGCTTACCTCCGCTTTCTGTACCACATAGGTGAACGCTCGCTTCCGGACGCCTTCATCCGACTCGCACATCGTCTTCAGAGGGGGGAAACCACGGAGATCCAGGGTTACGCCCGAATGTATTCACTCTTAAAGCCCTGGTTCAGACTGATAATTACCGATTCCTGTGGCATAACAAGAGGATTCCAATATTTCCACGTGTATTGCGCAGGAACAGGATAGAACATTTGAACTTGCGCTAGAGTTAACTTAATAAAGATGTATACACCGACGCATTGCAGCTTATTCCCGGTCGCCGATAGACACACGTTATATTTGTCCCGCTCCTCTGAATAGATAATTGCAAGCGTCCGAGCGAGATCCAATGGTGACGTAGGGACCTCCAAAGGTACATCAACACCCGGCCTATTCAGCAGTTGGTCACGATAAAATGTGCTCCTTAATGGACTCGCACCGTCCCGTCGTAAGGAGTATAGAGGCATGGTTCGATTTGGCTCTAGTCGGTTCCACAGGCCGACAACTCTTTGTGGTTCAAATCCAAGAAATGTAAGCAACAAAGACTCGCGTCCTTGCACATACGACGTACTGTAAAGAGGAAGGGCGATTATTCGATCAAGGCCTCGCGATGGTCTGCCGGTTTGAGGCCCTGCAATATCTGTGAAAAACAGAGTGACATCATTGCGTTTTGCTGCTTCGTCGAGGTATCGAAGGAATACTAGAGTGTATGCTTTCGTGAATGTCGACACATCTATCAAAATACGCAGCCCTTCTGGTTTACCGTGAGCTTCACGTATTATCTTGTCGAGCTCCATTAAGGCATCTTCGACGGACCACAAGTCTCCCGTTATTGAATATGTAGGGACCTTGGTCTCTCGTAATGCAGCTTGAATATAGCGATGGTTTTGGTCTTCCATCAGAAAGGCATCGTTGACGTTATTGTGCCGATATCGAAAGATGATCGAGGAACGCAGTTGGATTCTGGGTAATAGTCGCGTGACGAAGCTGGTGCTACGCACTTCCCAAGAACTCGCTGCTAGTAGAAGGTCATAAACCTGTTTTGGATATATGTCACCCATGCAATTCTGCGAACGAAGTCCGGTGCCTGTGACCTAATGTGCCGCGAAGTGCCTCTTCAAGTCCGCTGAGACTGTGCTCAAGAACGTTCTCACAGTCCTTCTGTATGCTGGCAGATGCCGGACTGAGCACAGAGTTTTTCAATGTAATCAACATTGAAAGATCCGTATTGTAGCTTTCGATCGCCTCGGCAACTAACTCAGACACCTTGCTCTTAATCGATTCGGGAACACACGTCACCACGTGATGCAATCGCAAAGCGGGGGCCATTTCAAACACTTCGAGTAGCGTGTTAAAGGTGTCCGCCTCCCCTTGAGAAACGTGGGCCATGCAGGCTAAAAGCGTGGCCTTGTGCATGAACAAGCGCTGTAACTTGCGCTTGTCATATTTAACACCTGTCTTCTTCTCGAGCTCTATCCGCGACCGAAAACTCTCACACCAGTAAACAAATTCTCGCAAGAACGTCAGAGGGACCGCCTGATGCCCTATATACTCGTACGCGTCTAATTTGGTGAGCACACTATTTCGGCATGTTTCAAACAGACTTTGATTAAAAATACATACACTCTCCGTCACAAGACACATCCTCCGCGTTCGATTTTCCTCGAAATCCCTAGATTTAGCGGCTTGATCTATGATCTGGGACGTGTCGATCACTGCCGGAAAGGGCTGAAATGGAGCATCGTCTATTGATAACGCCGATGGCAGGTCAGGGGCCTCGATTTCACGCTCTCGGAACCATTGGGAACAGTAATCCAGAAGACTTTTTGCAAGCCCGAATTCGCGTGTTGAGATGTTACCTACGACAAATAGATCGGCGTCAGAACTTCGTTCAACTGCTTCACGCCTCGCAAATGACCCGGCTAGGCCGACCGCAAGATTCGTGGCAGCGTTCCCGAATGTCTCGTAAATTTTCGGCTCTAAGGTGCGTTTTGCCTCTGCTACGACTGAATCGGCATATTCCATGGACCGAAGCAGGAACTCTGTATTCTTGCGATTGTCCTTAAGGAAGCGACTGAGGTGGTTACGCGCAAAAGTCTCCAGGGATTGAGGATAGTGTAGTAGTGGGTCGCTGACCGTAATTGGCCAGAAGCTCCCTTGTTGTTGTTGTGTGGGTGACTTCCTCCTCGACGGCTGTGCCACAGCATCGGCAATGATCTTTTTGAGATTATTGCTATGTATGACGAGCGGTTGTCGTTCAGTAAGTGGCAGATCGTTCCTGGGAAGTAGTATTCGATTAAGTTCAACTTGCCAATCGTCGGGATCTTCAGGTTCGATGTCGCTTTGTCTAAAAATGGACTCACGAAGTGCAAGGCGAAGGAATGGCTCAGCTTTGCTCTGTTTTCCGCCTCTGAAAGTTATAAGGGGTCCCGCCTTTTGCGCACTCATTTCCTTCAAGACAAAACTAGTCAAGTATTGTACTACTCCTCTATCACCCTCCACGCTACTAGCAATCCCGTTGTATGAAATTTCTGCCACTTTTTTTGCAGCCCTGTGCTGTGACTCAACCGAGAGCTGGCCTCCGGAGCGAAGGCTCCCGGGGTCGTCTGCGTGCTCCACGCACTTCTCCAAGAGATACAGGAAATTGTAGATATTATGATCGGATAATTTAGTCAGATCTCGGATGCCAGCATATCGGATGGTCGAAAGTCCTTCGGGAGGTTGCTCAACAACTAAATCGTCGAGATTAGGTCGCACTTTTAACTCGGGATCCTTCTCCCGTTCCACTAATAGGCGTTTCTGGACAATTGCTCTCAACAACTGCAGATATGTCGGTTCGTCCAGTAGGTTATCCAGATCAATAACTCTGAAATCTTGCGGTTCTGCAATAGTTCCACCGAGATACATTTCATATGTCTGTAGACTCTCAGGCTTCAGGCTTGCGCGTACATAAAAATGTCGCGGACTAGGCAAGCCGAATAGCGTATTGGCAATGCTCTGTTGGAATGGAGACAGATCACCGTATCGATCAAGCAAGAACAGGCTCGTGAAAGGCTTAATGGAGGTCTCTAAAGCTTGCGCGATAATCCCACACAAATCATTCAGTGCCGAAACTGTAAATAAGCGTTGTACGTCCGTCGTTTTGGACGACGTGAGTTTGACGTTTGCAACATTGCGTAATGCATCTGTCAAAGACCCTAAGTATTGAACTAGTTCTTCGCAACTGTCGCCTGCATCATCGGGTAACCGAAGGGCTACCTTGATGCGGTTTGCTAATGCATGGTCTCCGTACTCGAATAATTCTTTGTGAGCGGCAAGCGCTTTAAGGACTTCGCCCATCAGCAGCGTCGCTATAAAGGCCTCAAAGAGGAATCCGTTTTTTGCGCCGATCTTGTCTTCCAAAAAAGGCGCACATTGGGATAAATCAAATGTAATATAGACTCCCAAGAACGGAAACGTCGGAGTGGGATTTGACAGAGTGTGCGAGAGCTTTCGGAGAGTGATTGTTTTGCCTGCCCCACGCCCCCCAAGGAGCATGTAGTGCTGCCGCATCACGAGAGTTGAGCGGAGCAAGTCTACAGGTTCGACGAAAAACTTCGCTATCTCCTGCTCTGTAAGATCATCGGCCTTTATCGCGGAAAGGAAATTGTTCTGTGGGTAGAAGCGTGGTTGGACCATACAGTTCTATAAAAAAAGGGTCAGCAGTGCTGGCCCTCGAGTTGTTTTCGCGAAAGATCGAGATGCATTAACTCTTTTGCCCTTGGAATGTCAATGACGTTGATCGCTAATCCATCAACCTCGACTTTGGTTTCCGGTATGCTATACGTTGAAACCAAGAAGAACCCTTCGACAGTCACCAATAGCGGCGTCATTTGCAGCAAACCCCTGACGCTGGGCTGTTTTTTGGATTGAGCGGTGTGCGACTCACAGTCTTGCTTCACCAAAATTAGTACCTCGCCGGCAGATAGGCTCTTCTTCAGCATGCTCAACTCTACTTTGTCGAGGTCTCCGTCGCCGACGTGGCTTCCCGTTTTGTCGTAGAAGTCCGCGCGCTCAAAATGGCTTACTTGAGGAGCGGCTTCTGGGCTCGGAGAGAAGAGATTCCCATTCAAGTGCATTTGCTGACACCTCCTCCTTGACAACGTCGACCTTGTAATGTATTGTGTTTTCAATAACTTCCCTTGGGTAATTCTACACCTCTGACCCGGTGAAGAATAGACCTCCGTTATCCACAAGGTTCGTTCCCGTATACCAATACGTCTCGAGCGACCCAAGGGGATCTTCTTTGAACTGAACCAGTTGAAGATCGCATCTCAAGACAGCTGCTGCGTTCTCGTTATCTGTGCAAAACGACGAAACTAACTGTGCAAAAGTTGCTGCATTCGTGGGTTCCGAAGAGCACAGCAGCACCGAGCCTAGTATCTTTCCGCCCTTGTCGCTACTTTGTAATAGACCACCAGAGTAAGGATCACACAAGTTACAGATGAACTGATAGAACTGTCGCCTTGGCACCTTCCAGCATCGCCTTTGAGATGCACAATCCCATTTGTATGCTCAACGGAGCGGTGCTGAATGTTCCAAGACTAGCCCAGTGTTTGCACTCAACTTGGAACGCAACACTACGCTCGCACTTAGCTTGTGTCAAGCGATATACAAGTCATAGCAAATCGTTACTATGCTGCGGCAGGTTGAAGTGGCCAGAGCCAAAGAAACTACCTTTTATCGAGTTTAAAATACAACCCGGTTGCGATCATTGAATTCGTTAATTATCCTTGCCGTGTGAAAGCCGTCACGTACCCTAGAGCGAACTGGCAAAGGACGGTTGCGTTTCGATGAATACCACTCCGGCAGATCAAAAGAAGATCGTTTACATTCTTGGCGCGGGTTTCTCAATCCCCGCTGGCGCGCCACCGCAAAGACAAATTCTTGCCGACATTTTCGCCCTCGATACACACATAGAACGAGTCAGAGCAGCGAGGAGTAGGCTTCAAGAGTTTCTCGCGGAGGATCTACGGATACTCCCGGAGGCCGTGGCGGACGTGGCGTTGGAGGATGTGTACACACCAATTGACCGGTGTATCGCTGACGGTACTTCCCTCAAGAGCCGGAGCGCAGGACAATTGACCGAATTACGTGAGAACCTTGGTTATCTAATCTCTGTCGCAATCTCGCAGAGGATAGCGAAGCAGCAGGAAACGCCCCCTTTTAGCACCAAGTATATTCACGATTTTGCACGTCATCTCGCCATCAAAGCGTCGAAGCGCGCGGCGCTAGCAAAGGATAATCCGGACTCTTCACGCGCGAAGCAATACGATCCTTTTTCAATCATTTCGCTCAATTGGGACATCCTTCTCGACAACGCGCTCCACTCCGCGCTTGAGTCGATCGATCCGGGCCCAGTGGAGGATTATTCCCCTTTTGGGGTTGTCGACTACTGCTGTTACGTTAGCTCACTTTACCCAGGCGACACGCGAATCCGTTCGGGCTTATGGAGCCTCGGATGCCGTGGGTATAACGTCAAGCTTCTTAAGCTGCATGGATCGATGAACTGGCTACAATGTCCAAACTGTCAGCGGCTCTTTGTAGGCTTCGGCGATAAACAGCAAATTCTGGAGCATGTCGGAACAGACACATGCCGTCATTGCATGGCATGCGGATATGACAACAAGCTTGCTGGCTCGCTTGTGATGCCTACATTTTTGAAAGACCTTAGCAACTTCCAGATAAAGCTCGTCTGGCAAAACGCAGGCGTCGAATTGATGGAAGCCCGTCGCCTGGTTTTCATCGGCTATTCGCTTCCTAATGCGGACTTCGAATTCCGACAACTACTCTCGCGCATGGTTCATAAAGATGCTGCGATCGATGTCGTTCTCTATGAAGGATCAAGTGAGGATGCGAAGAGACGATTTCGGGCTGAAAAAGATCGCTATAGTCAATTCTTTGGAGATCGGCAGCTGCAGTTTCATCCGAGCGGAGCCGTCAGGTTCGTGGAATCACACGTCAACGGCGAACCCCAACCGAGCCTTCCCCACGCATAACCTCTTTTGTGGGTGGTTATCCAGAATCCGCGCACTACGCTTTACCGAGCAAAGCATGCCGCGTTGCTATTGGGCCGCCTACTCAGCCAGGAAGTATCCGCCGAATCATTCACAGTATCGTTGCACAGACGGTCACAATTTCATCTACATCGCGGGCGCAAACTAACCAGGGGTCGAGCGATCTGCTTGAATGCAAAAGGTCTGGCGCCGAGCGCGAAACTAGGCCCCCTGAGCCCAAGCCAGGGGGCCTACCCAGAACTTGTTTTTGACGTAAGAATCGCCAGCTGAGAGGAATCGAAGAAGCTGAATTCAAGTTGGCGGTCGTCCCCGGTGCCCGTCGTCCTGTGAAAAATCTGACGTGCAGAGACAGCCTCAACTCCCAGGATCTTGGGATTTGCAACCAGGTCGTTGCAGATCTCGCAGGCCCCCACCAGCAATCCCCTTTGCACAACAATTCCACATTCACAACGTTGATAGGGTCCAGTAATGCCATTGAGCAGCACTCCACTTAAGCCAATGCTCGCCATCGCGGACATTGATCAAGCAGTCTGTTGTGGGGCTTGCCAATCCAAATAGAGAGTGATAAAGGACGTTATCATTCTCGATTGATGATATGCTTGCCCCGCAGAAAGTAGGGTTATTCAAAGCTGCTCATCAAAACGCGAGATGATGTATGGCCGGACAGAATCACGTACCCAGACCTTCTGACGCGAACGCGGAAGATGTTCATCGTCTAGAGGTGCCGGACCGCCTTTCTGAGAACTACTGGCATAGCGCGACCAAGTACCAGTTCTGGTACTCAACAGTCGGCCTGGTGATTGGCACTCTTTGCGTTTTGTCGGGAGTCATTCTCTTCTTACACGGTGTTGGGGGTACAACAAATTGGACGACAAGCGTGCTAGGCGCCAAGAGTGAGCTGTCTGATGCTGCTCCTGGCGTTGTGTTCGGCGTGTTGGGCCTGTTTATAATTTGGGTCACTCGCTACAAGGTGAAGGCGAAGACCAAATAACAGAGGTCCTATGATTGCGGCGAAGACGTCTTCAGACACACGCGTGTTCGAATTCAGACTGAGTCAGAAACCTGGCTGTGAGGTCTCTTCCGCAGAAGGAAGGCGCGACGCTGCCGCGGATGGAGCGGTGGTCTTCCCACCTGGCAATCCGGCTCAAGCAGAGTCCATTCCGGACTTGGGGCTTCCTGCATATTGGGACATCCCAGCCTCCGAGACGGAGCAAGCAAGAAAATCTCATTTCTTTTCAGCAACGGCTGGCCTTCTAAAGAAGCTACCGGTTCAACACGTCGCGCCATTGAATAGGGGAGGAATTCGCTTTTTCAAGGGCCCCCGTACAATTGGGGGCTACTATCGGGCGCACTCGTCTACTGTCTGTATGAATGCCGCGGTGTACCCAGCCGTGTTTCCCATCGCTCTACTCCACGAAATAGGCCATCTGGTGCATCTTGAGGTTGCGGGACCAACGGCTCGCAGGGTTACTGATTTATCGTGGCTCCAGATAGGACCATTTCGCATACGCAAGTTTTGGAAGGGGCACGATAGCTTCCTCACTCCTTATAGCGCAGTCTCACCTGAAGAAGATTTTGCTGAAATCTATGGAGGATATGCTGCGGGATTGTTTCAACAGAAAGAGTGGCTCGAAATTGGATTTGGCAAGCTGTCGATCTGTCCGGTGTGCCGCAAGGAATGGTTTGCGCTTGATCTAGAGGATGGCGACCGCGGCATTTGTAGTGCTTGCGACACAATGTATGTGCGTAGGGACAATCAGTGGACTCCTTACAGGCGAAACCTCGCCGCTGGGAGAGCGGCGATGTTAGGGATGCCATGGACGCCGCCCGGTTCAGAAACAACGTCGTGAGCTAGAGCACATCTGCGACAATCAAAGCTCAAGTAGAAGCCCAATGTATTTGTGCAACACTCCGTAAGAGAATGCTTTTTCAATCTATCTCCGGCTTGATTGTCTAACCCGATAAAATACATTATCGCGTTTACACATTTACACGTGAGCTGTCGCCGCCAAAACATCTGCCACAAGCTCGCGGCGCTGCGATACAGACAGCGGAAAAGGCCGATCACTTTGAGTTTGTGGCAAGCGCTGTCGACTTGAAGCGGCCACCAGATGCCACGGAAGTCCTAGCCTTTTAGTTTTCGTAAAAAGCAATCCACGATCCCAGGTACTCCTTCCTTTTGCCAATCGAGGTAGCCCACCGTGCTCAAAACCCCAGGAACATCGGCAGAATCTAAGCGAACCGGTAGGATGTACGTTGTGTCACCCATGAATGCGCGGGCTTGGGCTGCTTGGCGCTCCAACATTGTCCACCTCTTGCGAGCATAGTTCTCTGATATGAGCATGATGCAGTACGTTGCCTGCTTTTCATACACCTGTGTTAAGTGGTCAAAAAGATTCTGACCCCACAGATCAGCTTTCTCAAACTCATCATAAAATACCCTTACTCCTCGCTTGTTGAGTTCGAACACGAGCCTTTCTGCGTGTGCCCGATCTTCTCCAGCGAATGAAATCGCAACATCATATTCAAATTGACGATCCTTACGACGTTCACTAAGTGCTTGTTTTCCGCCTGGACGCAATAGGGATTCCAGATCATTCGCCTTTTTTGCCCACTGACTGCTTGGTGCGGTTGTTCGAAAAGCCTCAAGAAGATCGTTGGCGGTCGCTTTGTCGCCGAAATCAATGAGCACACATAATTTGTGATACGCGGTTTCGGCCCAAGCATCAGGCCCTTCTTCGAGGGCGCTTTCCAAAGCCTCCGACAGCGAATCGAGACTCCGCCTGACATCGCCTTCCAAGTAATGCGCCCACCCAAGGGTATCGAGGTTTCGAGAGCAGTGATTCATTTCGGTGGCTAGCGCTGCCATTGGTGTCGCAGACTTCCATCGCCCAATCATTAGAAGGGCGTATGCCCAGTTGTTTAATTCAAGCTCACTTACGCCAACTCCAGCCCGTATCTTGCGATTTGTTTCGGCACGCAGAGCAGCGAGCCTTTGATCGAGCTGCAAAAACGCCGGGGACAACTCAATCTCGAAAGCCCAAGGCAGGATGAAAAGTTCTTGGCCGCTGCCGCTGAATGAAAGAGATTCCTGTCGCGAAAGGTGCACAATTCGCCGCGTGGATTGCGCGGTCCATGCTTCCCAATCCTCATACTCGCTCCTCAATTCAATCCCCAGGTCAATGAATAGGCGTGAAACAAGGTTGAGTTTTTCATCTTGCGGTACGTTTAGTTCTCGCGACACTGAAGCAACAACCTTCTGTGCAAGTGCTGTAACATCGTCAATTGGTGGCAACATTCCTTTTACTTTTGCGGTTTTGATTGCCCCCAGCAAAATTGGCGCGTGATCAACGAGCCAAAGTCCTGCCGCAAAGCTCGCACCCGCAGCTGCTCCCCAATCTCCGCAGTATCCCATGTCAGGACCTTCGGGATCAGGCACGGCTTGTTTTGTCAATTCGTGGTAGAGCCGTCCAAGGGTTTTCGTCGTTTTGGTGTTCAGGCGTTGGTTAAAGCGGTGATAAAACTCGTTTTCGTAGTTCGTCATAAATGCGAACCTCATTTGTGGCTTCAAAGGCGGCATTCAGTGTACAACCGGTCTTGCCCATTCGCGATCTCGCGACGGGAATCTCTCATCGGCAGCGTTGTAATCTCTGGAATTTGTCGTTGTAACAAAGCCGGAATGGCGACTTGAGCAACTCGACAGTCCATAGGGCGCCAAATAGCGGCGAAGAAACGGCGACATTTGTTGCTGAAGATTACAAATGTTCCCGTGCCTCCCATTTGGGATTGATGTGTCTGATAAATTCTGTTATCGGAAAGAAACAGTGGATGGTGGGTCTTCAACCCGTCGTTACACCTGCCCCCAGATTCGCTTGACCGCTTCAAATACGATCCTCTGTCTTCCGTCAACTGCCGCCAGCGGAAATACTCCTTCCGGATCGACCGGCTTAACCGCCTCGACGCGCAGGTCGGCAGGAAGGATGTTCGTGTCTACAGAAGGCATGTGTCCCACCAGAAGCTCATTCCAAATCAAATTGCTCTTGGCGTAGGTATCTTGCTTATCTGTATAAATCTCGTCGTTGCTGCTCAGGTTTTGTTTATCCTTTAACAGCAACACCATCCCCAGCAAATTGCGCGTCTGTGTGAACTTGGCTTCGTCGAAAACGCCGTCCGCCGTGAACATGGCACGATTTTTGGGATGTTGCGTCAGGATATGCTCCAGGTGCATGCCACGGCGCCGCAGATTGTTTTTGTTGAATCGATCTTCCAGCTCCTCAAGCGCCTCCTGCGCGTAGGACGGCTTGTCCAGCAGCTTGGCGAGGTATCGATCGATTCTCATCAGCACATACTTGCTAAAATTAGTCCACTGATTCCGTATTCCCTTGAAGCGCTCATACTCGAAAATAGCTGCGGCGTCGGCGCATTGAGCTGGCTGTAAGACATTTTCCGCTACTAAACTGCCAATGAGCGCATTGTCGAACAGCGGCTTTGCCTCGGCGAGAGGTTTATCGCGGATATCCTTGTTCAAGGGATAGATCAACCGCTGGAAGGAATTGCTGTCATAAGCATCCAGCAGCCGGAGAATGGTGTGAAACTGATCGAATTTCGCGGCAATACCATCGATCTTGGACCCTCGTTCCGTGTCATCCCTGAGCATGGCGGACATTATTAGGAGATATTGCTGATTTTGATCCAACAGCTTGTTGAAAATCAGCGACTCATGCGTGTAGGTAGTTCGCAATTCCAAATACAAGTCAGCAAAATACTTGATGTCGCCACAAATCCGGTCGAATAGCAAGATTGGGTCTCGAAAATCACCAAAATAATCGCGCACCTTCGGATTGCGATATATCTCGTAATGGTAGTCCCCCTCGAATTTCTGATAATCGTTCTCGCTGTCCGCGAATTTAGCCCGGAAAAATGTTTGAAAGAAAAAGTCGAGATTAAGACTCTTGTCGGTGGTGTTCTTTAACTCGGCCTTGAAGTAGCGCTCTTGCAGGTCCGTCCAGAGGGCATTAGCTTTTTCACGCGGGTCACCAGACAATCCGCCAATCAATTTTCCTTTTAGGATTTCGTATGGCTTAAGTCCCAGGCCCCGGTCATTCACAACCTCGAAGATCATCGCGACGTTTTCCTGACGCTCGATGCGAATCTCAACAATGGAAACCCGGTCCAGCAAGTACGTCAGGTAGTAGGTAGTCTTGACCAAGTCCACGGTGCCCGGTTGGTCGCCTTTCAAGAACTGGTCGTAATACTGGCTGATAATGGCGAAATTGTCTGCCATTTTAGTGCGCGTCTGATCGCTTTTTGTGACCACCGCGCCCTCAGCTAAAGCCTTGAACGCTGCCTCGCGGTTCTCATTGAAGATTTTGAATCTCTCCGCGTCTCCAAAGTCATTTGTCTCAAAAATCAATTGCTCAACCACCTTACTGCTGAAGGTTTTTCCTTTATTTTCCGGAATGGCTTCTGCCGCTTTGAGAAGATGGTAGAACTTGATAAGAATGAGTAACAAGGTGGTGAGGCGCTGCTGGCCGTCCACGATGGAAGTGTTTGCCGCTGTGGTGGAAGTCAGGTAGGTGTTCAGAAAATAAGGCTCGAACTTATCCAGGACGTGTTCTTGAATATCCTTTGGCTGCGTCTTGGTGCGTGGATTGAGAGAAAAGCGAACCTCAATATCGTTCAGCAGCATCCGGACATTTTCCTCGTCCCACTTGTATTCGCGTTGGTAGATATCGATAAAATACGAGCGCTGCGCATTGAAAACGGTTCGCAACGTCTGGTCCTGAGGGGTAATGAGGCTCCTGATTGAAGTGGGTTCAGGCATAATATGTCTCCGGTATAGAAAAAAGTGGTTAACTCTTAGTGACGCGCTCGTGCTCTACCATGAGAAAAGAAATATAACTGCGAATGAGGTTGCAATACAGCCTGGCTTCGTTGGGATGCGTCACAATACCTTGCTTTAGATCTGCTCCGTGCCTGATGCCGCCTCCGGTGGGAGAGGAAAGATAGCCGTGTAGCGTCGTCACCCAGGCAAGCACCTGATCGAGCGCCTGTCCTTTATAGCGCTTTCGCAGATCCTCCGCTATTTTGTTGAAATACTTGCCCTGCACGGTCCCGGCATGAGTCTCCAGCCCCTTAAAGGCGGTGGACACCGTTTCCAACAGCCAGAGCGCTTCTTGAACCGCCTGCCTTCCGAGACCCTCGGACAGAAGTCTCTCCGATTGTTTTAGCGATTGCTGGATTAGTTCCTGCGCCTGTTCATCGAGCGAGGGAGCGTTTTGAGGAACAGGAATCGCGTCGCTCGCATTGACCGACCTCAGGTGCGGGGGATCGATCTTGTACCCGGTGCTGTGCTCAGCGAGAACACGATTGATCCTGGGAACGTCGGGAATGGCATAGTCCGGCTCGGCTTTTCGCAGAGATTCGCAGCCATCGTAAAAAGCCTCAATGAATAAGGGCGCATTAGCAGCGGCGCGCTGCATGTAATCGTACAGATCTGACTCCGCCCAGCTCTCGCTGGAACTCCAGCTGCTGCTAATACCAGCTGCACCGGCAAAATAGCTCTTGAAGTGTTCGAGCGTATCCCGCCGTGAACCCTGGTTCGCAATGATGCCGATAAAGTCCTGGAATGCAGAGATCACTCCACCCGTAATATCGCCGGGCGAATCGAAACGCCATTGTTTATCGAATTTCAACATAGACGATCAATGCAGCAATCGTTAACGAATCGCAAACATTTCATGCTAGCAGGATTACGACCCATAAAAGAGGTTATGGGACAGAAGTTGTTCCTCGTCTAGCGGCTTTACCCCTTGAGTTTGCTAGCGTTCCAGATGAGATCGCAATTTGCGATGTCACCCGCTGCCCTGATCCAGTCCCGTCCATGAATCAGACATCATGCAAGATTTTGGAACCAGCGTCAGGCGCGGGGCTTGTGCTTGCACATATTCGCACAAATGGCCCTATTACTTATGGGTAGCTAACAGGTCGGCTGTTGGAGGAACCATACGATAATCTCGTGGGAGGTTCGTTTCGTTAACACCACAGAAGCCCACGGGAATGCGGATGGCTTAGGGTATCGCTTTGTCGAGTATAAATAGAGTGACGGGTGCCGATATCAGTAACAAAAATACGGCAAACCCCCAAAGCGCTATTCGTACCTCTCGTGGTATTTTGCTTTCCGAAATCCACGTGCCCGTAATAATTGCGCCAGTTGCGGCGAGAATCGCTCCTACGCATCCTATTAGCACAGCGTAAAACAGATGCTCTCTATGCCAGAATGTATAACAGATGCAAACCAAGAGTAAAACCACAGCTAGTGCCCCGGCATTTAAAGTTGCTCCCAAAGCACGCCAAGCATAAACCGCTGCTGCATTTCTTAAACCAAGCTCAAGCGGCAGACGGTGCGCCGCTCTGTCAGTTTCGCGCATTTTCAAGCTATCGATCACCTAGCTGATGCTCCTGCTTGTGGATCCTGAATTACTCCGCCGGATGCTGGAGGATTTATCTTGGCACTCAATTGTTGAACAGACTGGCGAGCACGCAGCGTTACGCTAAGCAAGTCAACGACGATATAAACAAGAACCGGGAAGAATGTGGACACAGCAAATACGAGCTGAACAATATGCAAAACAAATGTGTCTGTAGCTTCGAGCGGGAACGAAGCAAAGACAAACCTGTGCGCGCCCCAATTGACAACGACCCAGCCTCCAAGGAAAAGCATATCTATAAAAACCGACAACACTTGAGAAACGAAGAGCCTCAAGCGATTGGCCAGGTCATCCATCATGATCGCGTATCTTATCTCAATAAGGCAGGGTAGAACAACACTACTGACGAGTTGCCGCATGGCCGCCATAATTCCTTTTCTTGTTCATCGGTGAGCGTGTTGAAAGCGCATTGTTGTATTTCGGTCTCAGGTGGGCGTGAAAAGCCCCCTGACTTTACAATTGGGTCGCCTGTTCTGATAGCGTGTGATAAAGGACGATAACGTCCTTTATCATTCGGAGCCTTGGGACTGACAGAGGGTTCAGGAGGCCCTTGCAATTCGCCCAGGCGGTTTGCCGTTGCAATGCGCGCTCGACGCTTTTGGGGAGCCGGTCCGTTCTCGGTACCTAATGCTGACGTCTGCCCCAAAGAGGAAGCTGGAGGAGTGATCTTACACACCAGACAGCGGCGACGATTCTCCGCGCCGTATATGGAACTAGAACAGGCCTTAGTCGGTGCATGCGGTCTGAAGCCGACGATCCTGGAAGCGAGAATCATGCACCTCTGGCGGCCAAACTGGAGTGCGCCATGTCGGCCCAGGACGGCGCCACGAGTTGCGCGAACGTGCTGGATTTCCGGGAGTCGTGACCCAACTGGAGTTCAGACTGTTTCTAGTCTCAGATCGAAACAGGAGCGATATACTTTACCCCCAGGTATTCTCGACGTCTGAAGGAGGATCGCGATGGAAGATCGCACCCGTATCGTCCCAGTCCGGCTGGTGGACGGTACTGTCATACAGGTCAGCGCGACTCCCATCGGCGGAGACGAGGACGTCGCCGACGTAAAGGAAGTTCTTTCCTTCGGCGAAATCACAAAGACGATCGAGAGCGTTGCGCAGGAACTGGGCTCCTGTATCGATCGGGTGAAACCGGACAGAGCCTCCGTCGAGTTTGGAGTGGAGATAGCGGTTGAATCAGGTGGTCTTACAGCGCTCATCGTAAAAGGCACGGGAAAGGGCAATCTAAAGATCAGCCTTGAATGGGAGCGCGCCAGAAAGGGATGAACCGTGGCGACAATCGGACCCATGTTCGAGCATCTGGCCAGCTGCGTCGCACGGATTTCGGGGAGCAGTTCAACCGGCACGGGATTCTTCGTTGCCCCCGGACAACTCCTGACCTGTGCGCACGTGGTTGCCAGGGCCGAAAAACGCAACGATCGCATCCAGGTCGAGTACGCAGGCAGCACCTACGAAGCGGGCGTAATCAAGTATCTGCCGGCTCCTTTCCCCGATCTCGCTCTCCTCAATCTGGACATTTCGGACCACCCGACCGTGTTGTTAGATCCCGCGCTTAGTCCGGGTACGAGCCTGTATGTCTTCGGCTTCACCGACAAGTATCGCGGAGGCGAGCCGGCGACGGTGGAATATGAAGGACAGGCACTTCTTGATGCTCAATCGGCGCTCATGAAATTCAAGGGCGGTCAGATCGTCCCAGGGTTGAGCGGTGCGCCCCTGCTAAACTTAAACAATTGGACGGTTGCTGGCATCGTAAAGAGCACGCGTGATCGAGGCTCGGACCTGGGCGGTGGCGGCATCTCGAGCAAGACGATCTTCGAGCAACTCCCTGAACTCGTGGATCTGCAGCGCACCATCCACAACTGGGACAAGCGTTGGATCAACGCCACACAGAAACAGCGGGAACGGAGCGCGGATGGCGAGAAGATACCGGTACGTATCGTCGAAGTCCTTCAAAAGAAGACTGCCGCGCAGTCATCGGAAGAGGAGATCGATCCGGCCCAGTTGCCGACAAAAACTCTGTTCAAGTCGCTCTGGTGCCCACAATCGCTCGCATGGTTTGAGGAGGGACGCATAGCACTCGGCTCGCGCGACAGCGTCCTGCGAATCGGATCGACCGACGGCCGCATCGTCGATGAGTTCGCTGTGCCCGAGTCATATCCGTCGTATATCGCGGTTCAAGGCGGCCGTTGGGTAGCGGCAGTCTGCTACACGAAACTGTTTGCCGTCGATCTGCAGTCGCGAAACTCTCGCTCTGTCACGCTCGATTCTGCGGCATCGACGTATGCAATCAGCTGGAGCCCGGACGGCAGGTATCTCGCTGCCTGTGGTAGCAACGTGCTGCAGGTTTTCGATCGCGACTTGGCGGTCAAATCTAGTCACCACGTTGGGGGGGCAAGGAGGCGCGCGCGGGGTTGCGTGGGTGCCCGACGGCACACTTTACATTGGGATCGCCAACGGCCAGGTGTGGAGGCTCACGGAACCGTTCGAGGAAGTGGAGATCGCTTTTCAGCGAGATGCAAGCGTGAACGCATTACAGAACTCGGGAGTGGATGACAGATTAGCGATCCTGTGGGATGACGGGCAGATTGAAATCCGGCGGGGAGCGGAGATCGAGGCGTCGATCACAACTCGCGGGGCGGACGCGTTCCATGGAGGAGGGCCGAAAATCGCCTGGTGCCTCGATCAGACTGTAATTGCTTGCGCAAATGGAGTGTCTGCGAGTGTCATCATGTGGAGGATTGGTGCGCTCTCGTATGTACGGCGACGCATGGACCGCCGCGTCCTCAGCCTTGCCCTCGCCCCTTCCGGCAGTCGACTCGCCCTGGGCATTGATGAAGCAAACCGCGGGGACGGCCGCGTTGAAACACTCGAGGTCTCTGCGATTGCCGGAACGCTCTCTGGTCAATTGGGTGAGGAAGTGATGCCAGAACCGCATCTGTTCGAAGCAGATTGGACTGCACTGATCGATTCAGTAACTTCGGCGGGTGAAGGAACGCAGGTGTCTTTTACGGTTGCGCTCAACATTCCCTACCTCAATGACAAGATTGATTGGTGCGAGCAGGCTGTGCGCAAGGCTGGTGCGGACGCACGTATCAAGCGAGAATTGACGAGAAATCACGAAAGAGCCCGAAAATCCGCACTGAAGCTGGTCGACGAGCTACGCTGGGCCGTTGAAAGGATGCAAGAGGCACATTTCTACGAAAGGGAGATCTCCACCGTATGCGACGGGTTTGCGAGCGTTTCGATCAATGCGGTACTGGGTCGACTCGCTATCGAGGGCCATCCACGAATCGAATCGCTCGAGGAGTTCATTGGGCATGTTTTCGGGTATGTCAAGAGTAACCTCGTGTACCTGGAATTTGAGTCTGACGATGGTCGTGGCTTTACGGCCGCCGTGCCCATGGATTTCCTCCTCGAGGTGGAACAGCTGCTTGAACTGGGCGGTACGCTTGGAGAGAGGCACGGCGCGACCACTCCGCGAGAAAAGGTTTACGCAGCGTGCCAGCTGTTCCATGACTTTGACTACGCCTTTGGCTATTACGACAAGAGAAGACTTTGGATTGGGTACGTGCTGCCGCAAGTGCTTGAGCGTTACCCGCACGATAACATCATCTTCAGCCCATCCAAAATAGTACGCTTCGGCTTGGCGTAACAACATTGTCACCTCGGCTTCAACGCAGTAGTTTGTCCGGTTATCATCCCCAAGATCTAACGCGGCGATGCGCCCCCTCGTCGTAGCAAACCAATAGCGAATGATAAAGGACGCTATCGCCAATCGCACGCTCGACCAGGCGAGGATACGGTTTAAGCTACCTCCCTGGCGACTGAAATTCCGAAACGATCATTAACGGCGTCTTGCAGCTCATAGATTTTTGTCGCGCGAGGAATCGAGCGAAGCGACAGGGGAAAGTCGTCATTGACGAGAAGGCCGCCGCGCGCCACACGTCGCCGGTAAGAAGCAAACGCCGGGGAAGCTACAATTGTGAAGTGCAAGAAGGCAGCAATGCCGAAGATTTGGCAAACGAGATTCCCGCGGCGGCCCACCACGAAGCGGGGCATGCCGTGATCGCGGCATCGACAGGGGTACGCCTGCGCAAGGAAGGCATCATGGTGGGCCAGGATGGAAAAGGGCTTTCCTGTTATTGCTACCAGCCGTCGAAACCGGATGGCTCCATCGAAGCTTTTGTAATTACGTCATATTCCGGCTTTATTGCCGAGAACCGTTTTCGAAAGTTGGCAGGTTTGCCGGAGCGCCACCCGCAAGTTCTGGAAGACAGCGAAGATTGGAGTTACCCCGAAGATTCGCCAGCAATTTCGCGGACGCGTATCGTGCAGAGCGGTCTCTTGGGTGTGTGCAATCTGATCTGAAAGAGCAGGCGATACTGGCCGTCGCGGCGAACTGGCCTGCAATCGAATCTCTAGCGCAAGAGCTGCTCTCAAGGCAGTGGGAGCGCAAGAAGGCGCTCAATAGCGGCGGCAAATGGAGTGATGCCGAGATGGCGAAGTATCTCCTGGGCGATGAAATAGTGACGCTTCTCATTCCTTTCGGAATCAACGCGGTCTGCGTAGAAACATGTTGAGAGCAAGTTAGCTCAATCCACCGCTTTAGCCGCTCGCATTAATGCTGATATTCAGCACGCCGAATATCACTGTACCGCTCTGGAGACTAGCGGAGCGTAAAATACAACTACGCGTTTTCTAATTTTCGAGAGCTTATCACCGATAAGCCACCGAGCCCGTAAAACGAGGACACCCATCGGCCCATGCGGCGGTGAGCAGTTCTGTCGGCCAGTCGATCAATAATCCTCACCGTAACATTTGATACTTGACCGTCATCTGAATAGGGTCTTCGCTTCCGTTAATCCACCCGCTGCAGACCGCCCAACCGTCTTCTATGTTGCCTTGACCTGCCCCCGGCGTTTCATCTTCTTTCAATTGCCAACCTCCAGGTACACATTGCACATCGTATGGTGGTCCCTGAGTCTTTAACATCAATTTCCAATGATCAAACGGCGTTCCTGATCCGCCGATGTGTTTTTGTGTGCTTGTGAAAATGCATTGATGTCTATCATCCTGCATTGCCTCACGACAATTCCCACGAGCACTCCAGCGCTCAAGATAGTCTTGACCATTCTCGTCTGTCTTATGAAGTTGCCTCTCTGGCGGTGGATTCGGTTTGGGCTCCTTAGATCGTATTGGTGGATCACTCTGATGCGGCCGGAGCACGAAAACCAAAAGCAGGATTACGACAAAGAAGCAGAGGGTAGTGCCACCGATGGGATAGAAGAAGTTCGGGCTATGCTCTGACGCGAGTTTCCTAATAACTATCGCGGCGAGACTACCAGTCGAGAACAGACCCACGAGAATCTTGGCCAGACTGTTCGTAAGCCAACTGGGGAGAGTTTCGAACCAGGGCTGGTTGATGATTCGCGAAACGATCCAAAGTAGAACGAGCGTCAAACCAATGGAGACCAGAAATACAAGGAGCGAATCGATAAAACCGAAGTTCGAGTGTTTTTCATCAGGCATACCCACCTCGTCCTTGATGGATGCACAGATCGGCTCCAGCAATAATACTTTATCGCGCCGCACCTCCTTCGCTCTGGAAATTTGCGTACATTTCCGTTCGGCTCCTTCGGGGCAGGCTTTCATTCCTGTCGGGATGGCATGACACTGTCGGTGGGTGCGGGTGTACAAAGCCACCTAAACTGGGACGCTCGCGGAAAGGATGCGCCATTTGCTTCCCGTGTCGGGCCCAGAGGTTGGTAGTCGGCATTTATCCACCCGCGCGCATTCATCTCCTTCGAGATTATCAATAACGGCTCTGCCCAAAGTTCAGATAGCCAGTGGACGATACCATGCCACGACAGTTTCGGGCTTAATGATGATCAAGGTGGAGCGCCAATCGCGCCAGATGCGGGACAGGCACACCCAGAGAAGGCGATCCCGTATCGTCAGTTGTGGTCGTTTGTTGAACGGCGAAGAACACTGATTTGGGTGACGCAAGGCCAAATTCTCAGGTTGCAGGTCGGCCCGCAAATGGATGATCGAGCATAAGGTAGCGAGGAGTTCGGCGAGAGAGACGGGCATCGAAGGATGATTTCAGCGAAGAAAGTATAATTGCCGTCAGCTCAGACGTTTCGGGATTTTCGAGAGGCACAATCAGCAGAGTTGAACTAATGACCTAGCGTGTTTTGATCGAAGCGTCCACAACTGGAACGTTATCCAGATCGAACCAGGACCGGTCTTTGAGAACCTCGATCTTGAGAACCGGGCGGACTTCCCACGGTGTCGCTCTAAAGCGCAGTCTGTCAGATTTGTCCTGTTGAAGATGCTGGTGATCGAAGTACTGCCACCCAGAAACTCGAATAGGTAGCAGCAGCCAATTGCCGAAGTTGAGCCAATGACCATGTCGGGTGGGATACCCTGATTCTTGGTCCGACAACCGCGATCAATCCGTTTTTCGGGGAGATCTCCGGCGATGGACCGACTATCAAATGCCAGTCCACATAGGTCTGAAACGCACAATTTGCCAATCGAATTCGCTTCCTCCTGACAGGTAATAAGCTGCTGGCGACCCTAACTTCCCGCGGTCTGCCCCAAATTCTTCAACCAAATCAGGCTGATAGAAAACTATTTAACTCTTTTCCAATGTGCAATAAAATCTGCTTTCCGTTTTCAAAGTGAGAAACACAGAGTTCGGTCTATGCACTCGCAAAATGAAGACGTTAGCAGCCTTTTGATGGCAATGAAAAACGGCGACCCCAGCGCCCAAGCTAGGCTGTTTGCATTGGTTTACAAGGAGTTACGTCGGCTCGCAGGCTCAATCTTACGGTCTGAGCGTCCCGAACATTCGCTGAATCCTACGGCGCTAGTGCATGAAGCCTATTTGCGGATGGTGAAAAAAACGATGGAGGTCGACTGGAACAACCGCGCTCACTTTTACGCGATAGCGGGGAGGGTGATGAGGCAGATACTAGTCGACCACGCAAGAACCAGACAGGCTCAAAGGCGAGGTGGCAAGAATCCGCCGGTTCCGTTCGAAGAGTGGTTTGCAGTCAAAGAGCAACGTGCCGAGCATATCCTGGCTCTTGATGAGGCACTTGAACGGCTGGCTAAGATCGATCATCGCCAGAGCCGGATCGTGGAACTGCGTTTCTTTTCGGGGCTCTCGGAAGCAGAAATTGCGTCGGTCATGGCGGTTTCCACTCGCACCGTTAAGCGCGATTGGAACTTTGCTAAGGCCTGGCTGTACAACGAGATGAGCAAATGAGTCTCGAAAGATGGGAGAAAATGAAGCTCATCTTCGAAGCGGCTCTGGCAAAGACGCCGGACGAATTGCCCAAGTTCCTTGATCTTGCGTGCTCCGGCGACCAAACACTACGTTTACAACTTGCCCGCTTGGTGGCAAGCTACACGGCCGGCGAAAGCTTCTTCGAACACCCTCCAAGTATTTCTGCTGCTCATTCGGCTTTTGGCAAATTTGAGTCGCCCCTTTTGTCCTATGGCCAGATGGTTTGCGATCGCTTCTTGATTGGAGAGTTTCTTGGGGGGGGCGGCATGGGCGAGGTCTATTCGGCCCGAGACATAGAACTGAAACAAGATATAGCGCTGAAGATATTGAATTCTGGAATTGCGAGCGATCCCATCAGTATGCATAGGTTCATACGAGAAGTGCAGCTGTCGAGAAAAGTCACACATCCCAACGTTTGCAGAATTTTCGACATCGCGAAACATCGCGTCAACAGTGATCGAGAATTCCCAGTCCTGACAATGCAGCTCCTTAAGGGCGAGACACTAGCACACTATTTGCAAACGGTTGGCCGAATAGAGCTCGATAACGTTCTGCCAGTGGTAGACCAAATGTGTCTCGCTCTTGAAGCCGCTCACAAAGAAGGCATTATCCACCGCGATTTCAAACCCTCGAACATCATGGTAGAGCGAAGTTCCGGTCATGTGCACGTCGTGGTAACCGACTTCGGTCTAGCATGTCTGACCGGCGATGAACCCGACTCGACCAATCTCACCGTGACCGGGGGGATCGTTGGAACTCCTGATTACATGGCGCCCGAACAGCTCAGTAACGACGAGGTTACGGCCCAATCGGACATATATGCGTTGGGATTGGTGATATTTGAGCTTGTGACGGGGGAGAAACCTTTTCGGGGTACCTCAGCAATGACTCGCGCGGTTATGCGCCTCAGCAATGAGCCGCGACGCCCGCGAGAACTGATTTGTGAACTCCCCCAACATTGGGAAAATGCCATTCTGCGATGTCTTGAGCGCAGCCCGTCCGACCGTTTTCGGTCCGCTGGGGAAGTAATCGAGTCGTTCCGTTCGGAAACTGACGAGCGCCGGCCAAGCCTTAAGAAACTGGGCGCTCCATTGAAGCGGAAACTGCCGCTCTTTGGCATTCTTGCTGTGATTTTGGCCCTTTTTGTCTCCGGTTTGCGCTTTTTAAATAGGAATGCAGCCGTACCGCCGGGCTCTCGGGTACTAGTCACCGAGATTGAGACATCTGAGCCTGACCTTCAAGGAGTAACGGCTGCTTTCAAGAGCCAATTGAGCCAATCAGAACACTTTGAACTTGTTGCTGAAGATCGAGTGCCGGGGCTATTGACGCAGATGGGTGCCACGTCCCAAAACTTGAGTGACGTCGTGAAGATACGTGAGCTTGCTCTCCGAGCGGGAGCGCAGACTGCGGTGTACGGTTCAGTGTCAAAGCTCGGAGGTGAGTACGTTTTCGATGTAAAGGTGGAACTCGTAGGTTCTGGTCCAACGCTGATAAGGCACTCCTGGAAGAACCAGTTCACCGCTAGAGATAAGCAAGATCTATTTGACGCAGTACATCGGGCAGCCGTCTGGGTGCGGCAGATTGCAGGCGAGCCAGCGCAAGAGATGGCGGAACAGAACAGAACGACCCAAGACACTACAACCTCATCCTGGCCAGCACTGCAACTCTTTGCGAGTGCTCGAGAGCGGTCGGCGGCCGGGGACGATCACGCCGCTGTCTTGCTCCTTCGTGAAGCGCTCGAAGCAGATCCGGATTTTGCTGCAGCCCATATGCGGCTGGCCGACTTGCTCATCTCAATCAACAACTACAGTGAAGGATACGAGCATTGGCGAAGAGCCATGGAGCTGACCAATAAGCGAGAACTTACGAGCCGGGAAAACCTTAGAATCAAAGGGCAATATTTTGAAGATACTGGCGATCTAAGGAAGGCCGAACAAGCCTACCGCGAGTTCGCATTTCACTACCCTCACGATCCCACCCCTCTGCTGTACTTGGGCAGTGTGCTGGACGAGACCAATCAAGACGACGAGGCGATTCGAACCTTCCAGAAAGCGGCGGCGATGCAACCGGATTACCTTGTCGCTCCTCAGCACTTGGGGATGATTTATCTCTACCAGGGCGACTACAAAGCCGCTCAAATTCAGATAAGAAGGTTGGAAGTTAACGGCAACAAAGAATGGGCGACTGTCCTGCAAGGCATGTCTCAGTTCCTTCAAGGAAGGCCGAGGGAGGCATTAGATACGATTTCTACTCTTGAAGGTTCCCATTCCGAGGAGTGGAAAAGCCGTAAGTGGACGTACGAAACCAGTTTGTTGGGGGAACTAGGAGAATACCGAGCCGCGCTTTCGGCTACCCGAGCCGGGATAGCGTTCGATTCTTCACATGGTTTTACACTTTCGGAAGCCGACAAATATGTGCAGTTGGCCAATATCTTACGCCGGGACGGTCAAGTACGAGAGGCTCGGGAAGCGGCTCTGAGGGCAATCGATTTGGACAATGGCCCGAATCATCTTCTTGCGGCTGGAATCGTGTTAGCGAGGTCAGGAGATACTTCGCACGCAACTAACTTAATGAAGGCTCTGAGTCGTGAACCCGATGTCCCAAGAATTCGATTTGCGAAGCATCGGCTCAACGGGGAAATCGCTCTCGCTGACCACAGGCCCTCAGATGCAGTCCTGGAATTCCAAAAGGCGTCCAAATTGCAATCCCTAAAGGCTAATCGAGAGTATCTGGCACGGGCTCTGCAAATGGCTGGCGAAGAGGAGGCCGCAATACAGATTCGAAAGGACATGTATGACCATCCAGCGCTTTTCTGGGTGTATGAGCCGGGAGAATTGCCCGGGCTTTGGGCAGATTCGTTATACAACTACATCACATTGGAATCGAAGATTAACAGAGGTGAAGCGTGCGCCCTCCGGAGTAACTACATTGCGATGCGCTCTTCATCTGAATCGAAGCAGGTGCTCTCGGAAATAATGTTATTACCTGGGAGAGACTGTCAGCTTCAAGGGGGCTCGAATTAGAACGATGATTTCACGGCACTTTAATAGTCCTGAGACGAAAGGAAATGAGATGGCTACAAACAATTTTGAGTTGATGGCACTGTCGCTTCTGATGTGCACGCCGAGCGACTTAAATCGGGCATGGACGGATGAGAAAGCCGATCCCAACGAAATCGAAAAGCAAATTCAGAGTCTTGGTCTGTCGTCACCTGTTGCCAATAGAGCGCAGGAACTGTTGGAGGCTATTAACAAAACATCGGCGAGGCTATTCTTCGGATCAGTAGCGAGGACACTTGCGCAGATGCACCCGGAATACGCTGGTCCGGGATCACACCCTTGCATAAACGATTCGCGGAAAATTGTAGAGGCGATGAAGCAGCTCGACTCCCAAAGTTTCCGAAAATCATCATGAACACTGATCGCACACGTTTGCTCCGTCAACGGAGGAATCTTGCCTCTTTAAGCCAGCGCGATGTTGCGGATCTAAAGGATGCCTTTGGGCGTTTGAAGGGGTCCACCGCAGAAAGGAACTATAGCTTCTTTGCATCGGTTCACTTCGTGCACACTACAAATGTGCATGAAAGCGAACTATTTCTTCCGTGGCACCGAGCGTTCATCCAGGAGTTTGAAGATGCTCTTCGCGTCTTCAAGCCCGGTTTGACGTTGCCTTATTGGGACTGGATCGGACAACCGTCCATTCCCAGCGCGTTCGCATCGAACGGCTCGAATCCGCTATATGCGGAGCGTTATACGGAGGTGTTCCGCAAAAGAAACAATCTAGAATTGCCGACTCGCACGAGCATTAAGCAATTGATGACTGACACAAATTTCTTTTTGTTTGGAGGTGGCATTGGAAATGCCGGCGATCTGGAATGCGCCCACAATATGGTTCACCTTTGGGTCGGTCCGGTCATGAGTCAGATCGCTTCTTCACCGTGCGACCCTATCTTCTGGGTGCATCATGCGAACGTTGACAGGCTATGGGCAGCGTGGCAAAGCACACACCCCGGCGCAAACCCCTTTAACCTCTGCTTGCCTTTGGAGGGCCTCAAGCCAGAGTGGACTGTACAGGGCACTCTCGATATCAATCATCTCGGCTACGAATACGTCGAGTCCGTGCAAACCATGGAATTGAAAGATGGAGGGTTCGAGAGATCAACGGTGCTTGGAAGTGTAATGTCTCCACCTACCTCTTTCAGTCGTGCCGAATTACGAATCCAAGGACTGAAAGCCATGACGCAGGGTTTGAACTACATTGATGTGTTCGTTGGTCGAGAGACGAAGCGCGCAGCTAGGGTCGCTCTCTATGGGGTTAACTCGATGACGGGGGACAGCTCCGGACACTTATGCTTCACCCCGATGGAACCTATGCCCACAATGCGGCCGATGAATGCCCGCATCGACCTAACCGCAGCACTCAAGTGTATTGGGAGGGATGCTATTGTGAAGTTGCGAGTCGAGATTCCCGGAACATCCAAAGCTGGAGTCTTACTAAAAGCGCAGCAGATATCAGTGGTATTCACTTGAAGTAGTAAGCGTATCAGGAAGCACAGGCTCTGAATCACGTCGCTTCGCTCGATAGTTGTCTTTGTTCTTACCTGGCTCCCTGGAATCAGCCATTTGTTCAATAACCACCGGTTCCTGTCCTCTTCAAATAATCTTGGCATTTTTGTCCCCTTTCGGAGCGCTTTTTCGCAATTGGCTACAAAGACTCAAGGCGCATTGAATGTCGCCGTGATTTAACGATGTCGATTCAGATTCCAACCGTTATAGCGTGACAATATGACAATATTGAGGTCTGTCTTTCTCGTTGCAATGTTAATTGGAGTGTTGCGCAGCGGAGCTGCATCTGCTCCACAAGCTCCACCTGCAGCGGCTAACGACAACGGCGTTGGCACCGCGGGAAGCGGGAACACACCGGGATCGGCGCAGGCTGCACAACAGGCCGCAGACGTGGCACAGAAAGCCGCGGCGACAGCCCAACAAGCCGCAACCGCGGCAAGCCAGGCCGCCAATCAGGCAGTTACAGCTGCGACTAATGCGGAAAAGTCCGCCAAACAAAGCACGGAGAGTGCGGGCAAGGGTGCCTCCACAGCGCAGAGTGCGGGAGACGTGGCGGCACAAGCGGCGGCCAGCGCTCAACAATCGGCCGCCGATGTTCAAAAAGCGAAGACTGAGACACAGGTGTCGACGGGTATGGCAGCCGCATTGGCCGATGTAGCAAAGAAGAGCGCACTCGACGCCGATGCCTCAGCTGGCGTCGCGCTGAATGGGTCAACCAACGTCAAAGACAACATCACAATCCAGTCCGTATTGTTGCCATACAAGCAAACGAGGAAGGTTTTCAGCAAGGAGATTGCAGATCATTATGCGGTAGTGCAAATCACCATCAGCAATCAAAGCAAAGACGCAGCGTTTCTATTACATTCGGCTTTTCTCGATTACTCGAAATGGGCACTGAGCGGAGGATTGGATGCGGCCAACAATCCTTGCCAGCAGTCGTCAGCCAACTCGCAGGTGGCAAATTGTCCGAGTCAAGTTGCGAGCGTTGAGTCGAGAGTAATTCGAAGCGAACTTCAAGATGCGGCAAACTGGACATGGCGGAACGGCTTAATTCGAGCGGCTATCCTAGTGGGAAGCGCAGGATCGGCCATTCCTGCTTTCCACAGTACAAATGCCGTAAAGTACGTCGGTGCCTACAACGGCCAGTTTGTGCCCGGCGTGCAAGTCCTATTTCCGGATACAACTATCCCGCAATTGAATCGGGTCAGCGACTTCGGCTTCCAGAACAATAAGGTCATTGCTAAAGACAATGCTGACATCGTATACGCCTTTTTCCCAGTCGAGAGATTTCTCACGCCGGGGATTGGCAAGATATTTCTGAGGGCCCCGGCAATCTTTTTTGCTCCGCCACAGCTGTTTATCGACCGGCACATCGGGGGTTCTTGGCGACCGTGGCCGCACCTAAATAAGTCCGACGTCAACGAGGTGAAGGGTCTCATCGAGAACTTGGCGAACGATGCGTGCCAAGCCAGCGACATCCAAGACAAGATCAAGAGCTGCCCAGACCCTAAAGAGGAACAACCTGACAAGAAGATGCTAGAACTGCTCATGACGGACTGCACATGTCCTGTTCCAGCTGATAATGGAGCAAACGGACAAAGCAATGGCGAAAGTTGCAACAGCGTGCCGCCCGCATGTGCTGCGGCACGGCCCGTCCAGAAACTGATCCGCAGCATCAGCCTCAACTCGATCAACGTGATGGTCCAGGGTACGATGACCGTGGATATAACCACCGTGCCTGGACAAATCGATCCCGACGGCGTCACATTCGGCACCGGAAATGGCGTCCCGGCCTCGTGGGAGACGACTGGCAAACCTATCGACATCGTGATCAAGGGGCGCTATCTCACGAACGCCGTGCTCGAAATAACAAGTATCGAACCTCCACCTGGGAACAGTAGTGTTATTACGGACTACCTGGATTCAAAAACGATAACCTTGGTGACGGATGATTCCACTGACACTCGCCTTCATTGCAAGCTTCAATGGACGAAGGCCATTCCTAACGCCAGCAAGCTACATTTGGATGTGACAAAGACGGATCCAAAGGATCCGAAGAAAACAGCGATAAAAAGCATGGATTTCGTGGTGGCAGTGAGCTACGTTCCGAGCCCGCAGGCGATATCTAAGACACCATAGTGTACCCACAGCAAGCATTGAACGACTTGCATGAATCAGGGGGCGGAATGGAAACAGAGAAAAACATCGGGTTTCGACCGAGCACGACAGGACTCGGAACGGACTGCTGGTGCTATCGCGGAGGAAAGCGGGACGAACAACAATCGCCCTGGTCCAATCAACGAACTATCAACAGAAGATTCGTTGTGCTGTCGTGATGTATGGTGGGGTGTCAAGCTAAGAGAGTTGCTATTTAGAGTAATGAATGACCTGAGTCAATTCCGGCACCTGAGATTCCTGCTTGGTAACTTTGAGCAATTTACTTGTGATGCAGTCGTGTGTTGGCTGGAAGAACACAAAGACGAATTGCAACAGGCATGCCACGACCAAGGGGACATTGGTATCGCAGCAGAGGATTTGACGAAACTGATTTCGAACAGAACACTTGGCGCGAGCGGAGATCTGGTCCGAATAAAGCGGAACCTGACTATATTACTGGGCTCAGCCAATCAACCAACCAGAGCGGGAACACCACCGATCCAGCCTCAATCGAATAACACAAGATGGCTTCAAATCGCCCAATTGGTTGTGACAATTATCGGCGTAATGGTCGGCACAAGCTATGGTGTGGTGGGTCGTTTATGGCCGGACAAAAGCGCGCCTGCGCAGAATCCCTCCGTTCCGTTGCCCCTTACGCCCGGTCCTAAACAGGCAATCGTGCTTCATATCTTGCAAATGGCTGTAATTCTCTGTTTTGTCTTTATCCAGAGAAGCTGGTTGAAGAAACCGGCATCACGGCTCACAGATGCAGTACCTATTGCAAAGAAGACGTTGGAGCAGTTCACGGCCGGTTGGTTATTCATGTGGTATGCGTGGCTTGCCTTGTACACATGGTTTTCTGTGGCTGCAATTATCGCTTCGCTGAAGGGGACTTCTCCTGCCATAGAATCTCTGAGCGATGTTCTCGACACCGTCAGCGGATTCTCAATTTGGTGGTGCTTCCTTGTTCTCGATATGCCGAGCGTCAATACCGCTGGACAGCCAAAGCGAGATCGAACCTTTTGGGAAGCAGTTTACCTCACGGTCGCGGTCGGAGTGATTTGTGCCACCCTCTCGGTCCTTGATCGAACCTTGCACTGGGGATATTTTGGTGTTGCCACGGTCGGCCTCTACAATGGTCTGGCGATCGCCAGTCTGACGGGTCGTTTTGGAAGCCACTACATCGGGACACCCCGCTGGATGCTTTTGTGCTTGTACTTTTACTCGATGCTGCAACTGTTCTACTCGTTCCTACCTGTACTGAACGCCGAGTTGTGGACTCCTGCGATTTACTTGTTGGCACTGCTGATGAAGATGGTGCTAGCTTGGGCGGCAACACATATGGTGCTTAATGGAGGACTCCTACAGTATCTTGGCGCAGCGCAGTCGGGGGCATTGGGTTCGGGCGGATGGCCGCCCTATGCCGTGGAACCGAAGTAACTCGGCTGAGCCTTGATCTTAGTTTCTCCAGCGATTGAAGAGTTCTCATAGCCTTACTAAACGGGCCATACTACTGGCGAATCGTGAGTCAATTGCATTTTGCCTTGACATTGTGAGAAAGCAGGAATAAGTTTGTGAGCCATACGACGAGTCGGAGCGCGGAGGATATGATTTCTTCGCACCGAGGGGGGCCTTCTTCTCGTCGTGTTCCCTGAAAGTCCGTGTGTCTTTAGAACCTCAAGGGGTTGCAGGTGCGTTTGCGAGTCGATTCCCGCGTACTGCACTCTTGCGGAGCCATGCGTAGAAGGTCAGGAGAAGTCATGACATCCGAGCGAGCCTGTCATCGTTTGACCAAATTGACGAAAGCACTGTTGTTACTGCCCTTTGTGGTACCGGCTATCAGCGCGCAGGCGCCCAAAGGACCTGCCAAACTCGCGCTGGAAGTTCCTTCATCACCAGTTACTGGCAAACAAGCCACGGTGAGTATCCATCTGCTCGACGCATCGGGGCATCCAGCCGTCGCGGACAGTGACATAAAGTTACGAGCTGAAGCTCCTGGAGTCGCGGTGGACCGGCAAACCGTGACCATTCCGAAAGGCTCGGGATCGGCAGAACTAGGGATTTCAAAGGATAAGCCAGGGATTTCAAGCTTGCGTGTGGAGCAAACAGAAGTTCCGACAGGGGGGCTTCAGGCCAATTCCCAGATCAGTTTTCTGCCAGCGCAGAGTTATACGCCTGTGCCCCCGATGTCGCTTTGGCTAAGCGTGCAACCGGCGACGAAGTTCAAGGCTGGTCTCGAAACGGCTACACTGATAGTCAGATATGTAGATAGCCACAAGGTTTCAATCCCGATACGACAAGACACCTCAATCACGTTCCCTGGATTGACTGACAAAATATCACCGAATCCAATCCATATTGCATCAGGGGAGATGTTTGGCGAGGCTAATTTAGCCGACCCTCGGCCAGAAATTGTTTCCCTCGCTCCAGTCCCCTCTCCTCCACAATTTATCGTTAGCGATTCACCAACCGTAGAATTTGTGAGCCCCATCGTTGGCCTGCGATTAATTGCAGAACGAGGTTACATCGAAGCCCTGAGAAGACCAAGAATCGAGCTGAAGCTTGGATTGCTGGATGGCCAAGGCAACTGGATCGCGTCTGACAAGGACCGAACGATTTTGCTTCGAACGGAACCATCCACAGGAGGAGTAATTGGTAACGTGGAGATTACGATTCCCAAAGGCAATTCAGTCGCAGAAACTACCTTCTTACCTTCAGGTGAAGGTAAGACAACGATTAAAGCTGTCGTGGGGGACAATCTTGTCGTTGAACCTACCGAGATCGAATTCAAGTATGCCTATCCCTATTTCTGGATCCTCGCCATGCTTGGCGGCATGATTGGAGGAGGCGTCAGGAACGTACTTGGGGCTGAACATTCACTGAAAACAATCGCGGTGCATTGCATAGGCGGAGCAGCCACGGGTTGGTTGACGTACTTGCTTCTCCCCCTACTTGTCAGTCTGTCTTTGAAACCAATTAATCTCCAAACTTCGAGTAAAGTCTTCGAGGCTTTTGTGTGGGGTTTCATTGGTGGGGGTAGTGGCATAGCAATCATAGGGAGAATTTTTGCGGCCGCCCAAACGGGTAAAGCCCCGCGCTCCGAACCCGCGTAGCCAGAAGTGCGAGGGGAAACTACTGATGGCCATATGGCGATTTTAGAGATTTTCAGTAGATGGAACTTTGCGGGGAGGATGTGCATGAAACACTTCGTTCGTTTAGTCACTGTTTGTATCCTTTTCACCGGTCTCGTCAGCGCCCAGACCGCCAGAGTTAAGCGCAATGTCGTGCTTCGGACGAAGGCTTCTTCGACCAGCACCGCCATCACGACACTGAAACCACCTGCCACACTTACACTCATCAACCCCGCAGCGAGGAACGGTTTTCTTCATGTAACCGCTGAAGACGGTGCTAAAGGTTGGGTTTATTCGAAGAACGCAGAGGTGTCCGACGAAGGGGATGCTGTAGAGGGCAATGCACCCGTCGAAGATGACATCATAGCCAAACTCCTGGCTGCCCACGTGGATGCTATAGGGCAGCCACTTACCATCAATGGTGAGACTGTGTGTGGCCCAACTGGTAAGGCTGGCAACGATGACAAGAAAAAGACCCTGAACACCAACAAGAATCGCACTGACACTCCCGCTGACACGGCATACATCAACCTCGATTGGACGGACTTGCGAGATTTGCCAGCGACACATTCCGAGGACCTGCCAGGCGCGCCGGTCGTTATAGAGGGCTTCCTCGTTCACAAGGTCAAGCCAGAGGGTGCCGAGTCACCTAACTGCGGGCTCACGGATCCCGATGAGGTTGATTGGCACATCTACACGAGCGACACGGCGGGGCTCGACGATATCAGCAAGGCCGTCATCATTGAAACAACAGCTAGAACCCGGCCAATCCACAAGTGGGCGAAATCGGACTTGGATGCTGTTGTGAACAAGAATGTGCCGGTGAGGATCAGTGGGTGGCTGCTCTATGACTATGAGCACGTTTCGGTGATTGGAAGTCAGCGCGCGTCTGTGTGGGAGATCCATCCCATCACGAAGATCGAGGTGAAACGGAACGGGCAGTGGACCGACCTAGGTCAGTAGGATGGAAGTCCATTAACATGTTTGGCAGTCGGAAGAGTGATGTTGATAAGGCATTACCTCCTACCCGCCGACTTCCTCAACGTAAGGCTAGGGCCTTGACGCCAATTGGATGTTGATGCGATCTCATACGAAACCCTGCGTGAGATCCGTCCGTCCGGGCGCAGCGTATATGCGTAGCTGAAGTTGGATGGTGTCCTATAGGACCGTGGCTGACGCGACGCCGTGGAGGTCGTCGAGGTTCGTCATTAAGTAGACGCGCATTGGTCTATCAAGGCTGCATTCTCGCGGAGGATTTAGTGGAACCCGATACCCCACAGGTGTTCGAAGCATCCCGGCATGTGAATGAGGCGAGCGAGGGCCGTTTCACGGCAGTGGTAACCGTTTTCACGTACTTCTATCTTCTGCGCGTTCCTCTCCTCGTAGGGTTGGTTCTAATTGCGTTTCCTCCACTGGCCATCTGGGGGCCGCCAAAATCTCTGCTCGAAAACATGTTTGTGTTGACCCCCGACAATCTGTTTTGGGTGATGATTGTTGCTCTTGTGCTTGCCTGGAGCTTGCTGGTTGCGGTGCGGGTAGTCTTGTTAAATGGCAAAACCCGCTTTGGTGCGGCTCGCTGGATGGAAGCAGATGCGCTAAAGTTATGGCACCTTGTTGTCTCTGCACTTCCGGCGCTGTTGCTTTTTATCTGTGCATCCGTTGAGAAAATGCGAGTTCTGCCCTGGGTACCATGGTGGAAATGGATTGGTGCTGGGATAACGGGGGCGGCAATCGCATATGCCGCTGGATTTCTGGGTCTGCTTCTGTCGCTCACCCTCGCTCCCCGATATCACCCAAATGATCCAAAGTACGATGCGGAACACCGCTTCCAAATTCCATTCTTCTACGGCAAAACTCTCCTGAGGTGGGCCGATAATTTTCGCCTCATTCGTCTCCACGATCCAAATAGGCTAGCGAATTGGGTATTGAAGAACATTCCGCAGGATCTCCGAAGCGGGTATGCGGATTTTGAAGGACATCTCTTCCCAGGACAATGGCTCGTGCTCATGTTCCTGCTGGTTTCGCTCGTTTTGTACCTAAGCTTGGGTTTTTCTCGAGGGACCCGGCTTGGTATGCCAACGTCCGTACCGGCGATAACCTACGTGCTCATTCTAATGCTCGTTGCGAACTGGATATTGTCGGTCGCAGCATTTTTTCTGGATAGGTATCGTATTCCACTGTTGATGCCAATTGTTCTTTTTTGCACTTTGGCAGGTCAGTTTCCGCAGTCAGATCACTATTTTGCGGTTCGCGATGGGGTCTTACTAACGCCGGTTTCACCTGCCGAGACTTTGGTCGGACACGCCGGGCGTCATCCTCGAGGCATCGTTGTGGTGGCCACTGCTGGAGGCGGCATTCAAGCGGCGGGGTGGACTGGGCAGGTTCTAACCGGATTGCAGAGAGAATGTTCGGCGGTGTCGAAGGACTCCAATTTTGCAGACTCCATCGCCGCAATCAGTGCGGTCTCGGGTGGAGCGGTGGGAACCCTTTTCTTCATGAACCAATACGGCGTTGCCGGAGAATCGCGAGGCTTTCATCCAGGACCTGATGACTTGGATCGCATCGTAGAAAAAGCGGAGACCCCAGCGCTAAGTGACGTCGCATGGGCAATCGCGTATGTGGAGCCATCTCGAGCTCTCTTTCCGTATCTGCGAGATTCGGCAGAAGAAAAACTTCTTGATCGGGGATTCGTTCTCGAACAAACCTGGCGCAATCAAGGCTCCATTTATGCGTATTTGTCGAATTGGAGGGAGGGGGTCAAAGACGGATGGAGACCTGCGGTTATCTTCAACGCTACGATTGCTGAGACAGGCCAACCCTTCCTGATGTCTACCTCTGATTTTGATACCGGGTCGCAAAGTCCGGCCCGCCAGACCTTCACGCATGCCTTTCCAAATTCTGACATACCTGTGGTCACCGCCACACGGCTTGCCGCCAGTTTTCCGTTTGTATCGCCAGCGAGCCGCCCTTTGTCGAGCCGACCGGAATATCACTTGGTTGACGGAGGCTACTACGACAACTTTGGTGTCGATAGTTTGAGCGCTTGGCTGGACCAGGGGCTCACAACATTGGAAAGAAGCCATGAAAAACTTCCTGATGTGTTGTTTATCCAGATCCGCTCGTTTCCAGATGATGCTTTTCTCGCTCCGACAACGAAGGGATGGTTTTATCAGAGCTACGCGCCGGGAGATGCACTGATGAGTGTGCGGACGACGGCCCAACTGGTGCGAGACCGCGAAGAACTCGGACTGCTCCAACAAAAGTGGTGGAACAAAGCACATGTTCGGATTGACGTGGCGACATTTGTTTTTCAGGGCCAAGGGGCACCTCTCTCGTGGGAGCTGACGGAAAAACAGAAAGTCGATATTCGCGACCAATGGGCAAGTTTGGTTGCCCATCGGGATTCTGTAGATTTTCAGGCGGTTCGCTCGTATTGCGACCCGCAGGCAGTCCGCCCAACGGCCGATCCTACTGCGCCACGCTAGTTAACCAGGCGCCAGACGGCGAGGCGGCCAGATTAAGTGGACGAGGGGTGCTTTATGACATCGAATTTGGCTGAAGGTGCGTCAATTTGGCATGCACTGCAAATTTGCCGTGCCATCTTTTTGGTGCTCACGGTAATTGGCATGGTGTGGATCTCACCATACAATCGGCTTCCTAGCCGCGAAAACGCGCCTCTTCCCTTGAAGAGTCTAGGTGATCGTCCAATACTGCAACTTGAGTTGGGTCGAAGGGACAGCGACCTTGCCTCGATTTTGTCGGTTGGGAACAAGCCCTCCGTCCTTAGAGAAGCAAGTCGCGGTAATGAGATCGATACGTCCTTCTTCATTCCGGCCTATGCGGGATTGCTTATTTGCAGTGGCTTACTTTTGGCATCGACCGATCACCGATGGAGGGCTGTGCTGGCCTTTACGGCGGTTGCGATTGTGCCAATTGCTGCTGTCTGCGACTGGGTAGAAAACGCAGGAATATCCAAAGCTATTCATCATTTTGAGACCGGAAACGCCGCACACCCAGGGGATGCAATGCGTATATCTAGGCCGTCACAAGTAAAGTGGGCACTCCTCACTCTTGCCCTGTTCGTCTATGGGGTTGCTGCAGTTCGACAACTGACCCGATTGCACCGGATCAACGCCGAGTCAATCTGTGTTGCCGTCGGTGGAATTGGCTTGGGACTTCTGCTATCCCTCATGCTGTCCAGGTATTGGCTTGAAGTCAGAGGTTCATAATCAACACGGCGCATGTGTTGACCTTGAACAACGTGGACTCAGGGTTCGGCTGTTTGTCTTGGTGTTTTTTGGGTATGGACACAAGATAGAGACGACGACTCTGTCGCTGCTTTAATCGTTGTATGGAGCTACGCGTACATCAGTGATGGAGAGTTTTGCGAATACTAAATGGGCACAGTGACACCAGGCTATTTAGAAGTAAGAGTTGCTCAACCAAAGCGCTGGGTGGAGGCTAAGAAATGACTTTTCTCAAATGCTTAGGAATTGCCTTACTCGCAGTTCTTCTCGCGGGTTCCGGGGACAGAGTTCGTTTGCCCGAAGAACCCGATGTCACCGCGCCCGGAAAGAACCTGCCACAAAGTATTCAGCCTTTTTCGCCAAACGACGTCTCCTTGTTGTTCCCCGCTCCAACAAAGGCTGAGGATTTCGCGACATTGATTGCCGTGCGCGATCTCGCAACAACAGACTCTCAGGATCCAGCGAAACATGAGTTGGTTTGGCCAATACCAGTGTTTCAACGATTTCTCGAAATTGCCGACGGCCCTGCTGGCCAAGTGTCTGCCCAAGCGCGGATTATGTTACCCGCTGAGGTACGAACGTTGGACGCCTGGTTTGTTGCGGGAGTCCGGATTGATGCAGGTGCACCGGGCCTGTCTGATGACATCCGGACGCAATTCGGACAACTCCCTGAAATCCGTTTAATTGTTCAGCCGGTGACTCGTAACCCAGATGGGACTCCCAAGGTGCATGATATCGCCGGGCACCTCATTTTCGATTTCACTCTCCCGCCATCACCACCTCCGCAAGCCGGGTGTCTTCCACGCCGTTTGGCTGACGTCGAAGCTTTCAATTTGATTCTCCGGGATGCCGATGCTCTAAGAACAAAGTTGAGCAGCGGACAGCTTGGCAAAAACAAAGTGACAACTTCGAATAGTCCGTTGGGCATTCATCCCGGATTGGCCGATCCGACGACAGCAAAGAATTTTCGAGATGAGATCAAACGTTTTCTCGAGAAACACCTTTCTGCCCAACGCCTTGATGGAATGGCCGTAACAGGGCTCCCGGAAGCCGCGCCCGCGCCTTGGATATTTCTGTCTATGGCGGAGGTGCCCCCTGGATTTGATCCCAGTCTGCCGAATGGTGGCTTCACTGCAATACACAGTCCCACGCTCGACGGCCAGCAGTTCTCTCAAATGCTTGGACCTGGCGGGAGCGTTCCACGTGTATTGCCAGCACCTCACACCAACAATCTCAACCCGATAACCTGTGCCAGCGCAGCATCCCCCCTCAGTGTCCCGGTCGCGAATCGCAGGGGCGTGTCAACTTCGGACCTCTTCGCCTCGCCTCCACCGGCTGCCGATAAAACAAAAGAGATCACCGACCTGATTGCGGATCCCTCGAGAAGTCATTTTTTTAATACTGATTGCGTGAGTTGCCACACAGAGACGCGTCGAGCGATGGATCTTCTCAAAGTGAAAGAGATCCCAGGCATCGATTCAGGGGCGCTACCAAACGGCGCATGGAATGTGCGCAATTTCGGCTGGTCTCCAGCTGGCGCACGGCCGCAAGCTACCGTGACGCGCCGTGCTGCTGCTGAGACTGCCGCCGTGGTGGAGTATATCAATACTAAGGTCATTCCGAACCTCCAGCGAAATCCCTGAGCACTCCAGAACGGCCATGCCGTAACTGCGGCGGATCGCCTAGTTCGTTAAGTACAAGTCGAGGTGATCTCGCGGTTCGTTGCACTTGTGTTGGGAGTTCTCGTTGGATTGGCGCGCTGGGAAGATACTACTCGATCCAACCTTCCTACAAGTGAGGGTAGCGAATAGTTACTGCGCCTAGCCGGTCTTCCCGGATCGAGAGCGGACATTGAGAGGTTCTTACTATGAACGTAATTCCGTCGTTCAGAGCTCTGAAGTTCCTTGACATCCAGAGATTCGGGGCATATTGTGGACGGCAATTCGGCGAACTGAAGGACGAAGCTTCTCAAGCTCTTCGTCCGAGGGGGTCTTCTACTCGCCGACTTCCCCGGGACAAAACGCGAATTAGTGTGTTTGGGATTTGCCGCGTGGGACACCGCTCGAAAATTTGTGACGAACGCGAATTGCGAACGATTGCCTGGGTATGCAAGAGACCAGGCTTCGATATGCATTTTCGCCCCTTCGCTAGTTTCTGTCAGTGAGGTTCTTGTGCACAATGAAAACGTGTTTCCATCACCGTCGACGGAGAAGGTAGAGGCCCCAGAATCCGAGAGAGACCCTCTATCGTTCGTGGAAGTCCTCGCTGCGGAGTACAAGAGCCTCCGTCAAAATACGGAATGGGCGGCGACCACGGAACAGGAACTCGCGCAGAAGATGGACAAAGAGAGTTTGCCGCTGAGTGCGCTTTGTCTCTCTGGGGGTGGCATTCGCAGTGCCACGTTTGCTCTTGGTGTGATTCAGGCATTCGCTGAAAACGGGATTCTTAACAGCGTCGATTACCTTTCCACAGTTTCGGGTGGGGGCTATATCGGAGCTTGGCTAACAGCTTGGAAGCATCGTGCTAATGGAATAGACAATATTGCTCAGCAGCTGAAGCCGGTTGCTGCAACCCAGGCAGCCGGGTCGATCAATCCTGTTCAACACCTTCGGGAATACAACAGCTACCTGACTCCGAAGTACGGATTATTTTCCGTCGATACTTGGACGTTGGCGGCCACCATCCTGAGGAACATGTTTCTAAATTGGCTTGTCCTGGTTCCCATCCTGATGGTTGTTCTCATTATTCCTCGCCTGGTTTTGGCTCTTGCCAGACTTGGAGTAACACTCCAAGGCTTCTACTGCATAACGTTAACGGATCGTGAACGGACCGCATTGGGCTTGGTGGTCCCACTCATCGCAGGCCTGTTGTTCGCTACTGGAATGTTCAATGCCCTGCGATACTTGCCAGGGGTCGGAAGAAAGAACCACTCGGAATTTGATTTTCTGAAATATTGTCTCGTTCCCTTAATAACTGCGGCGGCAGCGTTCGTTGCATTCGATTCCTGGTATTTCTCCAATGATGCTGGCACCTCTGCAAACGTGCCAGACCTCTGGATCCTTTTGACTTGGACTACGGTTTCGGCGTTCGCTGGCTGGACTGCTTATCTAGTCATAGGGAATAAAGACATTTGGCACAAACCACTGGCACTTCTCGGACTCAGTAGCGCCGTACTTTTGGCTGGGCTTAGCACGGGGGTTTGCGCCTGGCTCTTGACCACGAAGTTCTATCAACGCGCCACTTGGTCTGAATATGTCACGCTTTCCGCTCCTTCTTTGCTTGTCGCGTTCATGCTGGCGATCACACTCGTTGTGGGCGTGACAAGTACCATCTTATTGGACGAGGACCGTGAGTGGCTGTCTCGCGCAGCGGCGTGGATGCTTCTCTGTACTGTGTCATGGATTGCCGTGAGCGCATTGACCCTCATTGCTCCCATCTATGCAATGAGATTCACCGGTTGGAGTCGCGCGTCGTTTTCCATGCTTGGAGCCGCTGGAGGTGTCATAACGGCCCTTGGGGGCCTCAGTTCAAAGACCTGTGCCAAACAAACTCACAAGACGTCCAAGGCCAGCAAGAGCGAACTCATCGTCGACCTTGCGACGAAGCTCGCGGCGCCTGTATTCATTGCCGTTTTTCTGACGTGTTTGGCAATACTTACCAACTGGCTTTTTTCGATCGTAGGGTTGGTGGACGCTTCCTGGCGAGAGCACGAGACCTTTCTCGAAAATACTCACGTAGAAGCGATCATTTTGATCGGTCTCGCATTCCTTGGGCTCGGCAGGCTAATGGCCTCCTACATCAACGTCAACACATTCTCTCTCCATGGCATGTATCGGAACCGTCTGATTCGTGCATATCTCGGGGCTTCCAACGAGCGACGCTTTGCGAGCAAATTTACAGGGTTCGCCCAAAACGACAACCTGCAGATGCACCATCTTGTTCCGACACAGAAACCGTTCCACTTGGTGAATATCACTCTGAATCTCGTAGCCGGGACCCGACTAGCATGGCAACAACGCAAGGCAGAATCGTTCACGGTTACGCCGTTGCACGCCGGCAGTTGTTCGCTTGGTTATCGTAATTCGAACAGCTATGGTGGCCCAAACGGAATTTCTCTCGGAACGGCAATCACGATTTCGGGAGCAGCAGCGAGCCCCAATATGGGATATCATTCCTCCCCCTTGATCGGTTTCATCATGACTTTGTTCAACGCCCGCCTTGGAGCGTGGCTAGGCAATCCTTCACCGGCGGGAAGAAAAACGTTCTCGTTGCCTGGTCCGAGTTCAGCGATAGGCTCGTTGATGAAAGAAGCTTTTGGTTTGACGAACGATACTAGCGAATATGTTTACCTCTCCGATGGAGGGCACTTCGAAAATCTTGGGTTGTATGAGATGGTGCGGCGCGGCTGCCGGAACATCGTGGTTGTGGACGCCGGATGCGATCCCACTTTTGGCTATGAAGATCTGGGGAATGCTCTCCGCAAGATCCGCATTGACTTGAGTGTCCCCATTGACTTCGACGATTCTATGAGGTTATTGCGCGAAAAGAAGACCCGCTTCGCGTGTGCGCAAATTCGCTACTCTGCCTTGAATTCGAAACGCGTGGACGGATGGTTGCTATATATAAAGCCAATCATGCTAGGCGATGGTCACGAACCGCCCGATGTCGCTGCCTATCAAGCTGCTAATCATTCTTTTCCTCATCAAACCACTGGCGATCAATGGTTCAACGAATCACAGACTGAAAGCTATCGGATGTTGGGCATCACGAGCGTGAAAGATATTTGCTCAACTTGGAATGGTGAGGGAGGCCTATCAGGTTTGCTTGACCACCTTAAGAAACGCTAGACAGCGGGTCTACGCTCTCAAGGCCGGTCTCAGAGTTATAGGGAGAATGAAATGATTAAGAAAACCGTGATAGGAGTCTTTGTTGTTGCGTTAATGACTGGGTGCGGTTTGCTCTACTTGCGTTCGAGCCGATTCCAGGTCTGCGTTCCCCCCTACCGACAGCCTCCCGGTCAACCCGTGTCGGTTAGTCAGGGCTGGACTCCTGAGCAAAGCTTTAAGTTCCACCACACACCACAAGGTACTCGACTTGTTCGCTACTCTTGGTTCATGGCGCTTGAGCAGCCCTGCTTCTCGCTTACCGGTTGTGAATTATTTGCAGACAAGACTTACTTGGCGCGTTTTGGCTTTCTATCGAGTGAGGCTGACCCCAAGCTAAATCCCGATGGATTGCCAGTTGGCTTCGCGCGGCAACAAGATTTCTACGACCCAGACACTAAAACGACCTATCCGGTGCTAGGATTTACCTGCGCTGCCTGCCATACTGGAGAGTTGTACTATGACAAATACCGGGTTCGCATAGAAGGCGCGCCCGCGATGATCGAAATTACCGAGTTTCAAAAGGCACTAGCGCTCTCGGTTGGATTCACGAAGATAATCCCTTTTCGTTACGGTCGCTTTGAAAAGCGAGTACTCGGTGCCAATGCCTCTGCCGAGCAAAGATCCGCCCTGAGAGAGAGTTTTACTAGGTTCCTGGATGATACACAATTCGAACGGGACCATACTGGCCCTGGAAAGGGCATCTACGATAATCAGGCAGGATTCAATCGGACTGACGCGCTGACACGTATCGGCAATCAGGTGTTTGCCGTCGACATGAAAAACGCGGCAAACCTGGCGCCCGCAAACGCGCCGGTCCGTTTTCCACAAATCTGGGATGCCTCCTGGTTCACTTGGGTCCAATACAACTCATCCATTTCCGACCCGCTCGTCCGGAACGTTGGCGAAGCTCTGGGGGTTCGGGCCTCGGTGAAGCTCGACGATGCCAGTGCCAAAGAGTTTGCTAACAGTGTTCACATGGAGGGTCTCAAAGAACTCGAATGGCTGCTTTCAGGTCCCGCACCATACAAAGGACTGCGGCCACCGAAATGGCCGTCCGAATTTCCTCCGCTTGATCCAAAAAGAGTTGCTCGTGGCGCAGAACTCTATAAGGCGAATTGTCAGGGTTGTCACCTACCGCCGGTCAGCAAGCTCGCAGACGACCTCAAGAAGCCACAACCAACCTACTGGTGGGAAAACAGCCTCAAGAAACGATTCCTTGCAGTGAAAGACGTAAAAGTAGCTTATGTCGGGACCGACCCACATGAAGCGAATGACTTCATCCATCGAACTGCGGATACTGGTTACCTAGGAAAGGGACGTGTCTCGGCTGCTACAGGTTTGGATCTGGTCACGAATGGCATCGTGAGCAAGTATTTTGACCAGATGAAGCTCTCTCAGCAAGAACAGATCGAATGGAGAGGCAGCCGCGACCCCGCGGACCCTACTGTACGTTCGGAATCCATCTATAAGGCCCGCCCACTAACGGGTATTTGGGCAGTTTCGCCCTATCTGCACAATGGGTCTGTGCCCACATTGTACGATCTGCTCTCGCCACAAGACGAGAGGCCCAAAACGTTCTGGACAGGGAATAAGCAGTTCGACCCGATTAAAGTTGGTCACGATACGGGCCCATTCCCGGGAGGCTATCTTTATGACGTTACCAAGCCAGGCAACGACAATCACGGGCATGAATTCAAAGACGGGCCTAGAGGAAATGGGGTGATAGGCCCTGCTCTTTCGACAGACGATCGGCTGGCGATCATCGAATATTTGAAGTCACTCGAACCCCCTCAAGTGCACGATTGAGCGTTCCACTGATATCGATTCAAATTCCCTGGACTACACAATCTGAGCCTCGGAACGATGACCCGACAGCTCGACACATTTTAGGTAATAGGAAACCATATGGCAAAGAGCAAAACAAGAAAACAGCCCGGTGCCACTGTGACCTTAAAAGAGCCTGTGCTACCTGGTAAAGCAACCATGGTCATTACTCTATACGACGGTACGCGGCAGCAGATCCAGAAGGGCGACTTCTTGATTCGGATCTTTGACGGCTTCCAAAACCAATTGTTCGCCGATGACCGGCCAGCTCCAACAACCGTTTTTAAGCTTCCATTTAAGGACAATCTACAAGACAACTGCCGAGTTCTGGTTTCGGCGGATGGATTCTCTGGATCAGGTTTTACTCCGATCCCACTCTCTCTGAAAGCAGTTTCAATGGTAGATCTCATGCTGATTCCGCACGGAGCCGACTTCAAGTTCCAATCATGGGCTGATGTGAAGGTATCAGACCCCGTTATCTCGACTTTTCTTTCGATTGGATCTACGGATGCACAAGCACGGGCCCATTACGATGACTTGCGACAAGCAAAGCCCAAAGCTCTAGCCTCCCTTCTCAATCTTGCGACTGCCATGGAAGCCATCCAGCTTCCGTCGAAGACACCTCTCGACTATTTCAAAGAGATCTTGTGGGACGAATCTATGGCACAGGATCGCTTTTTTGGGTATGCGGATCGGTCGATCGTTGAGCAGGTCCGACGGGCAGCGGCAGATGGCGAGTTTTCTCCCGAGCCGAATACTGGGCTGTTTCACCCAGATGCCACCAGCAGCTTCAAGCAGATCCAATTTGGTGAAGCCAACGTACAGCTCACATTTCATGAAAAAGATACGAAGAAGATCGACGGGGTGGACTGCATAAAGATTGAGCCGGATATCGACTACTTTCAGGATTTGGGTGCTCACGCTCTCCTAGAAGTGATCCCAAATGCGATTACGCACGGGCTCACCGAGCCGAAACTGGTTTACGTGTTGCGTTGGATTGCTGGCAGACATGCTGGTGTACCGGAATTTGCGCCGCCTTATATGATCGCCTTGTAATCGAAGACTAGGGGCACGATGTACGCAGGTCCCAGAACAAGAGCAGGCCTTGCAATCGGCATCGAGGCTGCGGTCTGGTTGGGGTTTTGGCACAAGGCAAATAGATATGCCTAGGCGACAAGATACTTGCAGTGACTGATACCTCCTGGCGTTTTCACCTCTAGCGTGTACTCCCCAGCATCAGGCTTCGTCATTCTGAATTCCACCGAGTTCCTGTGATGTGGGATCTCGAATGTCAGTGGTCCACTAAGATACAAGGTTCCATCGTTCCATTGGAGTGGTCTGTCGCTCGAGTCGAGTAGCCGCAAGGCTACCTGGTCCTTCGGCCTGCCATGCACGGTCAGATAGAGCATGCCCCGTGATTCTTCGAAGTCGATGTGTCTGGGAACCGGGCCGCAGAACCAACACTTGATTCGCTCTCGGAGAGTCATTTCAATGCCTGTGACCGCGAGGGCGACCTCGTATCAAGGGTGGAGTGCGGCTTCGCCCTCGCTTCACATTCCTTCTATGTAAACGCACACTAGGGCATTCTCTATCGAATCACAGTGACCGAAGATACATAGGTAGTGTTCGGTTTTGCGGCCCAAAATGGAATTGCGCTGCCGTGTCATCGCCCGCGCCACTCCACTGCTAAGCCGCTACGATTATCTGTTAGAATCTCGCGATGGAAAATCTAAGCTTAGTTATACGAGAACTTGAAACCGAACGAGACAGAATTGACGGTGTCATTCGCAGCCTCCGCACCCTAAATGGAATGAAACGTAACGGTCCGCGACGCTCTTCAACCCTAGGAAGGCGCAGAAACATCAGCGCTGCTGGGCGCGCTAGGATCGCAGCTGCGCAAAGAAAACGGTGGGCAAAGCTGAGAGCTGCTAAGAAATAATAGCTAGTTGGTTATGAGAGCGATCTTTCCGGACGGTACTATTTGCACTCGCCAGGACTATCCGACATTAGAGTTTTGGGACAGCCCTCATTGAGCGTCACTAAGCCTCAACAAGAACTCGCTCTCGGTCGCCGCCACCGTCGTGGGTAAAGCGCTGGTCCTTTGTGGCACTGAAGAGAACACCTTCAAGGCGTAACGTCGAATTGTTCTAAATGCTGCGGACTGAGGCACCGTCGAGAATAAAACGTCGTGAATTGAAGATTGTGTTATCTCCCGTCGAAATTCGGAAAGGAGCGCTATTGCAGGATTCGTATCTGCCGAATCTGATTGAACCGCAAGTTGCCAAACGAATATTGAGCGCCTCGGCCCTTTTACCGGAACGGAGAGTAGATAACCAAGTTGGCCTTTACTGCTATGTTCGGCTACGAGACAAATCGCTCCCTCAATTCTGAGCATCAGCCAAAGTACGTAGACTGGGGGGACGGTAAAGTTCGGCTGCTTTGAAGCCAAGTTTCGTACGAAGTCAAAATCGCCGATTTCGAGCGGCCGTACATGAATATGGGAAGTGGTTGCCATAACGGTAAGCCCCGATACGCCTCCTTACTTTAATCAGGAGGGAATGCTTGTCAAGGACAGCCCGCTGAGCGCAGAGAGTAAAAGTCGCTCGCAGAGTGTGCTTTCTATAGCTTAGCGTGCGCAATCACCGCGGCTGCTGCCTCAAATATCGACGTGCGTCGGACTTCACTTTGCCAAGCCTTTCGCTTTGGAGGCAAGCGCCAAGCAAGTTCAGGAAGAATTCGCGCAACCGCCAATGCAATTTCGTACTTGGTCTCGGCATCGAACTGACGAAAATGCTTCTTCAATGAGCTTGCTCTAAATCGAACTACGGGAATGCCTCTTCCCTTCGTCAGCCCGGCAATCGCTCCCGAGATCCCGTTCCTTCTCGTTTTCGCCTCGCCGGAGCCCGTGGCGAGGATAATCACTGCGGTCGGAACGTACATCCGTAAGATGCGCTCAAATTGTTGACTCAGGCATGCGGTTGCCCCCTTCCGCTCGCAGGCCCGGACGCCACAGTCGAGGGCGATTGTGTCCTCGATGACCACAAACCCAAAACAATCTGGGCGCACGCAGATACCGAGATAACGAGCGAAGGCGGTCGGAGTGACTGGGACGATGTCGTGAGGCATTTGGACTGTTTTGAGTTTTGCTAATGGGCAGGATTCGCTGTCCTTTCGTCGGCCTCTCGAATATTGTGGCGGACCCGACAGAGTCTATTCGCCAGTGAGAGGCCGATGAAAGGACAGGTGGCGCACACTGAACTTAGCCAGGCTTGCCGGTGGGCGGCCGCCGAGCCTGACACATGCATCGCGCGACTCAGCGCTTTGGTGGTGGCAAGTCGCTACTGAGACGGCGTGCCGGATGTCGCTTAAGCCACTCCAATTTGTGAAGAAGAACAGCTGAGGGTCTCCGACTTCGACTCTTCTGTACCTCCTTCAGGAGCTTGCGCTCGAATTCGAGGAGCTCTTTCTGGACCGATAACTCAACCGCGTCCCGAAGCCCTGCAAATAGTTCCGACATTGGTGCTTGAAATATGACCTCATAGCCGAAGGCCATGATCAGAGGAGGTACGGACTTAAAGAGCTCATGTTGTGAAATAGCATCCTTGCTCGCGTATCCAAGTAGAGATGCGAGTTCTTCTTGGCTGAGGCCCGTGCGCTTTCGTTGTGCGCGCAGATAGTTAACTAGTGGGTCCCGCATTATGAGCCGCGTTGACGTTTGATTGCGACCTTTTCTCTAGACTAGCAACGCCATTGGTTATCGCCAGGAGTCGGAAGTCGTTTGACTATCGACGTCTGGAACCAACGCTATAGAAGTCGGAGCCAAAGTATGTCCGTCTTTTGCAACGAAAACAGCGCTCGAAAGCGATTCGGCTGTGGATAAGAACTGCATAAGGGAGACATCGGTTGTGCATAGTCTGTGAGCAGATGAACTCGAATATCTAGCGCCATATTGGGCCTTTTACGAAATCTCAGAAGGTCTACAATTCCTCCTCGATGGATGAACTCCCCGAGGAAACCATGCCCTCCGCAACAAAGCACACTCCAAGTGCCCCCGATATTGCGCCTCCGTCCAAGGCTGGCGGCGCGAACCGAACAACCGATTTCGCGGCCTCGGTTGGGACTGTCCACGCTGGAGTGGACCCGAAAGCTGCACTCCAGAAGCTCTACCCTTCCTTGAGCGAAGGCAAACTTGAAACTGCGTTTGCGAATCTACTTCGCTACAGTGAGATTGCTCTTGCGATTGGTGCGAAGCGGAGTGGGAAATCGAAACATTTGACAGGTTCAGATCCCATTCCTACCATGAAAGAAAGGTCGAATGTTTCATTGAAAGAATAGTCGCACCATGGGCAAGGTCTTTGCATACGCCCGGGTGTCGACACCCCGACAGGGAGAAAAAGGCGTTTCCCTCCACGAACAACGCTCGGCAATCGAACGCTACGCCGAACAGCACCGATTGGAAATCACTCGCTGGTTTGAAGAGCGCGACACAGCGGCCAAAACGGGACGTGGCGAATTTACTGAGATGCTTCGCCTTCTCCGATTGAAGGTCGCCGACGGCATCGTGATCCATAAGATTGACCGGAGCGCTCGTAACCTTGAGGACTGGGCGGATCTTGGAAAGCTCGTCGATGCTGGCGCTGATATCCACTTCGCCACGGAAAATCTCGATCTGAAAACTGTTGCCGGGCGCCTATCCGCCGATATTCAAGCGGTCGTTGCAGCCCATTACAGCCGGAATCTAAGGGAAGAGGCGAAGAAGGGTTTCTACGGAAGGCTGAAGCAGGGCTATTATCCGTTGTCCGCGCCGATTGGTTATCTCGATCAGGGATCGGCTAAACCTAAGATCCTTGATCCGGAGCGTGCGCCTCTCGTCCGCGAAGCCTTTGTTTTGTATGCAGCTGGGAGGTTTTCACTCCCGCTGCTTACCAAGGAAATGTTTCAGCGTGGGCTTCGAAACCGCAGAGGCGGACGCGTTAGTCTAAACGGGCTTGCGACGATGTTGAAAAATCCGTTCTACATCGGCGTGATGAAGATCGCCCGCACGGGAGAGACGTTTCGCGGCATTCATGAGCCACTTATCGCATCCGATGTATTCCAAAAGGTTCAGTCTGTTCTTGCCGGAAAGCGCGTGGATCGAAGCAAGAACCAGATCTACGCCTATAGCCGCATTGTGCGTTGCGCAACCTGCAACTACTCGCTCATTGCGGAGCGACAGAAGGGACACATCTACTATCGGTGCCATGACCGTCCATTCAAAACGCCGGCTATATGCCCTACGACTTCGATTCGTGAGGACGAACTTGACCGCGTAGTCTTGAACACATTGGCTACTGTCGATCTCAACGAAGAAGAGATACAGATTGTAAGTACACTGATCCAAGAGCTGCAAGAAAAGAACGCTGTGACGTACGTAAGCGACGAACAATCGGCGCGATTGGAAATCGAACAGATCAAGAATCGGCTATCAAAATTGGCGGACCTTCTTCTAGAGGGCACGATCGACCGCACGCTTTATAAAGCAAAAGAAGAAGCGATCCTTAAAGAGAAGGCTGCCGCCGAAGAAAGACTCCGAGATCTGGAGAATGGTGGCCTCACAACGATCGAGAAGCTTCAACGGACTGTCGAACTCGCAGAAAGGCCGTCAATGCTATACAAAACAGCCGATATCGCAGAAAAACGGGAATTGCTGAAAACTCTACTGTCGAACCTGACCGTATCTTCCAAAAACGTAGCAATCACGCTGTCTGAACCGTTCCGAATCATCGCGGAACGCGAAAGGGATACGGAATGTCGGGTTCCTAGGGGGACTTGTCGAACTCGGGAACAACTATTCAACCCACTCTACGACTACGTCGTAAAGCATCCATTACAACCAGACGCCTAAGCGTTTGTGGAATCTGAATCGACTTCGCCAGATTTTTCTGACGCTTCCTTTGCGATGCGCTGAGAAATCTCCCAGGCGATCTCCGCGTAGCGTTCCAAATTACGTTGCGCTTCTTTGAGTTGGGTATCACTCAGGGTGGGATAGAGACCCTTCAGATCCATGCCTTTATTCTAGACCTACCCCAGAAGAGAGCAAGACGCCGGAATTCGCTGCAGTGAATGCAACGGTGTTTGAATAAGTTCTTGTCCAATATGGCAGAAGGTCGGTTTGCTAAACTTAAGGGATGAAAAGAAAGGGGTGGATCCCCATCCCCATTTTGTTGATCGTAGGGATTGTTTTAATTGTCGGCGGTCTTTGGTATTACCACAATTACAAGTCGGCAACTCAAAGGAAGTTACATACTCTTTCGTCAACTTCCACATCTCCTGTTGGGATAGCCACAACATCCCTTTCAATTGAAACATCAACGAACATTGTTAACCCAACAACAACCGTAGTACTTTTACCGGGACAGACGCAGATAAGTTGGTCTAACACTCTGCAATTGATCAAGGATTGTAAAGTTACACACGTAGAGCTGTACCAACTGTGCAATCAAACAAAAGCTGATGTGACAACGAAGAATGGCACGACTTTAACAGTGTCGGACGCTCCGAGTATGCAAGAGATGTCCATAACCAGCGCTAACGCAGAGAATCCTTCTTGCGAGAGAGATGTAATTGGTTCGATTATTTCTTACTGTTATAGTGGCGACTATGGTGCTGACGGTTCTCCTTAGTGTCCAAAGCGGGGAATGGATAGCTATACGCCTTCCGAGTCGTTAAGTTAATAAACGTTTGAGTTTAAGTTCGATTCCCCGAAGACCCTCCCCGTCAAGACGTCGGAATTCTAAAATGTCGCGTTAGGATCACACATCAAAAAATCCAGCAATTGCTGGATTTTTTGATTGACTTCTGTCAAGGCGCCGTTTGTCGCTTGCGGATCGACTTCTGTCGGGTTGCTAGGGGGACTTGTCGAACTCGGGAACAACTATTCAATCCACTCTACGACTACGTCGTAAGGCATCCATTACAACCAGACGCCTAAGCGTTTGTGGAATCTGAATCGACTTCGCCAGATTTTTCGGACGCTTCTTTTGCGATGCGCTGAGAAATCTCCCAGACGATCTCCGCATATCGCCGAATGTTGTATTCGGCGGTTTGGAGTTCCTTGTCGGAGAGCTCTGGATAGAGTTCTTTGAAGGTCATGGATTCATTGTATAACCCACGTCTGATTTGAAAAGACGCCGGAAGTCGCTTGGGGATCGACCACATTGCTTATTTACTTCAAATCCCTACACTTAAATCAATGGAATATCCCTCATTTGAGGAGGAACGAGGCCCGGAACAAGACCGAATGGTCGAGGCAACGAAAATCTCCACCGTCTTTTCTGACCAGGCAGTTCTAGAACATATCGCAGAGGACTTGCTTTCAAAAGGGTTGATTTCGGGTTTTCATATTGATCGCGTTTTGTCGGGTTACATCCATAAAGGGAAAAAAGTGGGAGAGGGTCAATATTCTTTGGAAATACTTCTCGACAACGAGGTTGGCGGCACAGCTAAGCAACAGATCCGACAAACGATCGAGGCTGGAGTTGGAGAGAAGTGGGAGGTACCGGTGGTCGAGGAAGAACAGGTCAAAGTTAACAGGGAGCTTCTCGGCTTCATCAAAAGAGCCGAGGTGGAGCATTCAAAATATGTCCGTGAGCGAAAACTTAAATTGACCATCGCCCTGACAGCACTCCTTAGTCTCTCGGCGACGCTTGGAACGTTCACAAAAAAATATTTCGACGACCGTGAACACAAAGCAGTCGCTGCTGAACGGGCAGAGTCATATAAGAAAATCACTGCATTGGAGCAGAAGGTGTCAGATCAGATTTTCGCGCTCGATGCTCAAATCGCTTCTGGAAAACCGTTGACCGTTTCTCCCAACGACATGTCTGCTTCTACTGATTACGAAGAGACTCAAGAAGTTCTTCGAACCGTACGTGAGGTAGAACACGAGATGCGCGTGTTGAGTGAGAAGGACAAGAAATAACCAAATGGCTAAACGCTTCGCGGGGGAATTGGAAGATATAGACCCATCGCGACTCATAACGGAGGGACGTTTTGATCGTATGGAGAGCTTCTTCCTTGGCTTGGGGTTAATCTTCAATGATTTCAAAGGCTTAATACTTTTTGAAGAATTGGTTATCGATTCTTATGACAAACCAAAACCTAGTGATCTAGACGATCATTCCGGCAATTACGCCGGGGTTATGGTCCAAATTCATCGATTGTTTGCGGGAGTTGTGAGTGGTTTTTTTGAATTCGTCCAGAAAAACGAGAAGGTATACAACACTCCTGAATTCAAAGAGATCCTTTCTAAGGTCTCGTCCGGGGTGAAGCACCAGTGGGAGTCCCTTAAGGCTGCTGCATTCGAGGAATGGGGAGAAGCCGAAAAATTGTTATCAACGAGTTCCGCCATCAGAAATCATGTGGCATTCCACGTCGATCCTTCGGGTCAAGGATTAAGAGAGGGCTACATCAGTCATTTTTTTGGAAATACTAAGCATGGTCGAAGCGCTAAAGCGTTTTATTCTGCTGTGACAGGTAATAAGCCACTTTCACGGTTCTACTTTTCCGACGCAGCAGCAGAAGAGGCTTTGAGGTTGGCTGCAGGGAAGGAGTCGAAAGATGATATTGAAACCGATACTGAATTCAAATCGTATCAGCGGCAGGTAGTTGAGGCCGTTCAAATCATTAGTGACACGGCTTTATCACTAGTAAAAGCCTATATTCAGTATCGCCGCAATCAGTCAGATGCTTGAATAGCCGAATAACTTAATCTCTGAAAAGTTCGATTCCCCCGGGACCATCCTCGTCAAGACGCCATAATCGGAAAATGGCGCGACAGGAGCGAATATCAAAAAACCCAGCGTTTGCTGGATTTTTTGATTGATCTCTGTCAAGGCGTCGTTTGTCGCTTGCCGTTCGTCTTTTGTCGGGTTGCTAGGGGGACTTGTCGAACCTGGGAACAAATATTTCGTGAAATCAACATTGGTCTAAATCATTATCCTGGCGCACTCGGGGCGGCGGCTTAGTACGGCTGGCCGAGAGGGGTAATTAGCAGGCAGCGAGACGCCCGTCTCGATCACGGTACAGAACCATCGGCGGCGCCTCATTGAGGGCGTCGCCTTGGAGTACGTAAATGTCTCCCACATAGCCGGGCCCTCCGGACACGAAATCGAACTTCGCTCCATAGACTCGGCTCGCGAATTCCAAAGGATCAGCATCGTCGTCGAGCCCCCAGTACTCGCGGACTGCGGCCAGGGCCACAATTTGTTGCCATTCTGCCTCGGTTATGACTTTAGGTCGATTGTTCATGGGAAAAATGATGATTGGCGCGCTCACCCTAATAATAAGGATAGGAGCTTATTCCGCAAGCACGTCAATTTGGGCTAATAGGGCGATCAGGCCGGCGCATCCCGGGCGCGAATGCGACTCTCGACACTGCGGACATTGTCGACAAGTCGCTCGAATTCTCCATTCCAACGTGACGCGTACGCGGCCAGTCGATCATCCAGCCGATCAATGGCACGAAGGATATTGCCTTCCGCCGCAATCAATTCTTCCCGCGTTGCCATTTCATTTCGGATCGTCTCAAATTCGCGCTGCGACAGTGCCGAAAGCTCTTCGATCGTCATGTGTTCACTCTAAGTCCATTGCAGAAATCGACAAGACGCCGGAAGTCGCCTGGAAAGCGAACTTGCCACCTGCGGTAACGGACGAACCGCGAGCGACTTCCGGCGTCTTTCACTTTTTCCACCGTCCGTTAGGATGAATTCACGCTTCGGCATGTGGGCCTCGGCCGAAGTGAATCACCGGGAAGGCCCGTTATTGAAAACCTCGGACAAATGCGTGGACCGCTTTCGTACATAGGTGGGAAAAACCGTCTGGCGAAGCGGCTCATTGCGATATTTCCGAAGCACAAGACGTACGTGGAGCCATTCGCGGGCGGCGCGCAAGTGTTTTTTCGTAAAGAGCCCTCCGATGTGGAAGTGTTGAATGATCTCGACGGCGAGATCGTGAACTTCTACCGCGTCTGCCAGCAACACCACGAGGAACTGCTTCGGTATTTCCGCTTTATGGTTGTGAGCCGTACCTGGTTCGAGCTTCTGAAGAAAATCGATTCCACGACGCTCACCGACATCCAACGGGCCGCGCGCTATCTTTATTTATTGCGCAACTCGTTCGCGAGCCTGGTACGGAATCCCGTCTACCATCGCAACGTGGTCCAGCCTCCGAGTTTCAACCTGACAGGCCTTCCCGAGCTCATTGAAAACGCCCATAAAAGATTGGAGCGGGTGCAACTGGAATGCGCGCCGTACGAAGAGGTGCTACGGCGCTTCGATCGCCCGACGACGCTCTTCTATTGCGATCCGCCCTACTTTGCAAGGAAACTCTATCGCCACAACCTGGAGGGGTCGGATTTCGTGACCCTCGCCGAGCGACTCGGAGAACTCAAAGGGAAGTTTGTTTTGTCCCTGAACGACGTGCCCGATGTGCGAAAGCTCTTTCGCGATTTCTACATCCAGGGAGTCGAGCTGCATTACACGTCCCAGAAAGCTGCCGGGCAGCGCTATAAAGAGGTGATCATCACGAATTTCAAGGTGTAGGCCGCCCGTTCACGTTCGGACCCCTCCTGAGGTGGCCTCGGAGACCCGGGAGATCGCGCCAGAGAGCTCGACTCCCGGGTCTTTCTTTGCCTTTAGCAACGGCGTCGCTCTTCGTTCGAAGGCCGTTTCCTTGCCCGCTCCTATGCCGCACGGCCTTCGATTGCCCAGGAGATCGGATCAGAGAATCCGACTCCTGGGTTTTTCTTCGTTGGCCAGAGTCCTGACCGGGGTGGCGTGTTACCGAAAACATCGCACCACCCTGGACAATCGAACCATGATTCGCTTCCTCGAAAACATCATCGTGAGTCTTTGGAACCGCGCCATTGCACGGCGACGCGAAGCACGGTTTGAGGGTGGAACCGATCTTGGATATCTCGTCTCGGATGAAGCGGTAACGAAGCGGCATTATACGGTGAGCAACCGGCGCCGCTCGATGCATATCGCGGTCCTCGGGAAAACCGGAAGTGGGAAGAGTTTCTTCCTGCGTCATCTTGCCCTGCAGGACATCAAGGCCGGACGCGGGTTCCTGTACTTCGATCTTCACGGCGACACCACACCGTTTCTCCTTCGGACCATCAATCTCCGGGAACGGGAAGAACACCGCCATCTCGACGACAAGCTCATCCTCATCGAACCTGGCGACCCGATCGTCTCCGTCGGACTCAATCCGCTCGAACATGGGACCGACTTTGTCCGCATTGCCGAGTTCGCGCAGGTCCTTCGGGACCGCTGGCATCTGGATTCATTCGGAGCACGCACCGATGAACTCCTGCGGAATTCTCTCTATGCGCTTTTCGACAATGGGCTCACGCTCGTCGAACTCGCGGCATTCCTTACGAACGCCCAGTTCCGCACCGCGTGCATGACGCGCGTTACGAATCCTGATGTCCGTCACTACTTCGACTACCGCTTCGGTTCGCAGAGCGAGGCGATGCAAGCGGCGATGCGGGAGCCGATCCTCAACAAGACGTCGGCCTTTACCGCCGATCCGCACTTCCGGCACATCGTCGGCCAGCCGTCCACGTTCTCGATGCAAGAGGCGCTCGACGAGGGCCGCTGGGTGATCGTCAATCTCGCGAAGGGCCGACTGGGCGAACAAGCACTCACTCTGGGGAGCCTGATGCTTACGGTCCTCAAGAACGCGCTCTTTACCCGCGAAAAACGCTCTCTCTATACCGTCTACTGCGACGAGATCCAGAACCTCGTTGCCTATGGCAGTGATATCGAGACCATGCTCTCCGAGGCACGGAAGTTCGGCGTCGGGGTCGTCTCCGCAAATCAGTTCCTTGACCAGTACCCGGCGGAGATGCGGGCGGCGATTCTCTCGGTCGGCACGCACGCGTTCTTTCAACTTTCCTCAAGTGACGCAACGCAGATCGCTCAGGCGCTCGACGGCGGCAAGTCGCTCGCCGAGCACCTGAAAAATCTGCATCAGCGGCACGCGATTCTGAAAACCGGCGCGGAGCGCTCCTTGGAGATTGCCGTTCCCACCGTGCGGGAGCCCCAGGTCGATCCGAGCGATCTCTTGCATCGCTCGCGAGGGCGCTGGGGCCGGGCGCGCGTAGTGATCGAGCGCGGTATAGCAAAACGGCAGGCCGAGGTGCTCGCTGCGAAAGAAGAAGGACCTCATGGTTGGGAATAGGAAGATTGGGATGGTCCTCCAGGAGCGGGATCGGCGCTTCCTCGAGGAACTGGCGATTCTACGCGTCGTAGATCGTGATCAGGCGAAGGCTGTGGCGGGCTTCGGTTCCGTGACACGAGTCAACGCACGACTTTTGGCGCTTACGCGCGCGGGACTTTTGCGGCGGTTCTTTCTCGGAACTTCGGGAGCCCAACAGAAAGCGCTCTACACGCTCTCGAACGCCGGGGCAAAGCTCGCTGGTGTATCGCATCGTGGACTCCAGCGGCGGAAGGATGAATCGGATCTCGGTGGTGCCTTTGTGGCGCACCAACTGGCATTGAATGACCTCTATTGTGCCTTCAAGTTCCAGCCGATTCCATTCCCTGGGGTCGTCTTCGAGCGATGGCTCTCCTTTGATGAAGCTGTTGCCTCATCGCTCCTGCCCGATGGATATCTCGAACTCCGCACCCCTGCTGGCATTGTCGCGGCATTCCTTGAAGCCGACCTTGGAACCGAGCGCACGGCGATCTGGGGAGAGAAGGCGCGGAAGTATGTGCAATTCGGTCGCTCCGGCGACTACGAACGTCTCTTTGGCGGGTCCCGATTCCGTGTCCTCGTCGTCGCAAACTCTGAGCGACGAATGCAGTCGATCCGAAAAACAGTGGCGGCGGTCACGGACATTATTTTCTGGTTCTCGACCTTTGCCGCCCTACGCGACGGCGGATTTTTCCGCCCTGTCTGGCTTCGACCTAAAGGCGACGAACGCCTGCCGCTTATCAAGGAACTCCCATGAAGTACTGCTACCACTGCGGACGTGCAACCTCGGGCGAGCCACTCTTCTGCAACTCCTGCGGGCGGAGTTACGACGTGCGCCTCTGCCCGCGCCTGCACGTCAACCCCCGGCACGCGACGGTCTGCTCGCAGTGCGGCAACCCGGAGCTCTCGACGCCCCAGCCGAAAGTCAGCCTCGTATGGAAAGCGGTCGGGCTCCTCGCCCAGATCGCGGGCGGAGTCCTTCTCGTCTACATCTCGCTCAGCGTCCTTCTCAAACTCCTGCAGAGTCCCGTCGCCCAGAGCGGAATGGTCATTCTGGGACTTCTCCTCATGGTTCTTTGGGCACTGTGGGCTCTCATTCCTGAATGGATTCGGAAGCTCATTCATCGGGCACTCACTCGGAGGGAGCACCGTGATGAGCGGTAACGGCAGAGTGGTGCCAGAGGCTTTGACCGGGCAGATAATGTCGGCTTTCGCCGAACGCGCGAAGAGCGCGGAAAACCTGAGCGTTTCGGATGTTCCCCTCGGGCAGCGCTGCCCGCACCACTGCCCGGAGCAATGCCCGCACCCACGCGCCTCATCCGCGCAAGCCCCCGACAACGCCCTGGGTGCACCGATGACGATCAGACAAGTCTCCCAACTGCTCGGATGTTCCGAGTGGACTATCCGCCAGCAGTACCTGCCGAAAGGCCTGCCGCATTTCCGGCTCTCCCCGCGGGGAAAGCTCCTGTTCTTTCACAACCAAATCGTCCGCTGGGTGCTTGACCGCCAGCGACAGAAAGGAGGCATATATAAATGACGCTCTTCCGGCGCGGAAACATCTACTGGGCCTACGTCTACGTCGATGGCGTGCGCCATGCGAAGTCAACCGGCACGAATAACCGGCGGCAGGCGGAACAGATCGAGCAGCGCTTCAAGGATGAACTCAACCTGAAGCGCGAAGGCTTGAGCCAGCTTGCGCCCGACACGACCTTTAGCGAACTTGTCGCCCGGTTTCTCGCCGAGGCCCAAGTTCGTCCCTTCCATCTCGACCGCCTGAAGGTGCTCTTGCCGTATTTCGGCGAGACGCCCATCGGGCGTATCACGAAGAATCTTGCCATCGCTTTCCGCCGTCATCGCCATGCCCAAAAGCAAATCACCGATACGACCGTGAACCGCGACCTTGAGTGCCTCCGGAGCATGCTCTTCTGGGCTGTCGACGAAGGCCTCATCTCGACCAATCCCTTGAGCCGCGTGCGCATGATGCGGGAGCGCAAAAAGCCCCGCTTCGTGATCTCCATTGCCGAGGAGGACCTCCTCCTCAAGTCGGCCGCGCCGCATTTGCGCTCCATCATTATTACTGCGCTCGATACGGGCATGCGGCGGGGAGAGATCCTCACCCAGCGCTGGGAGCACATCGACTTCAACCGCAACATTCTCTCCGTTACGCACTCGAAAACGCCCGAGGGCGAAGCCCGTGAGATTCCTTTCACGGCGAGGCTCGCCCAGTTCCTTGGGTCCGAACGGAAAAACGAAGGACTCGTCTTCACCTTCAAAGGCCAACCGATCCGCAAGATCAAAACGGCCTGGAAGGCGGCGATTCGCCGGGCGGGAATTCGTTACTACCGCTTCCATGATCTCCGGCACGCCTTCAACTCCCGAATGATGGAAGCCGGCGTCCTCCAGGAAATCCGCAAAGCTCTCATGGGGCACTCCTCGGGAGAGGACGTGCACTCGACCTACGTCCATGTCGAACTGCCGATCAAGCGCGAGGCAATCCGCAAGCTCGAAACCTGGGTCGCCGCGCAGCGGCAACAAACTTCAGAGAAAGGAGGTAACCATGAACCAGCCGTTCCGCCCGCCGACAACCGAAGACCTGCGCCGAGCGTTACGGGAGCATTGCCTCAACCAAGCCAGGAACCTGCACGAATGTTTGGGCGAGGCTGTCGAGTGCTTAGGCGACGCGAACCACCTGGGAGCACTCGGGGCACTCTCGGGGGTTGACGAAGAACTTCGTCAGCTCACGACGGTGCTCGAACTTGTCCCACGCATTGAATGCCGAAACCAGGCATGAACGAAGTCAGGAACGCCCACGCATGAATACCACCCGAAAGGAGAGAAATGATGTGACTGAAAAACAACCGCTCAAACTGGTCGTTACCTACGACCGCAACCGCAACGAGTATTCCATTCCCGCGCATAACCAGACGCCCGATGAGGCCGACGGCCATGTCACCCAGTGGTCCCACCATCTCCGGCCCGGTTGCTCCTTCATCCTACTCGATCAGACGAAGCGGCACCGGACCGAAGAGGCCAGGAATTGTCGAGCCTGCCGCGAGACCGTAACGCGCTCGGCGCATCTTGAGCCGCAACCGAAGTTCGTGAGGAGCAGCGAATGACTGCACAAAAAGCCCGGGACTCGGGATCGCCCCAGTCCGCAACCGCAACCACGCAAGCCGCAACGAGCACTTCCAAGCGAAAGACCTGGGTCAAGAAAACTCCGGTTGAAGTGGTGCTCACTCAGATCAACCGCGTCCGCGAGGATGTCGCCGCAAAAAAAGAAGAATACGAGACGGCCAAACGCCAGCTCGAAAAACTCGAAGCGGCGCGGAAAGTCCTCGAAGGAACCTAGCACCTTTTTACAGGAGCTGCCCTCTCGGCACGCTCCTTTTTATTGGCGAGGACCGGGAATGGAGAGACCGCGTGTTACCGATCCTGATCAGCACCATGCCACAGTGGAATTGCACCATGAACTGAAAGACCGGCACAGCAAGAAAGGAAAACATGGGTGCGAGAAATAAAAGTAAGGGAGTACCCCAATGATCTCGGAATGCATATCGACGCTGTGCGTATTGGGAATCGTGATCTTTGGACTGCTCATCATGACGCAGACGATCACCCTCGAAGAGATCCTGGGAACCATTGGCCGTCTCTTTGGACTCATGATTGTCGCGGTCATTGCCCTGTGCCTTCTGCGGGCCCTTGTGGCTGCCGTCATCGTACCGTGACTCGCGTCGCTCAAGGCTGCCTTTTTCTGGGTCGCCGTGACCCTTGCGGCAATCATCGCCCTCGCTTTGATCGTTCGAATCGCTATCTACCGGTTTTTGAACAGGAGTTCGTTGGGCTCGTTCCACGTGGTCGAAGACAGAGGAAGCTGGGAACGCGAAACCACAATCGGAATTGAACCAGAAAGATGAAGAGGAGTTAATCCCTTGAAAAACCAACAAGGAATGTCGATCGATTTTGAAACTCTTGGCCGTGATGTTGCGCGGGAGACCCGTGACATCGAGAAATCAAAACTCATCTGTGCGCAGAAACTCTATGCCTACGAGCAGAGCCTCCAGCCTGATATCAATGATCTGGAGCGGGCCATCCCAATCAAAGCAGAGCAGCGGAATGCCTTGTGCGCCCAGCTCTACGATCCCGAAGATCCGGCGAGCGACAAGAAGATCCAGGGGCTGGACATCCGTATCAAGGTGCTCGTGTGTCTGCTTGCAGGGGTATTATTCACGTCTCTCGCAGCCCATGCCTATCGGTTCCTTCTTTTGGGAGTTGGTGCCGTGGCCGCCATTGCCATCGGCCTGTTTTTGACCCTTACGGTCGCCGCCGCCGGCCATCTTGCGTTCGAGAAGCTCATCCAGCACAACAAGGCCTTACAAGCCATTGTGATCGGATTAGGCGTGGGACTGCTCTTCTGGGGGGTTTTCGAGCTCGCCCAAGCGGGCGCAATCGCGCTTTCAAGAACCGAAGCGACTACAACCGGATCGGAATCGTACTTGGAGCAGTCGGGCGCTGAGCCTTCCCCGGAGCCTGCACCCTCCTCTCAATCCGATGAGAAAAGAGCCCAAGAACTCGTCTCCAGTGCCGTGACGAAGATCTTTCTAGGCTCTGACCTGATGCTCGGAATCTTGCTAGGCCTTGTGGTCGGAATGCTGAGCGATGAGAAATATGCCACTTGGAAAAAGATCGAGAAGTGCGAAAAGGAGATCGCTCACATGAAAAAGGAATTTGATGTCCTCAAATCGAGCATTGAAATCGCCCATCGCGAGTGCATGGCAGGCATCCTGCGTTTCTTTCACAGCCAGCGTAAACAACACCCAACGTACTTCTACGCGCGTGCGGCGTGCCTTGCTGTCTGCTTGCTCTCGGCTGCTACGGCATCCGCCCAAGAGATTACGCGAGTAGAAGGAACTCTGATTGACGTGAGTGGTTCAATCGGTACGGGCGGTGCTAACAACACCTTGTTTCGTGAATACCTGGCTGGGGTTCGACAGCTCCTTCTGACTGAGCCGCCCAAAAGCCGGGTAATCGTTTCCGTCATCACCACCGATTCGTTCGGGACGACTGGCGAGCTGATAAGGGGCTACACGCCCGCGGCGCACGGAGTATTCACCGATGAGCTGAACCGTGCGAGACACCAATTGGCCTCGACCTTTGAAACCAAAGCTTCTGGCATAACTCCGATTGCCGCTGGCACCGACATCGTCGGTGGCCTATGGCGCATGAAGGCGCTCATGGAATCGACTTCATCCGGCGCGCCTGCCGAGAGAGAACTTTGGATTTTTTCCGACATGGTGAATGAGACGACGTCGCTCGCGATGCCCGCACTCATGCCTCTTGGGGCGGACAAGATGATCGACCATGCCAAGCAAGCCGGGCTATTGGTGCCCCTCAAGGGCTACAAGATTCATGTGATGGGAGCTTCGACTCGCGGCTTGTCGCCACAAGCTTGGAACACCGTCAAGAAATTCTGGGAACTCTACTTCGCAGCATCCGGCGCAGAATTGGTCTCGTATTCAGTCGAATGCAACCCAGCGCGCTGATTTAGCGTGGAAAGTTTGAAAGATCGGTTCACAATAACTACTTGCTACGCCAAGGGTGCAGCCAAGGCATACTGCTCCACGGTCCTGTGGAAATTTACAAATTCGGGACGAAGCAAAATCACAACAAGTATTCGGTCGTTTTCTTGTCTGTGGCTCACCGCTCAAGTTCGTAACGAACGTGTTCCTCCCATGCCTCACTCGGACACCAACATACGTTGCCCCTTTTGCTTCTGTACCGATAATAAAAAGTACACGCTCATCACGCCCGCAGTACCGATGAGGTTCAATGCCATATGGGAACAACGAACGATAGGTTTTGTTACGAAATGCGAACACATGTGGCGTGCATCACATATCTTCGTGACGACGAAACTTATTACTTGACACTACTTAAGTGAGCACTTACCCTTGCTCGTCAACAATAAGGGCTGTCATTAACCAACAGTTCATCCTCTTGTTCTCGACGTGCACATTACGTCCATTCTCGGAGAAGTCTATGACTCCCCTCACGTGGCATATTGTCGCGTCACACCTGCCGAGTAACCCTCTCTCCGCTTCCCCCCTCACAATCTCTGCGAAGCAGTTCGTGCGCCTAGTCTGGCAAAAGAAATCCGTGTGGGTTCCTCTATGTCTTTCCTTTTTGCTCTTGCAGATCGCGTTCTGCCAACAACCTCCACAAAGTGATCAACGAGCGGTTGTACTAGCGCAGCAATCGCTTGCGGCTTTGACAAGCGGAGCAAGCATCGCGGATGTAACTTTGAACGCCAATGTCACGTGGATTGCCGGTTCGGACACCGAGACTGGCTACGCGAGCTTTCAAGCCAAGGGAACGGGGGGGGAGTCTTACCACTTTAACCTGTCAGGGGGGACGCTTACCGAGATTCGCTATGATGTTGCGTCAACTTTCCCCCAAGCTGCTCAATGCAAAATGGTGGCACCGAAACCGGAACGGCGGTCTTGTTTGTGCTAGAAATGGTCGAAAACCTTGTGAACCTTGTCGCTGCAAAGAGGAAAAGGTTTAGAAATCCGATACCGAATCTTACAGCTCAGGATTCTCGGAGGAGTTGATGACGCAGCGTACATATTCATCTGCCTATCACCGTACGCTTTCCGCATTTCAGATCTTCACTGATTCTCAATGCTGGGCACGGACTCGTAGGATCTGGAGAACCGGCCTGGTATCAAGATTATTGCTGTGCCTTGGCAGTGTGTTGCTAACGATGGCCATCGCTCACGCCCAAAATCCTGATCCGACTGACGCAGGTGCGGAAATCGGCTTCAAACCATTAGGAAGCTATCACGGTTCGCTGCTCGAAAATGTGGATCTTTATACCGGTAACCTGCACATAGAGATCCCTCTGGTTACACTTAAAGCACGCGGCCACGAAACAGTCCTTCGTCTTAGTTATAACAGCCTGATCTATTTCACCAACCACAGCCACGATGGGGATTTAACACAAATTCGTAGCGATATTTTTGCTAACCCATCCTTCGGTTGGAACCTAACCTCGCAGGAAGGTTTGGCTGAAATTGGCCAAATACAAAATCAAGTGATGATTCCAGGCCAGGACCCTACTGTAGCTCAATCTATTCAGATCACTGAACCTGATGGGTCTCAGCATACATTGATGGGCGAAAACTTGGTCTACGAGACATCTTGCAACACTGCATATCAGAGTATCGATTCGAGTTATATTCGTTTGGTATTTGCAAATAATCAAAATTGCTCTAGTGATTCTCCGACCATCTACTTCAAAGACGGGGCGACTTGGCAGGGCGGGAATGTTGAAGATACGAATGGAAATGTCTACGGGACTGATGATCTTGGCCGCACGTTCACAGTGAGCTACAACGGTTCGCCATATACCTCTGGGACGATCGGTTACAAGGCGTCGGATGGTAGCGGCTCAACAATTACAATGGGGTTTACAGTCTATGAGTTGCGACCATCGGGGCACGGCCCAGTTCCCACCGCATTGCTCTCGTCGATACAACTGGCGAATAAGCGCAGCTACCAGTTTCTATACGACACCAATGGGGAGCTCTCTAAAATCACGCTCCCGGATGGCGGATACATTCGGTATGTTTATGGCCTGACTGGATATCACAGTGAAGACGAAGCCACATCCCTAGGCGTTGTCTCAACGCGTGCGCTCAGTGCGGACGGCGTCAACGAACAAGTATGGGGGTATGAATATACGGCTGGGTCGCCCAAGACGACGACCGTCACAGACCCTTTGGGGGAGACCGAATACCGTGAATACAATAGCGGTGTCCAATTGTGTTCCCCGTGCGATAGTCTTGAAACAAAAGTCGTATACAAGGACGCGTCTGCAAAAACGTTAAGAACGGTTACCAAGACGTATGTTGTTGATTCGCAACCTTTAGGATTTAGTTGGGCTAAAACTGGAAATCCGCGGTTGTCGACAGTGACAACCATTTTAGACGACAATCAAACGCAGTCTATGGTTAGCTATGATAACTATGACAATTATGGAAATGTGAAAACAAAGAAGGAGTATGACTATGATGGTTCGCTTCTGCGAACGACATCTTATTCATACCTGCATGAATCACAACAGGCTTATGTGACGGCTCATATTTTGCAGCGCGTCTCCGCTGAGACCATTTCTGGTCCAGTCGGCCCGGGCAGTCAAACCCAATACGAGTATGATAACTATGCACATTTTACTGGAGGGATGCAGGCCAGTGGCGCGGTTCAGCATGATGCCAATTACAATACTAATTACTCGGTTAGGGGCAATGTCACCGCGACGAATCAGTGGCGGAATACTGACAACACTTGGCTCTCTACATATTATGAGTATGACGATGCCGGTAACGTACTGGAGACACAAGATCCTCGCGGCGGTGTGACCCAAACAAGCTACGCAGATTCTTGGGCGAACAGTACCTGTGCCCCTGCAGGTGGCAATGCAGCGGCTTACGCTACCAAAATCACCAATGCACTAAACCAGATAACGAATCTGAATTACAATTCGTGCACGGGGACGACTGCCTCAATTAAGGACCCGAACTTGCAAAGCACTACCATGACGTATGATAGTTCTGGCCGGTCAACAGAAACTGATTATGCCGATGGGGGCTCTACAAAGCAGTGCTATACAGACAGCGGTGGCTCCAATTGCACGCAGTCTGGTCCTCCGTACTCCGTCATAAACACCTCAGCCCTCTCTGTAAGTCCGGCGGCAATCAATAAGAAGACGACCGTGCAGTTCGATGGCTTAGGTCGAATTTCGACCACGACAATTTCCGATCCCAATGGTGACACCTCAACCACAATCACATACGATTCCCTTGGCCGACAATACCAAGTCTACAACCCTGCCCGATGTTCGTCTCAGAATTGCGAGAGCACATGGGGATACAAGACGTTTCACTACGACGGCCTGAGCCGGGTCACGTCCGTCGTTGAGCAGGACTCATCTTCAACAATTAGTATGTTTTATTCGGCTAATTATGCAACGGTTACCGACGAATCAGGAAACACCCGAAAGACTAAACGCGATAGCCTCCGACGGGTTAAGGCGATTTGGGAGGCCCCCGGTGTCAGCGGCTATAATTTTGAGACCGACTACACGTATGATGCATTCGGTAACCTGTGGAGCGTCACTCAGAATGGGAGCGGCGGGAGCGCTCGTAATCGCAGTTTTGTCTACGACTCAATGTCTCATCTGATTACAGCCGCTAACCCAGAGTCCGGCACGATATGCTACGGGACATGGAGCGGAAACAATTGTGTAAACGGATACGACGGAAATGGTAACGTAGTCGCTAAGACCGAGCCACCGCCCAATCAGCAGCAACAGCAGGTGACGATCAGCTATACCTATGACCTATTGAACAGACTGTTGAGCAAAACCTACACCGGCATGACGATGCCTACGATCCAATATGGGTACGACGGAAATATACCCACCGGATGTACCCTGCCGCAGTTCAACGACGGCAATCCTAAAGGCCGCCGCACCTCCATGTGTGATGGTTCTGGCGTTACTGTGTGGAGCCACGACCCGCTGGGCCGGGTTTTGAATCAAGAGGAGATTCAATATACGAGCAATTCCACCAGCGTCACGGAACTAGTACAATATGGGTACAACTTGGACGGTTCGGTCAAACAGATAGTTTATCCAAGTGGCAGAACACTGAACTATGCCTACACTCCACCACAAGGCTCGATTTCTGCCGGCAGGCAGGTATCGGCAATTGATTCGACCGGCCCAATCAATTATGTAACTCAGGGAACATATGCTCCACAAGGCGCGCTAGCTGGCTTCGTGTTTGGACAGGCAAGCGGCTCGGCAGGAACGACCGGCAGCAATGCTTTTAACAATTTACTACGCATAACTAGTCAGACCGCGACGAACTCATCTCAACAACTGATATTCAGTCTAAGTTATGGATATAATACTAACAACGATAATGGGAACATTTTAAAGGTTACAAATGGCCTCGATTCGTCGCGTAATATCGTTTACGGTTATGATGCTCTGAACCGAATTGCGCAAGCGAACACTGTTGCTACATCGGGCAGCAACTGCTGGGCCGAAGCCTACACGATTGATCCTTGGGGAAACTTGACTGGCCGTTCAGGAGTCGGTGGGTGGGCTGGCTGCAGAACCGAAGGCTTGAGCGCTTCGGTTAATGGAAATAATCAGATCATTGGTTGGTGCTACGATGCTGCCGGCAATCTGTTGGACATGGGTGGATGCGGGAACCCCCAGCATTCATATGTATACGATGCCGACGGGCAGCTTCAATCTCCTCCCGCCGTTGGGATCGGCTCGGGTATGATGGCATATACATACTACTACGACGGAGACGGGAAGCGAGTTCAAAAATGTGACGCCAATCCATGTATCGGCGGCTTGACCGCAGGAACACTATACTGGATGGGGGTGCAAGGCGAAGTATTGGACGAAAGTGACCGTAGTGGCAACATGACGGAGGAATATATTTACTTCGCGGGGCAGCGGGTTGCTCGACGCGACATCAGCACGAATAATGTTCATTATTACTTCAACGATCAGGTCGAGTCGCCAAGAGTGATTACAGACGATCAAGGTAATGTTCAACAGCAGACAGATTACTATCCATACGGCGGGATTGCGTTTAGTAGTGGCGGTGACAGTAATCGCTACAAGTTTACCGGCAAAGAACGCGACTCCGAATCCGGCCTGGACAACTTTGGAGCTAGATACAACGCTTCTACGATGGGCCGATTCATGTCCCCCGATCCTGGGAACGTCGGGGTCAATCGACTCAACCCGCAGAGCTGGAATGCATACAGCTATAGCCTGAACAACCCACTTAGCCTCACTGATCCAACGGGTCTCTACGTCTGCGAGGACAGCGTGAACTGCGACTCTGCGAACGACAAGGCTTTCGCAAAAAGCTTGGCGGATGCTCAAACTGCGGCAAATAAGCTAACTGGTGATGATCAAGCGGCCGCACAACGTGCAATCGACGCCTACGGCGCTCAGGGAGTTGACAACGGAGTAAATGTTCGCTTCGACGCCAATGTCACTGGTGGAGTGACGGAAGTGAGTGGCGTCGCCAACGGCGAAAACGACAAAGAGAATGATAACCCCAACAAGCAGAACATCAACGTCACGTTCAATCCGAATGCAGTTGGCGATGCGAGCCTTGTAGCCCATGAAGGGTCACATGTTGCGGACGGTTCTGCCTGGGTCTCGTCTGGGTTCTCGGCGAATATGAACCCAACCAATTTGAATACAGAACTCAACGCCTATCACGTACAGTTCAACATCCTGAATAGTCTGTCAGCCATAAAAGCCCCGCCGGGAATGGTCCCTAACGGAGGCTTTCTTAACTTCAAGAACGGTCAATTATCTTGGCACGCGGAAGACACGTTCAAGGGAATTACGCCCGATCTGCAGAAGAAGATTGAGCAAAACTACGAGAACAGTGCCTTGCCAGCTTTTCAGAAAGGGTCAGTGGTGCCGCGATGAAACACTCAGCGCAAATTCTTCTGTTGGCTGTGTGCGCGTCCATCTCCGCGTCGAGCACACCGCAGGCCAATGTCAGAATCCCCTTGGAGGCCACCAACTTTGTCATCGACGCGAGCAAACCGTACGTGTATCTCGAAATAGATCATGTCGGTCCACGAAAACCAATGCGCGAGGGTGAACCCAACGTTGGAATATACCTGCATCTAACAAACAACTGCGCGCTGCCTATCGTGATTGTGAAGTTCGAGGATTCGCCGGCCGACCCGAAAACGGCAATCAGCATAGAAGATGAAGTCGTGCCCAACCCGCAAGGACCTGGCGGCGACGTGACCGGTGGCTCGGTCTATGTTGAGGGCCGAGTTCCTGACTTGAAAGAGATGGATGACATTTTCCGCTCGCCAAATCTAAACGAAGCGGAGGTGAGCGGTGCTGAGTGGGCCCAGAAGCAAGCTTTGCAAGGCACTCCGCAAAAAGACAGACCTGAACGTCCTCATGGTTATAACGGTGGAAATGCGCCTACTCGCGTCCAATTAATTACGCTGGTCCCGCCGGGAGGAAAAGTGTTCTTCAGCGTGCCGGCCAACCATGTAAGCGCGACGTGGCACTTCGAGATTCCCTTCCGCCTTGCGCTACCGAACAAGAGCCGGATCAGGCCTCCATACAGCTACCTGGCGTTTTACCAAGAAGACCTTAAGAATGCTCAGGCCGCTACGCCTACGACGCACTGACCTACATGTACGACTGCTTCTGCCAACACACACTTCCTGCCTACAAGTCCACCGGCAAAGAACGCGATAGCGAGAGTGGACTGGATTACTTCGGATTTAGGCACTATGCCTCCACGATGGGCAGGTTCATGACGCCCGACCCGGCGGGCATGATGGCAGTCGATATCGGAAGTCCTCAGACGCTCAACCGCTACGCCTATGTGATTAACAATCCCCTTAACTTGATCGATCCTTTCGGGCTCGACTGCGTGTATCTGAACAGCTCGGGTACCGGGGTCGAGAAGGGTGGAGTTGACCAAAACAGCAGCACAGCAGAGTGTGGACAGACGGGAGGCTACTGGGTACAGGGTGCTGTCACCAATGTCACCATCGGGGGCGATGCGGAAACCGTTTCTCTTACCGGAACCACTAATGGAACTGACAACAACACGCAAGCGTCCTATCAGCAAAACACCACACTGTCCGTTGGCATGTACTTCAACACTCCCGCCAATCCAGCCGATCACATCGCATTCGGTAATTTGAACGGACCTCAGTGGGGTCTAAATCCCCGAAGTGATTGGCAGTTTTTCAAGTACAGGATGGGTCATCCGAGGGGAGGAGGACCTGGTGTACCCGGAGCGGTGAGACAGCAAGTTGGGGGGACGCTCGACAGGATGGCCCGAGTACCGGCAACCGGGATGCAGGCGCAGATGGTTCAAAACGGAATCAACCAGGGCATACAGAATCCACCGAATTACGATATCGGCGGCGGGCCGCACACTTGCGACTGTGCCAGTTGGCCGCAACAAGTTCTTGGGGATGCCGGGATAAATACCGGTCCCCCCACTCAGGTTCCTAACCAGCTAATGAACCAGCTGGATACGCTATATCCCCAGCAACAGTGAGAGGCAGGCAATGATGGCTAGCATAGGACGACCTGCAAGATGGCTTCTTGTCTCAGGTGGCATAGGGGTGCTGGTGGCGGTGCTTCTCTACATCCTGGGAGCCGTGTCCTACAGCAGACCTTTCGTAGCTCAGGTTGCGAGAGTTCTCTGTCCAGCGATGATCCTGGGGCTGGCAGAGCCCAGATCGCCTGGGGCCATAGCCCTTCTGCTGGCAATCGTCTTTGCAACGAACTTCGTGTTATACGCCATCGCGGGAATCCTTCTTTGTGGGGTTTGGTCCTTGTTTCGGCATACTACGACCTGTCCCTCGCCAAAACTAGATTGAGAAAAAGTCATTGACTTTTCAAAGACCTAAAAGGAAGAATCGGGCGTCATGCTCGCCTTCATTTTAGGTTTGTTTCGTGTAATCTGGCTATTCGGAAAAGATCATCGTGGCGTTGTCTTGGAGAATCTTGCTCTTCGCCAGCAACTTTCCATCTACAAACGAAAACAAAAACGTCCACATTTGACCGGCCGCGACCGTTGGTTCTGGATGACGTTATCCGTGCTCTGGAAGGACTGGCGACGGGCCTTGATCGTGGTCCATCCCGACACGGTGGTGCGCTGGCAGCGCGAGCGCTTCCGGCGATATTGGAGCCGACTGTCGACCAGAATCGGAAGACCCGGACGACCACCGATCAGCTCTCAGATTCGGAAGCTGATTCGAACCATAGCGGGAGCGAACCCCTTGTGGCGCGCACCGCGCATTCACGGTGAGTTGCTCAAGCTCGGAATCGCGGTTTCCGAACGAACCGTCTCGCGCATTCTGCTTACGGTCAAGCGACCACCTTCCCAAACTTGGAGGACATTCCTGAAGAACCACATGGGCGAAATCGTTGCGGTCGATTTCTTTACCGTGCCAACGATCCGGTTGCGGGTATTGTTTGTTTTCCTTGTCATTGAGCACGAGCGCAGACGGGTTCTTCACTTCGGCATCACCGAACATCCGACCTCGGAATGGACGGCGCAGCAGATGACGGAGGCGTTCACGGAGCGCGATGCCAAGCGATATGTGATTCGGGATCGTGACGCGATCTATGGCAATGAGTTTCGTCGCCGCATCGAGTCCTTGGCCATGAAAGAAGTGGTAACCACACCTCGAAGTCCCTGGCAGAATGCCTTTGCGGAAAGGCTGATCGGATCGATTCGCCGCGAATGCCTGGATCATGCGGTGGTTATGAACAGTCGGCATCCTCGCCGTCTGCTGAAGAGCTACTTTGCCTACTATCATCGTTCCCGAACGCACCTGGGCTTGGGTAAGGATGCTCCGGCGGGGAGGGCGGTCATGCCAAAAGGCGAGATCGTCGCCTTTCCAGAAGTCGGTGGACTGCATCATCGTTATGAGCGTCGCGCCGCGTGAGAGCGGAGAGGAGGACATAATGGATATGCTGAACCGCTCAGCCATCGTGGTTAAGCCCAAGCAACGGTTTCTCGACTGGCTCCACGCGGTCGATCGCACGAGCCATCAAATTACCTTGACCGACTTGTGCCGTGAGCCTGTGCTGCGCAAGAACTCGTCAGGCACACGTAAGGTTTCTACCATGAGAAGTGCACACGCTGCCAGTGCGGAGGCGAGATGGCGGTCGAGATCATTGTGGATCCGTGGAATCCGAGCGTGCGCCGTTATCGAACTGAGACCTTCTGCTACGGCCTGCGTTCTTGCCCAATCTACAAATCCGGACCGGCACGGCAGGTACCCGGCCGCCGTGGAATGACGTATCCGGAAGAGGACTGGGTTGACGACGAAGCAACCTCACACCGCGGCCTCGAGGAGTAGGGAACGCTTTCCAGGCATAGGCTCTGAAAATTAGGGTTAGTGCACGGGATTCTGATCTGCGATGAAGTGTTCCGATGAGGTTTTTGCGGAGGACAGGATGGGGTCGATCCCTCCCAAAGGACCCTCGATGGCTCTTTCCTCTTGACTGGGAGGAGGTGCCCGATTAGATTCTTCGGAACAAGTTGAGGGGGAAACCTAATGCTTCTCGGAGGAGCCTTATGGCTCGCTGCCTCGCGGATTTGTGTCGCGCCCTCACATTTGTGTCGATTTTCCTGACGCTCACCTCGCTGCTGCCGGCGCAGATGCCGGTTAGCACCAGCAGCACTTCCACTCCCGTTCCCGGCGCGGGACATGATTATTTGGGCGATCTGAACGAGACTGTGAATCCTGTCAACGGTTCTCTCAGCATCCGCATCAAGACCCCTATGCCGCCGGGACGTGGGTTCACCTTACCGTTCTCATTCGCGTACGACTCAAATGGGGTCAACTATGTTAGCGGACTGAAGTGGAAAACCCCGACTCAGACCATAAACTCCGTCAACGGCTGGAGCAATACTATTCCCGTTGTTAGCGTGGACGAACTGGACTGGACGGGATCCGACCCCGATCATGGCAGCCATCCGTGTCGCGCATATGTGGACTACGTCTATCAAGGAGCTGATGGCACTCGCCACAACCTGAATCTAACGACATTCAAAGACGCAGGCAACCCCGATAGTGTTTGTGTCCTTGACTCCAGCGAATGGCCAGCTGGGTTTGGAGGAGCGGTTGTGACGCAAGGTGGAGAAGCTCGACCCGGCGCCATCATGGCCTCCATACCAGCGGGAACGAATCTCTCGCCTGGCATCGTTACTGTCATGGATGCGGACGGAACAAGCTTGCAGTTTCCAGACCGGGGAGGCTCTGAACAAAACGGATCGCTGGCCAGCAGCGTGGAAGATCGAAACGGAAACGTCCTCTATATTAGCCAGTCAAATTGCCCAGGTGGTGCTGCTTACTGCTATACCGATACGGTGGGCAGAACCGTTCTGGCAGATAGTGGATTTGCAGTTAACCCAGAGAGCGTAACGATCAGCGGCCTCGTTGGCAATTACACGCTCGCATGGGAAAACCTAACAACCTCCAGCTTCAATTCCCCATACAACAGTGTTTCTGGAAATTGCACGTTCAACAACTACCACCAAACCGGCGGAACTGTTCTTCACACCTTGACACTTCCTAACACTACCCAGACTTTTACCTTCTCCTACGATGACCCGTACGGACTCGTGAGTGAAATCCAATACCCAAACGGCGGAACTGTTCAATACACGTGGGGTATGCCAAATAATGACAACGAGATGACTCACGTGACGACGACTCAAGGGGTTGAGTGTTACGTGGAATACGGGGTTCCCGTTATCACTGATCGGGTTGTCAAGTTTGATGGTCAAACTACGGCCCTCCACCAGCACTTCGTCTATTCGCCAAACTGGAGCGGGACACAACCCGGTTCGCCGTGGAAAACGACAACGGTCACAACCACGGATCTTCTGGCCAATACTACGTCGACCACCGTGTATACGTACTCTGCAATGGCGGCGGATATCCCGCCAAACACCTCGGGCGGGCCGACCGCCGTGGACGCTGTTGAATCCAGCATCGCCTATTCCGACAGTATCAATGGACTTCTAAAAACGGTGACCAAAACCTGGACAAATCCTAGACTGATGACACGGGAGACGACCTCCTATCCAAATGGGCAATCGAGCAAGATAAGCGAAACCGACTGGACTTATAACAGCCGGGAGATGGAAACCGAACAAGACGATTACGACTTTGGGGACAACGCCAGAGGCACTCTCCTAAGGACAGTCGATACATTTTATCAATCCTTCAATCTGAATTTTTACGGCAGCAACCAGTCAATCGCTGACCGTCCTTGCCAGGTCATAACGTATGACGGCAGCGGCACGCGAGTTGCGGAGACCGACTCCTTCTATGACAATGGGTCCACAGGAACCCCCTGCGGTGCAGCAGGAACCCCATCTGTCACGGCTGTCACAGGAACACTAACCGGTCACGATGAGACGAACTACGCGGCGAGTAAAACCACGCCTAGAGGGAATGTAACCCAAAAGACCCAATGGCTTAATACCGGTACCTCGCCTGTGACAACTTACACATATGACGAAACGGGGCAGGTCTTATCCATGACCGACCCCAATCAGAACCAGACTTCCTACTCTTATACTGATAGCTTCTATGACCCCGGCTTCTCGACTACAGCAGGTAGCCCACCTTCTGGCACGGTCACAAATGCCTACGTCTCGAGGATCACCTACCCGGTGGTAAATGGAGTATCGCATACCAAATCCTTCGCCTATGGATATAACGACGGTCAACTGACACAAGAGACCGACGAGAACAGCCGTCAGACAACGTATCAGTACTATGACAGCATGGACCGCATTAAGGAGACCGATTTCCCGGACGGCGGAAAGACAACGGCCAACTACCATGACGCAGTCCCAAGCGTCGATACGACAAAGATCGTTACCTCTACTGCGAGCGTGAGCACGACTACCACAATGGACGGTTACGCTCACAAAATTCTGTCGCAGCTCACTACCGATCCAGACGGCATGACTTCGACGACATTTACCTACGATGGCCTAGGCCGGAAACACACCGAGACCAATCCACATCGTTCTGGAAGCAGTTCGACCGACGGAACCATGACCTACACGTACGACGGGATCGGCCGAATCACGCAGGTAGCCAAGGCGGATGGATCGATTGCCAGCACCTCGTACTTGGGAAACCAGTCAACTGTAACCGACGAAGCCGGAAACCAGAGGACGAGCCAGACCGATGCGCTAGGGCGCCTGACCAAGGTGTGGGAAGCCCCAAACAACGCGAGCTACAACTATCTCACAGTGTACGGTTTTGATGCCCTGGGCAATCTGAATAGTGTGACGCAGAACGGAAGCCACGGGCGCTCTTTTGTGTATGACTCCCTGGGGCGGCTCACCTCGGCAACAAACCCGGAATCTGGGACTATCACGTATACGTACGATGCAAACGGCAACGTGCAGACAAAAACTGCGCCCTTTCCAGACTGTACGTCGAACTGCAGCACCGTGACAACGACGTACCAATACGACGCACTCAACCGACTGATCAAGAAGAGCTACTCCTCCGGGGCCAACATGCCGGTAATTCAGTTCGGCTATGACGGCGTGGCCTTAACGAATTGCACCACAGCGCCACCAATTCTCAGCGACTCAAACAAAGTTGGCGCGCGAACCTCGATGTGCGACGGATCGGGCGCAACCGCGTGGACTCACGACTCAATGGGCCGCATCTTGTCGCAACAGCAGGTTCAAGCCACCAGTTCCACCACGAGCCAAACTGCCTCTATCGGCTATCAATACAATCTCGATGGATCGGTCCAGTCGATAACCTACCCAAGCGGCCGCACCCTCACCTACATATACAACCAGGGGGCGAATTCCGCCAGCCAAGTTGTCTCGATCACCGATTCTACCGGGCCTATCAACTACGTGTCGCAAGCTACCTACGCCCCGCCAGGAGAACTAGCCACCGCATCGTACGGATCAGGAATTTCCATTTCTAACAGCTATAACAGCCGCCTGCAGCCATCTACCCTCTCTGCGGCGAATACTCTGCAAACCATCTTCAGCCTGACTTACAATTTCAGCCCTGGCACCGACAATGGAACCGTCCGGGCAATCGTCAACAATTTGGACTCAACCCGCAGCATGACCTTCAGCTACGATCCATTGAACCGGCTCGCGCAGGCCAACACGACGACCACCTCCGGAGGGAATTGCTGGGGGGAGGCTTACATCATTGATGCATGGGGAAATCTGACCAACATCAATCCCGCCCCCGGCATGGCAGGCGGTTGTCTCATGGAAAACCTCAACAACCCAGTCGGTACCAATAATCGGGTCACGACATTCTGCTACGACGCCGCTGGCAATCTCCTCGATATGGCAAGCTGTCCTTTGCAAGCCTCGCACACTTTTGTTTACGACGCCGAGGGCCAGCTGCAATCGCCTCCCGTGTCGGGCGCCAACGGTGGCATTTCGTATCTCTACTACTACGACGGCGACGGCAACCGTGTGCAGAAGTGCAACGCCAATCCTTGCCCGAGTGGAACGACCGCGGGCACTCTCTACTGGCGGGATCCGAACGGGGTTGTCCTCGATGAGAGCAACCGCACCGGCACAATGCAAGAAGAGTACATCTACTTCAACGGGCAACGGATGGCGCGCCGCGATGTGGCGACGAATACCGTGCACTACTATTTCTCGGATCAACTCGGCTCGGCGAGCGTGATCACGGATAGCAGCGGCAACCTCCAGCAGCAGATGGATTTCTATCCCTTCGGTGGCGTCGCCTACACGAGCGGAGCCGACACGAATCGTTATAAATTCACCGGCAAAGAGCGGGATTCCGAGTCTGGCCTAGATGACTTCGGCGCCAGATTCTACGCCTCCATCGCAGGCCGCTTCATGACCCCTGACTGGGCAGCACGGCCGACGGGTGTACCCTACGCGGTCTACGGTGATCCCCAGTCGCTCAACCTATACGCCTACGTTCGCAACGATCCCGTGACGAGGGCTGATGCGGATGGACATGCGGGCCACGAGGGCGAAACCGTATGCAGCGCGCACATCACATCGGGTTGCGTGCCAGCGCCTTCGGCGCAAAATACCGCCACCACATTGCACGTGACAAATGAATCTACGGTGGTGAACAAAGATGGATCAATAACAACCTCAAGAACTACGGTCGCTCTTACTCTTTCCACCGAAAAGGGCAAGGAAGGGCAATTCGTAGGGGCAACCACCGAAACCTTGACCATGACAAGCGGCTCTGCGACAGCTGAGCCTTTTGTGGTGTCTGGACAGAAGAGCCTGAGCTACGGCGACGCCGTCCACGCCATTGGTGCAGATGCGATGGCAAGCGCGGTGCAAGCGACCCAGCCATTGTACGAACAGCACCTTGCTCATCAGATGGTGCAGGATGTCATTCACCACCCGCTGGGGACATTGGGAACTGTCGTCGCATCAGCCGGGATTCCTGTCGCGCATGTATGCCCATTGTGCGGCGCAGGCATGGCGATAGCAGGTGAGCTATTGCACTCTGCTGACTCAGCAAAGGATGCTACACCTTATCCCTAAACACAAGATCGCAGGTTTGGAGGCCATTATGGAACATCGCTATCCTGCAAATGTAACCGTGCTGATCTTAGGGATCTTGATCGCGGCAGTCGGGACATTTTTCCCGCTCATGTCTGGAAGTATGTTCAGAAATGGGGCGCCGATAGTAGTAGCGGTCTTTTTGATAGGCAAAAGTGGAAGCACTTTGCGATGCAAGACCTCCGACGTTCTGCTGAGCGTAGCCGCATTCGTTCTCGTTGTGCTTTCAAAAATCGTTCCGGCCCGAGTCGTTTCGCCCGTGGTTTTTCATGTGGCAGCTTTGGTTGTTGTCGTGATCTTTGCGGTGACCGGTCTGACTTTCAAAGCAATAGCCGTAGAACGAAGGAGAAGGAGGGAATCGGGCGGCCAGTAGATTCGGCGCAAAATACGAGCCTCGGCGACAAGGTTGAGTCCGCACTAACTAGTTTTGCCCACGCTGAAGGCGACTTCTTCAACACCGCGGTTAAAGAGTTCGACTCATTGGTGACGTGGGGATTAACTCCAGATGCATCCGCCAACAACAACGTCGAAAAGGCGGCGGTTGGTGCTGGCGTCGTCATGACACTCGCCGTTCCAGGTGGTGAGGGCGAGTCGCTGACGCGATTGGGCACATCTGCTGAGTCTGCTGCGCGTCTAGGCAGGAAGGCTGCGGAAGCTGAAGGAGCGATTGGTATACACGGGGTCTCCGCTAGCGCAGCCAAACTCGAAGGAGAGGTGTCTAGGGCTGCCAGAAGCGAGGTTGAGAGAGTCTTCAACGTCCACAACACTCCAACACGCGCGGATGCATTGCATCGAACCATTGAGTTGCCAAAGCCCGTCACCAGGGCAGTCGCCGACATATTCAATAAACTCTTCGGACGTGGCATTTGATTGGGGAGGAGATATGAGCACTAGCGATCCCGTTTGTTGCCAGCAGCTATCACCTGATTCCCCCCGGCGTTCGCCCTTTGGCAGAATACTGTCATTGGGCTTTTATGACGGAACAACATCGGGCGTGGCTCAGTGTTTGGACTGTTCCAAAGCCTACCGGTACGAGCTGGTGGCCTGGGATTCCGGCCAAGATACGAGGGTCTATTCACTCGCCGCTCTGCCTTCTGAATCCTTCGATGCTCTAGTGAGCGTCCTGTCGGCGGTGGGAAGCCCGACCTGGCCGTTTTGGTCACCGATTTTGCCTTCCGATTCGGCCCTGAACGCCGCCATCGACGCGGAACTTGCCAAAGCTGAACCGCCCGCCCGTGTCATAGCCAGCCGCCAGCTAGACAAAGAAATACTAGCGAGCAAGGATCTCACTGACTCGGCACGCGCCAAGTTGCCGCAAAGCAGGGATTATCCGGACATCCACGATTGGGATTTTTGGCGAGCGTACCTGGCTGTCGAGTCGCTGCCCGAGTCCACCCGATAGGTCAGACGAACACGAACATTCCGACCGGGTGCAGGGCCGGGATGAGTTCTTTCCTTAGCCGCCGATCCGGGCCGTGGTCCGGGTCCGATTAGCTGAGCCTTCCGGCTCCGATTCCGCCACTGATCCGTACCCGTTAGTGTGGCGATTCGGGCGCAGTGGGGGGCGAGGTTCTTGCCCCGGAAGGTGTTTCTAGGGTTGAGCGTTTTTGCGCTGCCTTCGGCATCGGGTGTGAGGCTGTGACACGTCACCCCGGAACGGGTGCTGCGCGCGAGCGGCGGGTTAGCGCGCGCGAACCTGTTGAAACCAGAGCAGCTAAAGAAAAAATCCTGCCATCGGGTTGCCGTCCGGCAACCGCAGGTTAGCGCAGGCGAACTTGTTGATTTTTATAGCCTGCCTGCTACTCTCGGCTGCGTGCAGGGACGCTCTTCGGATGATGCAGGGCACGCAATATCCGCAGTGCTGTCCGACCGGGCGTCCATGGAACCTCCCGGCCTGTGGCCTGGAGCATGACATCGTGGCATGCACTCCCGCTTTCAGAGTCTTCTGGTCTCTACAGTCCCTCAGCATCTCGCCCTTCGTCGCGAAACGGTACGGTGTGCGCAGATTTATTTCGATGCCGAGGGCTCCGCTCATGTTGCGGGCGATCGCGGCGGCAAAAAAGAAGAACGACAGCATCGATGCGGCCAAGATCGCGGACTGCCTGCGCTGCGATTTTCTTCCCGAGTGCTACATGGCACCGACCGAGACCCGGGAACGCCGCCGAACGCTGCGATATCGGCACCTGCTGGTACGGCAAATGGTCCAGATGAAGAACCGCGTGTCCGGCTTGTTGATGGAAACTGGGGTGAGCCACAACAAACAACGATTACACAAAGTGGGTTATTTCCCGGAGTTGTTGGCTAACGCGGATGCGGTGAGCGCGAGTATCCGCCCGCTGTTGCAGCTGAGCCGGGAGTCGATCACGCGATTGCAAAGGACCGAAGGAGCCATCATTCGCTCGCTGCAACGCGATCCGCTCCTGGCCGAAAGAGTACGGCGGCTGCAGACGATTCCTGCCGTTGGCAAGGTGACAGCACTGACTTGGGCCTTGGAGATGGGGGACACTTCACGTTTCCGATCGATCCGACAGGCGATCAGCTACTGCGGACTTTGCGGGGATGAGAAACGTTCCGCAGAAAAAGTAATGCGCACACCTATTTCGAAACAAAGGAACAAACATATTCAGCGGGTGCTCATCGAAGCAGCGAAGTTGGCACCGAGGAGGAATCCTGATCTTGCTCTGGTCTATGCAAACGCTCGACAGAAGGTGAACGCCAACTGCGCAACACTAGCTGTAGCTCGCAAGTTGGTTGCATATCTCATGGCTGTAGATCGGGAGCAGCGAGACTTTGAGCCGGTGCGAGGGCTCGCCGGCATTGCGGCCTAAAAACCGCAACGAAAGGAAAAATCTCAAGATCGTAGAGCGCGCAGACTGCCAGGTCCCGCCCGCTGTGCCGAGTGAGCGACGGAGATAAAAACTCTCTTGAGGCTCTCCACTGACTGTTTCGGGACTGGCAGAGAACACCAACTCAATCTTCTGCGAAGGCCCTCGCGGGCCCGAGGCAGCAAATGGATGTCAGGTTCTGCGCAGGCAGGGACCAAAGCCGAGAGGCACCGATGCGAGCTGAAGATCTTGACCGAGAATTGCGCGCTCTCGCGAGCGCGCCTGGCCACGTGTGTTTTTCCTTGACAGAAGACTTACATGGATGTCGGTCCTCCAGCAACGCCGCAATATTGACCGTTGGTATTGTGTTAGTGTGCGTTATGTGTGTCTCGCCTCCATTCGCCCAAAGGGAGGGTCTTTTATCGCCGTTTACAATCGAGTTAGCTTCGCGAATCGAGAAACCGGCTCGTGATAAGCGGGCCGTGAGGGCCACGTGCTCTCAGTTCGTACTCAAAGCCTGCGGGACGAAGGCGAAATTACGACTACTTCATCAGCGCTACAAAGCCGGCCACTGGAATCCAACAGGCAGAAAACAAGTGCTTCTCACTGTACAGCAGCTCTCGAAATGAACCCAAAGTTGCTCGCGGGCGAACGTACGGCTTACTTGTCAGTCTTCTACCCGATACTACCGATAGCTTGTCAATCCGGTCAGATGCGAAACTTCTGCTGACAAAATCGGATGATTTGATCGTTCTTAAGTAAGAATTCAAATTCACTAGAGTGACGAAAGGCGGTGCGCTCTTGTAACCACTAGCCCTGCGTTTTCTAGTGATAATCTCGACGCTCTTTTTCGCGATCCTGGCTTTTACGTAGTTAGCGCTTACGGAAGAGACGTTGTTATCAAAGCGGATTTGACACTGGTTTGCTGAGTGGAAGACGCATTTCTCCTCTGACTTGCGTCTTATTGACTTTGCATTCTTCAATTGCAACCAAAATCTACATGTAAGACTGAAGACGAATTTTGGGGCAAGCGTCCTCTCGATGGTGTGTTGTCCAATTCCTCTGCGGCGCAAGTCGGATAGTAATCTGCCCACCGAAATTTCACGTTCACCGAATCGGGAAGCATCACCTTCCGGCCCCGTCCGTACTGAACGGCCCTAAATCCGGCTTCGTCATTGTCGGTGAGCACGCCCAGGTCGTCGCCCTTCCCCCACATTGGGGACGTTTCCGTCGATATAGCGGGGCGCCGAACGCTGCGGCACCGGTATCTGCTGCTGCGGCAGATGGTCCAGATGAAGAGTCGCGTATCCGGCTCGCCGATGGAAACTGGAGTGAACCCACAACAAATAGCGATTACACAAAGTGGGTTTATGGGTTTATGGGTTTATTTCCCAGAGTTACTGGCTAACGTCGACGCTGTGAGCGCGATACCATCCGTTGTTGCAGTTGAGTCGGGAGTCGATCACGCGATTGCAGAGGACCGGAGGACCATCATCCGCGTGTTGCGACGCGATCCGCTACTAGCTGGGAGAGTACGGCGGCCGCAGACGATTCCTGCTGCAGGCAGGGTCACAGCATTGAGCTGGGCCTCAGAAATGGGCGATATTTCGCGTTTCCGATTCGATCCGACACGCGATCAGCTAATGTGGCCTTTGCGGAGATGAAAAGCGCTCCGCCGAAACGGTAATGCGCACACCTCTTTCGAAGCAAAGGAACAAATATATTCAGCGTGTGTTTTTTCTTGACAGGAGATTTACATGGATATCGGGACTTGCAAAACGACAAACGACTTGGAAAGCGAAATCGCCGATGGGCGCCAGACAATCTATCTCGGTTCACAAGTCTGATCGAAGACTTCATGTAGTCCAATAGTCGAACTCCATGAGTCGGTCCACTTTAAAGTTCCACGCTCCCAGATTTGAATAACTATTTCGCTTGACAGGAAAGTGGGTTGAAGTGTACTTTGCTCGCGTCGGCGGGGGGGAGATTGATGCTCATCTGACCGTCAATTCCGAATTAGGCTTCTGACGGCTAACTTCCCCAAATTAATGATGTCAGTTTGCCGTCTCAGGTAAATCCTAGTTGACAATAGGTTCGCGATGCTGAGCTACCGCTAAAGGTCGGTGGTTTTCTCATCGGGCGCACGTACGATACATATTTAACAGCCAAGCGGAGCTGCTGGAGACTTTTGCGGACGCATTCCTACCTCCGAAGCTAGTGTTACGTCGACCCCGCGATTGGGGAAATTGCTCGGCCACGAAGCCGGGAGACTGCAAACGATTGGAGGCCAATGCCTCCGACATCAAGGCGATCTACTATCGACCCTACCAACGAAAGAGCACTCTACCGAATGGATGAGAATACAACTCACAACGTCAGCTGCTATCCCCATGCTACTAGGTCCGGAGCTAACCGAGTTGGTCGATCAGGGGAGAGTACTTTTCACAGACATCCGATCTCAGGATTCGCACTCCGCTCTCCTCATCGCAGATAACCTTCAGAGGCGTGCAGCTTTTGCGATTCCGCAGGTGTGCATAGAGTTAGCCTATCATTGCCAGTCTGGAGCGTTTATGAGCACTTTGCTCCGACAAACAAGCATGCGGTATTCTCTCGTCTGTCTAGCAACGGGCATCGGCGACGATCTTGTGGATATGCCGGAGACACTGTCATTTCGTCAGCGAATTGAAGCTGCCTCGTCATCTGTTCTTTTGGGCCACTCCGCATATAGCCACTTGGCCGAACGATTCTGTTTCCCCGAAACCCCTCTCATTATGTCGGCGATTGGCAATATGAGTTCACGCCTGACATCAGCTGCTTTGGCTGAGGCTCGTTACAGGGAGTCTATGCGTTTCAGCTTCGATGAATATCTTAGGCTTGCTGAACAGAAGACGACTTCTTACACAGTTCCGGCATTCTGGCTTGGCAACATGCTCGCGCGAAACGACTCGAGCGATCACTCCCGGATAGAAGCCATTGGCCATCGTATAGGTACTGTGATCCAAGTAATCGATGACTTGCTTGACGGCGACAGTGAGGATCCAAAGTCGACTGACTGCGCTGTTCGAGCTGGAGTCGCACAAGACAATCGACATAGGCACCAGGCCTATCAAATAATTAACGACTTGCTTACTGAGACAGCAAGGATGGTCACTAAGCTACGACATCCTGTGCTGTTACTGCGATTCGTGACGGCATTGCAACGGAACCTTTCGTTTGTCTCGCAAAAGATAATTCAATGAAACCGGAGATCCGCGATCAGACTTATTTAGCTGCGCGTCTTCAAGACCACGGCACGGCGCGCCAAGAAATCGCGGCTGCAATGGAGCGGCTGCATCTTGTGTTTCTCTATGGCGTGACAGCTTCCGCTGGATTGATGGGAGGCGCACTGGCACTCCGGAAGAGTGGCCTATTCATAGCCGGACTCAGCTTTGTTGTTTTACTACCAACCCTCAATTTTTGGTTCATTGAAATGATCGTGGGTCAAATTCAACTGATAATTCGAAACTCGAAGTACATACGTGAGATTGAGCACAGGTTATCCATTCTGATTGGTAAGCCATTTTGCTTGGACCCCACCCATACTACGTTGATTGTGACTGGCGAAAACGATGACTATCCTTTGGGCTGGGAAACCTGGCTTTATGGTGGAGAGACGCAAAATGCTGATCGTCATATAGGATTGCATCTGAGATTCGCTGTCGGATTGTTTGTTGTACTGTCGCTCGTTTCCGTGTTAATTTATGTTTACGTCTTCCCCGCTGGGAGTGTTAGGCATTTCACTCGCAGAGAAGTATTGATTCTTCGTTTCTTGCCTGTCGTCTTCGAAATAATCAAAGATTGCTACATCTTCGGACAAATTAAACGAGCTGTCAGTCCTCTATCTCTCGTTCCACATTTTCTAAAACCTGCCACAATTCGGGCATTCGCTATGGATCTAGTGACTCCCATCTTAATCAGAACTCGTGCAATAAGAGCCACGTTCACGATCTCGGCCTTGGCTGCAGTGTTCGCACAAGCGCTTCTCATATTGCTCGCTACCGGGACGCGCAGCGTGATTCAATATTTTGTTGTGATTGTTCTTGCGACACTTTCGACGGCCTATGCCCGAAGCCGAAGGATTATTGATACCTCACCTCCCGTGCCAAGAACCTGGCGGAATTCGCTCGCCAATACCGGTACAGCTACAGGACTGGCAATTCTTTCCTCACTGCTGAAGGCGCATCATGCGGGGGCAATTTTGATGACAGGCATCGTCTCGTCGTTGAGTGCTGGTGTTTCTGACACACTTTCACATGAATTGGGAGTACTGTATGGAGGAACTCCCCGCTCAATTCTTTCGTTCTCGCGCCAGCTACCCGGCGACAGTGGCGCAATCTCGGCTTTCGGAACGACTATGGGGATATTGGCTGCTTTCGGCGTGTCTAGTATTGCGATATTTCTGCGACTGTTGTCATACCGGAGCTGGCTCATAGCGAGCGTCGCCGCATTTCTCGGAAACGTAATCGACAGCTTATTGGGTGCCACTCTCGAACGGCGCGGGATTCTAGGCAATGATGGTGTCAATGCAAGTTGCACGGCATCCGCCGCCATAGTGGCGATTGTAGCTTCCCTTCTTTGGGGTGGTAATTAAGGAGGGTTATGAGGTGCGGATGATGAGATCCAAAATCGTGTGGCTTCCTCTTTCATGGGACGATGCGTCGCGACGACAGGACGTTACGTAATAGGCGATCGAAGCGCCGTACTAATATCGTTCCGAAAATCCACACCAACAACCTTGGGCGAAATATCCCTCCAAAGTTATCGCCCAACTCGCGTTTCAATACCCCCCAATCGTAAACGACTGTCTTTATGTACTCGTCCGTGAGAGATTGTTCTCCCATTTCGGCGCCCTTCGCGACAGCGAAGTCGGCATCCGCGATCCAGTCTATGCGGCTGAAGGTACCACGAATTTTCGGCGCAATCTCAGAAAACCGATTCATGTCGCCATCCAGCACTCGGATCGCTAACCTAAGAATACATTCATCTTGATGTATCGCTATGGCGTCGAGAGCCGCCAAGTGAGGCTGAGGAGTGTGAGATGTTCTTGCCCTTCCCGCGACCATCAATGTGAACAATGTGGCGACATCGCTATATATGTTGACTCCGCACTGCGCCGCTAACTTATACGCCTCGGTGACGAGGGCATCTTCCGGCGATGACGTGTCGATGTCACCTCCAACTAACAGTATCGCTTCTCTAGCACGTAAATAACTATCGACAGAGGTATATGGCCTCGGTTGGGCATCTCCGTCGGCTACGTCGTCAACTGTGCGGAACCAGAGGTATAGATAAAAAAAAAGGACAAACCGACGACGGAGGAGTAATGCAGACCAAACCGACAGATAGAGGTACTTGCACAAAGACCAGCCGAAGCGAAGGATACCCCAAAAGCCAACCCTACGTCTGACCAAAATACTGCGGAGTAGTAGTCGTAAGCAAAACCAAAACATAATTTCCAGCCGTTATTTGCAGTGAGTGGAACTCTATTGTTTTGTTTTAAAGCTCGACCCCATCTGTATTTTCATAACCTCGTGCCCGACGAAAACATTAGCTTGCCATGATAACCATGCGGCAACCTGATGAATTGTCGAAAATCGAAATCGACTTCGAGAAACAACTCAAAGAAGCTGCCGGAGCCTCGCTCAAGAATTGAATCATGTCGTTGAGCTCACCGCGTCATTGGACCAGATTGATAAGCGACTCTTGGTTGAGAAGGGCAAACAAGTCACTGTTTCTCACATAGCTGCAAGTGTTAAGTCTCAAAAGCCCGAGCACGGTCTCCGCTAGACACGCTGCCGGTTGTCACGTCAACATCGGAACTAAACAAGAGACCCCAACGACGTGGGGAACAATGCTGTTTGCTATCAGGGGATTCAAGGACGTTCCGAATGATTTCATCAAAAGATGCACCATTTTTTGGGTTCTCACCTTTCATAACATTCTACGTAACAAACGGGACTAGAACCGCTCTTTTCGCCTACTCGAACAGTTGGGAAGCCATTGAAACCATTGCTATTTAGTGATGGTGACGGAATCTGTAGGTAGTTGTCAGGGGTGCCCAATATTCGGGGTGAGTTAGGAATAGCCCCATGTTTCGCGCTGTGCAAGTAAGAAAGGGGATGACACACCGGAGCACCCTTACGTGGAAATTGCTGAAGCTGACTGTCTACAGCGACGCTGCAAGGAGCAGCACAATTTCATCTACAGTCGCGATGCAGACTAACCAGGGGGCCGCAGTATCTCTCGCAATAAATGATCTTGTCGATAACGATGACTCTCGGCCTCCTAAGTCCGAGCCCAGTGCTTAACCTTTCCGATCCAATCAGCTATTTGTCAAGGCTGGTCCAGATCGCCCCCACGAAGCGCTAGCTAGAATCAAGTCTGGCGGGCGTTAGATTGCTCTTGACACTGGGCAACATCTAGGGATATCTTGCTTCAGTTCGGCGGACGGAAGAGTAAGGCTCGACCTGAGTTTTACTTCCGAGGGGGCTTCTCCCGCCGACCCCAAAACAATTGATTGGAGAGCGATCAGTGTGTATTCGCAGATCGCACTTCCCCGGGTCGATTCAAGCCTAAAGGGGATAAGATGCCGTCGCCTGGAAAGATAGCCCTGTCCATACGCATACGATATATCACTCTGCCTTTTCTCGCTTTAGTGGCAATCGTTTTGATATGCATAATCATGAGTGGATGTGGTACGGCCCTACGAGTGAGTCATCGCGCCACCGGAACCACAGCAAACCCAATCTCAGTGCCAGGGGTGCCGTTCTACATTAAGAAGGCGCGTTGCCGACAAGAAATCGTTTGGTTCGAGCCGATCTACACCCTCACGCTGAGCGCGTCCCTACCTGACAAAGATGGCACGCTTCAAAATCATCCTCGCGGCAGCGTCGTCCTTTCCCTCAAGAATTTCAAGTCGCCGGAAGTAAACGACTTCATGAAATTGTTGAACAACTCTCCGACAGATGAAGGCACCGTCTTGAGAGAGTGGCGCAAAGTCGTCGCTAGGGCTGACTCACAAGTACTCGCGCGGGATTTCGCATCGCTTAAAGCTGACGAGCGCATATTGGCGGGGCGCTCCGCTGCACCGGCGCCTTATGTGGATTATTCCGAGCAGTATTATGTCAATGCAAAACTGCCTATTGCCGGAAGTGCTAATGTCGATGCAAAGGTCGCTGACGATGGTTCGCTATCAGAGGCTTCCGCCCAGGTCGAAACCAAGACGCTGGAGACGGTGCTGAGCGCGCTTCCCATTGGTAACGTCATCACGGGCGCCCTTGGGATGGGCGGAAAAGCATTAGCTGCGACGGGGGAAGTGGAATCTTTCCAGCTCACGATATCCGTGTCTGGATATCTCCACACTCTTTCGCGCTTCGCCGATTACCCCAAAACTGATCTGACGTGTCCCGTCGCGGAAGATATAAGCCTCGCGGAGGCAATGGAGTACAAGAGAGAGGACATTTCGGCAGCGGCGAGGGGTAAACAGGACAAGAGCGCTGACGCTTCGCCGAAAAAGGCATCAACGAGTGACGGTTCAAAAAAGAAGATAGCTCAATCAGAAAGTACACAGTGAAGTATGCCTGCGACCTAAAAAGGAGGTTGCGCAATGAAGCTATTCATGTTGCGTGTTTGTTTGTTGTCCTGCGCGACATTGCTCTTCCCATCGGCGTCAGCGGCTACACGGCTCGGATCCGATACCGAAGCGCCGCCCCAGAGATTGGCGCTCTTGATTGGAAATTCGGCTTATGCACATGTTAACTCGCTCAAGAACCCTAAGAATGACGTTGATCAGCTCGCAGCAAAATTGAAAACGCTTGGATTCCAGACAGACGTCCAGTATGACCTCGATCATGACCAATTTGTGGACGCGTTATCTTCTTTTCAAAACAAGATCGAGCCCGGCGGAATAGCACTTTTCTATTATTCCGGCCACGGGACTCAATTGGGGGGAACGAACTATTTAATCCCTATCAATATGGCATCTGGGGCGAACGCCGTTACCGTCCAAGGAAGTGGTATTTCACTCACGTTAGTTCGGAATGCGCTCAGCAATGCCAAGCTGAGCTTGATCGTATTGGATGCATGTCGGAGTTCATTGAATTTAGCAGCAAAGGGACCTGTTGAAGGTCTCGCGGCCTTCGTGAGCAGAGGTGCTTTGATTGCGTATGCGGCAGACGAAGGACAGGCCGCAAGCGATAACGACTCTGAGGATCTAAGTTTATTCACGAAACATTTGATCAATGAGCTGGATAAACACGACGAGACACTGTGCCAACTCTTTGGTGGCATCCGTGCAGCCGTGGACGAAGCTTCTGGACACGTTCAATTCCCATTCGTCTATGACGGCGTAATCGGCGACTTTGTATTCAATCGCACAACCACTCGCGAATCGGAGGAATTGGCTTTCGTCTCGAAGAAAGTCGGCGGTTCGAGTGTCTGGACGAAAATCAAAGATAGCGAGAATCCCAACGATTTCGCAGCCTACTTGGCACCGAGGGGCTGGGACAATAGTCACGCCTCCATTGCCGACGATCGTCTTAGCGCGTTGATGTCATCCACTGCGAAGGCCGCCGGGGTGGTGCCTCTTGGAACCCAAGAGCCGCCCGAGATAACAGCATTGGCCAACCAAGGAGAGCGGCTCTTCTACGAAGGAGCATATACGCAAGCTTCAATCGCATATGAGAAGCTCATCGCGGCAAGACCATCGAGCACCGCAGCTTTGTATGATTATGCGACGTGTCTTCTCCATCTCGGAAGATACGACGACGCTATTCAGCTGTTCTCCAAAACGGCCGACACGGATCCAAAGTTCCCGTGGTCACATTTCAACCGCGGCGTAGCGCATCACCTCAAAGGCAATTTTACTGAAGCGATTGCCGACTACGACCGTGCAGTTGAACTCAGACCCAACTTCGCGCTCGGCTATAACAATCTCGCACTGGCAAAACGCGACGCGGGCGATTTGACTGGAGCCCAGTATGACGCCCAGAAAGCGGTCGCTTTAGATCCCCACTATGCTCCGGCTTTCTTTAATAGTGCGAAAATCTGGGCCGGTCTCGGCGACACCACGACCGCATATCACTTTAAAGAGGCGGGCAAGAAACTAGCAGTCCCCCAACAATTTTGAAGTGCTGGGGAGCCGCGACCTCCTCAGGAATATACAGCAATCGATGAACCCCAGCCATGCGACTACCTTTCAACGCCGCCCGGCACGAATGGCAGGAGGTGCTTACCGGAATAGGGTGCGCCGATTGCGTCAAGGGCTTTGCCAATGTCGCGGCGCAAGCGAGTAATCTCGATCTTGACCGCTGATCCCCGTAGCAGATGGCCTCGCAAGATTCTTTTGCGGAAAACACACTCGCGGCTGACGCTTACGATGGCATCACGCGATTGCCCGTGACATCGGAACAAAAGAATCTTCAGCAGTGCGGTCCGAACCGGGGTAAGGTGCTCCAGGTCTGTACAACTGGTGCCGAAGGAGACCCGTGCTCCTACTCATTCGCAGCGGCCGCAGTTATCACTTGTAACGGAGCCCCCGAAATCGATGAATGCCGATTAGAGTTGGCGCTGACATGCGGTCAGTGAGGACGCCGTCTGTAATTGTCTGAACGTGTCGGACGACAGCGTCGAAGTTCGAGCCCTTGTGTATCGCGTGGGCACGCGTGAGGCGCGCCCAGTGGAGCCGGCTACGCTCTGGAACGGAAATCAAAATCACTGCTTTTGTTCCGAGCAAACCATTCATGGGATCGGGTATTCAACATCCATCTCAGCGCTTGCGTGTAGTTTAGGCAGTCGTTGGTACAATCGGCGTGTGTCGGACGAAAAGAAGAGTATCTTTGAACGCTTCAGTCAATTTGTAGTGCCGTTGGTGGTCGCGGTTGCTGCCATGTTTTTCCAACACCAACGGACTGTCGCTCTCGCCTTGATCGGCTTCGGGTGTTTGTCTCTAGTGGTGAGCACATTCCCTTGGCTTGCGAAGAGATATCGTAAGCACCGGCTAAAGCAACGCGAGACTGAGGTTGTCAAGGTCGCGTTGGGCAACATCAGTCGCCACGTGCGTCAGTTTTCCCAATTCACTGACCTCAATACGACAGACGCCGTTAACGGCATCGTCTTCGGTAGTCTCTGTGGCAACAACATGGCACATTACGGGGGCTTGCGCATCGTCGAGCCAAGAATTTTTAATGACTTGCGTGAACAATTGAGCAGCCGGGTTGCCTTGAGAACCGCTGAGCGCAACCCCAGTTATCAAGCTCTCAGGATGACGGTGGAAGAATTCAGTTACCTGGTGTCAGCATTCTGTCGTTACGTGCTAAATCCCATCTACGAACAGGTTCCGACGAAGCTGGCGGGCGAACTTCGCGGACGCTATAGCTTGCAGATACAGGGTGAACTCATCCAGTTCCGGGAGCGCTTCGTCAGCTTTCTAAGCTCTTACACCGAATTCCTTCGTGAGCTAGAAGAGCGCCTGCCTAGGCCGCTCGGACTTGGCTACTACATCCAAGGCCCAAAGCCTCTACAGATTTTGCACGGTGGAAAGATGATCGCCGAGTTGTGATTGAAGACTGTATCAACGCGCTCACAAGGGAAACTCAACGTGGACGCCGGAGATTTATCGGCACCACCCTGGATGCTCGTCTATGCCGAGGGCAGGAGAAGCCGAGAGGGAGGCCGAACAAGTAAGGCCGCCGATTCGATGAATGAGGTGTTGGAATGTCTGAGATTGAGCAAGAGTTTGTGGTTCCGACAGAAGCTACGGAGCGAGGTTCACTGTTCGTCGGCGAGCTCAGGTCAGAGAGTGCAGCTTTCCCATCTATGTTGGCGCAGTTCTCGAAAGTTGATCCGTCCAGCCGGAGAGCGAAGATCTATCTTTACCCGACTCTGGACCAAGCAAAGCAACTCTTCGCGATTCCTCCTCCTTTCAATTTCCATGCGGAATATGACCCGAATGCTGACTGTCCGCGAAGTGACGAGGGCTGATGCGGATGGACATGCGGGCCACGAGGGCGAAACCGTATGCAGCGCGCACATCACATCAGGGTGTGTCGCGAAATCGAAGCCGCCGGCGCAAAATAAGCCAGCAGTTTCGGTGACAGTGGAGGGCGGGTACGGCCTGGAGGGGAAGGTGGGCGTCAAGGGTGTGGAACTGAAAGGCGGAGGTGCCGTCAAAGGAGAGGTTGAGGTTTCGTCGGACGGAAGTACCAAAATATCGGCCAAAGGCGAGATTGGCGGAAACGTTGGTCCGCTAAAAGCGCCGGGAGTGGAGGTCGAGAAGGTCACAAAGAACGAGCACGGCGAATCGGAAAAACTGACGATAACTCCAACGAAACCTGGCGTTGCAGCCGGAAAGTCCGAAATTACAGGGTGGAAGAACGAGATTACGTTGGCAATTTCCGCGTATGTGGGATGGGGCGCTGGCATCTCGGTTACGATTCGACCCACTGAAATCATCAACGTCATGAGCACAGGAGCTACTTGTGGTTGTGATTTCAATACCAATCAGCACGGGATAGGCGCTTTTCAGTAAGGACTTTCAACGTCGGATGCGCGCATGATCGCGGGGAAGCAACGTCCTTATCCAAAGGGGAGGGCCAAATGAGAAGGATGGCAGCAATCGTAGTGGCTATTGTTGTGGCAGCATCGTGCATCCCATGGCTTCGCCACCAGCCTTTCTTCTCCGTGGTCGTGACAATCACTGCCCTTGTGCTCGCGGGGTTTATTGTGGTCGGATGCGCGCGAGCGTTGTCCAAATGGAGGAAACAAAAGCACCAGCAAGGGGATTCGATGCAACCCTTCTGGTTGCCCCCGAGAGCGCGCAATATATCTTTGGGAGCAGCCCTTATCCTCGTACTGATGCTTACCGTGCCACACTTCGTGGCGACGAGCGGCGATGCCTACAAGCTAGCTGTAGTGACAGCGCATCAGAGCGCGAAGTTCAACGAGTTGCTGGGTGCCCCGGTGCGTGAAGCGTGGTTCTCAGAAGGCAAGGTTGAGTTAGGGAATCCTGCGACCGCCAACCTACTGATTCCGGTTCACGGGCGGCTACGAAGCGGGAACTTGCGGGTACTTGCGGTTAAGAATGATGGTGGATGGAGACTAGAGGGTCTTACCCTAGAACTCGCTCAGCCTGGCGAACAAATCGATCTCTTGGCAGATTCCAGATAGCCCTACGGTTATGATGTGCGCTCGCAGGTTGTCGAACGCAAATGCTAGGCGCAAGATAAGAAATCCTGGTGGCAGAAACTCGCCGGAATTTTCTACGCAAAAGGATCAGTAGGAGTCGCATTGGAAGTCGGAGTCGAGGCACATGTCGGGAAAGCCAAGAGTCCTCTAAAGATCGGAGCAAAGGTGGGAGCCGACGTGAAAGCAACGATGGCAGTGACAACCGGAGGGACCTCTGTGTCAGCGACAAAGGAGGCACAGCTTGGTGTGAACGTCGGCAAGGTCATAGTAGGACCGCAAACGTCTACCGAGAATGTGACTGTAAAGAACGGAGAGGTTTTGGCAAATCCCGAAGTTGAGCATTCGTCATCGTGGATTTTGGGAACTGAAAAAGCCGAAGCAACATTGTCCAAAGGGGATTTCGGCCTAGGTGCCGAAGTCGATGCAGGAGTCTTAGTTGTTGGGCTCGAGGTAGGTATAGATTTTGACAAGGTAAAAGAGTTATTTAGCCCCGACAAGTGAAGCCGCCATTACATTTTCGTTCGCGAAGGAGACCTCCATGAATGGTTTTGTTCTTAGTGAAAAACACTGGCTGCTACAGCCACGATTTAAAACGATGTTTGCCGTCTCTGCTGCAATCAGCGCTTTGTTCCTGGTGTTGGGAGCGATCGCCAACATCCTATTGTCATACCGGGGTGGACTCTTCGCTCAGGAGGGCATGATGTTCGAAGTCTTGGGCGCGGTGGTTGGGGTCACTGGGGCGACGGCTGCTCTTTACCTCTGGATTGGTATGGGCTGGTATTGGCTCCGCCTGGATCACTCACCATCCTCGGCGAAAAAGTTTTGGTTCGTCATGTTGCTGTTCCTAAACTGGGTCGGCGCAATCGCCTATTATTTCGTGGTTTATCGCAGATCGGCCTCTGCCGGAGCCCTGCAATGAGATCGAGACTCCTGGTCTTCAGCACCTCGGTTTCTTTGCTCTTTTACTGTGTGATCCCCTTCCTCTACCTATTCCCACGCATTGTGGGGAACAACGCTATTGGAACAGTTATGTTTACGGTGGGGTTCGCTGTTGTTACTCCCACATGGGTGGCTCTCGTTGTCCATTTATGCGGTTTGGGGCTAAGAACACGGAGCACGTCCAGTCGAAGTGGAAGCCAACCGTGAGCTTGGAATTCGTGACGATTGGTCTTCCGTAAGGTTCGGCGCAAAATAATAACGAGATCAACACCAAGCCACCAACGGCTGATCCTGCCAATGTACGGACCGACCCGAATGTCCTCAAGAAGACTAACGAGGAGTATAAGGGCGACGCCACGTACTACAACCTACCCGGATCCAAGACGGCTAGTGGTGAGAAGTTCAATGGCAACAAGATGGCTGCGGCCATGACTTCTGAGAAGGCCGATCTTGGCCAGACCGTCACGGTGACATACACACATCAGGACAAGAACGGCAATACAGTGACATCGACGGTCCAAGTCGTAGTCAACGACAGAGGACCATTCGCGCGGGATGCCCACGGGAAGGCACTTCAGCCGTTGCAACCAGATCCCCGAGGTGTTATCGACCTTACACCGAAGGCTTTCAAGACCCTGACAGGAGGACTCGGTACCGGCAGAGTGCCTGTGACCGTGGACGTTCCCAATGACTAAGAAATCGAAAAATCGAGTACGCCCCACTGTAGTTCTGGCTGCCGTAGTCTCCGTGCTTCTAAGTTGGGGTAGCGTGGTTCAAGGGCAGACGATCTCCCTATCCATTCCGTCTTTGCACGCCACCAGCAAAGACCGCGTTGTCGGGTTTGAGTTCCATCTGAAGTCCGGCAGGATCGCGCAGCTACCGAATGTGCCTATCGGCTGGAATGTGTCGGTAGACAACGATGCGTCTTGGAACACTGTCATCAAGGCTTCCTCGACAGTCGGTGCAGCGGCAGTTGACCCGAGCTTTTTTAGAAACTTCCTCGTTGTCGAAAAGAACGAATCTCTGGGCATTCCGTTCGATGTAGAAGGTGAGGTGGTTCTCACTGAAGACTTCACAGCGGAAAAGCGGGTCAAGGTTGGCGTAAAAGACCTTGTGATGAAAACCGTAGCGTCCAAGAACCCGACCAGCGGGAAGTGAACCGGGGCATTGACCCATGAAATGCTTAGCGGTTCTTCTCTTGAGCTGTTTGAGTACGTGTGCTGCGCAAAAACTCGTCAGGCACGCGTAAGGTTCTGAAAATGCGTTTACTTTCCGGGAATTACAAGGTGGTTGCGGAATCGGGTTTTTGGTTCCGAGTCGAGCGCGATTTCGGTAGAATTCCTCTGCCATGCCCTCCTTGAAACTCTCTGTTGCGGCGGTTTGTGAGCTGCTCTCTGAACTGGCACGGTTCATAGTGGAATTGCCGCGATTGCGCGCGGCGTTGATTGCCGAGAATCTGTTCCTTCGAAAACAACTGGCCTTCTATCAGGAACACAAGCTGAGGCCGCGTCCGCTCACTGATGCTGCACGCCTGAGTCTTGTGCTTGGGTCTCGTCTGTTTGATTGGAAAGCGGCTCTGTTGATCGTGAAACCAGACACGCTAATCGGCTGGCATCGGAAAGGCGACAAGCTGTTCTGGCGGTGGAAGTCTCGCCCGGGCAGACCGCCGTTGGCGCGTGACATTCGGGAGCTGATCCGGCGAATGGCGCGAGAGAATCCCACATGGGGGCAAATGCGAGTCGCGGCGGAGTTATCTCTCAAGCTGGGCATTTTGGTATCACCGCGAACGGTCCGCAAGTACTGGCCATGGGAGAACGATGACCGTTCTGGACGAAGAACTTCTTCGCAGCACTGGATGACGTTCGTGCGGAACCATGCGGCTGGGATCGTCGCCTGCGACTTCATGGTGGCGGTGACGGCGAAGTTCCAGATGCTGTACGTGCTCGTGATCCTCGAGGTAGGGTCACAGCGTATTGTGCACTGCAATGTGACTGCCCATCCGAGCGCGGAGTGGGCGCTGCAGCAGTTCCGCGAAGCGCTCTCGGGCGAGCAGTCGTATCGCTACCTGATCCACGACCGAGATGCCATCTTCTCGGCAGATCTCGATCATGAACTGGTGCAGGGTTTCGGATTGAGAGTATTGAAGACCCCGGCGCGATCGCCCCAGGCGAATGCATATTGCGAGCGGCTGATCGGGACGATGCGCCGTGAGTGCTTAGACTTTCTCATTCCCCTCAACGAGAGACATCTCCGCCGAAGCCTTCACGAGTGGGTTCGTTACTATAATGGCGGTCGACCACACAGTAGTCTGGGTCCCAACATTCCAGACCGACGGGGGAGTCTTGAGAAACCACCGAATGGCGGGCGTGAATTCCTACTCAGCAGTTGGCAAGTCGTTTCTCGTTCCATCCTGGGTGGGCTCCATCACGAATATGCGTGGGAACCCGTGGCAGCCTAAGGACGAACTATGATGAGGCGGATGCCAACTTTGATCAAGTCGCCGCTGGCCTGGCACTCAGCGGATGCGCCCCTTGAGCATCCCGTGATCCCCGTGTTGGCCGAACGGGGTGGCACGCAGATGAGAACGCCGCGGGCGACCGTGCTCGTCGATACGCGTGAACGGAACCCGTTCGACTTTTCGCGCTTTGAGAGGTGGTTCATCAAGGTCGAAAGAAAGGCACTGAAACTCGGGGATTATTCGATTGTAGGGCTGGAGGAAGAGTGCGTGGTAGAGCGCAAGGATCTTTCCGATCTTGTTCATTCATTGACGATCGAGCGGGCCGTGTTTGTGAAGCGGCTGAAGTTGATGAGTGGCATCCGTCATCGCCTGCTCCTGATCACGGCACCGCTGACCCAGGTGAAGGCGCCCTATCCCCAGCCAGGAAATCCGAATCGCATTTTCCAATCTCTCGTCGCGATTCTTGCGGGACTCAATATACCTTTTCTTTGTACGGACACTCACGAACTGGGTGAAGAAGCCGTGGCGTCCTACCTCTGTCAGGTTCACCTCTATCACTGGCTTGAGACCCACGACTACGGCCGCTTCTTGGTCGACAATGATCTCTAACGATCACGGCAGTAGCTGTGGCATTTTCGGAGACGATGAGTTTTTGCGCACCACAACGGGCTTGATTGATCGAGTGATTCGTAGCGGCGTGAAAAAAACGTCTTGGGCTCTAACACCGACCGAGCCATGGACATGGCAAGGTATCGTGATTTTTGAGGTCGTGCTTTGCGCAATATCTCTTTTTGTCCATGTTGTCGGCTCGATGGCCCCACAGCTAGTGTTGACAATTCCCAAGAACGGATTTTCCGTCGGATCTGGCACTCTCCTGATCTTAGCCGGGAGTCTTCTACCTGCTGCTTTATTAGTAACTTGGTCCCAAGAGTGTCGAGCGGCTTTGATTCGATTTGATGCGAATTGGGGAATCTACGTCGCCGCTCTTCTGATTGGAATCTTCTTGCCGGTTTCTGGCTACATTGGATCCGAACACTCATACCCAGTGTGGGATTCAGGTTCAGTAACTCGCTTTGTACGGGTTTTCGTCCTTAATCTTGTTCTCTCGCCGCTTTGGGAGGAAATCATATGGCGAGCGTATTTTTATCAGCGATTAAAGTCGATGTTTCGGACCAGGCAAGCAATTCTTGTGGGCGCAACCGGTTGGACCATATGGCATGTTGGTTACCTGTTTTATCTCTCTAGGTACGGTATAAAGGAGAGGGTTTTGGCAATTCTGACTCTTCAAATATTCCTGGCCGGGGTCATTGCCTGTTGTTTGTTCACTCTCAGCCGTCGGGGACTTGGCACATGCGTGCTATTTCATGGTGCATTCAATGCCTCGACTGCAATCTATTACGGAGCTTATGGACGTGTGTCCGACACCGGATCTTATATCGGCGAAACAACAGTAATGCTGACTGTTGCTGCAGTTCTCATACGTACTCTAATTCGAAGAGAGCGTCGAGTAGCCGGAACAACTATTGTTTGAGACCAAGAGTGCTAGTCACGCGCGGAACGAAAAAAGTGGTACTTAAAGAAAAAACCCAGACAGAAGGGATTTGGGAGATGAGTCTTCAAGAAACCAAGTGTCGTGAACTGTCTAGGCGCAAACTGTCTCACTTGAAGGGTCGAATTTGGAATACTTGCAGAGTGTCGAAATGAAAAATGTCTCAACAGAGGGGTTCACCCCAGTAAAGTGTAGACGATTTTGTAGCTGCGAAAGCACACGACTTCAACAAAGATCAACAGAATTCAACAAGCAGGCCGCAACACCTTCAACAGCAATCACTTGGAATCAACAGAATTCTACAAGTTTCAATAAGTGTTAGAATCTGGTTCGGGACCAGGGGGTCGGAGGTTCAAATCCTCTCTCCCCGACCAATATTTTCAAGCGCATGAACGCGATTTCTGGTTTTCCGTCTACAGCCCTGTAGGCAAAATTGAGGCTAGAAAATCCGCAAAGATCAACCAAGACAAACGCTTTATCGCCGCCGTGCTCTACGTGGGCAGAAAAACCAGTCCGCGACCGAACTTAATCGGCCCGGCCGCAATCAACGGACTCTCGATCCAGCCAAGCACTCACCAACTTGACGTGCCTCGCATCACTTCCTAGTATTGAATGGAGATCTAACCTCAGCCACGTCCGCAAAAAAAAGATCCAAGCGACCAGCGAAAAAGGGGGCACGACAAAGAGCGGGAAGAATCCCGCACCCAGGGCAGCCATCCAAAAGTAGAAAGGACAACCCGTAGCCGAACAAAAAGCCCATACACCCCCCCTAAAACGTTCCCCCAAACACCGCTCCCAGATTTTCTTTTACCTGTTATAATGAGCCGCATTTTTCAGCGACCCCAAAGCAACGGAGGAAGCATGAGCCTGAGCCTCACGTATTCCCACCCAAAGCACTCGGACGCCGCTCTCAACGAGAGTATCCAATCCATTTTAGAAGCAAACGAACTCATGGGAATGGCGACCGTGCGCGGTTCAGAGGCATACGTGAACACCGCATACTTCGCGTTTAATGATCAACTCGACATTTTCTTGCTTTGCGAACCAACAACCCAACACAGTCAAAATTTGATCGGAAACGCATCGATGGCAGCTACAATATTTGACTCGCACCAGCCGTGGACTGCGGACAAACGAGGCCTTCAGCTATTCGGCAAGTGTCAAATGGCAACTGGCGTGGTTCTTGGGGAGGCTGTGGGTCGGTATTTGAAGCGATTCGTCGGACTCAAGCAGTGGGTCAGCAGCCCGGACGACATTCTACGTGGGGCAATCAATTCGAAGTTTTATGTCATGCGCGTCAATTCACTCAAGCTGTTCGACGAACCTCGATTCGGAAAGGAACAATTCATTACCCTAACCCCTAAACGCGATGGTTAACGAAGTAATAGCGTCACAATCGGACACGTGGTCCAAAATCGCGGAATGGCATTTAGTGCTCCCGCCCTCCCGTCCTTCCTTGTATCACCTACGATTCTTCACCGAACATCTTAAGACAGCAAATGTGGCTCGACCAATCGCGATACTAGGTAGCACGCCCGAATTGCGAGATTTAGTCATGAGACTCGGCTTTCGTTTAGTGTACGTTTTTGACAAGAATCGCAAAGTTTACGAGCACATGACAGATTTGAGAGCATCTTCAAGCCCCGAAGTTTTCGTGGATGGTGATTGGCTCGACACGTTGTCATCATTCAGGCATGAATTCGGCGTGGTACTCTCCGATTTGACCTCCGGGAATCTCCCTTATGACCGCCGACCTAGTTTTTATACCAACATCGCACAGTGCTTAGCTACAGACGGCATTTTCATAGACAAACTACTGTTTCATGATCGCGCTAAGCCGAAGGTCGAAGCACTTTTAGCAAAATACGAGACCTTTCCCATAAATCTTCTTTATGTGAACTATTTCTCGTGTGAACTGTTTTTTTGCAGTGAATTGTTAAATAACGATTTTACGGTCGACGCGTCAGCCTTTTACGACGCTTTGCGTCCACAGTGCAAAACCCCCGTTCTGTCGCGCTTCTTGGATGAAGCGCCCCATGTAACGCCGCCAGGAACAAGATGGTACTACGGAAGAAGTTGGGACAAACTGGAACCTTCCTACGAACGCTTATTAGAAACGGTCACGGAGAAACGAGAAGAATCGACAAGTCCGTATTTCCGGAACTTGCGTCTGCGCGTATCTAGACCAAAGAGGGACAAATGAAGGAATTTCTTCGGACCAGCGGTACTCTCCTCCTCTTAAATCTTTTCCCGTCCGTGATAATTCCGCTCCTTACCGCTCATTACAAATGGATGTCCGACGCAGAGTCTGCTCTCCTTGGTTTACTGATTTGGCTTAGTCTGACCCTCGCTGCTCTTCTCAATGATGTGCGAACCGTGAAGGAACAACGCGCGTGCCAAATCGAGCTATGGGACGCGCAATCAAGTTTTGATGTACATCTTAACAACGTGCGCCGAGCATATTCATCGATCTTAGCAAAAACACTATTCCGCCCAGACCTGTTTGTGCGCTTTTTCGACGATCGAATCGCCGAACTAGAGCATTCTATAGTTGAGACAGCAAACAGTAATTTGATGCACTTAGAGCGTAGTCACGTCGTGAGCCTCGATGTGTTACTCGGTAGCTTCACCGGTACCGCATTCGACGTGTTTCGCCCGATACACTTCCTATCGGATAACGATTTCCTTTTCGATATTTATGCGCGCCACTATTTTAACGAGGTATATACCCTCGTAAAGGAGGGCAAACTAAAGGCAGTAAAGCGAATAATGGTTTATTCGGCCGATTCAGAACTCGCTGACCCACGAGCTGTCAAGTTGATGCGTTTTCACTCAGTCACTCCCGGATACGAATATCGGATACTCCGGTTGACCGACTATACGCGATTACTAAGAGACTATCGTTTGGATGTGCCACGTGATTTTGGAATCTATGGAGACCGTTATCTCTACTGTGCGGTAGTGAACCGCTCGGAGAATATTGTCGGCTACTGGCAGCGCGAGACGGATGTTGTCAAAAGATTCACTGATTTTTTCGAGATGTGTTGGAGGTCCCCAGCGTGCAGTGTTGTGAAAACGATCGACAGCAAGAGCCCTTTTTCTATCGACGATCTCTATGCGTAATTGGTACAGAAACCCCAACCCAGGAGATAAACATGCGCCGCTACAGTGAGACATCTATAGGTGTACTGCGGCGAATCCGAGCGTGGATTTTGATGCGTAGCTTCGATTCACGGTCAAGTGATGTTTATCGCGCGGTTCATCATTTTAGCGACAACGCATTTTTCTTCGCAGATTATTCCCGTGAGTTCTTCGAAGATGTTGATAATCTCCTTCGAAAAGGAAAGATTAAGCAGGTGAAACGGTTATTAGTCTATGGCAATGAAACGGAAATAAGAACGCCAGAATCGCATAAGATCATTCGGTTTCACCTTACGACGATCGGGTACGATTGCCGGGTGATCTCGTCGCTTGCTTGGGAAAATATGCTTGTGCAAGCATCACTGCCTACTACGCTCGATCTTGGAATCTTCGGCGAACGGAGAGCCTACCGTGCTCCACGAGACAAGCCTGACTATGTACTAGGTACGTGGACTGGAAACCGCACAGAAGTGCGACGGCTGGTGAGGTTGTTCGAGAACAGTTGGCAAGACGGGCGGCGACCAGAAGCGGAAGGGTTCTCGAAACTGTCGATTGACGAGCTGTTTGCCTCGTAAACGACTTAAACTGGACGAAGGACATGCAGAACACGTTCCCGGAAAACTGCCGCGTTTTCATAACGGGCGGGACTGGAAGCATCGGGCGGGCACTTGTGGAAGGCTTTTCTCGTGTCGGGACAAAAGTAGGCTTTCAATACTTTCAGAATGAAACCCGTGCGAAGGAGATCGAGAGTATAACGGGAGCCATCGGAGTACGCATCGACTTTGCGACCTCATCGGTTCCCACTCTCGACCGGGTGGACATACTGGTGAACAATGCTGGCATTAACATCTCTAAGGTGTCAGTGGAGGACACGACTGAAGAAGAGTGGGACAGGACACTACAAGTAAATGCTAGAACCCCGATGCTGTTAGCACGAGCCGTCCTACCGCAAATGAAACAGCGGAGATGGGGCCGCATCATCAATATTTCGTCGATTTACGGCATTAGAATTGCTAGTAACAACGCAGCATACAATGTCTCAAAACACGGTTTGAGAGGACTAACTGGGTCAATCGCAAAAGAATATGGACCCTATGGCATTACCTGCAACGAACTTTGTCCGGGTCCAGTGGCTTCCGACTTGCTGCGTCGGATAGCCGAAGCAAATTATGCTCGCACGGGGATAGGAATCGACGCCTACGAGGAAAGGCTTGCATCGGCCATCCCCGTGGGGCGTATTGCATCTCCTTCTGATGTCGTGAACGCTGCAGTTTGGCTGGCATCCAAAGAATCTTCTTATGTCAACGGTGTGTCTCTACCAATCGACGGCGGCATGACGATTTAGAGTCGAGGTGCTTTGATGGTTGGGAAGACAAAGAGGCTGTATCGAATCTTCAATAGTAGCAAGCCCGGTATCATACTCGCACCTCTCGATGACTCCTTGCTTGCCGGTCCCGACGGCGGACTTTGCGACCTCGAAGGGAAAGTGGTTGAGATTGCGGCCGGTCGGCCTAATGCCATAATTGCTTTCCCTGGACTGTTAGAGCATTACGGGGAAGTTCTGAAAGATGTTCCAACAATCGTCAACCTGACGGCCAGCACCACCGTCGGCCTGCATACGCGAAAAGTGCAGATAACTGATGTTGAAGAGGCTGGCAGGTTGGGGGCCGATGCAGTAGCTGTGCACGTTAATCTCACGTCCAGGTTCGAACACGAAATGCTTTCTATTCTCGGCCAAGTGAGCAGAAGGTGTTCACACCTCGGCATGCCGTTGCTTGCAATCATGTATCCTCGCCGCGAGGGCAGCAATGGGGACGATAATTTTGACGATTTAAGAAATTCGGAACCGAAAAAGTATGCAAAGCTGGTTTCTCACGCTGTACGCGTAGGAGTCGAACTGGGAGCAGACTTGATCAAAACTCAATATACGGGATCAGCTGAAACATTCGCCGAAGTCGTGGCTGCCGCATGCAAAGTACCGGTGTTTATCGCGGGAGGGCCCTTGATTAAGGCCCGGCTGGCTCTCATACGCGCTGCGGAGGCGGTCAGTGCAGGCGCCTCCGGAGTGTCTTTCGGCAGAAACGTATTTAATCGCCATTCGAATTCGATGTTGACGAGCCTACGTTTAGTGCTCAATGGTTCATGTGTTGACACCGCAATGGCTGCCACATCCCTCGAAGACTGATCCTCTCGAACATTCTATGTCCCCCAGATGGGAGCTTGTAAGCTTAACAACAGAAGACGGACTTCGTTTGCGCGGGCTGTTTATGCCCCCACAGGAAGGCAGAACTGTAGTTCATGTGCACGGAAACAGCGGCAATTTTTATGAAAACACCTTTCTTGATTCAATGGCAAATGAGTATGCAAAGGCGGGACTAGGATTCCTGACTTTCAATAATCGCGGACACGACGTAATCGCAGAAGCTTATCGTTCTGGGAAGCTTTGCTATATCGGGGCTGCGGTCGAACACTATTTGGAGTCGGTGCTCGATCTACAGGCTGCGATTAATTTTGCTAATCAATACTCAGCATTCACATTCCTGCAAGGGCATAGCTTCGGTTGCCTAAAGGTTCTGCATTTTCTTCTCAGATCTCATCAGACGATCAATTCCATCTTGCTTTCACCTGCGGATACCCTACAGCTTCAGAAAAACTTTATAAGGCCAGAAACACTAGAGAATCAGATCGCGCGCTTAAAGCACAGCCTCGGTTCGCACACCGATCTTTTGTTGCCACACGGTGAATTTGGCATTCGCGAAGGGGAAAGCGACTACACGATCCCGATAATGGCACGGACATTTCTTGAACTTTTCGAAGGAGACTTCAGCCGAGTGCTCAGCTACACGTCTCCGATGCAATACTATGTTGATGGCGCGGTTTTTGTGTATCGCGGGGGTTCGGACCCATTGTTGACCGCCTCAAGACAGGAGATTGAGCACTATTTTGCTGCTCGGTTTCGAACGGTCTTTCTGTGCAATGAGGAAATTGGCGATCATCACATGCATCGGGTCGAAGAAAAAGTAGCAGCGCAGATTGCGATGTGGGTTGCGCAAACCTCCGCGGCTGCGGGCAAATGAACGTTAGTAAGCCATCATGAGGACTTGATACCCGTGATTTTGTATTCGTCAACATGAATTGGATCAGATGAAGCTAGCTGCGATTGACAATGATTCGCTGAAGTTTCTGAACGGTCTGCATCAACTGTCGAATAATTGATCTGACTGGTTTACGACCCGGTCGCACTCGGCGCTTACCAATAGGTCGGTAGTGGTTGGTACAATCAGAGTGTGGTGGACGAAAAAAAGAGCATCTTCGAGCGCTTTAGTCAATTTGTAGTGCCACTGGTGGTCGCTGTTGCAGCCATGTTCTTCCAGCATCAACGGACGGTCGCTCTCGCCCTGATCGCGTTAGGATGTTTGTCCCTAGCGGTGAGCACATTTCCTTGGCTTGCTCACAGATTTGGCGAGCGGAGGCTGAAACGACGTGAGACTGAAGTTGTCAAGGTCGCGTTGATCAACATCGGTCGCCACGTGCGCAAGTTCGCGCAATTCACAGATCTCAATACGAGAGACGGCGTTAATGGTATCGTCTTCGGGGACCTCTGTGGTAACAACATGGGGCACTATGAGGGCTTGCACATCTTAGAGCCAAGACTCTTTGATGACTTGCGCGAACAATTGAGCAATCGGGTTGCTTTGCGATCCGCTGAGCGCAAACCCAGTTATGATGCCCTCAGGATGACCGTGGACGAGTTCAGCTACCTTGCGTCATCGTTCTGTCGGTATATCTTGAATCCAATCTACGAGCAGGTTCCTACGAAGCTGACGGACGAACTTCGCGGACGCTATACCCCGCAGATTCAGAGTGAACTTATCCAGCTCCGGGAGCGTTTCGTCATCTTTCTGAGTTCTTACACCGAATTCCTTCGTGAGCTAGAGGAGCACTTGCCTAGGCCGCTCGGGCTTGGATGGTACATCCAAGGGCCAAAACCGCTGCAGATTTTGCAAGGTGCAAAAACGATCGCCGAGCTGTGATCGAGGAATGCACCAACGCGCTCATACGAGAGATTCAAAGTGACCGCCGAAAATCCATCGGTACCGGCCACTGTTTCCTGGATGCCCATGTTTGTCGAACGAGTAGGAGATGCCGTGGGGCCATCGAACAAGTAACGGTGCATCGATGAATGAGGTGCTGGAATGTCTAAGATTGAACAAGAGTTCGTGGTTCCGATGGAGTCTGCTGAAAGAGGGTCACTCATCATCGGCGAACTCAGGTCGGAAAGCGCCGTGTTCCCATCCATGCTGGCGCAGTTCTCGAAAATTGATCCGTCCAGCAGGAAAGCGAAGATTTATCTTTACCCAACGTTGGACCAAGCGAAACAGCTCTTCTTCGTGATGCATTCTCCATTCACTTTCCACGGGGAGTGTGATATTAACTCTGATGTTCGCGAAGTCTGGAAGGCTGCTGACATTTGGCTAAAGCCTGGAAGTAAGATTGACGGAAACAATCACACATTTTGGAGCGCGCCGACCGGCAATATTGGATCGCTGGTAATTTCGACGGTTTCTTCGGATGGCATTTTTAAAGCAGCCACATCCTCCGCCTGGTTTGTGGCCAATCGCTGCTTTCTGTTTCAAATCCTCGCCAACCCAGAGGACGAGGAGATGGAACGGGCAAAGATTGCGGGCGAGCGAGAAAAGTTCTTTCTTAAAGTGTCAGATGGAGCAAACGCCGAGATCCAGCGCTACACTCGGTCGCGCCGAATTGGCGTACTCAAAGACTTCAAGAAGAAAGGCTATTCCATTCATGCGCGAAACTACACGGACGTAGAAACAGTCCGCAAAGATTCGGAAGCATTGATGATCTTAGCTTCGTTGGGCTCGCGAGAGCGGACGATGTTTTGGCATTGGAGCTCCAGCTCAGGGGCCGGCGAGATGACGCGACGTTGGCAGTTTAATGCGAAGAAGTTTGCGCGACGAGACGAGCATACCGATCCCTTACTTCCCCGGAATCGAGCCGCTTGCGCACGGTTCCTTCAGACTGCGTTTCCGGCTTATCGAGGGGCGTTGCAGGCAGAGCTCTTCGACGGCGCTGTCTACGCGCTGATGGCGCGCGAACACGTCCTCGAGGTCCGCGTAGCGCGGTTATTTTTTGGGGTTCAGGGAGCGCTGATCTTTGCTCTCCAAGAGCCGAAGGGAAAGAAGCGTGCCCAGGTGCGTTCACTTTATGAGAAATTCCTAAGAAAATATGGAAGTCACTTTGACGATCTGTGGCCGCTTCTCCATGATCCCCAAGGAGGGCCACCCTTGTCCGACCTTCGAAACGCAATCGTGCATGGCGAGGCGTTTACGGAGGACGATTTTCTAGCTTTGAGCTACGCGAGCCAGAACTTGGAATGGATACTGGAACGCATCCTATTACTTTCGTTGGGATGGAAGATTGATGAGTCGTATGTATCTCTGAGAACGCTCCAACACTTCTGTGCCCATCAATGGAAATCAGCCCAACAGAATCTGAAGATTTGAGATCAGGTACCGGCCATCTCTTTGAGCACGACCCGAACCTTGGTCTCCGCACTCAGCGTGGATGGAAGTGGTTCTCGGTTTGACCAGTGGAGAGCAATCCGCGCATTTCGGCTCCTTCCTTTCGAACACGCTTGAGCGCCGGTCAAACTTCTTCAATTCTGCGGAGTCTCACGGGCCGATTAAGTAAAGCTTGCAAGTCCAATGGAGCCATTTCTGTGATACAGGTACTTGACCCCCATGATGGAAAGGATTCACAATTAGCCGATTTTTGCGCCATTCACTCCACGGCCCGCTAGTATTTTAGTGAAATGCCAGCAGGAGGGCTTTAGTAATGCGACACAAATCCCCCGGTAACCATTCGGGGTTCTCGCGCAACACGCATCGCGCTAGTCCGTGTTCGCCGCTCTGGATTTGCTTTGGAATGTGCGTCATCCTTCTTGCAACGGGCTCAAAGCGACTAAGCGCCCAGGCAAATCAAGATTGGCCAGAGTTCCTCAACAATAACATGGAAAGATGGAATCCATATGAAACTGTGCTTAATGTAAACAACGTGGAGAATCTCGCCGTAGAGTGGACTTTCTCAGCCACCGACAGCGCTGTAACGTCTGGCGTTGCTGTAGTTAACGGTGTAGTGTATTTTTCTACGTTGTCTGACAGCGTATACGCGCTGAAAGCTAGCACCGGAGCTAAGCTTTGGCGCTACCACACTGGCCTCTCCACGTACACGACGCCGGCTGTTATGAATGGCGTGCTTTATTTCGGTTCGGGTGACGACAACGTTTACGCGCTGGACGCTAGTACGGGCGCTATGCTCTGGAGATACCCCACTGGCGGCTCGTTGTCGCAGTCGTCGCCGGCCGCAATGAACGGCGTAGTTTACGTCGGCTCAAGCGACTACAATGTGTACGCGTTGAACGCCAGCACCGGAGCTAAGCTCTGGAGCTACCCCACAGGGGGTCCCGTGATAGACTCGCCGGCCGTCATGAGCGGCGTGGTTTACGTCGGCTCCTCGGATTCATATATATATGCGCTAGATGCCACTTCCGGAATGGATCTCTGGAGTTTTCCCACGGGCGGACATGTGGAATCCTCACCCGCTATAGCGAACGGTGTGGTTTATACCGGTTCGGACGACAACAATCTATATGCGTTAAACGCCAGCTCCGGAATGGAGCTGTGGAGTTTCCCTGCGGGTGGACATGTGACTTCCTCACCTGCCGTGGCGAATGGAGTGGTTTATGTGGGCTCAAGCGACGATGACATTTATGCGTTGGACGCCACTACAGGGACCGAGTTGTGGAGCTTCCCAACCGGCGGCCCTGTGACCTCCTCACCCGCCGTGGCGAATGGTGTGGTTTATGTCCCATCACAGGACTGCAATCTGTATGCCTTAAATGCCACCACAGGGACAAAGCTGTGGAGCTACAACACCGGCTATGTGGTCAGCACGCCCGCTGTCTCGCACGGCGTTGTTTACGTCGGCGTGGGCGACGATCCCGGCAAGATGTACGCTTTCTCCATTCAGAACGTATCACTCGTGGTTGAACCGAACGTAAAGTGCACCGCCTCCCTAGGACCTTGTTCAGGCAATATAGTTCTTGCCAACGGGTCAGAAACCACGGCCCTTAGCGCAATCATAAAGCCGCCCCAAGCTCTGACAGTCAATCTCACAACGAGCTTTGGAACTGTCAATAATATCAGCACTGGCAGTTCGGGCTATGGAACTGGAACCTACACTGCGGGAGTTCTCGCCTTCGGATGGACAGACACCCAGACATCTTCAGGCACTGTGAATGGCATGATAGGAACGCAACCGTTTCCGTCCCTAACGCAAATCTTCAACTATGCTGCGTTCAACTTTCATCAGTCCCAGGTTACCGATACTGAGTTCACTGACACAAGCGCGATGAGCACAACTGCAATTCAATCTTTTATGGTAAACCAAGACTCCTTCCTATCCAGGTTGATAGTAATTAGTTCCCTGGGAGGATTTATCGATCAAAATGGTAACGGTCAGCTGGATCAAGGGGAGACTGTCTACGTGTCCAATCCGGCGCAAGAGTGCAAGGCTCCATGCGGGCCATTTCCGCTGGGAAGTACAGGCACACCGGCTGCTGGCATTTTTGAGAACGCAGCAGTAACGTACGGAGTGAATCCGAAAATTCTTCTTACCACTGCTGAGAAGGAAAACAGTTTAATCACGAGGTCTAAGATCCCGAGCGCAGGCGTGTTGAATTTTGCGATGGGATGTGGAAAGAAAAGTGATTTTCTCAGCCAATTGAATTGCTCCGCAGATACCCTTGTCTATCAATTCAATCAGACGCCGTCTGAACCGTTCTTTCTAAAGCAACCCTCGTATAACATTCAACACAATGTTGCTGGCATGGGACTCACGAAAGTGGCATTTCAAATCCAGGATGCTGCTACATATTCCCAGTATCGATACACGCCATTCATCCAATCGAAACCGACCGGAGGAGGAGTGTATCTTTTTGAGCATCTCTGGTCGCTATTCGGCTTTTGAAACCAAGGAGTTCGGATAATGCACGCTTGGGGGAAGTACTCCAAATTCAGAGCGCTTGTACTTGGTTTAAGCTGTTTTGCAATGTGTACTACTTTCACGCTTAGTGTTCTTGCAATAGGCGTGTCGGTTGTTGCAAGCATTGATACACCTTGGCATCTAGGGGGAGGAGCTACCGTCAGCCCGGACGGCCACTCAATCGTCTATGTGAGCGCCGATGGCCTACATTTGCATGATGTCATTGCAAATAAAGATCGGGTGTTAGTACCCGATATTGTGAGCAGCGGCAGCGTGTTCGAGAATCCGCAGTTTACCCCAGATGGAAGTCACGTGCTTTTCAGTGTGTCAGGGGGAACGTGGCACTACCCCTCAGATATTTACTCGATCCGACTCGATGGAACAGGCGCGAGCAAGCTGACGGAACCGGTACCTGCTAGTGCGGCTAACCCCGAGAGCGCCGCCTATAAACAGTATTTTTATTCGGCCATGATTTCGCCGAAATCATCCGATATTCTTTTATGGGTCTACGATGCAAGTGGCGAAAAAAGTTATGTTGGGATAATGAAAAACAGGACGGTGGATCGAACACATAACTTCCTTGAGAAGATCGAACTCCTTGCGGAAGGTGAGCCGATCGCATGGAGCGATGATGGCAGTGCCTTCTATTACGTCAATGGGGATAAAGTTACAACTTGCGATGTCGCAACCCGCCAGAAAAAAGCATGGACGACCAGCGAGAAGGTTTTAGGAATAGCGGGCCCCCGAACCTTAGCCATGGATGATGGCAAGAATGTCCATTTTGTTGATCTACGCAGCGGCGACAATCTTCCACCAAGCCAACTTCTCCCGCGGATGGTCGCCTCCCCACAGGGAAATCTCACGGTAAGCAATGTACAGTGGATTCCCACAGGTCTAACCTTAATTGTTTATCGAGGTCCTCGAACCGAACGAATCGAATTGGTGAATATTGGCGATGACCTTGACTGGTCTGAGAAATCAGACGCAAACGGATGGGTTCCAAAAAACTAGAGAGACACGGTACTGGTTGAAGAGTTAACGAACTCAAAGGTTGCGAGGATTGGCAGGATTTCAGCTGCGCTATTCTGATCAAATGTAATAACCAGAGGATCTCTAGCGTAATTTACACAATAATAGTCATTTGTGACAGGCGCTGAACCTGCTGAATACGGTCCCCACCCGCGCGAAACTACATACAACGTTTTCTGTCCTGCGAAGATTGTGTTTCGAGAGATTATGGGGCCGTTGTCGGGGCCGAATGTCCATTCCCCGCATGGGCGTTCTGGCCAGTCGTAATCGCCCTGCACGAATCCAGAGCTGAACAGTTGAATATCAATGAGGAGCGAACTGGAGTTGTAGACGCCAATATCGTCTAGACTGCCCGGTTGTGTTCCACCTTGTGAGGTGACTGACCCTTCATCCACCACCTGAAGGCCTGCTGGATACTCGAATGAAAAACTATGTTGAGAGTTTTCGTATTTCGCCCATTGCGACGAGAAAGGAGCCGCGCTGAATGCCGCCGTGGCGGATGCGTAAGTGCGCGCCGCTGGATTTGGGATCTGCTGATTCACGTTTTGCGACGTAAACGACCCGGACCGAATGTAATCCACCCGTATGACCGAGATTCCTATGACAACAAACGCCAGCACCAAAACGAGAATGATAATCGTAATCGTGCTGAAACCACTGTGTTGCATTGCCTTAATCCTACCAAATCGATTCCAAAGTACATGTGCACATGGCTAGGCAGCCTTCTGCCCTAGGGGATCCGGAGATTCGAATCCTCATTCCCCGATTGACTTTCCAGGACTCCGGATAGCTTCCGACTTCTCGCCCTACACCGATGTCGACGATTTCGTAACCGACAAATCCTCTGAGCCCCGCCCAGACTTCTAGTCCTGGTCGAAACGGCTAACGGCGCGCCGCCTAGCTTTAGTGCAGAACCGCCCGGTCACAATATTCGCGAGCAGTTCTTCATGAGCCAAGCGTATGCGATCTGATGGTTGCGCATCGTTCCCGGAAGTTTGGAATACCACAAGAGCTTCTGCGCGACACGCGGGTGCCACGTCATCGAGCCATCGTCCCAGTGATCTACGAGGGGAACTCTTTCGCTCAGGATTTCCAGATATGCCAGCCAAAAGGCAATGTCGCGCTTAGACAATTTCTGGCGATTCATTCTTGAATCATAGGCCGGTGTCGAAAAAGGTCAAGAAGTTGGCCGGACGTGGTTCCTCTCATCACAGCACTATCCGAGGACATTCACAACATGGGCACCTCCGTTGCCAAGCTCCGCTTCTATTTTGATTGCAAAGAAAGACTCCCGAAGGGTAGCGGCGGCCGCTTTGCATCCACCGGAATTGGAATACTTGGTGATCCTTGCGCGAACTGTTTTCGACTCGTTGCAAGAGATAGTGCGGATTATCTGGAAAACAACGCGGCTTCTTGATAGCGACGCAGAACAACGTCACCGTGAAGCTGCATCGTTGCCTAAGTCTTTTGCTGATGTCGTACTTCGCGATAACAAGCCACAGAATGCCGATGAAATCGGGGAGCGTTATGCCTTGCCACCTGTCCTTGCTCAACAGTACGCCAGCATAGCCCCGTTTTTCTTAGAGCTTAGAAAAGTGCGCGATAGGGTGATTCATGGCGGAAGCGGCGTCGGCTTAATCTATGACACTGAAAGGGGATTTTGCGCAAATCCCAAATTCCCGCCGTTTTCCTCATTTAGTAGTTGGCAACAGGGGCACTATTACAACGACAATCTTGTATCCATCATGCCTTGGGTCGGGGATGTTATTTTGAGAACCATCGACGCTTGCAACAGCCTGATGACTGCCTTTGCATCTGTGATTCTCTTGCCTCCGGAAATTGCACCGGGCTATCACATCTACGTCCGCGGGCCGCACACTGACGCCGTGGTCCAGGCTTTGGATATCTACAAAGGTGCATCGCCGTGGTGGGGAGACATAGAACCTACCTCGGAAAGCGTGCAGACTCTCGAAAGCGATCCCGCGCCCTAGCGAGTTGCAGCGGAAATAGAATGGCGCAGTTTACCAGCTAGATCCCCCCCCGCGCGGCTCGGCTAGCTCATTCATTGGTTGTCCGCCTTGTCAGACTGACCGATCCGCAGGGGTGTGCATGAAATATGCGTGCTATCGCTGCGATTCGTTTGTTAACAAAATCCGAGCCTGAGTGCTAGCACGTTTTGAAAACGGTTTTGGAAATGGTTTCTGAAACGTTCGGCGAATTAACTACTAAACTCAGCTAGCCTGTACGGGCTAACTAAACCTGTTGACAAGTGAATTGACCGTGCTACTGTGGTTTTGATTTGGGAATTGGGTGCTGAAGTTTTGAAAGGCAACCTATGTTCCCAGAACTCCCCAGTCACGCTGTCCATTATCCCGTAACCATCTGGATTATCAGCGCCCTCGTTGCTTTGGGACAGGCGTGCCGCGTCTTGAAACGTGTACAGATCAGTGGCTTTGCCGGACTGTGTGACACTGTTGTTCAGTTATGCGCCATCTGGCATGGTACCAAGGTTAGGCTGGCGAGGTTCAAATAAGGAAAAGTTTGAGGGGATGGAACCCATGACTATCTCTCAGTGCCAACGAGCTACCGTATTCGTCTTCTTGTTGTTGCTGGCCTTCGTTGGAAGCTGTTTGGGAAAATCGGCGAGCGACATTGAAAGCAGGCTCACTGCAATAGGCTCTGACACTGCTGGGGCTGTGCTACCGATCACTCTTTGGCGACATGACCCAATCATGGCTGCTGATGTAGTAGGAACGGCATTTTTAGTCACAGGAGATGGGTACTTCGTTACTGCCGCGCATGTCTTGGGAGTCGAAATCTTGAAGATGGGCAGACTGAGCGTCATCCTCAAGCAAAGGGACGGGAGCGGTTCAGGTTTATCTTTCGACGTAATTGAGAAGGACGAATCACACGATCTCGCACTCTGCAAGATTGAAAATTTCGTGCCCATGAAATCAGGTCGTGCACCTCTGGATACCGATGTGCCAGTGGCAACGTTGGACATTTCAGCGGAGACACTTCAGCAAGGTCAATTCGTTGCTATTGTAGGGTTCCCCTTAGGTTCATGGAACCCGGCGCTGCAATTTGGCAATGTCGCCGCAACCGAAATTGTGAACTCTGCGCCGTCGATGCGCGTGCCAGCAGGTCAGAGAGATTTGCTCCAAATCAACGTTTCAGGCAACAAGGGTGACAGCGGAGGGCCTGTCATCAGTTTAAGAACCGGAAAGGTTGTGGGAGTGATTATTCAGCTTGTACCAGCGCCAGTATTGTCCGCAATTCCCGTTCCTGAAATGCAAAATTCCGGCATGATGGTCGCCCTACCTGCCAAATGGGTACGTGATCTGCTGACGCGCAATCACGTGGTCAGCAGCGAACATAAGCCGCGAGAAAAGCTCATACTCAAGACAGCGGGGAACTGATCTAGCGAGTCTGCTCGTCCGTGCTATCCTTCCTTGATTCGCTACTGCGAACAGGAACGGACATTGGGCCTAGAGAACATCGTCAAGGAAGTCAAAGGGGAAATCGCACGTCTTCAACAGGTACTTGCATTGCTCCGCGGACTTCAGCCAACCAGGAGTGGGCACTAGCAGATCGAGTTAGTGCATATCCAACCGGGAAAGCCGACGCAGAACGGGCGCGTGGAGAGTTTCAACGGACGTTTGCGCGAAGAGTGCTTGAACCTGAGCTGGTTTCAGAACCTGTTCGATGCACGGCGCAAGATCGCGGCGTGGAGGAAAGAGTACAACGAAGAGCGTCCGCACAGCAGTTTGGGATACAAAACCCCGAAAGAGTTTGCCGAGGCACAGACCGCGGGCTTCTACACACAGCTGTGCGAGAGGCAAGGGATTCAAACGCCATCCCTTGCCCCTCGCTCCCCCATCCCGGCTCAAACCGGACAGGGAGTCGATGAAAGTTGTCGTATTCTTACGTGAACGAAAGCTGGGGGCAGGTCATTATTCTGACGTTCCTCGCCGAACGAAAGAAGCAATGAATCGAGCCTCGGAAACTCGGAAAAGAACGAATCCGTCTGTGCGCCTTCCTCAAGGAAGGCGGGCTAGGGGAGACAAAAACCGCCAATGCAGCAACGACTAACGACAGGATGGGGATGGCTTTGTCGGTTGGAATGGATATAATTTCCTCCGTCTAAACCGGACGAGGCGGACGGCGTGTTGCACCACCCGCGATGAGGCTCTCCAAATCCTGAATCGCATCTCGTTCAATGCGCCACGCCTGATCCCGAAGCTCGTTGGCGCGAAGCACAAGATCGCCGATCTGGTTGCGAACGTCAGCGTGCGGAAAAGGAATCGAAATCGACTCGAGCATTTCCTTGTCGATCTCCAGAATCACCGATCCGTATGAGTGCCGTTTCGCGAGTTTTTGGCCGTAGTCGGATGAAAGCCATGCGTAAATGTAGCCGGGATTCATTCCTCCAGCTGCGATGATTCGGGTTGCATGTTCGCTGCCCGCCCATCCCTCCATGTAAGCCGGAATGATTTGTACTTTACCGATGGTTCCTGATCGACTCATCGTGACCATGTTCTTACGAAGTGCAATCTCAGGTAGGTCTTTTGTGTGCACACCCTTGGCGAGATGCTTAACGTCAACAGGATCAATCTGCATCAACTGCTTGCTGCTCAACAAAAGAAGCCCACCGTTTGGGACATAGACACGCTTGCGAAATTTTGTGATTGGTCGAATTTCGCCTGTAACAGATCGATCTCCGAGCGTACGTATCTCGATACCGCACTTTTTCAAAATCTTCTCCGCTGCCTTCGCGATGGGATCGTGAAAACTACTATCAAAGCGGAACGATAGCTTCGAAGCTCGCTGATGAACAATGACAGGACCTTCCTTCTCCACTCGCACATCAGAAAGCGGGGGCAGTGTGAGTAGACTATGTAGGGTCGAATCGGCTTTGTCCAACAGATTGTTGGCTTCATCGCGCAGTTCATATGCCTTTACGACTTGGCTTCCAATCGCAGGGCGAACATCATTCAACTCAGGAATGATGATTCGCTGCAAATGAAGTGGCTCAATATGTTTGATAACCGAACCGTAGGTAGCCTGAACGATTTGCAGCCTGCCGTATTTGCTACGAAGGAACGCGGTCACGTATCCCGCAGTTTCGGGATCGCGTGCGCGAAGACGTATCGCATCCTGAGAAAGTGCTGCACCTGCAAAACTTCCGGACGCGAGACCGACATTGCCGATTGTCCCTGAGCAGGAAATCAGCACGTCCCATTTCTTGATGGTTAGGTGATCCAGATTCTTGGTGAGTTTCTCGCTGAGATAGTATTCGATGTTCGGTTTCATGCTGATGATGTCAGCACTCGACAGGAACGGATACCCGTATTCCTTGGAGACCCACACCCGTACAAAACGAAAAGCATTGTGCGCTTCGCGGCAAAGTCCGTTCTCTCCGTACAGCGGAACGAGAGCCAACCCAGCCGCACGCATCTGCTCAACCGCATGACGAGCTTCAATATTATAGGCTCCCGCCTCAAATCGAAGTCCTTCCTCCAGCATTTCGGAGAGCCTGACAGGGGTCGAAAACTTTGGAAGTGCTGCTGGAACTACTGCGGTGGCTCTCTTTTTGGGAGTAGCGTTTACCATCCCAAAACCGCCGTGCGTTTCCAATCCAGGAATTCCTTGGCAACTATCGGAGAATCATCGTCCACAATCTTTTGGCGGGCAATTGGACGCTTCGTTACGTCACCGTCCGCTGTGGACTCGAACAGATCCGTTTGCTCTCTGTCGTCGGACGGACTCAGGATTAGCTCACCATCTTCGTTACGCTTATAGGTAGTGTTTCCACGCTTGTCGTGCCCCATCGCTCTCACTTGAGCCATGAAGATTTCGTAGTCCTGAAGCTGTCGCTGGATCGCTTCTCGCTCCACGTCTTCCTCGGTCTTGCGCTGGAGAATCATGACGGAAGTTTGCGTGCCATTACCCGGCTGAAACGTATCGGGGTGCAGATCAATGGAAGCAACGAGTCGGCAGTGAGACATGATCCAGTAGCGGACGTATTCAAGTCCCGGTGCACCGAGAATTGCATCGGGCAGCACAATTGCCATCCGTCCACCCGGCTTGAGGAACTGCCAACACCGTTCGATAAACAGAATTTCGGGAGGCTGGGAAGTCTGCAAGTCTTCCGTGATTTCCCATTGTCCCTCGCCGCCGCGCCACACATGTCCCAAGTCGTACTGACTGAGCGTCTCACTATCTTTGATGGGTAACTTGGAGCCAAATGGCGGATTTGTTGCGATCACGTCGAAGAGGGAAATGTCGTTGGGACCGCGTAGATCGCTTGCGTCAATACCCAAAGCCTTACTCAATTGCTTGCGGAAATCGCCTTCCCACTGGTGTGGATGAAGCAGCGAATCTTGGCGGAATATGTTCCCCGACCCGTCGTTGTTCATCACCATGTTCATCTTGGTCGCTTTGACTAAGTCGGGATTGATGTCGATGCCGAAGAAACAATTCCTTGCCACCTCATGGATTCGGTCCGCAAGCATGTCACGGACTTCCGCCGCGCTGTACCCGCTTGACTCAGTTTCTTCTTTGAGACGGCGGATCATTTCGTTCATTGCAATGACAAGAAACCCGCCCGTTCCGCAGGCAGGATCGAGCACCTTCTCCTCAAGCCTGATGTCAAGCATCTCAATCGCCATGTGCTGGACATTGCGAGGAGTGAAGAATTCGCCACGGTCCCCACGGAGATTGGCACCGACCAATTCTTCGTAGGCTTTGCCCTTTACATCGATGTTGGTCTTGAGGAAGCTGTACCGCTGAAGTTCGCCAACCACATAAGCTAGTGAACGCGGGTTTAGTTTGATTTCATCGTTCTTCTCGAAGATGGCGGTATAGCGCGTTTTGACCGCGTCGAAGATTTTCCCGATCCGCTTCGCAACAGTGAGCCGTCCGTCGTTGCTTGCCTTCTCTTTGGCGGTCGCATAAAACTCCAGCGGATTGGGTACATTCCGTTCGTCATGAATCTTGCAAAAGATCACCTTCAGCAGTTCAAAAAAGGCAGGCTGCTTCTGCATTCCATCAGTGACGTAAATGTGATTGTGGCAAATCTTGAAAGAGAAAAGCAGATTGTCCTCAACGGCGGTCTTGAGTGCGGGGCGCGTCGGACGATCTACCTCTTCGACCGGACCACCTTTGGAGGGTATGTCATTCGGCTCTTCCCAGGATATGCGACGACCCTCAATGACCCGGCGATATACCGCCTTGAATCGCCCATTTGTCCACATACCCCACTCTGCATTTGGGCACGCCGACATGTAGGACTTTAGCTGCTCGACACCCTCGGTCTTACTCGACGGCTCGACGCTATCCTTCTTACATTCGATGATGATCGAAAGGTTGTCTTGGGTGTGCTCTACGTCATCGGGGAAGATCGCAAGATCAACTCTGTGTCTTCCGCTACCAATCTTAATTGGAAACTCGACCCCGATCTGCGCTCGTATGTACCCAAGCTCCAATACGAGCCGCCGTTCGATGTTCTGACGGACATATTCTTCAGGGGTGTCATTTCGAATCTTTTGGTCAATGTAATCACAAATCTTTCCATCTGGTAGCGTAGCAACGATCTTCGTCGCCATCCGGCTCCCCTGTCCGTTACGGGCGTTATAGGTTTGGGGATTATTGTGCCATGCGCACCCCCTGTGCAGAACGGAAAAGTGCTTGAGAGTCATCAGGTTGGCTAATGGCGGAACGTGCGTCTACAATCCTGCCAAAGGAACGGTGTGGCAATGTCAGAGCAGGGGAATTCGGCGCACAACTATCGGCTGGACGATGGGAAGTTTCGGCTGACGTTCATCTCCGCGTCTCCGAGTGGTGCTCAGTTTCTTAGCGAAAACGGAGATTTCACCCGCTGGGAACTTGGCGAGTGGTTGAAGGACGGGCACATGCATCCGTCAACAGACTTCGAAGCCTTGCTCGATTCTTTCGAGAAAAAAGTTAAATCAACCGTGCCACTCGTCAGAGGGGACCGTGATGCGTACCCATTTCGAAGACGAGGACGGAGTCTTGGTAGTCTCACCAGCCAAAATCGAAGATGTGTGTCAGTAGATGGCCGAGTACCAGCAGAAATACTTCGATGACAGGAACGTCACTATCGTGGCTGATCATCTCAGAACAAACACCTGAGAGCTACAGAAGAGATTGGCCGCCCCCGAATTGATCGCCGTCCAATCGCTCGCCTCCCAACAGGTTTCGCCGCGCGCTTCCCGGCAGCGTGCAGATTTGCGTGGATCATCTCATGCAGGATGGCCGGAGCGGCATAGCCAGCTCTACATCAAGAAACTGTTCTGGGCGTTCTTTGGCAGGAGCTTTGTAGACGAGGAAATTTCGGGAAGAAAGTTTGAGGAATTCAGCGTCCTGGCCGAGACCATCCACGCGACCCGCCTTGCGGGCCTTTACAGGGTGGTGGTATTGCTTGCAAACCTCGACAAGCAGCATTCGTCCCGCTCGGTCATCTAGCTTTCTGTTCACGATCTCTCGCAATGAAAGCGCGAACGCTAAGCTCGCTCTGTCCGCATCATTCCAGGGAATTGTCATCTTGCGAAAAGGCTTCTCCCACCGTTTTTCGGAACCCTCAATTCGCGCGAGCAATTGCTGAAGGCTGCCGCCAGCGTGGCAAGGGGCAGGCCGGGCCGCCATTCCGAGCCGGGCTTCCGCCAAATCGGTCAGCCGGTCGCATTCTTCGGGGTTATGGCCTGCTGCGGGATACTGAGACCGTCCTCTCCCGCACCGAGAGAGTTCATGCCACGATTCCGACAAAAGCCTAGTATGGATTCGTGGTGATCGCCAAAAGTTAGCGGCTTCGATTTGGTCTGCAATTTCGGTATTATTGAAGGCCGCGGCGCGCTTGATTCGGGCACGCGAATCGGGGTCGATCAACCGTGATATGGTACACCCTCCTGAACATCGAGAGCGCGTGTCGCGCTTTAGATATAAACACGGTATCGTGTCTTTTTGCGAGCTATTAGGATTTAGCACACTCATCTCCGCGGACGACGGACCCGACAAAATTGGCAATACATTGTTAGCATTCCAACCTGCCTTGTTGTCCTCGTCGATTTGCATATGCGCAGCCGCCTGGAGAAATTAGCACCGGCGCTTTTCGACAGTAACTTGCATGTTTGTACTTGACACCGAGCGATCCAGCATGTATTTTAAGCGCGCTCGGCGGACGGAAGAGTGGAGCTCAATCTGAGTTTCACATCCGAGGGGGCTTCTTACCGCCAACTTCCCCAAGGAATAACTCGTTGTTCGTCGCTCACGAGCGACGAAGTTCACTGCTCCTCAGTATGTGTGACAGTGGACCTTGGGGAAGTGTGTCTCATCTCTCAATTGGAAATTTACAATCCTCGGCTCGTTAAGGGACGTATGGTGCACGACCGAAATAACAGCATCGAATGTCCTGTTGAGGGCTGTCACGCGGATATGACCTCTGCTGTCTGCGAACAATGCAGAGAAACTGTATACGTCCCGATGGGATTAACAAGATCTCTTTACAGAACCACCACAGATGTTCATGCTAGCAGCGCTCGTACACCTGAACGGGTAGCTCTTCAATGTCCCAACGGACATTGGGCGGAATACCCTTGCCCGCGGAGTGACAAATGACCGCCCACGTTCCTCGCCCGTTGTCCGACGCCGAAGTGAAACAACTGCAGAGCCTGCAGGCTCTTTTTGACCCGGCGGCGAGCCTCAAGAGAGTGGATGATTTCTCGAAGTGGATCTTCGCCAGTGTAGGTGTCATCGGCACTCTTGGGGCTGCGTTTTCGAATTCGGCTTTGTCTGGACTCGCAGCATGCGGGAAAGTCGTTTTTGGGGTGGCAGTACTCTTGACCGGGATGAGTTTTTGCCGCAACTCTTGCGATCGAACCGACCTGGGTGCACGCCAATCCCTCCAGTCGGGAGGCGATGTTGGTGGCCATTGATGCAAATCTTAGTGCTCGCCGGACACCGCTTCGAGCGTCGGCCACCCTATTCGCGCTCGCCATAGTTCTTGCCGCCTTAGCGCCGCTGGTTTCAATGTTTTGTAGCGATCCTGGCATGGTCGTCATCGGGTACGAAATCAAGAGTTACGGAAAAATGAGCGCGCAAGCCACTGCCTCGAAACTCGATCCGTTTGTTCCAGTCGAATTAAGTATTCAGGCGACTTCAATTCCTCAAAATGGCGTTGTACCTAAGCAGCGGAAAATCACAGACGAGAAGGGTCAAGCTCCCCTGAGTATTGACCTTCCGAGTGGAAAAATGAGTGACTTGGTTTTGACAGTCAAGTGGGCGGATCGCAAGAGTCAAGGCCAGCTGTCGCACAGTGCATTGTTGCCGGTGACTCCTCCCATCAGTTGATCGAGCATCTCAGGCCAAAGGATTGATGTCTTTGTTCAATGAAAAGGTAGGCAAAAGCTCCTATGCCAAAACGATCAGGTAAATTCGGGGTACGAAAATCAAAACTCGAACTCTGTGTTGCCGCCTATCAGGCGCATCAGATTGGCCGTACCGTGGTCATTGTTGCAACCGGAGCCCATCCCACGAGCGGCTATGACGCATTCTTTGAACAAAGTCCGATCGACATCTTTCCGCCAGAATTCACACTTTGGCACCGTGCACCAACCGGGCCGGTTTTGGATGTAATTACGCCTTTCTCCGTTTCAACCCACTTTGCGGCGTCCGAACCTGTCAAAAAGATCATTGTTCATGACAGTACTGGGTCCCACGACGTCGACGTGGTGGCGGCTTCGGAGCAGGTCCATGATCATGTCCTGGCACCCAGGCCGGCTAAGAAGGGAAAGAGGAAATCGGCAAAGCCAAAGGCTTCGGTTCTCCTGGCTGCCCGCTCCACTCTCGTCGATGGATGTGTTCAAGTTTGGGTGAAACTAAAGCCAATTCTGATCGCTTGGAGTTCAGCGAGTTCTGTATTCCCATCCGACACGCTCGAACCGATGTGGAGGAAAAGTCCTCGTGGGGACAAGCCCTACGATCCTGAGGGAATTAATGCCCTCATTAGTTCAATTCAAGCCGATTCGTTCTTCGGCACCTGCTCCCAAGCTCAGGGGCTTACATTAGGTTTCTTCCAAACTGGCGGGGAGATTCAAACGGCTGGAGATTTGCTTAATCACCTTTGCCCTTGTGGCGACTAGAGCGGACCATGATGCAACTCCATAAATACTTTCCAGTCTTACTGGCCTGCGTCATCTTGTGTTATTCGACCAGCTCAAGAGGGCAAACGAAAGCCGACTTCAGCGTTCGACCAACTGCTTGTGGTAATGCGCAAGTCTGTGACTCCATGTCGGGCATCACGATCCTCGTGTCACGCGGCGATCCACCGGTCAGCTTCGTCGATTCGAGCATCCTCCTTCCCAAGGTCAAACTTTATCGAGTCGTAAACGCTGATACACCAACCGTGCATGCCGAAACGATTGATTGCGCGCTTTCATCCGCAGAGTCGGCAGGAGAGGTCGTAACCTTTTGGTTTAGCCCTAAAGAAAGATGTGCGCTGGGGGGAGGAGATAAATTCCCACTCAGCGAAGGCTCGTACTTCCTTGCCATTGATCATACGGCGCTCTCGTATGCTGGGACGGTCATGCCACCTCCGACGCTCAAGGATGTGTATTTACCCTTCAGCGTTGCAAAACAAACAAGTGCAAAATTGAACACAGCAGGCGATGTCCGCAACTTGCATCGAGACGTTCGAGCGACTCCCGACGCGCCGGTTAGTACTTCAGGAATCATGAGCACAAACTTTAAAAATGTCACGCTCCGGCTGACGCCCCAACACGACCTCATTGAAGCGACGCGTGATATTCCTGCCAGCTACGTTCCAGATCCTAATGAAAGACCCGGCATTTTGAAGGAAACTCTCGAATTTCAACTCAGCTCGAGACTTTCCGACGCGAAACAGTACCTTTTACGTGGACCGTCCGGGCTCATCGATGCGTGGGGAGAATCTGTCAAGGGCGAGGGTACGTTCAAAATGCCTGATGTCCCCAAGACCGATGACGATGCGAAGATCACGGGGACCCTTAACATGCAGGCCGCTGTCCATCAAAAGGCGGTCTTTCAGCTTACGGGTAAGTTCGCTCCTCTGAGTCGATATTACTTTTCACGCGCTTCCGAGCGTGGAAATCGTTCACTGTATCCTGATTATTGGGATCCAGCTCTCTCTGTCGATGTTGGATTGCGTTCGACAAAATCTGCTAATTCGATCATTGCCACTGGGCTCTTCCGCCATTGGGTTGACCTTCAAAACTGCCCCTCGCCAAACACACCGTCCGGCATTCTTGTTTCGTATAACAGATGGCTCGATGCAAGCCCTTCCTGTCTCAGCGACGTACGTTTTGCTATTGGGCCTCGATCCGAAACGGATCGGGACTTTAAACGCTTCAATTTGCTCGGAGAGGCGAGGTTTGACTTTGATTTCTATCGCTGGAAAGGTGCGCTCGCCGATCAAAAGAAAATGATCCTCTCCGACATCAAAAGCTGCACCGCGGAGGGTGTGAACTGCTCGAAGATAAAAGGAGAGGCGGATTTTCTTGAGGGACCCAACTTCGGTTTTTCTATTGTTCCGTACCTAGAACTCGACGGTGGCGGTCACGTTAACAATGAAACCGTCAGTAATACGAAAACATCCTCATCAGAGACGGTGCCTCGGCATAGCATTGCGCGCGTCTATTTCGGTGCCGTGGGAGAAATTGACTATAAACGTACAACGTGGAAAATCGACGGCTCGATGATCGAGTTGGCAGAAAGGGAGACCATAGGGTACACGACTACAAGCGGAGTCGCATTTCGGATGGTTTCGGGAATTCAGCCGCACGCGAAGGCGAGTTTTGACCTCGCGTTCGATCCGGCAAAGCACTACTCGTGGAACATTTCCTACGAGAATGGGCGCTCCGCACCTAACTTCGAATACTTGAGTGTCTTCACGTCAGGCATCAAGGTGATCTATTAGTTGATCATGTCGCGAATAATGATCAGAACATGGCCTTTAAAGCAGAACTGTCGCGTTGCAGAACAAGCAAGTCTAAATCGCTTCTGGCGCTGCGTGCGCGTACAGGGACGAGACGGGCACGCAGCGCAGCAGGTAGCGGCCCAACACGCTGTAGAGCCTGTTAGAAAACGGACGCTCCTGATTGCCAGTATGCCTTCGGTTGCATCTAGAAGTGCGAGGTCACAACATGGCCAATGAAAACCATTTCGTGGATGAAAACAAGTTCCTGCTGCTAATGCTTGTTGTAGTGTTGCTTTTAGCGATCATCGCGTACCTGGGAAGTCGCTGGGACGACGCAAAGCTCCGGGGGAGAGAATCCGCGTTCATAACCGGACTGAAACAATCGACCGAGAGCGCCGAGGAACAAGCCGTCCGTCTCGAAGTTGAACTTCGGGATGCAAATAGGGAACAGTATGGGGTTGAGCTTCTCCGACACCTCTCGCTTGCCTTTACGATCAGCTTCATAACGATATTGGCTGTCGAATTTCACACTCGTACTCAGATGAGAAAAGACCTTCAGCAACACATGGAGGCGGTAAAGCAGAATGTGTGGGAGGCCCTGGGCAAGCGTCTGCTTGGCCCGAAAATCGCTGTCCAGATTGAAGCGATCATGAAGGAGGATGCCGCCAAGAAAGACGCTTCATATGTGATTACATTCAAGCCGCCACGCGATGGCATTCCCAGTGATCGCGTGACCGTCGCGATCGAAAACACTTATAAGTTAAGAAATTTGACGGGGGTGTCAGGACGAACGCATCGAATTTATTCAAACCTTTCGAACTACGAAGAACTGGGTGACCTGCCAAAATTCACGAAGTTCGTGGTCGATGGTGAACCCCAAGAACTTCGAAGATTCTCGACAGCTACAACTGACACCCGTTCTATCAGTAAAGTGGTCACGCTGCCAGAAGCAGATAATGAGTTCGTTACGGTAGTCGTGGGTATGGAATTGGTCTATCAGACAAGAGATACCGAATCATTTGTGACGGCTATCCCGGTCGAAGGCATGCAAATAAATGTCGTAAATCAGGTCCCTGAAAGAGTGGGAGCAATCGCAGTCGACATGAGTTCTGGGGCCGCAGAACATCCCCTCGACGGGCTCTGGAAAGTCGACCGGGCGATACTTCCGGGGCAGGGATTTTCGCTCAGCTGGAAAGACGTTCGAGTAATGAGCGGTGCTGAGGCGCCTAAGCCCGGGGAAGGGACACATTTGCTCGGCGACTCAAATGTCAGGGAGAATCACAAAAGTTAAGCCTAAGTTGTCGGTCATTGTTTGGCGACATAGCTTGGTGATGAATCTGTTGCGCGGTGATGGGCTCGACACCGACAATCCCGGGATTCGAGACAAGTTCATCGCAGATCGTGCAGCTTCCGACGAGTAGTCCAAAGCGTGCGACAATGCCACATCGACAGCTGTGCGCGATTCGTCGATGTTCGTCGGAGATGTGGATTTTTGAGCTGTGATCGCAGCCGCAAGCATCAGGCGGGGCGGAAGCGGAAAGATGTGTGCTTGTGTCAGCCCGCATAAATTGTGCGCTCCACTGAAATGTGGAACAGGCGCCAAGTTCCAGCCAGGCGATACTTTGCAACTCCATGCGGAACGAATGGGAGAAAGTGCTCGCCCGAATACGGAGCACCAATTGCTTCGACAGCTTTCCCAAGGTCTTGGCGCAACCGGGTAATTTCCATTTTGACTGCGGACTCTTTGAGAATCCGACTCCTGAGAAAGGGCTTTAGAAATGGGCAATCGTTTACCGTACGCGAGATCTCGATAGCTGATTGCCCGCGGCGAACGCGAAACAAAGCATTAAGGATCGCCGCACGGACAGGCGTGAGACTAATGTCCGTTTCGCTGGTGCCATACAATACGGAGGCTCCTTCCCATTCGCATGATGGGCAGAATTTTTGGGGATGCTCACCGGAGAACCGATGAATTCCCAATAGAACGGGACCGAGTGCACGTTCGGTGGCCAGTTGATCCGCTGCCGTTTCAACGTAGCGCACGACTGCGTCAAAGGTCTTTCCTCTTACGACTACCTGGGCTCCGGTGGACCGAGCACGTGTCATCAGATCCCAGTCCGCAATTGGAAGAAGGACGAGTGTGTGCGTTCTAGAGGAGGAATAACTTCCTTCAGAGTTGATTCGGCATAGCTCGGCGAGACGTAAGCCCGATTCTGGTTGATCGCGTCGAACGTTCACGTCAGCGACGATCATGTCCGGCAGCCAGCAGCGGAGAAACTTGGCACATTCATTTAGATCAGAACCAATGAGTATCCTGTGCCCGAGCTCTTCAAGGGCCGCAGAGAGCGTCCGCGCGTCTGACGCGCTTTCGAGTGCAAGAAGGATCTTCACGGCTTCCCCTCCTGCAGGGGTAAGTAACAATCCTCGACCCCGCTAACTGGCGCGACATCGACCGAACCGGGGTCACGGAATGTGGCCGCTAATTGGTGTTGAACGACTCTTTGTGCTAGAAGGTCAAGCCGAGAAGAGGGGATATGCAATCGCCCGCCATCGACAAACGCAAGTCCGAGAGTCGGGCCGTATGGTAAGCACTCGACAGAGTGGAGAAAGGCGGCACCGTGGCGAACGAGCGCATTGATGGCCTCATCCTTGAGCTGATAGCACTTAGCTCGCGAAGTGCCGACGGCAATCTTAGCGAGGCGGTTCGCAAGAAACGCACGATTCTTGAGACGTTGGATGTTTGAGCGCCGAACACTCCTGAGGATCGAGGCAAAGCGCGTTCTTGTATCGCACAATAGAGGCTCGCGTGCCTTGGCCTTGACAAAAACAGGCAGGGGGTTAGGCTTTGGGAGATTCGAGAGAGGGGCCAACTGGTTGAGTTGATTGATGGCAGTGCTTTCAACTGCACTGATAGTACGGGTGCTGTTTCTCATAGCTCACTCCTATGGGAAATGGCTCCCGCATTAAGCGGGGTAGCCAGCGCGCTAGCACGCGCTGGCTATTCTCATATCGCGTATTCACAGGTTCTGTAAGGCAAGAACGAACCAGTCCCGGGCCAATGTTGAGGCATTCTTGAGGTAGTCACCATGCAAAACCGGAATAGTATGAATTCGCAAGATACTGATTTGATGCGGTTTGGTCCTTTTGAATACGATTTTGGCAAGAAGCTGCTCACGCAAGATGGCATAGCCGTCCCGAAAGCGCGTGGCATTGCTCTAAAGGCGCTGGACTATGTGCTGCGAAACCACACTCGACTTGTGATTTACGACGAACTGATAAGCGCGATGTGGGGAGGAAAAGAGGCAAAATGGCGCAGGACCAAAGACAGAGGTGCCAAATCAAACAATGACATTCAAAAGAGAGTAAGGCCACTGTTTGACGTCGTCGTGGCTGGCGGACACGAATTTATCCAGGTTGTTCCGGGATTCGGATATCGATTCATCCCCTTGTCAGCTCGCCTGAACAGTGATCCTGCCCCTCAAGTTGACGGCGTTCTCGTCTCCGAGGTTTTGATGGGAGATCGCCCAAATACGAACCCGGGCACGACTCAAATTGAAAAGACGCAACCGGGTCCTCCAATGCCTGGTCCCTTGACTGTGTCTCGCTCCAATCCAAGAGCCGATTTCTACTATGTAGGCTCATTCGATGACGATATCTTGCTTTTCCGAAACGCCGTCCTGGATCTTGATGTCATAAACGAAACGCTGTGCCAGGCGGTACTGTACGGTGGGCCTTTGATAGTCAACGATGGCTACCTCTTGCACTACCCTGCCGGGCTAACGGCGCTAACGGACCGAGAAGCGTCTCCTCTCCTCGATTTGATCGATGTCCATTACGTTCGAATCTATTCGCGTAATGGTGGACAGCTCGCCGAGATGCCTCCAAGAATGGCGCTCCACATACCTCCTTACAAGAGAATTGTCGACGGGCCGAAATGGCCAACGATCCAAGCACAACTGACACATTTGCAGAGCCATTTAGAGCAGACAGGAGGCTTTGAGTTCTGGCCAGACGTGCATACCGGTACAGGTTTCAAGAGGTTGGTGAATCTAGCCTTTGAAGACCTCGACAGAAGGTCTTTTGTCGGACATCTCACGCCTCGACAAGCAGATGATGTGCTCACAAAATTCAATTCAACAGTCGAGGCCAATCCGGAACTTGGAGCGAGAACGACGTGGATGGAGACGTTTAAGCGAACGGAATTCGGCTTATCAGAGCCGGCCAAGCACTTCATGCTCTGGCTTGGCATTGAAGCATATCATTACAACCATGCGATGACCTCGTGTCTGAACCATCCAAAACGGCGGGTTGGAGTAATCACTCGATATTCCTGCCTTTTCGACAAATTACGGGAGCCGGCCCTCGCGTGGTCGTCCTCTGGGGCGAGCCCTTCCGAAATCCCGAAACTTATGTTCCCTCCCGATATTTCGCGAGAAATGCTACATCAAGGGCGATTTCTTAGTCGAGTTGCGACCCCAGGCACTGAACTGTACGTCCGAAAACACGCCTATTTAACAGCTGTCAGCGATATGCTCGTAGATCAGCGCGCCACGCCAGAGGCGGATGACGCAGCAAGGGAATACAGCGCGTCTATTGCCGACTTTTTTTTCGGCGCCAGCCCGAGTGCGCCCTCCGTACAGGCTCGCACCCTTCTGAATATCTTGGTAACAACATCGGGAGCGGCATTGGGAGCGGCTGTGACTGGGGCGTCGCGGCGCGGAATGAAGGGTGCTTTCGATGGGTTATTTATCGGAGGAGCGCAAGGCTTTGTGGGAGGCGGGTTAGTTACTTCGAAACGCCGGACCACCCTCAACAGCACCGCACCATTGGTGATCGACCTTATGCATCCGCCGGAGAGTCCCAAAGAATTACCCACATTAAGCAATCCGCTTCGAGATGGTCAATGGTTTACTTTTTTCACGGTGCCTCTGGCTGAAGTCAATAAGCATATCCTCGCGCTGCCTTCGTACAAATTCGCCTAGCCATGTCCACTTGCCACGGAAAAGATGCCTGCAATTGTGAGATTCACGACGACGAGGCCCCTGACACATTGCTTAAGGTATTAACCCAAGGTCGCAGTTGTTGCCCAGGAGCAAGTATTTCCGCATGCGCATTGGGAGTGCCAACGGAACATGCTGTTCCGATCTGCTTAAGGTAATTTGACTTGACACCGATTGCCAAAAAGCAGTAACGTCTCCTCCCACTTGCCATAGTTGGTCGTCGAAGTGACTGAATAACGGCTCCAGAAACTCACCGCGCGGGACAATTCATCGCGGGACTGCGACAATCCCGAGCGGCGTCGTTCCATCGCAGGTCCTCCTTCTAAGCTGCCTTGTCTTCGGCCTTGACTCTTGCCCAACGCGCTCGCTGCGCCGCGGCGATTTTGGCTCGTGCTGCGGCCGACAGGGTTGAACGTTTTGCTATCGTAACAACCTTTCGGTTTTTCGCTCTTACCTTTGCCCAGCGCGCCTTTTGAGCGGCTGCTATACTTATGCGCCCTGCGGCCGACAAGCGCCGAACCCGAGTTCCATTCGGTGATGCTTTTCCTAAGGTTTTGAGAACCGAAGTGATTGTTGTAATTTGGCGGGCGAGACGATGCTGTTCAGCCCTTAGCTGCCCTACAATCTGCGACATGTTAGTCATTTAGAGGCCCCCTCAAGTCCGACATTGTATCAGGAGCATTCATGAACACGCACCTCATTACGAGTGCAAACGGAACGTTCTAAAGACGTTTGGTGTGAAATGGCTTTACGGTTAGAAGGAACTCAGTCTCTTTGTCATCGATTGCTGCAGGAAGTGGGTTCAGCCGCTCAGGAATAATTGACGCTAGTCGCCACGCGTAGCGCCTGATCAACCGATACGTTGGAGAGTTGAATACCGTAGAAAAAAGAACCTTTTCGATGGAGAGTTCGAATACAACTTCACGCAATCTATTCAGAATCTCCGACATCGCCTTTGTTCCTCCGGACGCAGCGAGTTGCCAAATGAAGAGAGATTTTTGTGGACCCGCGACAGGAACTGCGAGTAAATAGGCGAGAAGGCCTTTGGCGCTGTGTTCCGCAGCAAGGCAGACTGATCCTTCGATCCTAAGTAGCAACCACAATACGTAGACTGGCGGAATAGTAAATCCCGCCTGCCGAGAGGCTAGATCCCGAACGAATTCGAAGTCTCCGAGCTCAAGCGGACGCACGTGAATGTGAGATGGGCGAGCCATGCGCTGTGTAACCTTACTCTAGTCACACAGTGATGGATGTCAAGGAGGCGAATGGCGCGAGACAGCAGTGGATTCCCACAGCTTAGCATGCGCAATCACGGCGGCTGCCGCTTCGAATATGGAGGTCCGCCGTTGCTCGCTCTGCCACGGTTTCCGCCTGGGCGGCAAACGCCACGCAAGTTCTGGCAATATTCGAGTCACGATTAAAGCGATCTCGTATTTGCTTTCTGCATTGAACTTGCGAAAGTGCTCGTGCAGAGATTTGTCGTCAATACGAATGACCTCGATGTTCTTCCGGTCCGCCGCGCCGTCAATAGATTTCAGAATCTCTGTTCGTTTTGTAGGTGCACCGCTCGATTCAGCCTCCATGATGACAACCTCGGTGGGGCCGTACATTCGCAAGATGCGCTCGAATTGCTGACCTAGACAGTCGACAGATTGGGTCCGTTCGCACATGCGCATGCCGCAATCGAGAGCGATTGTGTCCTCGATGACAACAAAGCCAAAACCGTCCGGACGCGCAGAAATACCGAGATAACGTGCGGAAATGATCGGTGCAACTGGTTCGGTGTTTCGGTTCATCATCTATTCTGATCGGCAAAGTGCTCCTCCGCATCTTTTCATCGGCCTCTCGAAAATTGTGGCGGACCCGACAGAGTCTATTCGCCATTGAGAGGCCGATGAAAAGATGAGAGGTTCTTAACTGGCCTTACGCGCGCCAGCGGCTTTCGCATAGTGACAACACAATATTGCTATCGAGACGAATGGAGGTGCTCTTTGACCCACTCCAGTTTGTGAAGGAGCGCGGCTGAAGGTTTTGCCTTTGGGCTTTTCCGAGCTTGTTCGAAAAGCTGGCGCTCGAAGTCTGCGAACTGCCTCTCTATGGACGCCTCGACGGCCTCCCGAAGGCCGGCAAACAATTCTGAGAGAGGCACCCGGAAAATCGCCTGATAGCCAAAGGCCATGATGAGAGGGGGAACGGATTCAAAAAGCTCGTGTTTCGATACCGCGTCTGGGCTCGTGTAGCCAAGAAGAAAGGCGATTTCCTTTTGGCTGAGACCAGCTCGTTTTCGTTGTGGGCGCAGATAGTTAACCAGTGGATTCCTCATGTGGAATGTGCTTCATGTCTCGTGCCGACCTTTTCCTTAGACTAGCAGCGCTATCCGTCCCGGCTAGGAGCCGGAAGCCGCTTGGGAATCGGCCTTCTCTTGCAGCGAAGACCGATACGAGGAAGGGCGGCTCGATCTATTCAAGGAAAACCTGCACGCTGGCTATCGTTGGGTGTGGATAGGAACTGCATTACTTGGGCAAAGCATGTGCACGAGTTAGGCCGAAAATGGTGCATGAGGCTGCGCCTTTTCAGAATGCCCCAAAGATCTACAATTCCTTTCCAATGGATCGAGCTTCACAAGACCCGCATCTGCCGCCCATGAATGGTACCGATATCAATAGGTACCCCGAAAATGACGATACAAGTGAAAAGGAAAATGTTGTCGTGCCAAGAAATAGTGAGCATTCTGATGCACAACCTGAGGCGATTGGACAACTTTACCCTCAACTTACAGAAAAGGAGAGAAAGGCCGCAGCGGCTAATCTTCTGCGGTACTGTGAGGTTGCGCTCATCGTCGCGGCCAAGCAGAGTCGAGACTCATCGCATTTGACAGGTCCGAAACCTGTTCCTACGATGAAGGAAAGGTCGAATGTTTATTTGAGAGAGTAGTCACACCCATGGGCAAGGTCTTTGCATATGCCCGGGTGTCGACACCCCGACAGGGAGAAAAAGGCGTTTCCCTACACGAGCAACGCGCGGCAATCGAACGCTACGCCGAACAGCACCGATTAGAAATCACACGCTGGTTTGAAGAGCGCGATACGGCTGCCAAAACGGGACGTGGCGAATTTACGGAAATGCTCCGCCTTCTCCGATTGAAGGTCGCCGACGGCATCGTGATCCATAAGATTGACCGGAGCGCCCGTAACCTTGAGGACTGGGCGGACCTTGGAAAGCTCGTCGATGCCGGCGCTGATATCCATTTCGCCACGGAAAATCTCGATCTGAAAACTGTTGCCGGGCGCCTATCCGCCGATATTCAAGCCGTCGTTGCCGCCCATTACAGTCGGAATCTCCGGGAAGAGGCGAAGAAAGGCTTCTACGGGAGGCTGAAGCAGGGCTACTATCCGTTATCCGCGCCGATTGGTTATCTCGATCAGGGATCGGCCAAGCCTAAGGTCCTGGATCCGGAGCGTGCGCCTCTCGTCCGCGAAGCCTTTGTTTTGTATGCAGCTGGGAGGTTTTCACTCCCGCTGCTTACCAAGGAAATGTTTCAGCGTGGGCTTCGAAACCGCAGAGGCGGACGCGTTAGTCTAAACGGGCTTGCGACGATGTTGAAAAATCCGTTCTACATCGGCGTGATGAAGATCGCCCGCACGGGAGAGACGTTTCGCGGCATTCATGAGCCACTTATCGCATCCGATGTATTCCAAAAGGTTCAGTCTGTTCTTGCCGGAAAGCGCGTGGATCGAAGCAAGAACCAGATCTACGCCTATAGCCGCATTGTGCGTTGCGCAACCTGCAACTACTCGCTCATTGCGGAGCGACAGAAGGGACACATCTACTATCGGTGCCATGACCGTCCATTCAAAACGCCGGCTATATGCCCTACGACTTCGATTCGTGAGGACGAACTTGACCGCGTAGTCTTGAACACATTGGCTACTGTCGATCTCAACGAAGAAGAGATACAGATTGTAAGTACACTGATCCAAGAGCTGCGAGAAAAGAACGCTGTGACGTGCGCAAGCGACGAACAGTCGGCTCGATTGGAAATCGAACAGATCAAGAATCGGCTCTCGAAACTGGCGGACCTTCTTCTAGAGGGCACGATCGACCGCACGCTTTATAAGGTAAAAGAGGAAGCGATTCTAAAGGAGAGAGCGGCCGTCGAAGAAAGACTACGAGATCTGGAGAACGGTGGCCCGAGAACGATCGGTAAACTTCAACGGACTGTCGAACTCGCAGAAAGGCCGTCAATGCTATACAAAACAGCCGATGTCGCAGAAAAGCGGGAATTGCTGAAAACTCTACTGTCGAACCTGACCGTGTCTTCCAAAAACGTAGCAATAACGCTGTCTGAACCGTTCCGAATCATCGCGGAACGAGAAAAGGACGCGGAATGTCGGGCATTGGGGTATTCCACGATGTGGTGCCATACGAATCAAGCCGAGTCAAGGGTTATCCGGCTCCCCAAGCGGAAACTCCATCGAAGACGGCAGGAGATGGACCACCAGAGCCTGACGCGAAGCCTCCCGAGGCCTACTCCGCTGAGGTGGGTTCGAGCACTACGGTTGCGCCAGGAGAGAGCGTTCTGTTCAGCGTGCCCTCGAATCATCTGAGTCCGAGTTGGTACCTACGTGTACGATTCACGCTCGCTGTTTCGCCAAATAGAATCGGTGATCAACCTTACAGTTATGCTGATTTTCGATGGGAACAGCTACCAGACACAGCGAAGATGCTCAAAAAGTGATCGCCTCGGTCTACAAGTTCACCGGCAAAGAACGCGATGGCGAGAGTGGCCTGGATTACTTCGGCGCCAGACACTATGCGTCTTCGATGGCAAGGTGGATGTCTCCCGACCCGATCAACCTGACCAGTGCTCGGCTGGTGAACCCAACGAACACACTCAACAAGTACGTCTACGGCGGAAACAACCCGCTTAAGTACATCGACAGGGACGGCGAGGACATCACGATTTTCTATCGGCCGTCTGGCCTTTCACCAACCGACTTTGGTCACATCTTCATCGGGGCACTCAACCAAAATACGGGTCAAGTGGGGTTCCTGGATTACTATCCGCAGGGCCGTGGAAACGGACCTGGAGAATTTAACCCGGGAAATATGCAGGATCGAGCAGCCACAAGCGATCAGTTTGCGACACTCACTATCAGAACCACGCCAGACCAAGCTCAAAAAGTCCTAGATCTAATTACCGCGCTGAAAAGCGGAAAAGCCCCTGATTATGCAGCCCTTTCAAACAACTGCACTACCATTTGTGAGGATGTCCTGCATGATCTTGGGCTCGATTTCGGAGACGTTTTTCCTGATAACTATTGGGCTCACGTCTACGGAAACTTCTCTCCGGCGGCGCAGGACAATCCGTTCAAGAACTTTTTTGTTCCGCGAACGGCAATGTCATTAGTTGGAGTGATACGCAAGTGGTGGCTTCGGTGGCAGCGAACGCTTTGACCGGTGTGGTCCGTATTCAACAGAATGATGTCTGGAGTAATTCAGTCACGTTTACAGTTCCAAGTTCAGGCCCCAGCCTTACCCTCAATCCCAATATGCTCAACATGGTAATTGGAGAGATGCACAACATTCAGGCGATGGACGCGAATGGACAGTCCGTCACGGGCCTCACATGGGCGTCAAGCAACACCAAAATCATCAGTCTTTCGACCGATGATCCTCCCATCCTCACTGCTCTCGCCGTCGGGCATGTGACGATCACGGCCCGGGTCAGCCTCCGCTGATGTGATTGTGTCAAGTCAGGGAACTTTGCCCGTGGGCACAGTGCTGTGGTCGAACCCCGGCGATGGTTAGGGTGTAATCTCGATTGTTCCAGCGGTACCGAGTGCAAGTGGAGTAGCGGATGTCTTTGCATTCAATGCCGACAACACCGTTTCTGCGATTAGGAGCGACGGTACAACAGCGTGGACCGCCAGTCTGCCGCAGGGGACAGGGGCCGTGCCTGATTTCCAAGGGGGACTTGCTGTTCTGGGACAAAATTCCGGTGCAACCAACACGATCACCAAACTCGACGGGATAACTGGACAACCACTTCCCGCGGCTACTGGGCCGTATGCTGGAGGCTTCGGCATTCCGGGGGGCAGCACCGCTATCCACACAGACAGTACAATCTTCACCCCCGCATGGGTGGGAGGGGGCACTCTCAACTCGGCGGTATCATCCTGGCTGACTCCGTATAACATCGTGGGACTTGATCCAGCAACAGGCAATCAACAATTCAGCGCACCGTTGAATCGATCAACTCTTACCTTTAACGGGAATCCATCCAATAGCTGTACGTTGCCGACCTTATTAGGTTCGTTGTGCGACGAGGTCCCTGTTCAAGTTATTCCTTCCATAATTGCAGGCGATGGCTACTACTATTCTTTGTACGGCTACTCTAACATAGCGGTTACCGAGTCTAGGCAAAGAAGATCCAGGGGCAGGGCATCCGTATCAAGGTGCTCATGTGTCTGCTTGCAGGGGTATTATTCACGTCTCTCGCAGCCCATGCCTATCGGTTCCTTCTTTTGGGAGTTGGTGCCGTGGCCGCCATTGCCATCGGCATGCTCTGACCTGATGCTCGGCCTTGTTGTTGCTGCTGCTAGCTTGTTCTTGCCAAGACTACGAGAGACTCGCCAAGCGTCTTCGCCATGCTATGCTTCGCAATTCCAGGTGGTGTGGCGGGCCCAACCCACAGGAGCCATCACGTCAATGTCAATCTCGCAACAAACATCGCCAGTCCTGACATCTGTCGCGGCACATCTGTACGTGCGAGACCTCGAAGCATCAACCGCCTTCTTTACCGAAAAACTCGGTTTTAGCATCGATTTCGTTTATGGGGAGCCAGCCTTTTACGGCCAGGTAAGCCGTGACAAGGCCGTCCTTGCCCTCCGCCACATGGACGAGTCTTTCTTCCAACAAGACATCCGCCAAAAGGAGGGCCTGTTGTCCGCCTCCATTACGCTTGCCAGCGCGGACGAGACGAGAGCATTGTTCCAAGCCTATCAAGTCGCTGGGGTAGACTTTGGCCAGCCTTTGAGAACCGAGCCGTGGCAGGCACTAACTTTTGTGGTGAAGGACCTAGACGGTAATCTCATTCTTTTCGCCGGGCCTGCTAGATAGAGCATAGAGATTTTTCTTTTGCGTGGGGATGCTACCCACTGTCGATGGTTACGTCTAGATTCGATACTCCGGGACTCTGTGACACGGACACAATCGGCGCACTCTGTCGAACCTACGATATCAACTACGTGACGACGCGGTACCGAAACCAGCGAAGCTGCTTTTTTTGCGTCCCTGCAGGAGCAAGAGAGGATGCAGCTTGCTCTCGTAGCCGTGGTTGATCAGTCAGCCTGGTTCAATCACGGGCGTTGCGAAGCTAACAATAAGAAGTATGAGCATCAACAGCAGAGGCAAGTTAAGTTTATGACAGCATGGATTTGCGACTTTCTCATCGACGCCTTCTTTGAATTCGTCGATGTGGCTACTGGTCGAATGACCAGAGGCCTGAAACCTTCAGGTACGTCTCTTGACCGCGCTCAACGAGCATGTGTATTCGTCAAGATGAATTGGATCAGATGAAGCTAGCTGCGATTGACAATGATTACTCTCGGTTGCCGCGGTTTGTGCCTTCCCTCTGAACTGGCACGGTTCATAATAGTATTGTCGCGGTCGCGTGCATCGTTAATTGCCGAGAATCTGTTCCTTCGAAAACAACTAGCCTTCTATCAAGAACACAAGTTGAGGCCGCGTCCGCTCACCGATGCAGGGGCCCTGAGGAGAACTCACTTTTTCCATGCGGAGAAGTTGAATGCTAGCGATACATGAAACAACTGTGCGTCGCTAGCACCCTCCAAAGGGCCGATCTTACCTTTATGGGGGACAGTAACCAGTGCTGCCCGTAAGGCTTACCGTTTGGGGACCGTTAGTTGCCGTATCGTAAATGTACAACGTCGCCTTTGCGATTTGCGTGCTGCCAGTGTATATCACTGAGACTGTGCAAGTTCCCTGTGGCTGAACAGGCTGTCCGACCTTGCAGGTTTGCGAATTTATACCAAACGATGAACTTCCGCTGCCTTGAATAGCTATTGATTCTGGAACGAGAATTCCCGGGCCGCTGTTGGTTAAAGTGGCAGTTTTTGGCGGCGGCACGTCGCCACACGGAGGGATTACGAACGTAAGAAATGTTGGATTTACACTGGCGGTTGGTGTTAGGAACCAATCTGTTGACGAAGGGCTGCCCCATCCGGTCACGAGATCGTAACCAGTGACAGCATTGAATCCTCCATTGGTCCCGCTAGTGATGTCATGGAAGAAGCCACCATAGGCTGAATTGGTTCCAATCCCATAAATAAAGGGATTGATGAACCCCAGCGTTGCCTTGCCATTAGCGGCGTTTTGTTGGTTGACGAGTGCCATGTACCCTGCCCACCGGGGTGCCGCGAAACTCGTCCCTCCCCAATTCCCCGAACAAACACCATTATCGCAATCGAAGTTGTCGAAATCGGCTTCGGCCGCCACATCTGGAACATTGCGCAGCGTTGTCGAACCGTTGTTTGAGGAGTTGATTACCCCCGATATGTGTTGATAGCTCGGGATTGCGATCCCGTCCTGTGAATAGCCGCCACCGGCATCGCTCCAGGCCGTTTCTGATTGCCAGGAGCCTCCGGCTCCATTCGTCGTCAGATGGGTACCGCCCACTGCCGTGACATAAGCATCTTCAGGCGGGAAATAGAACGGGTCTGAAGGGTTTGGGTACGAGGCCCAATCGCCTGAGGCTACAAATAGCGTCTGCCCTTGAGCCGCAAACTCTTGAAATATAGGGTCATCACTGCTCGGGTCGGCGGGGTGCCACAACCAAGAACAATCGATCTGCTTGGCGATGTTCTCGGTTGCCATCTTATTGAAGATATCTGGATCGTGCCCGCCACTTCCGAACGCAGCCTCGTAGACCCGAACCTGACTAAGCCCTGGTGCGATTCCAATCGCATTGACAATGTCGAGTATTTGTTCGCCGTCGTCGCACGGGGCCGTGCAAGCGCCGTTATATCCATCTACGAGAACATTATTCACGGGCACCGAAGACTGCATCCCAGTCTGTTGGAAAAATAGCGTGAGATCGCTTGTAAGGTACCCCCCAAACGAAAAGATCCCGACGGTTTGTCCCGAACCCGTCAGTGAACCAGTTCCGTAGTAGGCAGCCCGCATATCGCTTGGAAGATATGAACCCCCTGGGCCAGTACCCGTCATAGGCCTTATGTGTCCTGCCTCTCCCTGGCGGCTTGCTGTATGTGGAAGAGAATAGTTGTCCAGGCCAGCAATATGCCAAAGCGGCACATCGAGGTCGGGTGATGGCTCCCGATCAGGGGCATAGAAGACGCGGTTTTCGGTTGGATGTTTGTACAAGCCCAACTCAATATGAAACGCTTTCTCAATGACTCCTACCGTTGCAGTCACATCGATGAGCATTCGATTGGGAGCCGTGTCGGTGATCTTCATGCCACTCGCTCTGGCAAAGGCAATCACTTTTTCATAGTCGTCTCTAGTCGGCCCAAACCTCTCTGTAAATTCTTGTACGGTGAGGTAATTGGCGTAGGACGGGTTGCGCGGATCGTACAGGTCAGCCAAAAGATTGTCCAAGTCCGCAGGGTTTCGCAGCGGGAGCATGATCGCTAGGTCAAGCGTTTGCGCGCGGGGCAGTCGCCCCACAAGTGGAGCCTCGCCCTTGGCAGTCGCCGCCCGCACGTGATGTGTCGGGAGGATACGACCTATTTGTGATGAAGCTGTGCCAACTGTGAGGAAAACAATTGCGATGATGAACAGCCCGAAGCTAGGTCGTTTCATTCTATCTTCTCCTTTTGTCCAATGACTGGGATCTCAGTCAGGGAGCAACATGCCACGACAGCAGCATGACCTTCTTAGGTTAGAGCGACAAACCGTCGTTTCTCTGTGATGTTGCCAAATAACGCTGCAAAAGGAGTTCAACTATTCCTGTTGCGGAAGTGGTGAGAACCTGTACCGGCTGTTGGCAAGTAAGTGATGCAGACCGAGAGGGCAGACACCTTGAAAGAGTCACGAAGTCCTCCACACTGCAGAATCGTTCCCTTCAACGTTGTGCTCCACTGTAAGAGTACGTAGCTCTGCGTGTCAAGGAAATTGCGGTTCATCTTTCAACGAGCTATCGAAATAATGTTAAGCAGATGTTACTACGAAAACTTGGATTAATCGCCCGATTTGTGGTGCAATCAGCGTAACTCTCGCGAAGAATCGTCAAGACCGTTTTCTTTCGGCCTAAATGAACAAGGCATAGTTATACCGCAGCCATACACTTTGCTGTGAACCAACGAGCCAAATAGGGCTCAGTGTGTTACAAAAATAGAACAACAAAAAGTCGTGAGTTCGCAGATGCGGAGTCAGGCGGTCGCGGTGATGCGCTTGGAAGTGGCGTTGTCGGAGCGACGCGCCTGCGGGCTGATGGGAATTTATCGCGCAACTTCTCGTTAGCGGCGTCTGACGAGGCCGACTCAAGCCTCCGAATTACCGGGCCCTCACCATGCTCGCGATAGTTATTTTCTTCGTTGGCACCGGCTGCTGCTGCCCAGAAGATTGAACATTATGAGGGCTTTCACATCGACACGAGTGACTCGATTCGCGAGGGGCAGTGCGACAAGCAGCTCTTTCGGAAATATTGTTCTCAACCAAGAAGCGTCTCCTCACGGAGCCCGCGCGTCGAGCCGTGTCTGGGTGTCCGCGATCTCAACCGACTCCTTCGGTGGCATCCACGAAGCACTGAAAGGCTGGACGCCTGAAGCGCACGGCGTCTTCACCGATAACCTTACCCTCGCTCGGCATCAGCTTGCCTCGATTTTTGAGGCGACGGCTTCGGGCATGGGGCCGGTCGCAGCGGGCACCGACATCATCGGCGGCCTGTGGCACATGAAAGCTATCTTCGAATTGAGTGCAAACGGCGAAGATTCGTGCGGATCGATGCAAACAATCTGGATCTTCTCGGACATGATGAACGAGACGGCGGGTTTTCCCTATGCCTGCGTTACTCGGAATAGGGCCAGAACGAATGATCGAACGCGGGATCTCCACGTCGCGGCTTCTGGCGCAGAATTGCTCTCGTATTCTGCTGATTGCAATCCGGTTCGCTGATTCGCCAGGACAAATTTAGAGCAAGAAGTTGCAAAGATGTTAATTTCGTCACATATCATTGTGATTGCCCAACATTCTTCTTGACCAGCGCCCCGGAGCTCTTCTATAAGTCGCAGTAACATTGAGGGAGATATCTAGATCTGCCGGAGGACCACATGGCTCTTTCAGAGTGGAAGTATCAGACGTCAGCGACATCGAAGACTCTTTTTGCCAGGAAAGCTACGCCACGGAAGGTCAGTGCTCTCACGCTTCTAACTGCATCGACTTCCTTCCTCGTGTTGTTCTTACCTGTCCGGACGACCTATCGCGTTGCGATTTCGCTGATGTTGGTTCTTATAGCGAGCGGCGCAGTTGGACAGCAGCGTGACGCCTCAGCGGTTGCGGCTCTTCAGAGTACCATTGCGGCCTTGGGCGGCCAAGCCGCGGTCAGCCAGATAACAGATTCGGTTGCTACGGGGACTACGATTCTGGCGGGCAATGGACCATCGCGCGCCTTTACCTGGAAAACTCTTGGAGCGGAATTCCGATACGAAACCACTATCGGCGGTGATTTTCTGGTCTTTGTGAGCGGGCACGGTACTCCGGCTAATGCAAAGAATGGTGCCGTCACGGCATTGCCTATTCATGTTTCCCTAGCAGCCCCTGCCTATCACAATCCAGCTCTTTTATTATCTGCGGAGGTCAATGATCGGACCTATACGCTCATCGCGATGGGAAATGGCACGTTGCCAAATGGGCAACCCGCTGTGCATGTGCAAACCATTTCAAATGCATTTCCGGAAATCTCCACGGTCACCCAACAAGATTGGTACTTAGATCCGAACACTCAAATACCCCTCCGTGTCGAATACTGTTCGCCCGCGACCGACTCACCGACTGATTGTCTTTTTTCAGCAATAGATTATTCCGCCTATCAGAACACATCGGGCGTTCTAGTTCCCCAAGTCATGGCGTTGTCGGTCAACGGCGCAGCTTTCTCGACTTCGACGATAACCGGCACTGCTTTCAATGTAGGCCTCAGCCCCTCGGATTTTAGCCTGATTGTCGGAGGTGGCAATTGAAACACTTACGAGCGTTCCTCGGAGTCGCTGGCCTCCTATTGTTCGGATGTCTCGCCTACTCGCAGGTTGATCCAAATTTGGAAGTCGGGCTCAAGCCCTATGGGTCATTTCACGGTGGGGATCTTGATTCCATAAGCATGGTTAACGGAAATCTAAACGTCCACATTCCCTTATGGTCATTTCCGCAGAGGGGTGGTGCCCGCCTCAATTATTTCCTGCGCTACAACGACAAGTTTTGGACTGTCAAGAATACCTGCGTCGCAGGGACCTGTAATGCCTCATGGTTTATTCCAACAAGTGGACTGGGAATTCAGATTGCGCTCGATCAAGGCGTGACAACAACCGCTCAACAGGTGAACATCGGTACGCAATCCCATCCGAAATACATCAGTGTCGTCAGCTTTGCTACTCCCGACGGCAGCTCTCATCAGGCGGGCTTGGTGGGCGGTGCGTCCGGATATTATGTCTCCATCGATGCGAGTGGAGACAGCACAAAGAGTGGTTCTCCCACGGATCGCACGGGAATCAGCTATCCGAGCGTCAACCAAAACCTCCAGAGCACCACCCTACCCTTGCCGACCGACTCGAACGGCAATGAAATTACTTCCCCCTCCACCAATGGAAGCAACATCACCGATACTCTCGGACGGACAATTCCGCCCTTTCCTGGTCCCGGCTCAGGGGGCGGGGATACCAGTAAATGCCAAGGGCCTCTCCCGAATTACAGCGCACAACCATGGGTGATACCCGGATATGGTGGATCCGTCACGGTAACCATCTGCTTTGCGACCGTGCATTTCCAACGCCCCGACTACAACGGGGACGGCGGGACTTTCAGTGATGATCGCCACCTGATTCAAAGCGTCGTGTTGCCGGACGGAACGGCATGGATTTTTCAATACGTGCCGAACGAAGGAAATCTGTCCTCTATAACCTTCCCAACTGGCGGAAGCATCTCTTACGTCTGGTCTACGGCGTCCGGGCTGTGCAGCCCTAATTACAACAATTGGGTAACTTCGCGCACGGTAAATGCAAATGACGGTGCGGGGGGGCATACCTGGAACTACACCTGGGGACACTCGACTCCATACGCCAACATCGTCACCGATCCCCTCGGTAACGATACGGTTCACACCATAACTGGGCTGAGCGGATCGTGTTCTTTCTATGAGACCGAGGCTGACTACTATCAAGGCTCTCAGACCACAGGAACGCTTCTCAAAACCGTAAAGACGGACTATTCGTCTTCTTCGAACCCATTTGATCAGATCAACGGGATCCCAGGCGTGACGACTCGAACGAACGTTGTTCCGATTCGAGTCACGACGATCTGGGCAGATGGGAAGCAAAGCAAAGTAGAAACCGATTACGACAGCAGTAGTTTTACCTACGCGACCAGTCAGTACGATACGAATAGTTACACGGGAATCTACGGGACCGTCGTTGCCAAGCGCGAGTACGATTACGGACAAGGCGCTCCGGGTTCTTTGCTGCGACAAACGCTGACCACCTACGCGTGGCAGTCGGGAAGCCCCAATTACCTGAACTACCTTGCTGCCAACTTTCTCGACCTGCCGATCTCGCGTGTGGTGAACAACGGCGCGGGCTACAAGTGCGCCGAAACCGACTACGCCTACGACGATTCTTCACGACTCTCTACGCCGAGTCCTCCAATCACCACGCAGCACGTTGCCGCGACTGGCGTACGCGGGAATGTAAGCTCCATTACCAAGAAATTAAGCACCACCCCCTGCCAGTCTGGCGGCACTTGGACATCGATCACGTCGTACACGAACGTGTACGACACCGGAATGGCGTATCAAACGATTGATCCGTTAGCGAACACAACGACCTATACCTACGACTCGGCTTATGCTGGGGGCTACAGGACGCAGACTCAATTTCCGGACACAAATACACCGAATCTCGCGCATCATAGCGTTAGCGGGGCGTATGACTTCAGTAGTGGTCTGCTCACGACCTTCACGGATCAGAACAGCAATCAAAGCACCTTCCAGTATGACAACATGCTGCGGTTTACTAAGGCCGTTTTTCCATCTCAAAGCGTGAACGGAACACCGATGAACGGAGAGACTGACTTCTACTATCCAGACTCGGTGACTGTGGAGCGCCAGGAAAAGATAGATGGAAGCCGATGGACTGATCTGTTCGTCAGGTTTGACGGTTTGGGTCGCGAGATCCGGCGCATCAAAGCGAACGACGAATCTACTCCATGGGATCAGACTGACACCTGTTACGACGCCCGCGGCCTGGAATCGTTTGTGACTTACCCCTACCAGGGGGGCGGGCTTTCCGATCCGATGTGCACCAAGCCCGGAGACACGCATACCTATGATGCTCTCCGCAGAACCCTCTCCATTACTCATCCCGACTCGACTAGTGTCAGCTCCACTTATGCAGGGGCCGCGACTTCGGTTTCGGATGAAGGCAACGGCACTCGCTCAGTTCGCCGTATTTCGCAGGTTGATGGTCTGGGGCGCCTTGCTTCGGTCTGCGAAGTCACCAGTACCACTCTTGCATACGGGATCACGGGCAGTACCACGCCGGCCGCCTGCGGACAGGATATTTCCGCTACCGGTTTTCTGACTACGTACCAATACGATGGTTTGGACGACCTGACAAGCGTGACACAGGGACCGCTCGCGGCCCGCTCGTTTTCCTACGACAGTCTGGGGCGATTGATGAGCGCATCCAACCCAGAATCTGGCACCGTAACCTATAGCTACGATAACGATGGCAACTTGATTCAGCGTACTCAGCCCGCTCCGAACCAGACCGGGAGCTTAACAGTTTCCGTGACAATGCACTACGATCCGCTAAACCGGGTCTACTCCGAAACATACAGCGACACCACGCCGCCAGCGACCATTAACTATGATGAGTCGAGTGCTCTCGGGGTAAGCTTGACGAATACGATTGGCAAACGGTCGTCGGAATTCACTGGCCCGTCGAGCGCCAAAATCAGCGGGGCCGTGTTCAGCTACGACACGATGGGTCGGGTTTTGCTCAATTCGCAATGCACGCCGCAGAACTGTGGTTCTGGAGTGTTCCCCGTCAACTATGGGTACGACCTGCTCGGCAACATCTTGAGTTCCACGAACGGGGTCGGAACGACGCTGACGTATTCCTACAACAGAGCCGAAAGGCCGACCGGCCTGACCAGCAACTTGGCAGATAACAATCATCCCGCGACACTACTCTCCGCGGCTCATTACGACGCGTACGGCTTGAACCTTTCCGCCACGCTCGGAGACAACCTTAACGGACATGTGGCCGTTTCCGAGACCAGGACGGAGGTCACGAGCGGCATCGGAGCATATCGAGGCTGGCTTGGTTCGTACAGTGTAGGGACGAGCGGCGGTGTCTACAGCCTGACCATGAGTTCGTATGCACCGAATGGCAACATCTTGACTGCGAATGACAGCGTCAATGGCAACTGGACCTACGGCTACGACGATTTCAACCGGCTGACGAGCGCGGCAAAGACCGGCGCTTCGTATACCTATGCCTACGACCGCTTTGGCAATCGCTGGCAGCAAAACGGTCCAACCACCGTACTTGAGACGTTCGACGCCAACAACCACAACCTTCCGGCGGATGGGGTCACGTTTGACGCTGCGGGAAACGTGAAATCCTACTACAACGGTTCCCACACATATCAGTACACCTACGACGCGGAGAACCGGCTGAGCACAGTGGATACGTCGGCGGGCGCGTATACTTACGATGCCGAGGGGAAAAGAGTGCGCAGTTCCGTATCGGGTGTGATCTCGGATTACATTTACGACCTTGGCGATCACGTGATGACCGTGGTTGGTTCGAGCGGTAATTGGACACGGGGAGAAGTGTTTCTCGGCAGCCGCCATGTGGCGACCTATGGAGGCGGGAGTTCTGGAGCGACCTATTTTGCGTTTACCGATGCGCTCGGTACCGAACGGGCGCGGACCACGGTTGCGGCGACCGTCTGCGAGACTGTCACGAATCTGCCCTTCGGGGATGGGCAGGCCACAAGCGGAACCTGCGACCCAACTCCTCTGCATTTTACCGGCAAGCAACGCGATACGGAATCGAATCTCGATTACTTCGGTGCGAGATATTATGCGTCGGCGCTGGGGCGGTTTTACATCCCGGATTGGGCAACGGCACCGACAGCCGTGCCCTATGCGCACTATGGCAATCCGCAAAGCCTTAATCTTTACGCGTATGTTCAGAACAATCCGACCACCGTTGGCGACCCCGACGGGCACGAGAACCGCGAACCTGCGCGAATGTTTCCTTCGTCTTGCCCCCAACCTGAGGAGTGCCCACACGAAGGGAATGCGATGGAGAGCGATGCACCCACTGTGTATGAGGGAGCCACGACGGAGACGATGGAGAAAGCGCAGGCGCAAAATAACAGCGCACAGCAGCCAGCCCTAGTTCCGCTCGCCAACGATGTGCACTACACGGTCGCAAACAATGGACCGAACGCCCCGGAAGTGCATCCAGTCTTCTCTCCAGAGACAGCGGAGCATCTGAACGCCGCGTTCAAGGAACTCAACAAAGACGGTATTACTCCTCAGATTAACAGCGCCTTCCGAACCAACAGCGATCAGGCGTACATGCAATCAGGCGGCTCAGGAACGAATCCCGCTGCTAAGGTCTCCTGGCATCAGGCGGGGGCCGCCGTAGACATCAACGGGACTCGCTCTCCCCAATTCAAAACAATCATTTCAGTGATGAAGAAGAACGGCTTCGTCTGGGGCGGGGATTTCAAGTCCCACAAAGACCCGCCACACTTCGATGGCCGACAATTCATGGGGAATCTGAACCAGGCTGTTCGCAAAGCTCAGAGTTACTGGGATTCGACGCAATAGGAGCAAACATGAATGCTAGTCGAGCACGAACGATTGAGACTCTAGGACTTCGGGGCGTTCTTTGGATTTTGATGGTTGGATTCCTGGGTGCTGTTTCCTCTGCGCAGGCGTCCCCGCCGGAACAGCACCACGGAAAGAGCCAGACGGCTTCGGATAACCCGGACTCCCGGAACTTCTTCTTCGGGACATCACACGACGCCAAACTCGGGATCATGGCATGGCTTTTCTGTATCGACAAGGAGCACCATAAAGGGCAGATTTTTGTCGCTCCCCGGATGATTGGGTTCTCGGAATTGAATCTCGGCGAGGATGGAACGCTGATTTTCCAATCGCTCGACTTTTTCGGTAAGAACTATCGTTTCAAGGGGACTCTGAAGTCTGGAGAAATCACTGGCGATATGCAGCTCGTTGATGCGAAGTCCGGCAATCCTAAGGACAAGTGGCAACTGACAGCGACCCAGCTTTCTGACCAGAATCCACGTGCTGGCGAGGTTACGCCGGGGCGCTACTCAAACGTTGATTACTCGAGTGAGGGCGGGGATTTCACGGGTGTCGATATAAGGTTCTTCTCGACGAATACAGGTACGACGGGCATGATCGTCTTCTACGAAAGCTACTGGGGCGAACCTACGTTTACTCCTCTGGCATTTTCGCGAGTCGAGACGAGCGAAGGCGCGATCAAGTTTGAAGTAGAAATGCCGAATGGTGTGGCGCACTACCATGTTCGGACAACAGCTACGGGAGGAGTATTCAACAGGGAGGATGCAGCTCATGAGAAGGGAGAGAAGGGCGTAGCGCTTAAGAGGAGTCGGTCGGTGTTGACAGCAGCTCCGGGCAAGAAAGGGTAGGCGCAAAATACGGCCAATGAGAACACGCCAGTCGGGAACACTACAACTGGTGCTCTCGAAAAGACTATGACCAATGAGGTTGGCAGCCTGAGTACTCCCAAGAAAGGCAATCCAGACGTGCTTGCAGATGCCAAAGATGCGCTGGCAAATGCCCTCATCAACAACGCGAACTTAGATAGTCCCGCAAAAGTAGCGCCTGCCACGGGAACCGCTTCAACCCAGGATGCGCAAATTATGAGGGACGCTGTTACGAACAGGGCGAATGGTGGTGCCGATCCGGTCGAGGGTCGCACTCAGTTTGGAACCACGCATAATCCGAATATAAAGTCGCGGAGTGCGATGAACCATCTTAAGGGTGCGGCGGGCCGTGAGACGGTATACGAAAAGTTCGGTCCCTTCAGAGACAGCGTTAGTCGGCGACCGACGTGGATTGTTATCTACAACGATCCGGGTCAGTAGCTCACAAGGTGGGAGGATGCTTGCTATGAAGAAAATCACGCTAGCGATATCGCTACTGTTTGGGCTGGTTGCAACCGTCTACGCGCAGGAGCAAACGCCACCACTTTTGCTTCATGCCGCTCAGTGCCTTGAGGCGAAGAAGTTCCTGCCATCTTCGGAAGAAGCAAAGCTGACCTTCGGGTACTTTCTCGATGAGAAATCCTATCCGGGTGACAGGGTCATTTACGTGGTGAAGTATGCGGCTCCTGCTCGCTCGGATGGGTTAGCTTTTGCGATCTTCCTAACAGAACACGACGGCCATCAGGCGTTCAATATCCAGAACAACGCCAGCTTTGTTCTTTCCAAGGATGAGCCCATCGGTGTGTCGTTTGGGAATCCCCCGCTCGGCGGAACATGGACGCAGGAGCATCTTGCATCGGCTATCAAGGAGATCGAGAAGCAGCCTAGGTTCGCTCTTTCCGTAAAGGACCTAACCGCTGCCGATCCCTCCCTTGTTTGCGAGGCGTACACGGACCCTCAACCGAAGAAGGGTGAAAAGTAGGAACCCGCTGATCTGACCGCCAAGAGGTTCACGATGCGAAAAGCCGGAGTGCTGTGCTCTCTCGTGCTCGGCGTTGTCGCAATGTTCTTCGGCGGCTGGGCGCTCACGTATCCATCGCCCGATCCTAAGAGCATCAAGTACGTTCTCTGGAAGGCCGATCTCTACAGACTGAATTTTAACGAGGCGACCGGCACGATGGTCGGCGATCCGCACAGAGACAAACTGGTGGTGGGCAAAACGAGGGCGCAGTTACAAGACAAGTTCGGCTCGCTTCTCTCGCCTGTCGAGGTCTCACCATACCTCAGAGGGTGTTATCAGAACTGGTCCTGGAAGGACCGGGAAGTGCTCTTCATCGGCCAAAGTCCGTGGATGGTCGTTTTCGATGGCGACAAGGCTACGAACCTCGTGCTGGTGAAAGGGTGCGGAGATCGGAACTCTGCTACCGCTGAAACCGTGGACCCGACCAACGGCAATCTCCGGGTGCAAATCCCGATCCGAGCCAGCACGAAAAAGCAGTAGGCTCACGATCCGACCACTGAGCAGAGTAGCTGCCTTTCGCGTTTCTGAGCGGCCAGGGCGGGCGATGCGGGAGCGGATGAGGGTCGGGGTAGGTACTCCGGTTGCCGGGGTGTTCTGGGAGTTTTTCTTTTAGCCGTGGGTTTGGGTCTGGCCGCGCCGGGGTGTGGCGCGGCCTTGCCGTCTGCGGGTGCCGATCCGTTCCTGATTGCGGGGTGTCCTGGCCTGCCGATCCGCGCCGTGGTCCCGGTCAGATTAGCGGCGCTTTCCGGTCCCGATCCTGCCGCCGATTCCTGACTGGGAAGTGTGGTGATTCCGGCGCAGTGGGGGTGACGTTCATGCCCTTCCGGAAGGTGGTTTTAGGGTTGAGGTTTTTTGCGCTGCCTTCGGCATCGGGTGTGAGGGTGACACGTCACCCCTGAAAGGGTCCTGCACGGTAACTTCGGGTTACCGTGCGCGAACTTGTTGAAACGAGAGCAGCTAAAGAAAAAATCCCGCCATCGAGTTGCCGTCCGGCAACCGCAGGTTAGCGCAGGCGAACTTGTTGATTTTTATAGCCTGCCTGCTACTCTCGGCTTGTAATCCCTGAAGGAAGCCCAATCATGGTGAAGCCGCCACTGCGCACGAAATCCATCGGTTTCAAAGTCAGCGAGGAAGAATACGCGCAACTGGAAACGGCGGCGCAGACGAGCGGGCGAACGCTCGGCGAGTGGTGCCGCGAGGTGGTGCTGGAGGATGCCAGCGGCGAGGAGACCAAACCAACCGGGCCGAGAGGAGCCGAGGCGCAGGCGCTCATGGCGGAGCTGGTGGCGCTGCGGGCGATCCTGCTGAATGTGCTGTTCAAGCTGGCGAACGGGGAGAAGCCGACGGCGGAAGAGATGCAACGGCTGATCGACCGGGCGGACTCGGACAAGGTGAAGAAGGCGCGGGAACGGCTGGCGCGGGCGGCAGAGTCGGAAGGGCAGCCAGAAGGAAACTCCTGAAATATTTTTGATCGTTTTACCTGATTCCGGGTTCCTAGAGTAAGTAGGGGGCGTCTGAGGTCATGAGCCAGTTGTTGGGACGCGGGGAATATCGGGGCTGGCCGACGCGGTGGCCGGTGTCGAGTCTGGGAGCGCTGGTGATCGCGGGGGTGGTGGGGATCGGAATCTTCACGTACCGGAACGTCGAGATGTGGACGCCGTTGCAGCGCTGGTACTGGAACCAATATCTGAACACGCAAATGTTCCCCACGCGGGACAACGGGCCGCGCGGCAACTACCGGATGCTGGCGAAAGTGGACAGCCACGGGAAGCAGCGCATGGCGGTCGATGCCGACGTGGTGCTAGGTCCGCAGCAGGGATGGCCTCCGTTTCCGTTTGCGCTCACGCCACAGGCACGGCAGGCGGGAGCGGTCGCGCTGAAGGTGGACACGGTGCATTACAGCAGCCAGCAGATGCACCAGATGCTCGCCGACTGGATTTACGAGGGCCAGTCTCCCGACGATCTGATCCGGCCCGCGTGGGTTGGCGCGCTGGGCATCTTCGTGCTCGGTTTAGTGATGGCGATCCCGCGCGACCGCGCGCGGGTGCGGATGCTGGAACACGGGCGACGGTTGAAGGGTCCGCAGATGGTCACGGTGAAGGAGTTTAACCAGCGGAGCGGCGGGAACGGCATCGGCTTTGCGACCACGAAGCGAAAAGAAACGCTCGCGATCCCGCGCTCGTTTGAGTCGAGCCACGTGATGATTATGGGCGACTCCGGCGCGGGGAAAAGTATTTTGCAGCGGAGAGTGTTGATGCAGATCGCCGAGCGCAATGAATCGGCCATCGTGTACGATCCGGCGCTCGAATACACGCCGCAGTTTTTTAATCCGACGCGCGGCGATCTGATCCTGAATCCCCTGGACGCGCGCTGCCCCTACTGGTCGCCGTGTGACGAAGTGATCCACGAGGCCGAGGCGCTGACGCTGGCAACATCGCTGTTTCCTGACAAGCCGCACGAGAATACTTTTTTCATCGAAGGCCCGCGAAAAATCTTCGCCCACTTGCTGACCTTGAAGCCGACGCCGGAGCAACTGGTTTGGTGGATGAGCCACGAGGAAGAACTGGACCGCCTGCTGAAAGGCACAGAGCTGGCGGCGTTCATCTATCGCAGCGCAGGCCCGCAGCGCGGCGGCGTGCTGGGCGCGCTCAACATGGTGGCCGACAGCCTGAAACTCTTGCCGAAGCAGAGCCAGACGAAGCAGCGCTGGGTGTCGGAAGAGTGGGCGCGACAGAAAAGCGGCTGGTTGTTTCTGACTTCGATTCCGCGCCGGTTCCTTCCGATTTACTAGATCGTTACAAAGATGCTGCAGATCACGGTTCCTTTCAGATAAAAGCCGGGAGCGAGGGATAGGTTTTCAAGTTGGAGTTTTGCCCTTGAGCGGGCGATTGAATACAATGAGGCGATTCAGGACGGCAAGAGAAATAGGCATCGACTAGATAATTTCGGGGAAAGTATAAATCGCGTCGACTCAGTTATTTCGAAGTTTTTGAGAGGCACAGAGGGGAATCTTGGACTGACAATGCAATATACGAGTCTCACGAATGGCACGAGGTACATCGCCTAGCCTCAGGCGTCTTGGAGGCATTCGACTGGCCACCGACAACGCCCCCACGCATTCGAACGAATATAAACCGGCAGATAGAGTCCAGAAAAATTCGGTCAACTAACCTGAGCATTTGGAATCGGCGGAGCAGACGGCTCAGGCTTTTCGCGGAGAATCATTAAAGCTTGGCACAGCGATTGCCAACGCGCACAGGTTTCGCATGGGTCCCTCTTGCGAGGCGAATGGCCCGTTTCACTGAAGCGTAATTTTGACCGGCCCAAGACTCTTGTGGTTATTCGAGTCGATCTGCGTGTACGCGGCAGTCGCAGTCACCGTCAGATTGATCGTTGTTCCGCCTCCGCCTCCACCCCCACCTCCGCTGCTATTCGATCCGCCTCCGCAGCCGCTCATAGCCATCAAGACCAACACGGTGTATAGGGCGGCCACATGAATTCGGCCCCTGCTAGCTCCGGCGATCAATGCAAGCGGACCCAGCCATAGAAGCGCGTACCACTTTCTATTCGGACCAAGAAGAGGGGGGCGGGTACTTGACGCACTCGCCGCAGCGGTTACGGTTATCGTGACGGTCGCGGTGCCCCCATCGGCGAGCGTGGCTGGCACCGGCGAGGCAGAACAGGTGACTTTGCTGCTTGGCGACTCGCAATTCACACTGATATCCGTGGCGTAGTGATTGACAGAAGTTAGCGTCACCGTAAAGGTCGCGGATTGGCCGGAAGAAAGGGTAGCAGCCGTCTTATCAAGGCTCGCAGTGAAATCTCCGACCCGCAGCGTTGCGTTTATGGTGTGCGAGGCGATGGCCGCTTGGCCAGTGACCTGGAACGGATAGTCGCCAGCTGTTACCTGCGTTCCGTTGAGGAAAAGGCCTGTGCTTCCTCCATTGGCATCGAGAATGTCTCCCTGGGTGCAGGTGACGCTTGCCGGAAGTCCCGAGCATGACAGAGTGATTGTTTCATCCAGTCCGTTGGTGGATGTCGAACTGACTTGCGGGATCACGAGCCCCGTGGGCCCGATCACTGACATCGCCGGGACGATGCTCAGGCTGAAATCTCCAATGCCAAGCGAGAAGGAAACCGAGGGCTGGATGAAACCGTCCGTGGATGTGACAGCAACTGGATACGTACCAAATGGCGTGCTACTGGAGGTGGTGACGGTGAAGCCGACAAGTGCATTTTCACCGGGAAGAACCGTGACCGAGCTGGCATCGAACGAACAAGAACTACCCGCTGGCAGACCGTTGCATGCGAACGATGAAAACGTTCCTGTGTAACCGTCGATGCTCTGCAGTTCCAGTGACAGCGCAAAGCTCTCCCCAGGCGTAATCGCAATTTCAGAAGTTAGTGGGAAGGGTCCTTGAAGCAATACGGGAACCACTCCCGTGGGAGAATTCGGATTCGGTTTGCTGCCGTAAGCGACGGCGGTCTCACTCCCGAGATGGGCATACAGTCCCACGGCATGGCTGTCATCAAAGCCTGCACCGAGAGTGAAAGCGAAACTCTGACTCTGTTGTCCGGTAGCAAACTGGAGAGAGGCCGGAATCTGTACTGCGGGATCACTGGCGGATAGCGTAACGGTCGTTGTCGAGACCGCAGGCAGGTTGAGCGTCACGGTGGCACTTCCCGTGGAGGCGACAATGGGATCAGAGTCGAGTGTAATGTCGAGCGCGGGGCCGGTGATGGCGGGAATGGTGTGCATGGAGGACGTAAACCCGACCAACTCCATGAGATCGTCTTTGCCGTCGCCGTTGAAATCGCCGCCGACAAACGGATTACTCACCCCCTGGAGTTGATAGTAGTGAGCGGTGACCAGAAACGTGCCGTCGCCGATACCTTGTAAAACGCGAAGACGATACGGGCTCGCGCCTCCAAAAACGTCGGGGAGGTATTCGACGGCCACATCGGGAATGCCGTCGCCGTTAAAATCGCCTACCAACACCGGGTCGATGGACGGCACTCCGAAGCCCGGCAGTATGAGTGCAGGCTGCGGTTGAAAACTGCCGTTCGGAAGTCCCAGATAGACCGTAACAGCTGGCGTGTAAAAGAAATTATTCGAGTCGTCAGACGGATCTCTCTTCTGAATCAAATCCAGGTAGCCATCGTGGTTTACATCAGAGACCGCAACTGCGCCGAAGTGGGAAAGGAGGACGGTAGGAGTAGCAAAAGTTCCGTCACCATGGCCCAGGATTTCAATTAGATCGTCGCCAGCGGGTGTCCAGCCACCGTTCGCGTTGTAGCCGATCAGCAGGTCGAGTTTGCCGTCATGATTGAAATCTCCGGCGAAAATTTGCACGGGAGTGGCACTGTTGGTGCTAATCGCTGGCCAGTTCTGAGGCGACAGTTGGGTGAAGGTGCCATCTCCGTGTCCCAGAAATACGTCCAGCTCTTGAGCGCCATGTGCGTCAGTGCCGTAGACAGCAAAGTCCAGCTTCCCGTCCCCGTTGAAGTCTCCGGAGACAATCAGAATCGGATATGGGAGGGAAGCGAGAGTGACGGGGGAATCGAATGTGCCGTCGCCATTACTGGGAAAGAACGCGACCACCATCGGGCTGGCAAATGTGCAAACGTACACAACATCGGGATCCTTAGAGTTCCGGAACGCCCCTGCCAGGAAGCTGGGTACGGTGGGCACGGCATTGCCCACCGCAATTGGCGTGCGGAATGGAGGCAAGAACTTGCCCGTCCCATCATTTAGCAAAACTGTAAGTTGACTAGGCTGCGTGGGAGCATTGGGGCCAGTCTCAACAAGGAAGAGATCCGGTTTTCCGTCGCCATTCAGGTCCGCCGATTTCATTGGGGCCAGTGGACTGGGAGCATTGGCAGGGTAAGTCAAATAGCCGATCGCCTCTCCCTGAGGATCTCCGAAATGATTGGAACTGTCGTTCAAGAAAAGGGTGGCGTGGTTTTCGGCCGAGTCAGCTGTGATAATTTCTGGTCGTCCATCGCCGGTAAAGTCAGCGACAACCAGAGAATAGGCGCTCATTCCGCCGCGGTAAATCTGGGGCGGAGCGAGATTTCCCGTTCCATCGCCCTTGAGCACAGACACAAGGTATCCGGCGGAGCTGCCTTCTCCTACGCCGCCTCCGTCGCCGCCGGAAGCTGAGGCAACTACGTCAAGGTGGCCGTCGCCATCGATATCCACCAGTTTGATCGCGGAATCCAAATCACCCACTTCTGCTACGGGATCGGCTTGGACGAATTTACCGTCGCACGTTCCCTTGGCAATGGTGAGATAACCCAAGTCTCCAAGCTCTACAGCATCCGGACATCCGTCCTCATCCATGTCACCCAGTCCGACCACCAGCGCCATATCCATTGGGGCGAAGGTATCTCCGGCTAAGAAACCACTTCCCGCCTGATTCAAGTAGATCGTGCCAAAACCAAGAGAAGAGGTGGTGACGATATCCACGAATCCGTCCCGGTTCAAATCGCCAGCGGCCACCCAAACAGTAGGGTATGCGTTGCTGACGCTAGGAGGGAACATCGTGCCCGAGAAGCCGCCGTTGCCATTGCCTAGCAGCACCTCAAATTCAGGGCCTTGGGCAAAAGTTGCCAGGCCGACGACAATGTCTTGTTTGCCATCGTTGTTGACGTCTGACGGAACAACGAACGTAGGAATCTGTGAGATAGGAACTTGCGTACTCTGTTGAAAAGTTCCGTCTCCATTGCCGGGGAAAATCTCAATGGTGCTCGTGTCGGCATCGGCTACCACGAGGTCAAGGTGACCATTCTTGCGCAGTTTGACGGTCGTGATCCAGACTGGTGATTGGCCCTGCGTATACAAAATCTCAGGCACTCTGAATGTGCCGTCCCCGTTGCCCAGCAGAACGTAAACTGTGTTGTCGCCGCCATTGCTGATGGCAACATCCATCTTGCCGTCCTCGTTGAAATCGCCGTCGACGACGGAAGTGGGAATGAAGCCTGTCGGCAGTGTCCGCCGAAAGTCGAAACCCACCACGGTGGTCGAATTGCCAGCAACCAGGCTTGGAATCACGCCAGATCGAGAGTAGCTGTTCTCAATTGAACGCGAGTCCGCTTGCTTCCGATGATGCCACTTCCTAGTGTCTTGTCCCAAACGTACGGCGAGCTTCCAGCCTAGAAACCTCGTGCTCTTTGGTTGCAAATCTTGGCTGGCTGGCGAATGTTCGTTCAGGTTGGCTGATAGTTGCGCTTTTCGATTTGGTAGTACGCCTTCGAGACTTGGACTTCCAGATTCATGGTGTGAGTTTTTGGACGTTAAGCTTACGGATTGAGCGCTTACTGGACGTGCGGTGGAAGTTAAGATGAGAACGAGAAAGAGACAAAGAAACCACAGGACCGACGATCTAATGAGACTCAGCATTGAAGATTCCAAACGCTGTTAGTCATGGTTACAACGGTGACTCGGTATAGCAGGCGCAATTCTCGATCGAGCAAATTATACCAGCGGTCGCTTCTACACCGCGCCGAGGTCACGACGTGAGGTCCAACTCGTTAGTGCCGAAAACGGGAGTCAGGTGCATTCAACATCATTCAGATCGGGGCATCCAGTACGCCTCCGGCGAGTATGTTGCGATCTTGAGGAAGCACGAGATTGTGCCGAGCATGAGTCGGCCGGCGAACCCGTACGACAATGCAAGTTGCGAGAGCTTCATCAAGACGCTGAAACGCGAAGAAATCTATGCCAACGAGTACCGGGACCTAGAACACTTGCGAAGCAACATCGAAGAGTTCATCGAGCGGTACTACAATCAAAAGCGCTTGCATTCCGCATTGGGCTACCGTTCGCCAGAAGAGTTTGAGCAGCAGGCAACAAGTTCAAATGCGGAAACAACATTGGGTTCTACAGTGAGATTCTTCCAGAAAGCGAGCGAGGGCTCTTCTACATCGCTGATCGGGGAAGGGACTCAAGCGCCGTCCCTTCCCCATGCCCCATCCTTGCTGGAGAATCAACGAGATGAGTCTTCGAGAAACCAAGTGTCGTTAACTGTCGGAGGCGCAAATTGTCTCAGGTGAAGGGTTCGAATTTGGAATGCTTGCGAAGTGTCGAAACGGAAACTGTCTCAATGAAGGGGTTCACCCCAATCGGGTGTAGACGATTTTGTAGCTGTAAAAGCACATGAGTTCAACAGAATTCAACAAATTTCGACAGGCCGACCGCAACAGGTTCTACAACAATCACTTGGAATCAACAGTAATCTGCAGATTATAATAAGCTCTGGAATCTGGTTCGGGACCAGGGGGTCGGAGGTTCAAATCCTCTCTCCCCGACCAATATTTTAGCTGTCCCGGAGGGGTGATGGCAGTTCCTGTATCTCAAATGTGGACGGTCGCGAGTTATGTCCTGCGCCAGAAGCTCGCAGGGCGCAAGCGCTATCCGCTCGTCCTCATGCTCGAGCCGCTTTTCCGCTGCAATCTCGCCTGCGCCGGATGCGGCAAAATCCAGTACCCCGCCCATGTCCTGAAGAAAGAACTCACCCCCGAAGAATGTTTCAAGGCGGTCGATGAGTGCGCCGCTCCGGTCGTTTCCATCCCCGGCGGCGAGCCGCTCATGCACCCCGAGATCGAAAAGATCGTTGAAGGCCTGGTTGCGCGGAAGAAGTATATCTATCTCTGCACCAATGCACTGCTGCTCAGGGAAAAGCTGCACCTGTTCAAGCCCAGCAAGTATCTGAGTTTCTCCGTCCATGTTGACGGGCAGCGCGAGCATCATGATTTTTCAGTTTGCCGCGAAGGCGGGTATGACATCGCCGTCGATGCAGTGCGCGAAGCGGTCGCAGCCGGATTCCGCGTTACAACGAATACAACTCTGTTCGACGGCGCCGACCCCAAAAGCGTCCGCGCCTTCTTCGACGAGATGATGAACGCCGGTGTCGAGAGCATGATGCTCTCGCCCGGCTACTCTTATGACAAGGCGCCCGACCAGAAGCACTTCCTCGGCCGGGCCCGCACGCGCCGCCTCTTCCGCGCGATTCTGGCGAATCGCAAAAAGAAGTGGATCTTCAATCAGTCGCCGCTTTTCCTCGAATATCTGATGGGCAAGCGCAACTACAACTGCACACCGTGGGGTATGCCGACCTACAACCTCTTTGGCTGGCAGAAGCCCTGCTACTTGCTGCAGGACGGTTATGCCGAATCCTACAATGAGCTCATGGAAACCACCGACTGGGACGCCTACGGTACGCAATCCGGCAATCCTCAGTGCGCCAACTGCATGGTCCATTGCGGCTATGAACCCACGTCGGTCGACGACACCTTCGGCTCTCTTCGCGGATTTATCGATACTGTGAAGGCCACATTCTCGCTCTACCCAGACAAGGGAGCTCTGGCTGATCTCGACCGCGAAGTCCGACCGGTCTATTCCTACAATCCGCTCGTGCAAATCAATCTGGAAGAACAAGAAAGCGAAGCGGAAGAGAAGCCCGTACAAGCCGGTCCGATATACTGATCCCAACCTGTTCCCAAATGTTTCTGGCATGTCATCCTGGGCGAAGTGAGGCGATAGCCGAACGCAGTCGAAGGATCCCTACTTTCTAAACGAATGTCCGAACCTACAGATCCCGCTGCAGCCGATAATCTCGAAGTCGCTCCGGGTTTCGCCCGCGAGAATCTGCAAGGCTGGATACCAAACCTCGCCACCGAATCCGACATCCGCGCCGTCATCGAAAAAGCATTCGACTACCGCGGCGACGTCACCGTCACCCGAAAAGACGGATCGCAAATCACCGGCTACCTGTTCGATCGCCGCGCCGGTAAAACGCTTAACGATTCCGTCATCCGCCTCATGCTTCCCACCGGCAATGATCGTCCCGCGATCCCCTACTCCGACATCGCTGGCATAGCCTTCACCGGCCGCGACACCGCCGCCGGCAAAAGCTACGAAGCCTGGGTCAGGAAATATTGGGAGAAGCGCGAAAAAGGCGAGAAGAATATCTCCATCGAGCCTGAAGATCTCGAATAATCGCTCGCTCTCGATCCGGTCGATTTCTACTCGCTGTGACTTCCACCCCCGATCTCAGCTTTTCACTTGTCGAACCTGACTTCTGATTCTGCAATCTACAATAACTACATGCTCGTCCTAGCCTCCGCCTCGCCGCGCCGCCACGAACTCCTGCGCAATGCGCACATCTCTTTCGAGGTCCAGCCCGCGCACATCAATGAGGATCCGCTCCCGAACGAAGAAGCCAGAACCTGCGCCGAGCGTCTCGCCCGAGAAAAGGCCCAAGCCATCGCTCGAAAGCGTCCCACCGACGCCGTCCTCGGCGCCGACACCGTTGTAGTAATCGACAATCAAATCCTCAACAAGCCTATTGATGCCGCCGACGCTACCCACATGCTCCGTCTCCTCTCCGGCCGCACCCACAGCGTAATCACCGGGGTGTGTCTGGCCGTCAGCGGTCAACCGTTAGCGGTCACCAGCGAAATCACCTCCGTCATCATGTCGAAGATTTCAGAGGAAGAAATCGCCGGCTACGTCGCCACCGCCGAACCCATGGACAAAGCAGGCGCCTACGCCATCCAGGGCATCGCCTCGCGCTGGATTCCGCGCATCGAAGGCGATTACAGCAATGTGGTGGGACTGCCAGTAGCGCTCGTCTACCGATTGTTGCGGCAGGCGCACCTCATTTGAGCGAGTAAAGCACGCGGTTCCGCCCTGATTCTGGCAGGCTACAGTGATGGCACAGGCTTCGGCATTGTGCAATCATTGGACGCTTTCTCTGCGGCATAGCCCAGAACGAATGCCCCTTAATAAGGAGAACCGATGATCCGACCCTTGAGTGTTTGCCTGCTTGCGTGCTGCGGTATCGTCCTCGCGGTGTCTCAGCCTTCACTAACCACGGATATGGCCGGCTCGAGGGCTAATGTTTCCCACGAGACCATCGAAGGCCTGGTTCGGGATGTCGCCTGTCCCATTCAAAACCTCGATAACCACGCGACGGGTATGGGCGCGAAATGCGTACAGGAGTGCGTGAAAGGCGGCTCGCCGCTCGTCATTCTGACGAAAGATGATCGGCTATATTTCCCCATCTCCGCCAAGATGCCCGATAAAGACCAGCGGCAGGTGCTGATGCCATTTGTCGGCAAATACGTGCGCGCAAGCGGGATTGTGTTTGAGCGAACCGGAACTCATGCCATCGTGATTACCGAAATCAAGGAAATGAATGATGTCATGGTGAAGGATGAGGAGTAACTCAAAACGCCGACATGAGTCACTGAGTGAGATCGCGCTGACTCTTCAGCCAACCGGGTAAAGTGATGTCGGCATTCGGTAGCATGACCCGAAAAAAAGGGCGTACAAATCGGGCTAGTCGCAATGGTCGCCTATGCGATCGGGGAATATCTTCATCCCCCACATCTCGTACTATTAGTCCTTATTCTCGCAACGTGGGCAATAATTTTCCTGATTTGGAGAAAAACGGACGTACCCAGATAGATGGACCGGCCGCGTAGCCCAAACGTCAACACCTATCGACCTCAAGCAAAGGCGAAACAAAAACGCACACTTGTGGTAACGCCTTGTTCTCGGAATCGGCTTTCGGTCGCTCGGCATATATCGTGTAGTGAACAACCGGAGAATTGTTGCCCTAAAACACCGCCGCATACTGCACTCCCCTTACGAGGGTAATTGTCGAACATCCAAAAACAAAACGGCACGACCAAAGTCGTGCCGCAATCTCATCGCCGAATGGCTTAGTCAATGCCCTGAAACCGAAAGCCTAAAGTCGAAACTACGACTTCTTCTCTTCGTCCTTCTTAGGCTCGTCTTTCACTGCCGCCTTGAAATTCCTAATACCTTCGCCCAATCCTTTGCCGAGGTCGGCAAACTTGCTCGGCCCGAAGAGCAACAGCGCGATGCCTACGATCAACAGAATATGTAAAGGCTGGAACAGTCCCTCACCCATAACTTCCTCCGTGGCGGCCGCCGGAAGGCCGTTGCCCGCCAAAACCTCCGGGATTCTTGGCCTCAGCGCCCGCCATTTCACACAGGCACGCCACGCCAAATCCCCATACTGAATTCTAGGTTAGTGTAGAACCCCAGTCAAAGCCCGCCCGTACCCCTTATCACCTGCCATTGTGATGCCAATCACACGGAAGCGTTCCCTTTCCTCCGTGAACCTCCGTGCTCTCCGTGGTTTCAAGCTTTTAGCAAGGAGCGGATCAAAAGCCAAGGTACCGAAACCCGGAACTCGGTCAGCATCGATCTCCCGTTCAAGCCCGCTCAATCAACCCCGCCACCAGCGCCGCCCGCCGTGGCAATTCGGAAATCAGAATATGTTCATGCACCGCATGCGCGCCGTCGCCGACCGCGCCCAAACCGTCCAACGTCGGTATTCCCATCCCAGCCGTAAAGTTCCCGTCGGACCCGCCACCAACCGCCGCCTCGCCCAACTTCCATCCCAACTCGCCGGCGATTTCTACCGCGCGGTCATACAAGCTCGCCACCCCGGCAGTCCTCTCCATCGGCGGACGGTTAATCCCGCCCAGCACTTCTACCTTACATTTGCGCTCAAACGCACGCAGACCGCGCATCTTCTTATCGATCCCCGCCCCGTCTTTTATCCGCGCGATCCGGACATCCACCTGCGCCCGAGCCTCCGCCGGGACCACATTTGTTCGCGACCCGCCGTTGACCACACCGACATTTACGGTCAATCCTTTTTTCAGATCCGTAAATCCCGCAACCCGCTCAATCTGCCGCGCCAATTCCAGAATCGCGTTCACGCCTTTTTCGAAGTCGAGTCCCGCATGCGAAGACTTCCCCGTCACTCTGATCTCGTACTCCCCGACACCCTTGCGCGCCGTCTTCACCGCACCGTCGCGTCCGTAAGAAGGTTCGAGCACGAGCACGGCGCCCGACTTCTTCGCCAGAGACTCCGTGATCGCCCGCGACGAGTCACTGCCCACCTCCTCATCCGAGACGAGCAGAACGCTCACCGGACGCGGCAACTCGCCATGCCACGCACGCAGAGCCTCGATCGCCGAGAGCATCAGCACGATGCCCGTCTTCATATCGAGCACGCCCGGCCCAGTCAGCTTGTCGCCATCTACGGCGCAGGGCATCTTCGCCAGCGTTCCCAGCGGATACACCGTGTCGTAGTGCCCGAGCAGAAGAACAGGCTTGGCGTCCGAGGCGCCCCCAAAATCAACCTGAAGATGATTTCCGAAATCGTTCGCGCGATGAATCCGCACCGCCCCGCCAAACGCCGCAAACTTTTCGGCGACCACCTCCGCTAAACGATCTACCGCAGCCTTGCTGTCGCTGGGGGACTCGATTTCCACGAGTTCGCGAATCGCCGCCACCATCGCGTCGTGCCGCTCGGTAAAGTGGTCGAGCCTGCGCTGGCCTTCAAGGCTGACCGCGAATTTTCCTCCTGCCGATTTTCTGCCGCCGCTCGTCACGCTAATCTGTCCCCCAAATGTCCCCAATCACCCGCGCAAAATTCGCGCCCATTACTTTCTTAATTGTCGCCGACGGCTGACCGCGCTTCGCCAGCTCCGAGGCAATCACCTCCATGTGATCCGGCCCATTCAAATCCGGCACATAAGGATACCGATCCTCCCCCGGCGCTCCAATTCCCAGTTGCTTCCGCCGAGCAATGTCTTTGTCAAACGCCGCCTTCTGCTCGTCGGTGAGCACGGTTTTCTGAATCGCCCCGTCCGACCCGATCCCCACATGGTCCGCCCCGCAAACGTTGATCGCATGCACCAAATGATCGAGCACATGCTCGCGCGTAGGTACCGTCGGCGAAGCCACCACATACGGCATCAGGTAGACGCCAAAATATCCGCCGCGGTCGGCCAGCGCCTTCAATATCTCATCCGGCTTGTTTCGCGGATGCGCATACACCGCCGCGCATCCCGAGTGCGTAATCAGCACGGGCTTCGCCGACTGTGCAATTCCCTCGGAAGTCGTTCGGTACCCGCTGTGACTAAGATCGACGGCCACGCCGATCTCGTTCATCTTCTTGACCGCCGCAATCCCAGCCTTGCTCAATCCCGCATTCCCAGGCTCCAGGCACCCGTCGCCAAAAATGCTGCGATTGTTATAAGTAAGCTGCATGATGCGCACGCCCAGTTGCCGGAACATCGGGATGCGCTCGACGTTCTCTTCCAGAAATGCGGTGTACTGGAAACCCGGCATGATCCCAATCTTCTTTTCGGCCTTTGCGCGCGCAATGTCCGAATGCCGCCGCACAATCAGGAAAGCCTCGGGATGCTTGTCGACGAGCTCCTGAACGATTCCAAGATTGCCGATCGTATCTTCGAAGGTTGGCTGCGAGATCGTGAAATTAATCGCAGTGAATCCCGACCCGCGCACCGCTGCCAGAGCCTCCGCCGATGGAGGCCCATCCATGTCCGTAAAGGGCGCGCAGAGCGTATCGATCACAATCGCACTTTCGTAAAGCTTTCCAATCGGCGAATTCGCAGGCGCATTCTCTCCCCGCGCCAACGCGCTCCCAAGCCAAGGCGCAAGCACCGCCCCCGCCGAAAATTTTAGAAGTGAAGCATTGAACTCACGCCGCAGCAATTCCGCCTCCCAAGTCAACAGATGAAATCAGCATACTCGCCTCCGTGCACCTCAGCGCTCTCGGCGATAAAAGGTTTTTTCCGCGATCTCTGCGAACCCTCAGCGTCCTCTGCGTTTAGAGCCTTTTGTCAGCGCCACCACAAATCCGGGTGGGCGCGGCCTCACGCGTCCCACCACCGAGGCAGATTCACATAAGACGAGTTCAAGTCCGCCGCCGACACGCATCCCAGCAACCGCAAAGTCCGATCCAAATCCGCCCGCAGAATCTCAATCGCCCGATTCACTCCAGCCTCGCCCGCCGCCGCCAGCCCGTACGCATATCCGCGCCCGCACAAAACCGCCCGCGCTCCCAAGCAAAGCGCCTTCACAATATCCGTCCCGCGCCGCACTCCGCCATCCATCAAAATTTCAGTCTGCCCGCCAACCGCCTTCACCACTTCAGGCAGCGCCCGCAGGGCCGCCGGCACACAATCCAACTGCCGTCCTCCATGATTCGAAACCGAAATCGCCGCCGCCCCCTCATCCACCGCGCGCCGCGCATCATCCGCGGTCAGCACGCCCTTCACCACGATCGGCCCGCGCCAGTGCTCGCGAATCCATTTCAAGTCCGCCCACGTCACCACCGACTCCGCCAGCGCTGCCGCAATATCCGTCAACGGCATCGGCCCCTTCCCCGGGACGACCACGTTCGGCAGAGCCATCAACCCGCCATCTCTCACGTAATCCCAAAGCCATCCTGGATGCGCGAGTATATTCGGCACAAATGGCAGCTTCTCGAAAACGCTACCGCAAATCAGTTCCTTCATCCCGTTGCGAAAGTCGCGCTCCCGAATCCCCGCCACCGGCGTGTCAATCGTGACCACCAGCGCCGCAAATCCCGCGTTCCGAGCCCTATCAATCGCGCCTTCCGCCGCCGCGCGCCCGCCCATCAGATAAAGTTGATAAAAAACCGGCCCCTTCGACCCCGCCTTCACATCCTCGAGCTTGTGTCCCGAGATCGTCGAGAGAATGTACGCCGTCCCCGCATTCCCCGCGGCCCGCGCTGCGGCAACTTCCCCACCCGGATGCATCAGCCGGCTATAACCAACAGGCGCTAGCAGGAACGGCAATTTCAAATCGTGTCCCAACACGCGCACGCCCATGCCGCAATTTCCAACCGCCACCGCATGCCGCGGACGAAACGTAATGTCCTCAAACACACGGCAATTTTCGCGCAGCGTGACTTCGCCCTCAGCCCCGCCGTCGAGATAATCGAAAACAGCTTTGGGCACCCGTTCGCGAGCCACAGTTCGCAAATCGGCAATGCAAATAACACGGGGAGAGGCGACGGAGCGCGACAGGCTGCTCATAAGAAAGGCAAATCAAAAAGCAGATGAAAACGGCCTGATGGTATCACACGCCCCAGCAATTCATTCCCTTCGTAACTCCAAATTGCGTCAGCCGTCACCACCTCTTCGTGATTTCGTCACAGACAATCGTGCTCCCACGCGCCAGCATAAAAGCAGATCGGGCCCGCCGCGCAAGCGGCGCCGGCCATTGGAGCGCATATGAAGAAAGCGATTGTGTTCTCAATTCTCGCCGTCTCACTTTTATGTGGACGAGTTCTCGCCCAGACCAAATCCAGCATCACGGTCAAAGGCAGCGAGCTCAATAACGGCGTAGTCCTCATCGAGGTCGTTAAGGATGGCAAGACCTTCGAGCTCAGCTGCAACCAGGGATCCACCAGCTGCATTCAGCTGAAGGGCGGCAAGTATACGCTGGTCGAGTTGCCCCCGAATCACGGCCTGTACGATTGCCGCGACGTAGAAGTCTTCGCCGATCCAGCAGGCGCAGCAGCCGAACCAACCAAGAAGTTAGGGGAATACTGCCTGGCCGAAAAGTAATCCTCACACAATGTGTAGCGCGGGTGCCCTCGCCCGCGCTGCCGAATAAGAGAACGTTCCGCCTTGACTGCAGCCGCTTCGTGCGTCCTTCACGATTTTGCACGCTCGCAGCTCCGGATCGAAGCTCGAAGCTAGTTTCTCGCCACCACCGCCTGCCGCGCCTTCGCCAACTCCGGTCTCACCGACGCCCCGCCCTCGCAGCTCTTCACCAGCAGCGCATAATACCCACTCGCCTCTGACGCCTTCCCCGCCATCTCCGCTGCCCGCGCCGCTCCATACAGCCCGTTGAACCGCTTCGGATTGAACTTCAAGTCACCCTGATATTCCGCCAGCGCCAGCTCAGGCTTCTTCATTTCCACGAGCATGTCCGCCAGCATCTCGCGCGCCGGAATCGAAGTCTGCTCCTCGCCCACCGAGTCCTCATGATCGGCAATCTTACGCAGCGTCGCGGCCGCGTCTCCATCATGACCTTCGCCATGTTGCACCCACGCAAGCGCCTCGTTCTCCGCCATCTGCGTATCTTCCGCAGCATACTTCTGGTCTTTCGCCAAGAACTCCTTCCGGATCGCCTCGATCTCATCGATATTTTTCTTCGCACCCGCGAGATCTCCGCTCCTCGCCGCGCCAATTGCCCGAGCCCAATACGAATAGAGTTTGTCACTCGGCGACCATCCGGACTCCACCGGCAACTTCGCCGCGTCCTCCCAACGCCGCATCTCCAGCACATACATCGCCGGAAACTTCGACATCGCAAACTCCCGCATATCCATGTCGCCCATCTTCATCGACGGCATCGTCTTCACTTCGTCAATCCACTTTGCCGCCTCGTCCTCGCGCCCGCTCTGCAAATACGCGTAGATCAAAAAGTCCATCGCATGGAACTGATGCGACTCGCCGCCCATATGCATCGCCGCCGTCTTGCGCGTCGCATCGATCGACGCCAGATTTGACTTGATATCGTCCGGCCAGTCGCCTACCCGCGCAAAAATATGCGAGGGCATATGCAGTGCATGCGGAGAGGCCGGCGCAATCGCCGCATACCGCCTCGCCGCGGGCAGCCCCAGCTCGGCCAGTTGCGGTTTGTCGTAGGTGTGAATCATGTAGTGCGCGATCCCCGGATGGTTGGGCTCGATCTCAAACAGTTTCTCGAGAATCGCCCCCGCCTTCTTTCGATTCGCAAACGTGGTATCGCCACCCGGCTCCGACGCCAGCAACGACAGCGCATAAAATGCTGCCGCCTCGTGGTCGTCCGCGTAGCGCGTGTAGACCCTCTCCATCGCCGCCGAGTAAGCCGTCGCCCGCGCCTCCTGATCCTTATCCCCTTTCGCGCCACCCTTGTGTGTATAGAAAACCTTCGCAGCAGCAATGTAATCGCGCTCCCGCTGCGTCTTCGCTTTGAGCTTTCCGGCGGTCTTCAATTCCGCCGTACCGCGCTTGATCGTCTCTTCTTTCGGCCAATCCCAGAGTTGATGCCATAAGCTCATTGCCAGGCCCCAATGAGCCATCGCGCACCTCGAGTCTTGCTTTGCCGCCTCGTCGAAGGTCTTCTCCGCCTCCTCATACCAGAAGGAGTGCAGCAATGCGACGCCATGCTCAAACGATTTCTGAGCATCCGGCGAACACGAAACCGGAAAGTGCACCGTCCCCAGTTCCGTCGCCATCATGTCGTGATGATCGTGCCCCTCATCCGCCTTGGCGGGCAACGAAGACGAAACAAGAAACGAGAAAGCGAGACAAGCCAGAAAGCAAGCAAACAAAGTCAGTCGACGCATAGGATCCCCCACGGCCCAATATTGTATCCGCGAAGTTGCAAATGTGGGTCGTAGCGCCGCCGCTTCGGCAGCATGGCGGCGTCCTCGCCGCCACCCCCGTATCTTTCTCCTTAAGCGTGAACCCCAGCAGAATTCCTCCGTGCTGCACCTCCCTGCGCTCCGTGGTAGCCGCTTTTGATTTCTGTCGGACACCCGACACTAAATCCCACGATGGTCACTGCCCCAAAGGGCAGTTCCGCCAAACTTTTCTTCGCGCTATCGTATCTCTACCCTCCTCCTCGATCCGCCCATCATCATCCATATCTCTATCGGACAACGGAGCGCCCTTCGTGTCTAAACCCGTCCGCAGTCGCATGCCGATCTGCTTTCTCCATGCCGCCTTTTTTCTTCTCACTTTGCTGGCGCACGCCCAGACGCAATCCGGAGTGCCGCGCGTCATCAAATTCAGCGGCCAACTTGTCGACGCCGCCAATCGCGCACTCACCGGCGTCCAGGGCGTCACCTTCGCCATTTACTCCTCGCCCACTGGCGGCGCACCCCTTTGGCAGGAAACGCAAAATGTCCAACTCGCCGCCGGTCGCTACACTGTCCACCTCGGCAACGTCAGAGAACTTCCCGACCAACTCTTCTCTTCCGACGAACCGCGCTGGCTCGGCGTACGCCTCCTTCAACCCGGAGAGCAGGAGCGCCCGCGCACTTTTCTCACCAGCGTTCCTTATGCTCTGAAAGCTGCCGATGCCGATACGCTCGGAGGATTACCGGTTTCCGCATTCCTTCGCACGGACTCCGCACTTTTCGCACAAGCCAACCCGCCCGCTGCCGGCGACCCTTCTCCCGAACTCGCCCGCCACTATTTCAGCGGCAACACCACCAACGTTGTCTATGTCGATGGCGTGCAATACACCACCATCCAGCAAGCCGATGCCGCGCTCGGCACCGCTCCCGGCACCATCATGGTGAGCTTCACCATCACCACTTCTCTTGTCGGCCCGTTTACCCTCCGCGCCAATCACGCTCTGCAGTGCTATCAGGGAGGCACGCTCACTCTCTCCGGCGGCCCTATCACCATGGAAAACTACTCGTCCATCACGGGGCAGCCCACCGGCCACGTCTATCTTGCCGATACCGGCAACTGCATCCTGCAGATGGCAAACAAAGCCAACCTCGCGGCTATGATCCAGGTTTCGGGCGACGACAATGCCATCCGCGATATCGTTATCGACGGCAACGCCGCCTCGAATCCTACAGCCGGTCCCGCGGTCGTCATCAGTGGCACGCGCCTCGACTTCCAGGGCGTAGTCCGCCACTCGAACTCTCATGGAATTCAGATGGGCAGCGCCACACAGCCCAACGTCGGCCAGGCTAATCGGATCCACAACAGCGTGATCTACAACAACAACGGATCGTGCGTTCACATGGACCAGACCGTCGATCAGTTCATCGAGTTCAGCGAATTCGAAAACTGCGGACGCTACGGCGTCGAAGCCGCAGGTGCCGATTCCGTTCGCATATCCAGCAGCGACATCAGTGGAGGCAAGCTCGGCGGCATCTACGTCACCGGCACCGCGGGCTATGGCTCCGCCTGGTGGAACATCATCAACAATCAGTTCGGCAACAACCTTGGCTCCGATATTCAGGAAATCAATCTCTCACCCAAGAACATGAGCATCTGGGGATGGAACATCGAAGGCAATCACTTCAACGGCCTGGGCCAGGGCGCAAAGGCAAACACCTACAGTCCTTTTTACGCGCGCGACGCTGGATACACCGCCTTCATCGGTAACGACGTCACCAACAACGGCGGGCCAACGTATAAATATGGAATCGATCTGGGCAAAACAACAGGCACCGAGCAGCTAGACACGGTAGTAGGCAACAAGTTCTACGGCTATCCTGGCACGGGTATCGGCACAGCCTGCATGAACCTGCTGCCGAACACGCAGCAGGTAGCCAACATCTGCGGTCCAGGCTCAGGCAAGTAATGTCGCGCTGCAACTAAAGCACTAGCTGCATCACTTAATGCTGTTCGAATTCTCCGTGCTCCTCCGTGTGCTCCGTGCTAAAAGGTTTTGCTCGCACCCCAACGAATCACAAAATCTGCAATCCGACCTCTGCAATCTGCAATCCTCGCATTGACATCCCTCGCGCGCACCCCTACCCTTAAAAGTCCATAAAATGCCTGGCACCACAAAAATTCTCGTCGTCGGCAGCGGAGGCCGAGAGCACGCGCTAGTCTGGAAACTCCGCCAATCGCCTCGCGCCGGCCAGATCTACTGCGCTCCCGGCAACGGAGGCATCGGAGAAGAGGCTGAGTGCCTGCCGGTCGACGTCAAGAGCCTCGACTCCATGGTCGCACTCGCCAATCGCCTTCAGCCCGATCTCACTGTCATCGGCCCCGAACTTCCGCTCGGTCTCGGCGTAGTCGACGAATTCACCAGGCGCGGATGGCGCGTCTTTGGTCCCACGCAGGCTGCCGCACAACTCGAAACCAGCAAAAGCTTTGCCAAAGAATTTCTCCAGCGCCATCACATTCCCACCGCCCACTACGCCATCTGCAATTCGGCGGATGAAGTCCGCGACGCGCTCGGCCACTTCCATACGCCGATCGTAGTCAAGGCCGATGGCCTTGCTGCCGGTAAAGGTGTGGTGATTGCGAAAACAAAAGACGAGGCCGCCACCGTCGCCGCCGACATGTTAAGCGGCCACATGCTCGGCGAAGCCGGAGCCCGCGTCGTCCTCGAAGAATTCCTGCAGGGCGACGAACTCTCATTCCTCGTCATCAGCGACGGCGAGCGTGTCGCTCCGCTGGTCGCCGCGCAAGACCACAAGCGAGTCGGCGATGGCGACACCGGCCCCAACACCGGAGGCATGGGCGCATACACGACCAGCACCATCATCGACGACAAAATGCGCGACTGGTTGGTAACGCACATCGCGCGTCCGGTTGTCGCCGGAATGAAGGCCGAAGGCGCCGAATATAAAGGAGTGCTCTACTGCGGCCTCATGATGACCGCCCGCGGCCCCATGGTCCTCGAATTCAACTGCCGCTTCGGCGATCCCGAAACGCAACCGATCCTCATGCGCATGGAAAGCGATCTGGTCGAAGCCATGGAAGCCAGCATTGACGGCCGCACCAGCGACGGCGACTTCAAATGGTCAAGCGACGCCGCAGTGTGCGTAGTGATGGCGTCGGGAGGATATCCCGGCGCGTACGAGTCGGGGAAGAAGATGACAGGGCTCGTCGAAGCCGCTGGAGTCGACGGCGTGAAGATCTTCCACTCGGGAACGACGAACCGCGAAGGCGAGTTCTACACCGCCGGAGGCCGAGTGCTGGGCGTAACGGCGAAAGCCCCCGATCTGCAAACAGCCGTTGATTGCGCTTATGCGGCCGTAGGAAAAATAAATTTCGACGGTGTGCACTATCGCAAAGACATCGCGGCAAGAGCGCTCAAGAAAAGCTGACCGTCTGCGGTTGGGACTCTTTCCATATTTCCCTCGGCTCTGTGGTAAAAAGGGTTGTTACTTCTGCAATCTGCAATCTGACTTCTGCAATCGGCAGCCCTTCCCCGAATTCCGCAAACGCCCGTACAATATCCCCCATGTCAAATCCACAAGTTTCCATCGTCATGGGCAGCGACTCCGATCTCGAAATCATGCGCGAAGCCGGCAAGGCTCTCGAAGAATTCGGAATTGCCTACGAGATCGACGTCACCTCCGCCCATCGCTCTCCCGACCGCACCGCCGACTACGCCAGAAAGGCCGCCAGTCGCGGCATTCGCGTGATCATCGCCGGAGCCGGAGGCGCCGCGCACTTAGCTGGAGTCATCGCCGCCCACACAACTCTTCCAGTCATCGGGGTTCCGATTCCCTCGACAAGCCTGCAAGGGATGGACTCGCTGTTGGCAACAGTTCAAATGCCCGCGGGAATTCCAGTAGCCACAGTAGCGATCGGGAAACCAGGCGCGACCAATGCCGGAATTCTAGCCGCGCAAATCATAGGAGTAGCGGATCCGGGCGTGGCGAAAAAACTGGATGCCCACAAAGAAAAGCTAGCGAAGGGCGTAGAAGAAAAATCCAAGAAGCTGCAAGCAAGCCTGCACGCCTAAAGATCAAGTAGCAGAGGGCGCCTCGAGCAAAGCATCAGGCATACTCAGCGTCCTCCGCGGATCTTCTCAGCGATCTCTGCGGTTTAAGATTCTTGTAAGTGCCGCCACAAGGGTCGGGATCGTCTTGAAGCTAGAATTTAAGAGTCTTCAGATAGTCTCGAAACGCGCCACCCAAGTCTTCACGCTTGAGTGCGAACTCGACGGTCGCCTTTAGGAAGCCAAGCTTGTCGCCGGTGTCGTGGCGGCGGCCTTCATACACACAGGCATACATCTTCTCTTTCTTGAGCAAAGCTCTTAGGCCGTCAGTGAGTTGCAACTCGCCTCCGGCGCCGGGGGTGATGTTTGAGAGGGTGTCAAATACTGTAGGAGTAAGGACATAGCGGCCGATTACCGCTAAGTTCGATGGCGCGTCTTGCTGCTTTGGCTTCTCCACTAAGTCCTGCACTTCAAATAGCTTGCCGCCGGTACCATCGACCTCTTTTCCTTTGATGACGCCGTAGGAGGAAATCATTGGGCCATCAACGGGTTGGATGGCTATGACCGAACTTTGCTTTTCGTTGAAGACGTCGATTAGCTGCTTGAGGACGGGCACGGAGGCGTCGATGACGTCGTCGGCTAGGAGGGCGGCGAAGGGCTCGTTGCCGACTAGCTCGCGGGCGGTGAGGATGGCATGGCCCAGGCCAAGTGCTTCTTTTTGGCGGACATAGGAGACGTAGATCATGTCCGAGATCTGGCGGACGATCTTCAGCAGCTCGGTCTTGCCCTTCTGCTCGAGCATGGTCTCGAGTTCGTAGCTGACGTCGAAGTGGTCTTCGATGGCGCTCTTGCCGCGTCCGGTGATGATGATGATCTGGTCGCAGCCGGCGGCTACGGCTTCCTCTACCCCGTACTGAATAATGGGTTTATCGACCAACGGAAGCATCTCTTTGGGCTGGGCCTTGGTGGCGGGGAGGAAGCGGGTTCCGAGGCCGGCGGCTGGGAAGACGGCTTTGCGGACGGTGCGGACCTGGCGGCGCTCATGGCCGCTGCGGCGTTCGGGATTCATGGCCAAATGATTGTAAATGTTTGGGATGGAACCGAGGTAGCCGGGTGGATGCTGTAGGGCGTTCGGCGTGGAACATTAGCGATAGCCGGTCATGAAACATTTTGCGAAAATGTTCCACGTGGAGCAATGATGTACTTTTTTGTTGGTTGTTTTTGTATGTACACTATCGAACGTAAGGCGAAGAAAATAAATATTTTCATGAAATTTTTGACGTGAAAATTGCGCGCGGGCGGTCTAATGGAATCAGGAAGTTGTGGACGTGAAAATAGAAAATTTCGTTGAAAGCATGTGTTGTCAAGTGGTCTTGATTTTAAAGAGGTTAGGTGGAAGCTCCTTGCGCGGTGTCGGTAGATTGCAGAAATGGCGTGGGTTGCGGGAGGGGAAAATCGGCGGAAAATAGCGGTTCTGGTTTTGGAGTTTGCGTTTTTTTGATTTCGGCAGGGAGCCAGAGGCCCGGTTTCCCGATTTGGGAGAGAAGTAAGCTCCTAGTTTATCTCGAATGGATCGCTGTGAGGTACATCGTCATCCCAATAGTGAAAACGCCGCAACAACTTCTCCACCCCTTTTAAGTTTGGTGTTTCCTGTAGGACTACAAGGCCCATTCCGCGGAGAGTTGACAATTGGGAAAGAGTGAGTGAACGTCGTAGAGCGTCCTCCGAGAACTCGCTAATTGGGATAGCTGGATCGGATTCCAACTCCGGTTTCGAGTGAAGGTGCATGAGTGCTTCGTGATTTTTTCTATCAAACAGTTCTCTATTCGCCGGATCAGAGTTGAGATGATAATTGAAGCGGATTCCCGCAATCGCCATGAGTAAATGCCAATCTTTCCAACCCTCCGATTTCATCTTGAGCAGAAGCTGTCGAAATTCTGCGTCGGTAAGCAATCGCGGGAGAGTGTATCGAATCAATGGTGCTATATTCTTGTAACGATTCCTAACTAAATTTAGGGACACTCCCTTGTCATATTGAGCGTGTGTGCTCTGTGGACCGTCTAGTCCGGCCCACGTTTGGATGACGTAGCTAGGCATCTCAACGAAGCTCTGCCGCGCCACATTGTAGAGTTCAGCGTACATCTCCTGGCTGTAGAACTCGGTAAATAGGAGTTCACTTGGGCGGTATACGCTAAGACGGTCTCTCAATCCGGCGGAAAGTCGAGATTCGCATCGACTCTGGAATTCCTCGGCGCTAAGAGCGGAAATGGTTCGCAAAAGTATCAAAGCCACGCTCTCCGCCGTGCTTGGAGGGTCCACTGTCGACTGCTCGCGTGGACGTGGAAGGTAGATGGTACGCGATACGCGGTCGTTGTCCGGACCGTCCTTTATGCCGAGTTTCCCTTCGTGGACCTTGAGTTCAATGAACACTTCGCCGGGAATGATTGAGAGTTCGGTATTAGCAAAGTCGGCAAGCATTATTTGAAGGTATGCCGCTAATGCTTCCGCCTGCCGTTCAGTTTCATAGTCCGTTTCCCATTTGATGTGCCAGTCTGTACCGAGTTGTCTCCATGCCACTCGCCGCCATCCCCCAACATCCGAAAACGGAGGTGCCACTCCCTCACTGATTGCTTTCTCCGCGAGGGCAGTTGCGTCCGGAATGTTACTGAAAAATTCCTCAAGCATTGGCGTGGCTTCTTCATACATTCCATAAAGCCCCAGCCGTGGCAGAATTTCGGTCGTCATCAACCGTTGCAGTCTGTCGAAAATTAGTCCGCTTCCTTTGGAAAGAATCAGCGCGTAGAACGTCATTCGGGCCCAATCTGCGTTGCGCGTATCATCGCTTCCTCCCATTGAATACTCCGAGGCGAGTGCTGCGAACAAATGAGCAGTCATGAAATACATGAGTGAGCCGCCACAGGCGTGGTCAGCGCTTGCAGCCTCGGCACAGCCCCCATAGGCGAATTTGGGCAACCGCTCGTCTGGAAGTTTCAATGACGCAAACGTCGCGGCCAATCCGTAATACTTCGCGGCAAAATGGAGTCCCATCTCGGCATACAGGCTAGACAAGTGCCAGCAGGTAACAGCGGCCTCCAATCCCTGGCCCCCCTTAAACGCTCCCATGTGGGCTGCGTGCAATTCGTCAAGCGCTCGTAGATTCTGTCCGACCCGAAGAAGCGCCGCCGCACGCTGACGGTGGTGCTCCGCGATTACTTCCTCCCCCGATCGCTTATGACATAGCGCATCCATTTTCCTGACCATTTGCTCAAGCCCACGAATCTCTTCTTGGGGGACCAGGAAATCGTTCACGAGCCTTGCAAGTCTTTCGATAGGGAAAAGTGGGGCCTTCTCGGCGCAGTCCACGAGTTCCAGCCAAGGCTTTAGGGCGGATTCCGCTCCGTCTCGGAATGCAAGCTGCACATCTTCTAGGGCCTCAACGCTAGCAGTGAGATATCTATTGAATGCCAGATACCCCATAACAAAAAGGCATGAACACTTCCTGGCGCTACTACTGCTCTGATCCATCAGCTGCTTTGATCGCTTGGTTAGTTGCGCGTGCCACGTTCGTAATTCAACCAGAGGGACATTTAGCAAACCATCTCCGTTCGCCGCCAGAGCATAGCCGATCAATACAGCGCCATCTTCGATTTCTGTGGGGTCCAAAAGGGAGTCGATTCCAGAAAAATACTCCCGCAAGGCGCCTTCTAACCCAGCGGTGGTCCGCAGACCTCGGAGAGAGGCGACAAACGTCTCATAGATCACCTTGCGCTGAATTTCCTTGAAGGCGTGGTTTCGGAAAGCTTGCATCTTCTTCAGCAGCTCAGCTAGGTCACTGTGATACTCCGGACGCCACGTTGCATAGCGGACTGCATCCTTCAGTTCGAAGAAGTCTGCTGAGGTTGGGCGCTCATGGTCATAGTCTTTCGCCAATACTTCGGAAAACCAAGTTGGAGAGACAGCTCCGCTATCGATTACGAACTCGCTGGGCAAGCTTAGATACCTTTTTGCTATCCACGATGTTTCCCGGTCAGCCAGCATCTGCGATATCGCTTGGCCGTCGAAAACTTCCAGGTCCAATGAGTATCTTTCTCTCGCTTCTTTCTTCAACTTGTTTCTGGCGGAGACTTTAATTGGCAAATGATGGAAGAAGACGAGCCGAGTGACTGGTTCTCCAAAGCTCTTTGCAGCTTGGAGGTCTTCGGCGATCTTCTTCTTATAGTTCGCCTCTAGCGAGCAGGCAAAAAGCCACTTTTCTGATACGGACCTCGAAAAGAAGGTCGAGTGGAGATAACTGCAGTTTACAGTCTTTCCCACCTTAAAAGATTCGAAGTCCGCACCCTGATCCCCTCCACCGGAAACCGGTCCCGTGGCAGGGAGAATGTTTGGACAAATTCGGCGTCGGGTTAGTTCACGGCAGAGGTGTTCAAACTCGTGGTGAGCATTTCGGGCACTCAGCTGCGATAAGGCGAAACCGATCAGGGTCGCGGCTTCGGCGGGATTGACTCCTGCCTTAGGCGAGGGCGCCGAGTCCCGCACCGATGGCTGCTGCTCCCTTCGCTTATAGATTTCTGCCATTCACTGGCTTTACTAACACGTCGGCCCAGGTTGTGCAACTATCTGAGTCTTGATGGAACCGGTGATTTATTTATGGTCGAATCACCAGGACTGAGCGCCGCCCACCCTGAAGCGCGGGAATTTTTCGGGTTGCGATTGGCTGGCACGACCGAGTTCGTGCCCTTCCCCGGTTTGGCCGGGGCTGAAGCCCCTGTGTGTGGAGGTTCGATTACGCGGCCATGAATGGCCGCTCCTTCACGGTGGCGCGGACATTCTTAACCTCAGCGGCTGAAGCCGCTTTCTAATATTATTGCCCTTAATCGCAGCGCTCAAAGCGCTGCGCCACCCAAAGGCCTCTGTGTGCGTTGCCCACCCTTTCGCAAAAAAACGCGAAAGGATGGGGCACCTGCTTTGGAAATATGTGCTAACAAAAGCGCAAAGGAGAGATGAGATCGGTGGCCCTCAGGCGCTGAAGCGCGGGAATTTTTTGGTTGCGGTTGGCTGGCTTGCCTGAGGTCGTGCCCTTCCCGGTTGGCCGGGGCCCATGATGACATTGTGGCGGAAGTTGGAAAAAGCAAATGTCCCGTCCTGGTCCCGCTTTTCCCCCCAAGTAACCTTGCCTTCGTTTCGGCGACCGCCAATACTGATCTTGACAGAGAGTTGCACCAGGTTCTTAATGACCCCGGACATCCGGGGTCATTTGCTTTTCTCCCTATCCCCCTCTGAGTGGGGGCTCGGTGACGCGGCCATGAATGGCCGCTCCTTCACGGTGGCGCGGACATTCTTAACCTCAGCGGCTGAAGCCGCTTTCTAATAATGTCGCCCTTAATCGCAGCGCTGAAGCGCTGCGCCACTCAAAAACCGGGCCGTCCCTCCGGGACTCAAGGTCTCTACTCTACTTTTTCCCCGCGCTGAAGCGCGGGGCTAAGCTGGCTTGTCCCTCCGGGACTCGAACGGATTTGGACTCGCTTCATCGCGTTGTCTGAAGGTTCGTTCTGACGCGCCTATTGATGGGCCGCGGGACCCCAGAAAGATATCGACAGTAAACTTCCCCACTCAAGCCAAAGGCGGGCTTGAATGGGGCACCTTCGGTTCAAGGGTTCAAGCTGACAGTGTGCGCAGGGTAGGGGTCCTTCGACTCCGCTCAGGATGACTTCATTAGAGAGTGAGCATGCGGACAGTGGACGCGGGCTTTCGCGCGATCAGGTGGTGGGGGCGGGGGCTTCCTGGGATTCTAGTTCTTCTAACAAGTCGCGGAGGGTTTCTAAAATGCCTTCGGCGCTGGCTATTTTTATGGTGAATTTTAACGTTCCTTCTGGGGTGAAGTGGGCTTTGGGTTGGGAGGCTACGAATCTGGCTAGCTTGCCTGGGTCGATGGAGGCGGTCTGGCTGAATTTTATGTTGATTAGTTCTCGCTTGCGCTCGATGACGATGGCTCCTACTCGCATGGATTGGAGTTTGAGCGCGGCGTAGGCTAACAGGTTTCTTACGGCGCTGGGCGGGGGGCCGTAGCGGTCTTTTATCTCAACCTCGACATCTTTTAATTGCGATTCTGTCTCCACACCGGCTACTCGCTTGTACATGCGCAGGCGCTGGTTCTCTTCTTTTATATAGTCGCCGGGGATGCGGATGTTGAGGCCCAGGTTGAGTTGGATTTCGGTGGCTTCGACTCCCTGCTCGCCCTTCATTTCTCTTACGGCGCGCTCCAGCATTTGCGTGTAGAGCTCGAAGCCGATGGCTTCGATGTGGCCGGATTGCTCTCCGCCTAATAAGTTGCCTGCTCCTCTTAGTTCTAGATCCAGTGCCGCGATTTTGAAGCCTGCTCCTAAGTCGGAGAATTCTTTTAATGCCGCCAGACGGCGGCGGGCGATCGGCGTTAGCTCGGCTTCGGCGGGGATTAGTAAGTAGGCGTAGGCTCGGCGATTGCTGCGACCTACTCGTCCGCGGAGCTGGTAGAGCTCGGAGAGGCCCATGCGGTCGGCGCGGTTGACTACGATGGTGTTGCAGAGCGGGATGTCGAGACCGTTTTCGATGATGGTGGTGGAGACCAGGATGTCGGCTTCGTGATGCATGAATTTGAGCATCACTTTTTCCAGTTCGCCTTCGCCCATCTGGCCGTGGCCTACGATGATCTTTGCGCCCGGAGCCAGCTTCTGGAGCTTGGCGGCAATTTCCCAGATCGTCTCTACGCGGTTGTGGACGAAGTAGACCTGGCCGCCGCGGTCGAGTTCCTGCTCAATGGCGGACTTGATTAGGGTTTCATCCCAACTGGCGACTACCGTTTGAATCGCCATGCGGTCTTTGGGCGGCGTTTCGATGACGCTCATGTCGCGCAGGCCGACTAAGCTCATGTGCAGCGTGCGCGGGATGGGCGTGGCCGACATGGTCAGCACGTCTACCTGCGTGCGGATTTGCTTGATGCGCTCTTTGTGTCGGACGCCGAAGCGCTGCTCTTCGTCGACTACTAATAGGCCGAGGTCGGAGAACTTCACGTCTTTCGAGAGCAGGCGATGCGTGCCGATCAGGATGTCGACTTTGCCGACCGCGGTGCGCTCGAGGATTTCCTTGATTTGTTTGTTGGTGCGGAAGCGGCTGATCATTTCGACTTTTACGGGGAAGGCCGCGAAGCGCTGCTTGAAAGTTTCGTAGTGCTGGAAGGCCAGGACCGTGGTGGGCGCTAGGACTGCTACCTGCTTGTTGTCGCTTAGCGCTTTGAAGGCGGCGCGCATGGCGACTTCGGTTTTGCCGTAGCCTACGTCGCCGCAGAGTAAGCGATCCATGGGGAGCTGGCTTTCCATGTCTCGCTTGACGTCGGCGATGGCCTGGGCTTGATCTTCGGTTTCGCTGTATTCGAAGGCGTCTTCGAATTCCTTCATCCACTCGGTGTCGGCGGGAAAGACGTGGCCCTGGGCGGACTGGCGCTGCGCGTAGAGCTTGAGCAGTTCGTCGGTCATGTCTTTCATGGCCTTCTTTACGCGAGCTTTTGTCTTTTCCCATTGGCCCGTGCCTAGGCGATTGAGCGTGGGCTTGGCGCCTTCCTGTGAACGGTATTTCTGGACGAGGTCGAGACGCGTTAGCGGGACGTAGAGCTTGGCGGCTTCGGCGTACTCGAGGAGCATGAATTCGGCGGTGCCATCGCCTTGATTGATTTCTTTCAGGCCTTGATATTGGCCGATGCCGTGCTCGACGTGAACTACGTAGTCTCCGACCTGGAGGTCGCGGAAGTCGGAGAGGAAGGCGCTTACTTTGGATTTCTGGCGGCCGGGACGGCTGGCGACCAGATCAGATTCGTCGAAGAGATCGCGGGCTCCGAAGACGGCTACGTGCGCGTCGGGGAGGATGAAGCCGTCGGGGACGTAGGCTTTGAGGAGCGTGGTGGTGAAGATTTCTCCGGCGAAGTAGGCGGTTTCGTCGGCGTAGCTTTCGCCGCCGCGGGTGCGGGAGCCGAGGCGGAAGCTGGCGTTGTATTCGGTGAAGATGTCGGCCAGGCGCTCGACTTCTCCGGTGTTGGGGGCGGCCAGGATTACGCGGGTGCCGGCTTTGGTGAGCCTGGTGACTTCGTCGATCATGGCGGGGACGTTGCCGTGGAAGCGGGGGGCGGGTTGGGAGAGGAAGGCGTCGGCAGTGGCCGTGCTGTCAAACTGCAGATCCCTCGCTGCGCTCGGGATGACAACATGAGAAGAGGGAATGACAGCGGAAGAAGTTGGGGTGGCAGCCGAAGAAGTTAAGGAGGGATCTGACGATCCGACGATGGAGAGATATTCAAGGTTGAGGCCGGGGAGGTGTTGCACTGTTTCTTGCCATTTTTCTGGCGTCAGGTAGAGATCTGTGGGACGGACTAGATTGCCTACTCCGCTTTGTTCGTGGAGTTCGGTTATGCGGGTCCAGGTCTTGTCCAGTTCTTTGGCGAGCTGGGCGGGCTCGTCGAGAATTACTTTTGCCTCGGGCAACATGCCGAAGACAGTACGATCCGCTCCGGCTACCGGGGCGTAGAACTCCCAGCCGGGGAAGACTCCGGCGCCGGAGTCGCGGGCGGCCTGGGCGATGGCTTCGGGAGTGCCTTCGATGCGCTTGCCGCTCAGGCGGGCGTTGATCGCGCCGAGGAGCTCTTCATTCACCGGCGTTTCGGTGAGCGGGAGGAGGACCACTTCGTCTACCGGATTTGAAGAGCGCTGGCTGGCGGGATCGAACTTGCGCATCGACTCGATTTCGTCGCCGAAAAATTCGACGCGGACTGGGCGGTCGGATTCGGGGGAATAAACGTCGAGGAGGCCGCCGCGGGTGGCGTACTGGCCGGGCATTTCGACTACGTCGGCGGCGGTGTAGCCGACGGTGTTGAGATGGGCGAGAAGTTTTTCGAGGTCGAAGGTTTCGCCGCGGCGGAGGATGCGGGCGAGGTCGGCGTAGTAGTCGGGGGCGCGAAGGAGGATGGTTGTGGCGCTTACCGGCGAGAGGACGATAGTGGCACGGCCGGTGGCGATTTTCCAGAGAGCGGTGGCGCGCTCTTCCTGAATTTCCGGGTGCGGGGAGAGATTCTGGTAGGGGAGAACGTCGCGGGCGGGAAGAGTGACGATGGTGTCGGGGTCGGCGGCTCCGGTGAGTTCGGCGAAGGCGGCGAGGACAGGCTGGAGATCTTCGGCGGCTCGGTTGTCGGGGACTACCAGGATGAATGGGCGCTCGGCGTGGCGCTGGAGGAGAACGGTGATTAGCGCTTTGGCAGCGGGGTTGAGGCCGGAGACACTGATGCGGCCCGTGCTCTCGCGCAGATGGGAGATTGCACGCCGGAAGGCTGGGAGTTGTTCCACCTCCGCGAAAATTTCGCGGACGAACGGGAGAAGCATGCTGGGATGATTTTATCAAGATGGGCGGGGTGTGGGAGGTCAGAGGTGAGAGGTTGGAGGTCAGAGGTGAGAGGTTTTATTGCAGATTGCAGAAGTGATCGTTTCGAGGCGTGAGTTGCGGAGGAATATTAGCGACGACCATTTATATGTTGGGTCGAGAAAGTCAAAATCCCCACCCTACGTCGCAAAATGCGCGACGTAAGGGTGGGGCACCGTTGTGGACTAGTCCCGCGCGAGGGGGCGGGTTAGGCAGGTCGGACCGCCTGAGCCGTTTATGCAGAGTTCGACACCTGGGATGGTTTTTACTTCGAAGCCGGCCGCTTGCAGGCGCTTGTTGTTTTTTTTGTTTTCTTCTATGGCGATGAGGCGCTTCGCGCCTAGCGACAGGACGTTGCAGGCTAGCGTGTCTCGCTCGGTGTCGTCGATTTCTATCAGGCGGAAGTTACGGGTTCGCAGTAGTTCGACCGTTTCTACCGCTAGCCAGGGGAGATCGACCAGGATGGTTTGTTCGTCCAGCATGCTCATTAGAGACATTAGATGAAGACAGGCACTTGGGCCGGGACCGTATGGGAGCGGGGCTTTGAGTACTTCGACTCCGTGGGGAGCGAGGATGGCTTGGAGTTGGTCGAGGCCCGCTTGATTTGTACGGTAGCCTTTGCCTACCAGGAGAGTGCGCGCGTCTAGCCAGACTATGTCTCCGGCTTCGGTGGTGGCTGGAGGTTGGATTTGGGTTGCTGTGGCGCTTGCTTGCTGGGCTAGAAATTCAGCTTGGGCTTTGGCTTCGGGGATGCGGTTTGGTTTGCCGGGGCGCATCAGGATTAGGCCGTGACTTGTGGGGAGGGTGGAGTCGTGGGTGTAGACGGCGTCCAGCGTGAGTTGCGGGTTGGGAGGGAGAGTTAGAATTTCGGCTCCGGCGTCGGAGAGGTGTTGGCAGAGGGCGTCGTGGGCAGCTTGGGCCTTCGCGAAATCGGGTTTGTGGTGGAAGCCTAAAGCTTGCCATTCGCCGGATTTTGCGGGGTCGTTCCAGCCGGCGTTTTTCGGTGGGCAGACCAGCACGCGGCGGAGCGGGGCGGTCATGGATTGCATGGCGTGGACATTGTATTTCAGTGGGCAGTGGGCAGTGGTCAGTGGGCAGTGGGGAGTGGTCGGTTGAGCGGACAGCTGCTGGAGCCCACGGGTTTTCGAGATTGGGTGAAGCGGAGAATCATGGGAGACCCGTGATCACGTTCGACGAGGACTGTTGAAAATCCTAACAGTTGCTTGGCGTTAGGAGCTAAAGAATCCAGGTTGAGGCTTGCTTAAATAGCGTCGTCTGATATACATATCTGCGGTAATTTTTCCGAACAATGTGCGGGTGGGGATCGATTCGCTAGCAATCGCGCACGTTGACTTGTGTGTTGGGAGTGGGGAGTCAGGAGCCTTTTATGAGAGGAATGCTGCGTGCTTTGTGGTTGGTGGGAGTGGTTTATGCGATTTCGCAATTCGCGCTGGGACAGGGCGCGTCAACGGGCGATCTGCACGTCACGGTAAAAGATCCGAAGGGCAGTGTGGTGACGAACGCGACGGTGAAGGTTAAAGATGTCGCGAAGGGCATTGAACGTCCAGGCAGCAGCGATGGCGAGGGCGGTTACAGCGTACGGCAATTGCCTCCGGGGACTTACACCGTGACCGTGGATGCGGCGGGATTCACGGGCGTTGAAGCGACTAACGTAAACATCACGGTGGGGCAGCTGGCGGAGTTGCCGATTGGGCTGAACGTGGCGACGGGCAAGGAAGTGGTGGAGGTGACGTCGGAAGCGGAGATCGTGGAGACGTCGCGCACTTCGACTACGGACACGATTGGCGAGAGGAAGATCGAGGATTTGCCGATCAATGGGCGGAATTACATCCAGTTCACGCTGACGGATTCGCAGGTGCAGAGGGATAACGCGCCGAGTTTGGGTGGAGCGGCTCCGACGTCTGGGTTGAACATGAGCGGGCAGCGCGGACGGTCGAACCTGGTGAACGTGGATGGGGCGGATGCGACGGATAACTCGGTGAACGGCGTGCGGTCGACCTTGTCGCAGGAGGCGGTGCAGGAATTTCAGATTATTACGAACAGCTATCCGGCGGAGAACGGGCGGGCGGCGGGCGGCGTGGTGAATATTATTTCGAAGTCGGGGACGAACGATTTTCACGGGGATGTGTTCGGGTATTTGCGGAACAGGAATTTTCAGGCGGTGAATCCGTTCTCGACGACTTCGAACCCGGCTTATACGCGAGTGCAGGCGGGAGCGGCGTTTGGCGGGGCTCTAAAGAAGGATCGGACGTTTTACTTCTTTGGATATGAGGTGACGAGGCGGCACGAGACGGGGTTCTCGAGCATTGGCAATGATTGTCAGAGTTCTGGAGGAGCGGTGTGCTTTGGGCTGGCACAGTTTGGGGCGCTTGGGCCGGACGCTTATTTGTCGAGCGACCAGATTGCTTTCCTGACGAATCCGGCGGTGATTGCGGCGGAAGAAGGCAGCCCAGAATATGCGGGTGAAGTGCAGGCGTACACGTTCTTGACGGCGGCATCTTCTGGACAGGCGATTAACGGCGTATGGCCCGGGGCATTCACGGGCGGGAACGCGTTCGGAGGATTTCCAACGACTTGCACGACGCCTGGGACTTGCTTTGTGCCGGGATCGTATCAGTCGCTGGCGTCGCAGGAAGGGAATTTCCCTGTGTTTGAGGGGACGACTTTGTACTCGCTGCGGCTTGACCACAATTTGACGAATACGAACCGACTGATGTTCCGCGTGAATGCGAGTCCGAGCACAGTGACGGGAATTGAGGTAAGCGGACAGGATCAGCCGTTTGGGCAGAACTCGTACTCGCGGACTTCGCAGACGACTTATCGCGACGTGACTGGAGTGGTTGCCGATACGTGGACGATTGGGACGAATCGAGTCAACGAATTTCTGTTTCAGTATGCGCGGCGCGGATACGAATATTTCTATAACACACAGATTCCGGGAGGGTCGGACCCGGCGGTGAATATTCCGGGGTTCGCATACTTCGGACGCGAGCCGTACTCATATATCCGGAGGACGGAGCAAAGGTATCAGTTCAAGGACAACTTTGCGTGGTCGATCGGGCGGCATCAGACGAAGTTTGGCGGGGACTTTAACTACCTGCCGTTGAGCGCGACTTTCACGGTGAACTATGGCGGCGTCTATGACATCGCGAATATTCCAGCTTCGGAGGTGGCGCTGTTTGGATTTGTGAATCCGGCGCCGGGGGAGTTGCCGGATTTTCCTGGGCTTACGCCGGTGCAGGCTTATGGAGCGGGATTGCCGAGCGACTTTATTCAGGGATTGGGAAGCCCAAGCGACTCGTTCCACAACATTGCGATCGGAGCGTTCTGGCAGGACAGCTGGCGGATTCGTCACAATGTGACGCTCAATTATGGAATTCGTTACGACGTGGAGCCGGCACCGAAATTTGCGCCGCCGCAGGGACTGGCGTTGCCTGCTTACAACATTCTTAAGTTGCAGAAGGGGATTCAGACAGATACGAATAACTTCCAGCCACGGCTCGGAATCGCCTGGGATCCGAAGGGAGATGGGAAGACGGTATGGCGGGCGTCGTACGGACTGTTCTATGATCATCCGCTGCTCGGGTTGTATTTCCTGGGCGATGCTTCGGACGGGTCGAGTAGCGGACAGCTGGCGTTTGGAGGAACGGGGCTCTGCCAGAACGGGCCGGGGGATCCGAGCAATCTGAATGCCTGGCCGATATTCCAGGGGATTCTTACTTCGCCCCAGTGTTCGCCATCGGCGAATAGCAATGTCATCACTCTTCTAAACTACAACCCAACCCAGCAGCGGTTTTCGTGCGCGACCGGAGATCCGACATGCGGGGTGACGGCGCCGGCGAACTCGCTGTTTCTTAACCAGAATTATCTGAATCCGGCGTCGTTCCTGCCACTGGGGTTCCAGCCGTTTGGATATCCGCAGGCCAAGAACTTTGTTTATGCGTACTCGCAACAGGCGAACCTGACGTTTGAGCAGGACCTGGGCGGCGGATATGCCTTAAGCCTGGCGTACAACTTCAACGGCGGACGGCATTTGAACCGGCCGATTAACGCAAATCCGATTCGCGGCGATTTACTGTTGTCGAATTTCGTGGCGGCGAACTCCACGGGGGCAGGATTCGCCAGTCCGTTCGCTATGAGCGGATGCGGCGTAACTGCCGGCGGGACACCCTGGGTGGATTCGGCGATCACAAATTTCTTCCGCCCGGGTGGATTGAACCCGTCGGTGGCGGGCGCCTATCTGGCGAGCGGCGGGGCCGAGTGCGTCACGCTGGCACAAGAGATTATCGGGAGCTTGCCCGGGTTCAACACGAGCTGCGACCCAACGACGGCGAGTGGCTGCGTGCCATTCGGGGACATGGATGCGAACTTCTCAAACGGCAGCTCCGTGTATCACGGGCTAACGGCGAATTTCCGCAAGCGGTTCAACCATCACTATGAAATGCTGGCGTCGTATACGTGGTCGCATGCGATTGATGACTCGACGGACTTGCAGTCGACGACCACGCCACAGGACAGCTTTTATCCTGGACGGGACCGTTCTACATCGCTGTTCGATCAGCGGCACCGGTTTGTATTTAATGCTGTGTATATGAGCGGAAAGCTGAGCGGCTCGGGATTTGCGGGCAAGTTGTTCAGCAACTGGACGATTGCTCCGTTGATCGAGTTTGGGTCGGGGCGTCCGTTCAACATCATCACGGGCAACGATGACAACTTTCAATTGTCGTCTCTGACGGGAAGGCCCAATGCGGTCGCCCCGAATACTCCGGCGAACGCCTGCGGATACGGGACGTACACGTCGAAGTTCTCGAAGGCCGGGGCATTTCAGGAACCGTGTTATCTCAACTTCGATAGTACCCTCGGATCGCTCGATGGCAATGTGGGGCGAAATGCCGGAGTCACGCCGTGGACGGTGTTTAACGATCTGCGGGTGGCGCGGAGGGTCGGTTTCGGGGAACGCTACAGCATGGATTTCATTGCAGATATGTTCAACATGGCCAATGTTTATAATGTCGCGGCCACTAATCCGCTCTGCTGCACTCTGATTGGATCGAGTGGAACGCAATCTCCCGCAGGACAGGCGACGGCGGCTTACGATCCGCGACAGTTTCAGTTTGCGCTGAAGTTTAATTGGTAGTTCTCAGCTCTCGGTTCTCAGTTCTCAGAGTCGGCTTCGGTTTCGCGGCTTTGGGCTTGGGAACCTCTAAGCAGACGCTGCCGACTTTTGTGGAATCCCACCCTAACGTCGCACAAAACGCGACGTTAGGATGGGGCACCCTCGGCATCGCTGATTCCACAATCTAAGAACAGCGTTCATCGTTCATCCGCGTCGCTCCTAGAGCCTAATGGCTTTCTCCCTTACAATTGAATTGGGTTTTGACCGTTAATCATTTGAGGAGATTGTTATGGAGCGGAAGGCTAGCGCGGTTTGGAATGGCGGACTGAAAGACGGCAAGGGGACGATATCGTCCACCAGCGGAGTTTTGTCGAATACTCCTTATTCTTTTACCACCCGATTTGAGGGGACGCCGGGGACGAATCCGGAGGAATTGATTGCGGCGGCACATGCGGCTTGCTTTTCGATGGCGCTTTCGGCGCAGCTTGGCGGCGCGAATTTGAAGCCGGAGAGCATTCAGACTTCGGCGACGCTGACGATGGAGAAGCTGGATGCAGGATGGACGATCACGAAGGTGCATCTGGATGTGACCGCTAAGGTGCCCGGGGCTTCGCCGGAGGCGTTCAATAAGGCGGCACAGGATGCGAAGGCGGGATGTCCGGTGTCGAAGGTTTTGAAGGCGGATATTTCTATGAGCGCGAAGCTGGGATAGGGCTCGAAGTCAGAAGGCAGAAGTCAGATTGCAGAGGTGAAAACAGGACCCTTCAGCGGGACTGCCGGGCCAAGAGTTTTCACTTCCGCAATCTGACTTCTTATTTCTGACTTGCTTTCAGCTGTGGGAGCGCATGATTTCGCGGAGCTTGTTGTTGATCTTCACCGCTTCCTGGGAGGCTTGATCGATTAGTTCAACCCAGCGGCGATGGGTTTCGGGCGGACCCGATTGGGTGATCAGATATGTTGCCTGAATGATTGTCTCTAACGAATTGCTGAGGTCGTGCGCCAGGGTGCGCAGTTCGCGCGCGACCTCGGTAGGAATTTTGTTTTCCGGGGTTTTGGAATGCGGATCTTTTTCGTGAGAGGTCATTACTGCTCGGTGTCCAGCTTTCGTCATTTGCCTTGCCCCTCCTTTTTTGGATGCCGCTGGTGGAGGATGGCTCGCCTGGATTCGTTGACAGGCAGGCTATTGCCAGTAGATATTAGATGAAGTCCCCGTGAAAAAGGGCGGCCTGCCGATTAATTTCTCACCTGCGGATATGGCGGAACTGGCAGACGCGCTAGGTTCAGGTCCTAGTGGCCGCAAGGCCGTGGAGGTTCGAGTCCTCTTATCCGCACCATTGAGTTGCGAACTGCGAGTCGCAAGTTGCGAGCTTGAAACCTAAGATCGTCCTCGGTCTTGGGTCACTGGCTTGTTGATCGATGGTCCCTGCCGATCCTTTTCTCTTTCTCCTACTTTTTCTTGCCTTCCTTTAAGAAGGTTCCTTCTTGAAGTTCGGTGAAGGCTTCACGCAATTGGGCTTGCGTGTTCATTACGATTGGGCCGTACCAGGCTACAGGCTCTTCTAATGGCTTGCCGGAAACCAGCAGAAATCTTATGCCGTCTGCGCCGGCTTGGACGGTTACCTCGTCCCCTTGATCGAAGAGAATCAGCGAGCGATTGTCGGCTTCTACCGGGGGAGCTGTATCTAACCACTTCACTCCTTCAGTTGGAACCGCCAGCGGACCGGAGGCGTTGCAGAATTTTCCGTTGCCAGCGAAGACGTAGGCGAAGGCGTGACGCGTGGTTTCTACCGGCAGCGTTTTGCGCTTGCCGGGCGCGACTGAGACGTCGAGATAGATGGGATCGGCGGCGATGCCATCGACCGGGCCCGTCTTGCCCCAGAAATTTCCACTGACTACTTTAACGTGCGTGCCGTCGTCGTCGATGACTTCGGGGATCTCGGCGGATTTGACCTCCTGATAGCGCGGGCTGGTCATCTTGAGTGCGGCGGGAAGATTGCCCCAGAGTTGGAAGCCGTGCATACGTCCAGCGTGATCTCCTTTGGGCATTTCCTGATGGATGAGGCCGCTGCCGGCGGTCATCCACTGGACGTCGCCAGCGCCGATGACGCCGTTGTTGCCCATGCTGTCGCCGTGCTCGACGGTGCCGGCTAGGACATAGGTGATCGTCTCGATGCCTCGATGCGGATGCCAGGGGAAACCGGCTAGGTAGTCTTCGGGGACGTCGTTGCGGAAATCGTCGAGGAGAAGGAACGGGTCGAATTCTTTTGTGCTGCCGAAACCGAAGGCTCGGCTGAGATGGACGCCTGCGCCTTCGAGTGTGGGCTTGGATTTGATTACTCTTTTGATGGGACGGATGGACATGGAACTCCTGATTGCGGATTGCAGAATTCAGATTGCAGATTTTCTGAAAACCTTAATTGCTGGCGAGTTCAACCCCGCTTATAGGAAATTGAGAATCGCGTCCATTGTTTCTTTAGGGCGTTCTTCCATTACCCAGTGGCCTGCGTCTTTTAGCACGAGCTCTTTTGTATCGGTGGCTACCAGCTTCATTTGCGCCATCAGAGTGCTGGCGCTTGCTTTGTCGCCTGCGATGGAGAGCACCGGCATGGTGAGCTTTGTTTTCGCCATTTCGGCGAAATCGCTGGCCGTCTGCGGCCAGGCCGCGAAATAGGCCCATCCGGCGCGCATTCTGCCGGGACGCGAGTAGGCGGCGACGTAAGCTTCGCGATCGGCTTCGGGGACTGAGTGGTTTTTATCGGCGGCGAGGTCATTCCAAAAATATGCGAAATAGATTTTTTCGCGGCCGGCAACCAGAGCTTCGGGCGTGGGACCGTGAAAACGGAAATGCCAAAGATTGGGATTGTTGTAGTAGGGCTCCCACCCGGGAACGCCGGGAAGGAAGGCGTCCATGACAACTAGCTTTTCTGTCTCAGCGGGAAACTGAGCTGCGTACGCATAGGCGACCATTAGGCCGATATCGTGGCCGACGACGCTGGCTTTTTGGATTCCCAACTGCCTCGCAAGCGCGTGAATGCGAAGGGCGGCTGTCTTCATGTCGAGGCCGTCTCCGTTTTTGGGGATGCCGGAGTCGCCAATACCGGGAAGATCGGGTGCAATCACCGTGAATTTCTGCGCGAGGCGGGGGATGATTGGGCGCCACATGCGCGAGGTCTGAGTGTAGCCGTGGAGGAGAATCACGGCGGGACCTTTGCCGGCGGTGAGGTAATGCAGTTTGAGGCCGTCGAGTTCGGCGTCGCGAGCGGCGATGGGAGTTTGGCCGGCAGGCTGCGCCGCCAGTGCCAAGGTGGTAGCAAGCGGCAGGGCGAAGAGCGTTCGGCAGAGAGCGTTCGGAAATTTCATTCTTGTCCTGACCTCGTTGCGAAAGGCATTCAATTTTCGTGGGAGCTGCTGGCGTTAAAGATAACCTACTCGGCGGCTTTGGCGGCCAGCGTTTCCACCACGGCGATGTTTTGCAAAAGATCGTGCGGCAGATTATGGCGCTGCTGCAGGTAGCCGGGCGAGTTGTAGGATATCCAGACTTTGTCTTGGCCGTCTTCGGCCACGAGAATTTTTAGCGGAAGATCGATGGCGACGCTGGGAGACGCGAGCATTAACGGAGTGCCTGCTTTGGGGCCGCCGAAGATCAGGAGCTTGGTGTTTGGCATCTTCAAGCCGACCTTCGCAGCTTCTCCGCTGTGGTCGACGAGGGCGAAGAGGGTGACGCCTTTTGCCTGAAGAATGCTTTTTAGCTTTTCGACCGTTTCGTCGACGGAGAGATTGCTTGGCTTGACGACTAGTCCCTCGATGGATGGTGCTGGCATTAGCCCCACTCCTTTGCCGCGCTAGAGGTTGCGATTCTTGCACGTGGACGAAAGAACCAGTCGCCTCATGGTGTATTTGAGGCAGTAGCGGTCTTTCGACTCCGCTGGGCCGCCCGCTTCGCGAACAGCTCGCCGCGCTCAGGATGACCTAACCGGAAAGCCAGGATGACATCGGGTTGTGAGATGAAACCTGAGACAGTGATGTTAGACGCCTCCCGCTAGCGCAGGGATGGAAAAAATTCCAAGCTGTTCTAGCGGTAACCATCACCCATGTACCTAGGTTTACGAAACAGTTAACTGCCGGTCTGCAGGTGGGGAGCGGGAATGCCGATAAAGACTGGTACCAGCCACAGAAGGGATGTCGCCGACACGGCCGCAGCGAAGTGGTCATGGACTACGCGAAGCAAGAATTCTCGAGCCCGCTGGCTCCGCCCCGTGAGAGACGGGCGCATCCTCGCCTGGCGCTGCAGGTGCAAATTGAGCTCCGGGAGGAGGGGCAGGATGTGCCCTACCGCCTGGAGACGAGCGACCTGAGCCAGGGAGGATGCTACATCCAGACGATGATGCCTATCTCGGAAGGTACCTACCTGAACCTGACGCTTTGGGTGAATGACGCGGCGGTGCGGGTGCGGGGGAAAGTGGTGACGCGACATCCGCAATTTGGCAACGGGATTATGTTTCTGGAGTTCCAGGGGGATGGGAAGCGGCTTCTGGAGCGGTATCTGGACGCAATGGCGGTGTAGTGGGCGTGTCCTGATTTTGGAAACCCATTCTTCTCTTCGCTTACTCGCTTCTTCCCTTCTTAAGGCAAGCCAGGGACCAAATCTGACTTGGGGCGGATTACCGAGGTCATGGGTGCGCGTCGTTTGTTCTCAGGAACTTCGCAGCTTGTACCGATAGGAATTCGAGCGCCCGCTCGAAGTGCGTTCGGCAAAAGTGGCGCGATGAAGCGAGGACACGATGAAGGCCCGGCTCTTTTGCATTGCATTGTGGATGGCGTTTGCAGTCAGCGCGGTGGGCAGGTGCTCGGCAGCGCAGCCGGGGGCGGTGGATTTCCGGCTCGGCGCACGCGTCGAGATGGCGGCCGATGCGGCATTCAGGGCGGAGCACGTGGGCGACAGCCTTGTCCGGAGCGGTGCGGGCGACGGAGAAATTGTGGCGGGAGACTTTAACGGAGATGGGATTCCGGACTTCGCGATGGGCGGAATATTTGCCGGGCGCGGAATGGGAGTGGCCGTTTTTCTGGGGCGCAACGATGGGAGCTTCGCCGCCGCTAAGGTGTATGCGAGGGGCCGGGCGGCTGGGAATCTGGCAGTGGGAGATTTCAACCGGGATGGGAAGTTGGATATTGCTTTCACTGATGGACAAGCGGCGAGCGTGGAGATCCTGAAGGGGAATGGCGATGGAAGTTTTCGAGAGCCGATTGTGGTGGTTCTGCCGGGCCTGGCACGCGGAATTGTTGCGGGTGATTTCAACGGGGATGGTTGGACCGATCTTGCGGTGGCGGGCGAGGGCGCAGTTTATGTCCTGATTAATAAGAACGGAGCGCTGGGCTTGGCCGGAGTATATCCAATCTCAGGCAGCGGATATGAACTTGCGGCGGCGGACTTGAATGGCGATGGGAAGATCGATCTTTGCGCCGCCATGAATAGTAATTCGCGCGTGGCGGTGCTGATCGGCCAGGGGGACGGGACCTTCGCGGGCGTGGCGGACTTTGACACTACGATTTCTTCGCCATACGGAATTGCGGTGGCAGACCTAAATCACGATGGCAAGGCGGACCTGGTGGTTTCGTCGCCGTCAACGGGAAAGATCGTGGTGGCGATGGGCAATGGAGATGGAACATTCGATGCGCCGGCTGTCTACGTGGCGGCTGCAAACGCTTTCGCGGAGGCATCGTCTCCGACGAAGGTTGGGGTGGCGGACCTGAATGGCGACGGAACACCGGACATCGTTTTTGTGAACGATGGCAGCGGCGCGGTGGGCGTGCTGTTGAACGACGGGAATGGCAGCTTCGCGAGTCCCACGGAATTTACGGCTGGGCTGGAAGTTGCGAGCATGGCGGTGGCGGACGTCGACAAGGATGGCTGGCCCGACATCGCTGTTGCCGGTTCGATGCCGCGCTCACTGGCGATTCTCTACAACTCTACGAACGGACGCGGATATCCGGAGGCGAGATTTTCATCGGTAGGGTTGGCATTTGGAAACCAGAAGGTCGGAGTTACGAGCGCACGGCAGACATTGACTCTCTCGAATGCGGGGGGAGCCGCGTTGAATATTTCTTCGATCGCCGTGTCGGGAGCGGATAGCGGCGACTTCAACGAGCACAATAATTGCGGCGCGAAGCTACCGCCGAACACGAGCTGCAATATCAACGTCAACTTCACGCCTGCCGCACTTGGGGCGCGCAGCGCGGCCATCGTGGTTATGGACGATGGGGCTGGAACGCCGCACAGCGTTGGATTGGCGGGCACGGGCGGAACGGCGTTAGCGAGGGTGACGCCGAGTTCGGCGTCATTTGGCGGAGCAGTGATCAACACGGCGAGCGCGCCGAAGACCTTCACGCTGCTGAACAACGGGACGCTGCCGCTGACGATTTCGAGCGTGACGACGACGGGCCAATTTTCGGTGCAGACGAATGGCTGCGCCGGGGAACTGGATCCTGGAGCTTCCTGCACGGTTGGCGTGGTTTTTGCGCCGACTGCGCTGGGGACACTCACGGGAACGCTGGTCTTTACGGATGACGCGTCGAACAGTCCGCAGACTGCGAACTTGAGCGGCACAGGCGAACCGAACACGACGACGACCAAGCTGACGGTAAGCCCAAATCCCGTGGTGGTCGGGCATACGCTCACGCTCACCGTCCACGTCAATCCGACATTCAAGGGGACCGCGACGGGAACGGTGGCTTTCTACGACGGCATGACGTTGCTGGGAACAACAGCACTGAGCGGCGGGATGGCGCAGTTTACGACCAGCACCCTGACGGCGGGAGCGCATGTTCTGACGGCGACTTATCTTGGGGATTCAGTGTTCACGGGAAGCACGTCACCGTCGGTGACTGAGCAGGTGAACCAGGCGATTGCTACGGTGAGTGAGGTGACATCGCTCAGCCCGGCATACGTGTTCGAGGACGTTGTATTGACTGCCTCGGTGAATGCCGATGGTGGCGTGGTGGCGACGGGCACCATCAACTTTGTCCAGAGTGGCACGACGCTGGCAACGGTTGCCCTGGTGAACGGACAGGCAACGTACTTGACGTCGTTTACCGCGGCGGGGACTTTCCGGATTACGGCTGTTTACTCGGGAGACTCGGACTACAAGACGAACTCCAGCTATGTGGATCAGGTGATCTGGTGGGCGCCGTAGGCTTGTTCCTCTTGACAGCTAACCAAAACCGCAGAGGACGCTGAGGCGGCGGAGATTTTCTTCAGCCTGCCTGGGTTGCGGCTTTTGCCACATCGGTGTTGAGGATTTCTGACAGGCGATCCCGTATGTCATGGTTCTTGCGGACTTCTTCGTAGCCGGCGCGGGCGATCCGCTCGCGCTCTTCTTCGTGAGCAATGTAATGGCGGATCATGTCGGCCAGCTCGGCTGGCTTGGCTGGATCGTACAAGCGGCAGTGCACGCCATCCTGGAAAGGATTGTCTTCGGTGCGGTAGGTGAGGAGAAACGTGCCGCAGGCCATGGTTTCGAAGGGGCGGGCGACCATCATCTTGAAGTTGTTACTGGGCAAGGCGACGTGGACCTTGATCTGGCGGATGTTTTTGGCCAGGAGGTCGGCCCACTCCCGGTGGCACTCACCGCTTAGATCGCGGACGGCGATGCCGTTTGCATAGAATTCGATGCCGGGAATCAGCGGCAAGAGCTCTTTCAGGAAGTCCATGCGCTTCTGGTAAAGCGATCCGACAAACGCGGCCTCATATTTCTTTTCCGCCATGCGGCGGGCTTGGCAAGCTGCATCGCAGGCGTGCCCGGGACGGCCTTCATCGATGCAGGGCTTGAACATCTGCGTATCGATAAAACCCTTTATGTATTTGCCGCCATAACGGGCAACGTCGTCGCGGTCTGGGAAGTAATGGTCGTGATACCAGCCGGCGAAGATGTCGTAGCGGAATTGGGCATCTTTACGCTCGGTGGATTCGAGGTAGAGGGCGATGCGGCGGGCGGGAAGAGTGCACCATCGATCCTTGCCGTAGAGAGTGTTGAGCCAGACAGCGACATACTCGGGGCCGGCGACGAGGATGGAGTCGCAGGATTCGAGGTCGGCGAGTGTGGGCATTTTTGCGCAGATGCGATCGAAGTCGCCGCGGCCGAGGTTGTTGACGACCGCGCCGTGGTAGTTGGTGGGAATTACACCTTCGAGGACCTCGTGCCCCATGGAGCGGAGGGTTGCGCCCATGGAGTAGATGGACCAGGAAGACAGGATGGTTCCGGTGTGAAAGTAAGCGACGCGCATGATTTAGCCTTGAAACAACTGGAGAGCAGGTCGGATACCAACCTGGAGAGCAGGGCGCGGCAAGCGGAGATGGTCTGCACACGCGTCGTTGGATGAATTTATTGGATTTTGGCGAGAATCAGGATCGGCCAGATATCTGAACGATTCGATGTGGGCTGGAAGAGATGAGAGGTCGATTAGAGGGCGGCGGAAAAGAGGTTGAACCGCGGCGTCGAGATGAGCGGCGCTTAGAACCAAGAATGAAAGTGGCCACGCAGGTGGCGGCCAGAGCGCCGCCATCCTTCGACTTCGCTCAGGGCAGGCTTGCCCGGCGAGTCGCCGGCGCCACGGTCGAGAGACGGCGCGGGGTAACGCGGAGGAAGCGCTTCTCTTTACGGTTGGCGGTTCCTGTGACACCCTAGTGCTACACGATGCCGGCCGACGGTTCACATTTAAGCAGCCGCGGGGAGAGACCGCAGACGATCGGAATCACTTACGACCGACTCGGCGCGGAGGCGCAGAAACGCTGGCGCTGCCTTGGCATCTTTCCAGAGAGCTTCGACGCGCAAGCAGCGGCGGCGATCTGGGAGACGGAACTGAAAGCCGCGGAACACACCCTGAATTCCCTTTTGCAGCAGGGGTTGGTCGAGTGGGATGGACAGGCCAACCGTTATTACCTGCGCGACATGATGGGTGATTTTGCGCGAGGGAAAACGCCGGCAGACGAGGCTTACGAGGCGGCGCTGCAGCATGGCCGGCATTATCTGCAAGTGCTGCATCGCGCGGAGGATCTTTATCTCGACGGGGGGGAATCGTCGGCGCGCGGCTTAGCGTTGGTCGACCTGGAACGCGAGAACATTCAAGCGGGACAGGCGTGGGCGGCAAAGCGCGCCGCGCTGGACGATGAGGCGGCAGCGCTGTGCAGCCGTTACGCGGCAGCGGGGTCGCACTGCCTGAGCCAGAGACAGCATGCGCGCGAGCGGATCCGGTGGCGGGAGGCGGCTTTGGCAGCGGCTTCGAGATTGAGCGATCGGAGCGCGGAGCGAGCGCACCTCGGAAACCTGGGAACCGCATATCGGGGCGTGGGCGAGTACCGGCGGGCTATCGAATGCTACGAGCGGCATCTGCAAATGGCGCGCGAGTTGAACGACAGCCGCAGCGAGGAACAGGACCTCGCCAACATCGGCGATGCGTATGAGTGCCTGGGTGAATTCGGACACGCGATCGAATATTTCGAGCATTATCTGCAACTGGCGAGAAAGCTGGACGACCGGCGGGGCGAGGGGAATGCGCTGGGATGCATCGGCACCGCCTACCACTCGTCGGGAGGATATTTCCGGGCGCTCGAATTTCACGAGCAGGCGCTGGCGATTCACCGCGAAATCGGGGACTGGCGTGGCGAAGGAGTCGCACTGGGAAATCTGGGCATCGCGTGCTACCGGCTGGGCCAGCACCGGCAGGCAATTGAGAATTTCGGGAGGCAACTGGAGATCGCACGTTCGGCCAACGACCGGCACGGGGAAGGCAACGCGCTCTGGAACATGAGCCTGGCGCTCGATGAGTTGGGGGACAGAGAAAAAGCGATCGATTATGCGGAGGCGGCGCTCAGGATCCGCGAGGACATCGCGGATCCAAATGCCGAAAAAGTACGGTCGCGGCTGCTGGAGTGGAGAAGTCAGTGACGGAGCACTAACCTGCCGGGGATTCGAGGACGGAGCGCATCTTGTTGAGGAGCGCGCGAGTGGAGAAGGGTTTGACCAGCAGCGTCGAATCGTCTTCGAGGAATCCTTGCTCGAGCATGGCATCGCGCGAATATCCGGACATATATAAGACCTTCACATCGGGCCGGATTTTCTTCATCTCGGAGACGAGATCCGGGCCGGGGAGATCGGGCATGACGACATCGGTGAGCAAAATGTCGATGTTGCTGTCGTAGGCGCGGGCGAGATCGAGAGTGTGAGCGGCGGTGTCGGCGGCAAGGACGTGGTAGCCACTACTCTTCAGGACATCCACGGTCAAGTTTCGCAAAGCCGGCTCGTCTTCAACGACGAGAACGGTTTCAGTCGCGGCCGGCGGGGTGTAGTCAGCCTTGGCGGGCTCGATGCGCTCGGCAGGCTGCTCAAACGAGGGTAGATAAATTTTGAAAGTTGTGCCGCGCCCCGGTTCGCTGGTGGCCCAGATGTAGCCGCCGCTCTGGCGGACGATTCCGTAGACAGTAGAGAGGCCGAGGCCGGTGCCCTTGCCGGGCTCCTTGGTGGTGAAAAAAGGTTCGAAGGCCTGGGCCAGAGTCGCTTCGTCCATGCCTGTGCCGTTGTCGGTGAAAGAAAGGAGGACATAACGGCCGGGCGTTACGGGGTGATGATCCTGCTCGTACGAGGCGTCGAGCTCGACGTTGGAAGTTTCGATGACGATGCGGCCGCCCTTCGGCATGGCGTCGCGAGCGTTGATGAGGAGATTCATCAGAACCTGCTCGATCTGGCTGAGATCGGCGTGCACGCTGCCAATGGGTTCGGAGGGACGGAAGACGAGAGAAATGTCCTTGCCGATCATGGGCAGCAACATGCGGCTGGCATGATGAACGACGGAATTTAGATTGAGGGTGCGGGGCTCGAGTACCTGCTGGCGGCTGAAGGCGAGGAGTTGGCGGGTAAGGGAGACGGCGCGGTCGGCGGCGGTCTTGATTTCAGCCAGATATTTTTGCGCGGGATTGTCGGAGCCGATGCGCTCGCGGGCGATGTCGCCGTAGCCGATGATGACGCCGAGCATATTGTTGAAGTCGTGGGCGACACCTGCGGCGAGGCGCCCTACCGCTTCCATTTTTTGGGCCTGGAGTAATTGCAGCTCAAGCTGCTTGGCCTCAGTGATGTCGTGGATGATGGCGAGGATGCAGGGCTCGTCGTCGAGTTGAATCCGCTCGGCGGCAACCTCGACGAGAAGGTACTGTCCGGAGCGCGCGCGGAAGCGGACGCGCATCGGCTTGGAGCGCTGCTGCGCCTTGAGCTGCTCGATCATGGCCCTGCGCTGCTCGATGTCAGCCCAGAGCTTGATTTCGGCCGCGGTCCTACCGAGAATTTCGTCGCGCTCGTAGCCGAGCATCTTGAGGAAAGCCGGGTTCGCGTCGAGATAGCGGCCGTCTTCCTCGCTGCTGATAGTGATGCCCAGCGGGCTGGAGCGAAAGGCTTTGGCAAAACGCTCCTGGGACTGGAGTAGGCGGATCTCGCCCCGGCGGCGGGAAGAGATATCGTGGGCCAAGATCAGCTCGGCTTCCATGCCACGGAAGTTCAAGCTGTGGGAGCTGATTTCGACTTCGATGATGGAGCCATCTTTCTTGTGGTGCTTCCCCAATTGCATATCCAACTGGCCGGTGGCGGGACGGGAAACGAGTTCGAGTACAGGCGCGACCTCTTCGGGGGGCTGGATGTCGAGAATCGTCATCCGCAGGAACTCTTCGCGCGAGTATCCGTAGTGATGGACAGCCGCGTCGTTGACGGCGAGGAAACGGAGGCTCGGCCGCTCGAAAACCCACATAGGAAGCGGGTTGCTGTCGAAGAGCAGGCGGTACTGGGCCTCGCTGGCGGCGAGGGCTTCGGTGCGAACGGAAACCGTCTTCTCGAGATCGCGCTTGGTCCGTTTTAACCTGCGGACGAGAACGAAAAGGATGCCGGTAGTGATGAATACGAACAGAAATCCCTTGGCGATGTTTGCGTAAAGCAGGAAATCCGGATCAGGAGAGATAGAACGAAGGAGGCGGTCCGTCGAGGCAATCCAGACGCAGGATGCGACAAGATACACCGATGCTACGAACAGAGGACTGCGGTCGCCGCGGCTGGGTTTGGGCGTGTTCATGGGAGCAACAGCAGAGGGGATTACTCACTATCACACCATCATTAGAAATCTGCTTGTGATAGCGGTCACTTCGAGGGGTGACCGGAGTAATTAAATCTAACCTTCGCTGTTAGCCTGGTTGATCGGCGCTCTCTCCTTTCGCTTGGGCGAGTAACTGGTAGACGGTGGCGCGGGAGATGCCAAGAATTTCGGCGGCGTGCGCCTTGTTCCCGTTGACGTGCTCCAAAACGCGGAGGACATGACGGCGCTGCATCTCGTGCATAGGAGTGAGGCTCTCATCCTGCGCGGACTTGCCGCTCCACTGGCTGCGGACCGGCTCGGGCAGGTCCTGGATGTCGACAATCGGGCCCTCGACCATCATGCAGGCGTTGCCAATTACATTTTCGAGTTCGCGAACGTTGCCGGGCCAGTTATAAAGGGCCATGCGGTTCTGTGCGCGGCGGGTTATGCCGGTCACCTGCTTGCTGTAAAGGGCGGAGAATTTGTCGACAAAGTGGCGCTGAAGAAGAGGCATATCCTCACGGCGGTCGGTAAGGCGAGGGAGCGCAACCTCAACCATGGACAGACGGTAGAAAAGATCTTCGCGGAACTTACCCTGCGAGACGAGCAGGCGCAGATTCCGGTTGGTGGCGGCGATGACGCGAACATTCACGGTTCTGGGGGAGGGTGAACCGATGCGCTGGATTTCGTTGTTCTGCAGGACACGGAGAAGCTTGCCCTGCGCGGCCAGCGGCAACTCGCCGATCTCGTCGAGAAAAACCACGCCCTGATCGGCGAACTCGAAAACGCCAACCTTGTCGCGATTGGCACCGGTGAAAGCGCCGCGCACATAGCCGAAGAGCTCGCTTTCGAGAAGTGTTTCGACGATCGCCGAGCAATTGCAGATGGCAAATGGACCTGCGCCGCTGGGGCTAAGTTTGCGGAGAGCACGGGCGACGAGTTCTTTGCCAGTGCCAGTGGGGCCGGAGACCAGGACATTCTGGAAGTGCGGCGCGATGCGGCGAATTTTGGCGAACACATCGAGCATGACCGGACTGCGGCCGACGATGCCTTCAAACTGGCAGGCATCGAGAAGTTCCTGATCGATCTCGAGGGTGCGGCGGCGGCTCTTCGCTTCGAGCAGCAGAGTAGTGATACGGGTACGCAATCGTTCCAAATGAATCGGCTTGGTCAGATAGTCGCACGCACCTTTTTGAATGGCCTCGACAGCGGAATCGGTCGAGTAATGCGCGGTCATGAGAACGACTTCGGTGCCGGGATCAGCAGCGAGAATCCCGTCGAGCATCTCCCAGCCGCGAACACCGGGCATCATGAGGTCGAGGAGAACGATTTGCGGACGCAGTTGGCGGAAGGCCTGCATGCCGGCCTCGGCGCCGTTCGCGGTATGAATCTCAACACCAATGCCAGCCAGCGCATCCTGAATGAACCTTAGGCTTTGTTCCTCATCGTCGATCGCTAACAGCCTAGCTGGCTTTTGCTCACCCATGTCTTTCCCCGGACTGGCTCGTCACCCTGGCGCGCCGCAGGGCTTCCGCGCGTCGCGCGCATCCACTAACTTTCAAATGCAATCTCCGAATTCCTCCGCTTGAATTCCTCTGTCCGATAAACCTTACAAAGTTATCGCCAGTGACATCGTGCCTGCGAACGGTATATCACCCAGAAAGCGCTCACGGCTAAAGAGTTGGCTTCTGTTCCGTTTCCGTAACAGCACGAGCGCAGCAATGCCCATCTACGGCTAGTGGTATCTGACAGGCCCCAAAGCAAGGGCAGACGTTCTGCCTGGATTGGCAGGCTGAGCGCAGCCAGGAAAGACCAAAAATAATGGTAGATGGGAGCCTCAGCTGGTGATCGGTGCCTGTGCGTCACTCCCGGGCAGCGTTGGCAGGGGACGTGCACCCAAATGGGAAAAGATTGCCGAGGTACTCATTACTCTCTAACCTTTTGCGATTGAGAGCTTAAGTTGTATGCAAACTGAACTCAATTACGAAAATATCGTAGCGCTTTTGAAAGCGGCAAAGCAAGCGGCCAAGCCGGAGAGAGAGCGCGCTAAGTCGGTAAAACCATGGCAGGCAGAGAGATCGGGGCAGTTCCGGGCCGACCAGGCGAGCGTGGTTACAGACGTTCAGGATAACCTGGCGAAAGCGCTAACGCAGTCGCTGGGGGCCTACCTGCGAGTTAGCTTTGAAACGACCTCGGTGTCAGTAACGCAAATTACCTTTCGCGAGGCGGTCGGCCACACCACGGAAGGCACTTACAACCTGGCACTCAAGTTTCAAGGGACGCCGGCAGTAATCCAGTTGGAGCAAACGCTAGTTTTCCCACTGATCGACATCCTGCTCGGCGGAACTGGACAGGGACCAGCCACACCTCGCGACGTAACGGAGATCGAAACGCACGTCATGGAGGGCATTGGCCGGATCATTTGCCACGAGATCGCGACGGCGTGGGGGCTGGACTCGAGCGATTGCGAATTGATCGGACCCCAGGGGTTAGCCCAAATGCAACGGCTGCTCTCCGCCAACGACCGCGTAGTAGTCTCGCAGTTCGAAAGCAAGATGGGGGAGGCGACCGGCTTCCTGCGGCTGCTGGTGCCTGGAACGGCGTTTAACGCGCTGCTGCGGAAATTATCCACCGATGGCCAGACGAAGTCGCCGAGGGCGAGCGCCGCGAGCACCAAGCTGGGGGAGAAAATGCTGGAATGCACCTTCCGAGTTTCACTCGGGGTGGCGGCGATCAAGCTGCCTGTGGATCGGGTGCTGAAGCTCGCTCCCGGGCAGGTGTGCGACCTTGGAGTTCCGGTGAACCAACCGGCCGCGCTGATCATCGCGGGAAGAGATACGTTCGACGCGAACCCGGTGCGGCAAGGACGCAAACGGGCGGCACACCTCGGGCAACCGAGGCTCCAACCCATCGAGGAAAGGACCACGTAATGTCAACGCCCGGCACACCGCCGCCAGACAAACCAGCCGCGCCGGCGCAGGCGAGCGATAGCGGCAAGCTGGATCTTTTGCTCGACGTCAACCTCGCACTGATGCTACGCTTTGGCCAGCGCGACCTGACCCTGCGGGAAATCCTGGAATTGAACGCGGGGTCCGTGATTGAACTTGACCGAGCGGTGGAAGAGCCGGCCGAGCTGCTGCTTGGCGACAAGGTGATTGCGCGCGGGCAGGTTGTGACGGTAGACGGAAATTACGGAATCAGAATTACAGATATGCCGGCGCAGGGGTATGGTTCAGCGACCTCTGGCGGCCCCACCAATCATCACGGCCCAGCCTGAATCAGGCGCTCCAGCTTGCGGCCGAGTGCGCGAGTTCAGCGCCATTTTCCTGTTGAGTTGAAGAGATGGAGTTGGGTTTGTCAACCTTGGCCCACGCTTCGCGGACTTGAAAGAGAAGCTGGATTTGCTTTTCGAGAAGCGCGCGACTTCCCTGCGCGTGCGCCGCCATGATATTGGAGCGCAACACCGCGTAGAAGCGGGCGAGGTTTCGAGCGGCGTCGCCTCCAGAACTCATATCCAATGACGCTTCCATCTGCTCGAGGACGAGAAAGGCGCGCTTGAGATTGCGAGATCGCTCTTCGACATCGTTCCTGTCGAGGGCATCGATGGCGTCCGTCAGCGCGCCGATCAGAAGATCGTAAAGAACAATTACGAGGCGCGCGGGCGAAGCGTTGCGCACCTCCGCCCGGAGATAGGTCAGTTCGGTCTGATTTCTTGTCATGAATTTTTATTGTTGTTGTTTAATCCGAGTTCCGCATTCAGCTGAGCTTCCAGCTGAGGCAATTGCTGGAGCGCGATGTCGGCCTTGTTGTACTCGTCCGTCAGGAATTGCTGGCGGGTGTTGAGATACGACTGGAAATTATCGATCTGGTTCTGAAGATCGGTATTCTCGGCGGTGATGCTTTGAAGATCGACGGTGAAGGCACCGCTCACGGAATCAACCAGCGAGTTCATCTGATTGTTGAGAGTCGAGGCGAAGCCATTGGAAGAGGTTCCCTGGAAGAAGTTCTGCACGTCGGCGAAGTTCGACTGGATGTCGCTGTTCAAGGTCGAACTGTCGAGCGTCAAAGTACCGTCATTGTTCATCGAGATGCCGAGTTGACCCAGCGTGGAAAGGCTGGCGCCGCCGGAGGTGTAGCTGCCGACGCCGAGGAGCATGGACTGCAACTCGGAAAGGACAGGGTCGCGAGCGAGAGGGCCCTGGTTGTTGTTGCTGTCGACCTTGTATTCGGAGTTCACGTCGCCGACGACTTTGTTATAAGCACTGACAAAGGCGCTGACGGCGGAAGAAATCTGAGTCGAGTCGGGAGCGACCGAGATGGAAACTTGCGTGCCGGAGGAGGCGCCGGCGAGATTCAAGGTCAAGCCGGTCACCGCGCCGGTCACGGTATTTGAAGCGCTATCGATGGGAATGCCATCGACGGTGAGGGAGGCGTCAACGCCAGTGGTGGCTTGAGTGAAGGTCAAGCCGGAACCGTTGGCGACCGTGAAGTTGCCGGCTGCGCCTGAGCTCGTACTCACCAGAGCGAGGCGCGCGCCGTTCGCGTCGTTGACGACACTGGCTGTCACGTCTGCATTGAGACCGTTTATGTAATTGACGACGTCGTCGAGGGTGTTCACACCGCTGCCGGTCGTCACTGTGACCGGAGAGCCAGAGCCGGCCTGGATGGTGAACGATCCGGCCGCAAGATCGGTGGTCTCACTGGCGACGGAACTGGAGTACCAGGATGCGGTGGTGGCCAGGTTGTTGACGACAACCATATGAGTGCCGCTGACGGCGCCAGCCGAAGCGGAAGCGGTGACGATGTTCGAGTTGGAAGAGTTCGCAGTCATCGCGGCCAGCGAACCGAGAGGATCATTGAGAGCGGTAAGTGCGCTCTGAAGACCGCTGATGTCGGATTCGATGCCCTGAATATCGCTTGTCTGATTTTGAAGATTCGTTTGCTCCTGCTCCCAGACCTGCATGGGCTGAGATTCGAGAGCGATTTCCTGAGCGACAGCGACAGCGACGTTGATGCCGGAGGAAGAGGAGCCGAGAGCGGAAAGGATGGAGCTCAGGTCAATGGACGACGATGACATTCATACTCCTTCTTAAATCGCCGAGCGGCTTAAAAGGCGGGGCGGAGCCGTAAAGCTCCACCCCAATCCCGCTCAGGACTATTGCAACAGCTTGAGCACCGACTGCTGCAGTTGATTGGACTGCTGCAGGGCGGCGATACCGGTCTGCTGCAGAATGCTTTCCTGCGACAGATTGGCGGTCTCGGTTCCCATGTCCGCGGCCATGATGTTGTTCTCGGCGTTGGTCAGGTTGGTGATCTGGCTGTTCATAACGTTGGCAGCTGCGGACAGCTGGTTGGAGCTGGCGCCAAGTTGGCCGCGCAGAAGAGCGATGCCGGCGATGGCGGAGTTGATGTTGGTCAGGGCGGCTTGCGCGTCGGTGGCGGATGAGAGGTCGTTGCTGGCGATGCTGATCGGAGCCGTGGAACCACCGGACACACCGAGGTGAGCATCGTCGACCACGCCCAGGTTCACGGTCACGGTCTGCGTGCCCGCGCCCGAAGAATCGCTCATGTAGACCGCGAGCGAGTTGCCGGCGCCGAAAATGGCCTGGCCGTTGTAGGTGGTGTTCTGGCCAATGCTGGTGATTTCGGTCTGGATGGACTGGAATTCAGCCTGCAGAGCGGTGCGCTGCGAGTCGCTCACCGTGCCGGTGGCCGATTCGGTGGCGAGGCTGACCGCGCTGTTCAACAGAGTGGTGATCTGCGAGAGCGCGCCATCGGCAACTTGCAGCATGCCGACGCCGTCGGTCGCGTTACGGACGGATTGAGTGAGAGCCGTAACGTTAGCTTCCAGGCCGTTGGCAATCGCGAGGCCGGCGGGATCGTCCGCGCCGGAGTTGATGCGCTTGCCGCTCGACAGAGCCTGCAACGTGGTGTTCAAGCTGCTCTGTGTCATCGTAAGCGAGTTCTGCGCTTCGAGGCCGGAAACGTTGTTCAGAATTGTGAGACTCATTTAGATTTTCTCCCGATAAGTTTTGAATTTCTCCCGCCCTGAAGCCCGAGGTTCACGACCGCCGAACTCGGCATTCAAACTGGAGATGTTTGTTGCGGCCTACTTATCGGCACTCACTTGATCGCTTCAATAGTCACGACAGTCACACGACGGCGGTTACCCCGAAATCTGCGTTTATGACGAGATTGATCCTGCAGTTGCCTTCGCAACATTAGAGGAAGATGAGAACTGGGTTGTGGCAGCCTCTTCCCTGCTTGCTTCGGCGAAAGCTTGGCGCAAATCGGCGGAATCGGGAAACTCTGCGAGGCCTTGCCGGAGGATTTCGATACACTGCCCGTTTTCGTGGAGAGCGGCGTAGAGACTGGCAGCTCTCATATAGGTCTTCGGATGTTTCAGGGCCTGAGCCACTTTTTCAGCGGTGGCAGCAGCCTCTTTTAGCCTGCCCACCACGATGTACGCCTTCATCAGGCGATCCTGGGCGGCGAACATAGCGGGGGCTTTTTCCGCCGCGTGAAGGAGTTTGGCAAACCCGGAGTCCCGGTAGCCCAGTTTGACTTCGACATAACCCAGTTTGCTTTCAACGAGCGGTTCGCGTCCGACGATCTTGATGGCGCGGCGGTAGGCGGCTCGAGATTCTTCAAGACGGTTGAGCGAATGCAAGGCATCGCCGCGCACTTGCTCGCGGAGCCCGGCCCCGGCGTCGTTTCGTGTGTCGCGCTCGAGAGCGGCGAGAGCCTCCTGAAACATTCCGGAGTCCACGTAAATCATGGCCAGAAACAGCCAAGCCTCGGCGGCACGCGGCTCGAGCTGGAGAGCGCGCTGGAGGCAGCCGAGAGCTTCAGTCTGGTTGTGGAAGACTTCGTATTCCTGAAGTGCGAGGTGCACCCATCCGGCGGGGTTGTTCGGCTCCTCTTCTACTTTTTGGCGAAGCAGGTCGCGATAGTAGGTGCCTTTATTGGATTTGTCAGCGCCGGTTTCGAGGTGGCCGAAGTGATGGATGAAGAAATTTGCCTTGCCTAGTTGAAGGCTGGCGGCCGCGATCTGCGGCTCGACGAGTTCGTGAACGCGCCCGGTGAAGAAAATGTCCGGGCGGCGGCGGAAGAAGCGGCAATTCTCATGAACGAAGTAGGCGGGCGCGGACTTGGCACGCTCATGGCGGAAGTCATTTTCCACGGCGATACGATCCCAGCCGCGGTTGGAGCGGGATTTGACGTAGTTTCGGATGGGTGTACTGAAACCGCCGATTGTCGGGTTGTTCAGGGATGAGTGAATGTTTCTTGCCGTGTTATGGTCCAACTCCTCGTCGGCATCGAGGACCAACACCCAGTCGGTGTCTACCGGCTTGAGCGCGGCGTTGCGGGCGTTGGCGTAGTGATGCTCCCACGGAAAAGAAACGATGGTAGCGGCAAACTCCCGTGCTATGTCGCAGGTATTGTCGGTCGAGCCGGTGTCAGCGATGACGATCTGGCCGACGAAGTCGCGGGCGCTCTCCAAGCAGGCGCGGATCGTGTGCGCCTCGTTCTTCACGATCATGGAGAGGCCGATGGTCGGCAAGGCGAACTCCTGGTCCCACCTCAACATTAGTGGCGGATGTGAGCGTTACACGCGCTCCGGGAGAGAGGTGCACGCTGCTCGCCACCCCAGGGCAAGTATGGTGGGATTTCCCGGCTGCGTGGAAACTGATCGCCGCAGCGAGCGGTGGCGGGGCGCCGCCACGACTGCCGGCGAGTCGCGGGCGCTACAGCCTTGAGAAAGCGCGTTGGTCACGCTTTCATTAGTGCACGGTGAGGCAGATCAATTGCTGAGATGGGCGAAGGGACGCGTGTAGATTTTGGCAGCGGCGTAGTTCAACAAACGTTGCGGTAACTGGTGGTGGTTACTTCCGGGGGATTACAAACAGCGCAGCAAAGAATCGGAGAGACGAATGTGCCGATCAGGAACCGACACTTTCTGCGGGGATAGGTTCCGCCGGAAAGGAAACGATGTGATTCAGCTTACTCGATTAAATCATCAGCAGTTTGCGGTGAATTCCGATCTCATCAAGTTCATCGAGAAGGCCCCGGACACAGTCGTGACGCTGAGCAGCGGGGAAAAGATTGTGGTGCTTGAGACACCGGAGCGAGTGATCGAGAAGGTTATCGAATTTCGCCGGGCGCTGATCGCGAACCTGCCGTGCAGCGACGCACACCTCCAGACCGCAACCCATCCAGCCAACAAAACCAACGAAACACATTCGCCAGCGGAGACCCCTTCCCTTGGATAAGAGCACTATTGGTGGAATTTTTATCGCGATCGCCGGAATCGGCATGGGCCTTTTTCTCGAAGGCGGCAAGATCGCGCAGATCCTGCAGCCGACCGCCGCGATGATCGTGTTTGGCGGAACGCTGGGAGCGGTGATGGTGCAGTTTCCCCTGCCGCTGGTGACTGAGGCATTCAAGCGCATCGCGCACGTCGTCTTCGATAAGAAAGAAGACCCGCAGAAGCTGGTGAACGAATTGGTTGTATATGCACAACGCGCCCGCCGCGAAGGCATCGTTTCGCTCGATTCAAAGCTGGGCGAAATCAACGACCCCTTCCTGAAGAAAGCGCTGATGCTGGCGGTTGATGGAACCGATCCGGAAGAGCTTCGCAAGATGATGGAACTCGATCTAGACCACCAGATCGACCACTCGGAAAAAGTGGCGCAGGTATTCGAGGCGGCGGGCGGATTCGCGCCGACCATCGGTATCATCGGCGCGGTGTTGGGACTAATTCAGGTAATGCAACATCTGCAAAACATCGATGAGGTAGGCAAGGGCATCGCCGTCGCTTTCGTCGCGACGATTTATGGTGTGGGCTCCGCAAACCTGCTGTTTCTGCCGTCCGCGGGCAAGCTAAAGATCAAAAGCCGCCAGGAACTGGTGTGGCGCGAGATGACGCTGGAGGGGGTCATTTCCATCCTTGAAGGCATGAACCCCCGCATGATCGAGACCAAGATGCTCGGCTACCTGCGTGTAGACCACGCCGAGAAGAAGCCCGCCTGATGAGCCGCCGCCGCAGACATCAGGAACACGCGGGACACGAGCGCTGGCTTGTGTCTTATGCTGACTTCATTACTCTTCTGTTCGCGTTCTTTGTCGTGCTTTATGCATCGTCGCAGATGGACAAGAAGAAGGTGGTGCAGGTCTCGGCGGCGATCAAGGGCGCATTCGAGCAGCTCGGCGCTTTTTCGGGGAATGCAGCTTATGTCCACGCCGATCCACCTCTCGATCCATCCGGCACGGCCATCCAGCCGGAGCGCTCGGGGATTCCCGGCATCGACGTAGAAGGCATGCCGGACGTGAACGCGCTGAAGCGCGAATTGCAGGAAGCACTGGGCGAGCAGATCGAAAAACACGAGATCGAAATCCACTCGACGCCGGAGGGGCTGGTTGTAAGCCTGCGCGAGATCGGGTTCTTCAACAGCGGCGAGGCCACACTGCTGCCGGAGGGGCGCGCGACCTTGACGCGCATCGCGGGCGTGCTGAACGAAAAAAGATTTCAGGTACGGGTGGAGGGAAACACGGACAACATTCCCATCCATACCGACCGCTTTAAGTCGAACTGGGAGCTTTCCACGGCGCGCGCCACGGAAGTTGTAGCGCTTCTGGTGGAGCAGCATGGATTCAATCCCACCCTCATCTCGGCTGCCGGATATTCGGAGTACCGCCCGAGAGCCAGCAACAAAACTGAAGACGGGCGGAAGCAGAACCGGCGGGTGGACCTGGTGATCGTGGCTCATGTCGCAGAAAAGACCGCAGCGAAAGCCTCTCCTGTTCCACATAAACCTGAAGATTCCGGTCCATAGTGCCGATTAGCAAGGCCCGGGGGCAGCGGGAACATCTTAGTTGGGGTACGCCGGACAGGAAGACTATGTTTGCGATTATTGGAATCGTCGTTGTTTTCGGTGCGATCGCCGGCGGCTACCTGATGGAGCACGGGAACCTGCGGGTCCTGATGCAGCCGGCCGAGTTGCTGATCATTGGCGGCGCGGCAATCGGCACGGTGCTGATCGCCAACCCGCTGCATATCCTGAAAAAGATTCTGGCGGGCGTCATCGGCGTCTTCAAAGGTTCGCCGTACAACAAGGCGACATACCTCGACCTGCTGAAGATGATGTTCGCGCTCTACAACAAGGCGCGCAAAGAAGGATTGATGGCGCTGGAGACGGACGTGGAGGATCCGGGAAAGAGCCCGATTCTCTCGAAGCACCCGGCATTCCTGAAAAATCATCACGCCAAAGATTTCCTTTGCGACAGCATGCGCATGGCGATCACCGGGACCGAAGCGTTTGACCTCGACCAACTGCTGGAACTCGACATGGAAGTGCATCACCATGACGCGGGCCAGCCGGTAGCGGCCCTCTCGAGCATGGCCGACTCGCTGCCCGGCCTTGGCATCGTGGCCGCTGTTCTGGGCGTCGTCATTACGATGGGCGCGCTTGGGGGGCCCCCGGAGGAGATCGGGCATAAAGTGGCGGCCGCTCTGGTGGGAACGTTTCTGGGCATTCTGCTTTGTTATGGGCTGGTGGGACCGCTGGCGGCGAACATGGCGAAAGCTGCCGAAGACGAACGGTGCTACCTGAGCGTGATCCGGGTTTTAATGATTTCGTTTCTTAAAGGCAGCGCACCGATCATGGCGGTGGAATTTGGCCGCAGGGCAATTCCTGGGCACATACGTCCGAGTTTCCAGGAAGTTGAAAAGACCTGCCGAGGATCGGGCGAAGCCGCCAAAGCCGCATCCGCCTGAGGAAGACGATGGCGAGCACACAACCCATCATTATTAAGAAGAAGGTCTCGCATGGCGGGCACCACGGCGGGGCGTGGAAGGTGGCGTATGCCGATTTTGTCACCGCCATGATGGCTCTGTTTATCGTGCTCTGGCTGATGAACAGCAGCCGTCAGGTGCAGGAGGCAATCGGCGGTTATTTCAAGGATCCTTCCGGCAAGTCAAAGATGGTCGGCACCGACCAGCAAGGTTCGGGCGACAACTTCACACTCACCAAAGACAACATGGCGAAGCTGAAGGAGCAGCTGCAGAAGTCGGTCCGAAAGCTGAACGACTTCGAGAAGCTGCGCAACCAGATCGAAATGACGGTAACGGCGGAGGGTTTGCGAATTGAATTGATGGAATCCGCCTCGGGAACGTTTTTTGAAAGCGGCAGCCTGGAGCCGAACGATAAAGGAAAAGAGTTGCTGGTTTTGTTGGCGCAGGAACTGGGCAAACTTCCCAACAAGCTCTCGATCGAAGGACATACCGATTCAAAGCCCTACTCGGGCCGGGCGGACTACGGAAACTGGGAATTGTCCGCCGACCGTGCGAACGCGGCTCGACGGTTGATGCAGGAAAATGGAATCCGGGCAGATCAGGTGGCGCAGGTTCGCGGCTTTGCAGACCAGCGTTTGCGGATGGCAAAAGATCCACTTGATCCGTCGAACCGCCGCATTTCGCTGATTGTGCAGTACGTGGAAACCACGATCGGCGATGAGCATCCGGCAGAACACCCCGGCAGCACGGAGACCCCCACAGCGGGCAAACCGTCTCCGGCTGAGCCGGCAGGCGGCGAGGGCGCTGCAAAGCACTGATCGCCTGATCCACACATCGAAGCCACAATAATCAAACCACAATAATAAGGAGCGATCCCAACTGCCCTGGTTGAGGGAAGAGTGTCTGAATAAATGACACTTTCCGCGCCGTATACACTGCCGATTGTGGGCCCTCTACTCCGATCCTAATAAACCATGCGGAATCATTAGCATGCCGTTATGGGACGCGATCTCATTTAGGGAAAACTAATTGCATTCAAATTCCCTTCCGGAGCTATGCTTCTCCCGGGACCCTTGAACTCTCAGTGAAGGAAAAATGGAAAACGCCACTTTCGAACCAGTGAAGTCTCCTGCGCCTGCGTTTCAGCCCTATCGCCTGCTCGTCGCGGATGACGACGTGCCGCTCTCGCAATTCCTGCGCCGAGGGTTGCAGAGCGAGCACAACGGAGTCGACGTCGTGAACGACGGCGAGATGGCGCTGCAGGCGCTCTCGCAAAACAGGTACAGCCTGCTGATCCTCGATCTGAATCTGCCGAAACGCGACGGCATGTCTGTGTTGCAGGAAATTCGTCCGAAGTCCCCAATGCTGCCGATTATGGTACTGACGGCGCGCAGCCGGCTGGAAGACAAGATCATGGCGCTCGACGCCGGCGCTGATGACTGCATGGTGAAGCCGTTCTCTTTCCAGGAACTGCTGGCTAGGACACGCGCACTGCTGCGGAGAAATGTCGGAGGCGGATCGAGGACGACTGTGCAGGTCGGCGATTTGATTTTGAACCGCTCTGAGTTGCGCGCCGAGCGCACGGGCAAGAAGCTCGACCTGACATCCAAGGAGTTCATGCTGCTCGAATACCTCATGCTCAACTCTCCGCAACCGGTGACGCGGGAAATGATCATGGAAAACGTGTGGAAGGGTTCTTACGACGGCAGCACGAACCTGATCGATGTTTACGTGAAGTATGTCCGCGACAAAGTGGACAAGGATTTCCCCACGAAGCTGGTACAGACGATTCGCGGCGTGGGCTATGTATTGCGCGAGAAGTAGAAAGGAAACTCCCCATGAATACCAGTGTCGCTGAAGTAGCTCTGAACCCGGACCGTCCGGTCGCCGACCCGATCCTGGGAATGCTGCACCGGACGGCGCAGCCGTTGTGCACGATTCGGGGAATTCTCGAATTGACCCTGACGGAAGCGATGACGGCGGAAGAGAAGAGCGTGTGGTTACAGAAAGCGGTGGAACAGATTTCGCAGGCGTGCACGCGCTTCGATCAGCTGCGGCAGATCGTGGAGAAGCAAGCACGCTCGCGAACGGAAGCGAGGGCCATGCATGTCTAGTTTGACAACGTCTTTACCGCTGGCGGAGTTGGGACACGATCCGGCATTCGCCGGGGTTTTGGTTGTCACATCGAATCACGATCTGCGCCGTAGCCTGCTGGGGCGGCTGGAGATCGGACGATGGAATTTGCTGGAGGCGAGCAGCGGCGCCGAGGCGCTCCAGATGATGGACACGGTGCCAGTGACACTTTTGCTGCTTGACCCCGGGTTGCCCGACCTGAAGGTGGAGGATTTCAAGGAAATCATCGGCGCCGAATTTCCGGATGTGACGATTGTCCCGATCAATCCGCATACTGGGCAACCGATTGTGGCCTCGCCTTCGCCGGACTCGCTTTGCTTCGAGATGATCCGGAAGATCGAACGCGGCGCGCCTTACAGCGTGGCCAGCAGCGTGGTGACCGAGGAGCAGGAAACTGCGCGGCCGAACGTCGAGGGGCTGCCGGGGTTCATTGGGCGGACACCTGCCGTGCAACGCGTCTTCACGATGGCGCGGCAGGTGGCACAGCGCGATACGTCAGTATTGATTACTGGCGAGAGCGGCACTGGTAAAGACGTCGTCGCTCGCGCGTTGCACGAACTCAGTTTGCGGCGGATGAAGCCGTTTGTAGTCGTGAATTGCGCGGCGATTCCCGAGGCTTTGCTGGAAGCGGAGCTATTCGGCTTTGTGAAGGGGGCTTTTACCGGGGCGGTGCAGTCGAAGATCGGGCGAATTCACGCGGCGCAAGGCGGGACGCTGTTTCTGGACGAGATCGGCGACCTTGCTTTGGGTCTGCAGTCGAAGTTGTTGCGTTTTCTTGAACAGGGTGAGGTGCAACGGCTCGGGAGTAACGATACGTTTCGCGTTGATGTGCGCGTGATCGCGGCGACAAACGCGCCACTGCGGACACTGGTTCAGCAGCGGGCATTTCGCGAAGACCTGTATTACCGGCTTTCGATCTTCCCGATTGATCTGCCGCCTTTGCGCGAGCGCATGGAAGACCTGGAATTGCTCATTCCGAGTTTCGTCGCGAAGTTCTGTCCGCATCATGTGGCTTTGAATGCGGAAGCAAATTCGCTGCTGAAGCAGCATTCCTGGCCGGGCAATGTTCGAGAGCTTAGGAACGTGATCGAGCGCGCGAGCATCCTGGTGGGCACGGGACGCGAGATCGGTCCCGAACACATTTTAATTTGAGAGCGGGTGCTCGCTCTACAGCCCCACCACCAAGGACAAGAAGGGCCGCGCGTTTAGCTCAGGTAGTCGAGCAGGCTGTTGGGTATGACTTTGGCGAGTGCCGCCAGCGCTGCATCGTGAGCAGTGGTCGCCTGCGTCAGATTGGTCGCCGCTTGCGCCATGTCGGCCCCGACCAGGCTCGTTTCCTGACTCTGAAGGTTGACCTGTTCCTGCTGGAGGAATGTCTGGTTGGAAGTGAGAGCCTGCACGGCACTGCCGTAGAAAACGCGCTGCTGCGAGACGTAGCTAAGAGCGGTGCTAACCGCTGAAGTAGCGGTACCGATCGCGGTTGTGTCACCGCTGTTGAGCGCGGTGACAAGCTGCTGCAGGGACTGCATGACGTTGCCGCCGCTTCCTAGAAAGATCTGCGAACCGGGAACGTTGATCTGCATCGTTCTGCCGTCCGCGACCTGCACGCTGTTGGTGTTCTCATTGCCGTTGTAGTCGACGCCAGAAGGTTGTGTAGAATCGGCGACGAATGGTTTGGTCGTGGTAGCCGTGCCGGCAAAGATGAAGCTTCCCTGGTAAGAGGTGTTTCCGAGCTGCACCATCTGCGCCTGAATGGCCTGCACCTGCTGGGCCAGCGCCTGCTGGTCGGCTAGCGACATGGTGCCGTTGGCACCCTGCGTGCCAAGCGAGATCGCCTGGTTCAGCGCGGTCACCACAGAACTCAGCGTTGAGTCGGCCGTTTGAAACAGGCCTTCGAGGCTGGTCGTGTTCTGCAGATACTGATCGACTTGGCTCTGCTCGGCCTGGTTCTGGATGTCGCCGGCAAAAGCGGCGGGATCGTCGGAGGGCAGGTTCACGCGGCGGCCGGTGGAGAGCTCTTCCATGGCGTTTTGCGCCTGTGTCTGCGAATTCCAGACGGCGTCGAGGATGTCTGGAGCGAAATTCGGATTGACTCTCATAGGCTAATTACCCCACAGCTTGCGCCGAGGCCCCCATTTCGAGAACTGTTTGCGTCAAAGTATCGACGGTCGTGACGATGCGCGCCGCCGCCTGATAGGCGCGCTGGTAGTTCATTAGGTTGGTGGTCTCCTCATCGATTGAAACGCCGGAGATCGCGCCAAGCTGGTTGTTCAACTGCGTCAGGCTCGAACTGCTGGCGTTGGCGTTATCCTGCGCCTGCATGGCCATGTTGCCGACCTGCGACACGAGATTTGCATAGGTGTCGCCCGGGTCGGCGCCGCCCGCGAGCGCCTGGGTTTGCACCGCTAACAGATTCGCGACGTTTCCGTTGCTGCCGGCAGTACCGTCGGAACTGGCTGCAATCTGACTGGGATCGGTGATGGCGACGGACAAACTGCCTGCCGCGCCCGCGCCTGCAACCACTGAAAACAGCGGCTGCCCCTGATTTCCATTCAGATCATAGCCTGCGGCCTGCGCCGAGTTGATCGCATCCGCGAACTGGCTGGCAAGATTGTTGAGCTGCGTCAGCACATTCGGAATGGCAGTATCCACCGCCTGGATCGTTCCGCCCAGCGTCCCGCCGCTGATGCTGGCGGTGATGTCGCTGCCTTGCGACAGAATCGTGACATTGCCCGAGGCATCCTTCGAGGTCTGGAGCGAAAAGCTCTGGTTGCCGACGACGAGCGCGGCTCCGTTGCCGGTCGTCAGGGTCAAGCCGTCGGGCGTTTGTGTTTCGTTGACATTCGTTAGTTGCGAGAGCTGATTGATGAGCTGGTTTTCCTGGTCTTGCAGCGTGCCGGCATCCTTGCCCTGGCGCTGGAGGTCGGCTACCTGGCCGTTGAGTTGCGCAATCTGCTGCGACAGCGTGTTGATTTGGCTCACCGTTTGGGTGATCGTCTGGTTCAAACCGGTGCTGATCGTATTCAGATTGGCCGCCGCATGATTGAAGTCGCTGGCCAGATTTTGCGCGGCGTTGAGAACCGACTGGCGATCCGGGATATTCGACGGATCCGTCGAGAGCTGGCTCAGGCTATTGAAGAATGCCGAAAAATCCGCGCCGATGCCTTGCGTTGAACTGCCGAAGAGCGCCTGCACCTGGCCAAGCGCGTTGGCCTGCGCCTGCGAACTTCCCTGCTGCGATGTTTCTTCGGCGATGCGCAGCGTCAGGATCTGATCGCGCACGCTCCGGATCTGCTCGAGGTCAACGCCGGTTCCATAGACCAGGCCGCTGCGCTCGATGGGCGAAGTCTCCGAGAGAATGGCCATCTCGCGGCTGTAACCCGGCGTGTTGGCGTTGGCAATATTGTTGGTGGTCACGTTCAAGGCTCCCTGATCGGCCTGAAGCGCCCGTTCCGCTATCCAAAGAGATCCCGACAAACTTGACATTCGCTTAGACCTCGCAAGACCAGGTGTGTTTGGCGGGCGGCGCGCTCTCATCTTTGCTGTAGCGCTGCCCGTAGTTGCGGTAGAAGTTGGCAATGAGTTCGATGGAGCGTTGCGAACGCCCGACGATACCAGCGTAGACACGGTTAAGGCGCGCGAGAGCAAGATGGGCTTCGCGGACTTTATCGAAGAGCGTAGTTCTGGAAGGGGTTTCAGCCGCCGATTTGTAAGAATTGAAAGCTCGCTTCAGGCGCTCCGGATCCTGCTGCGCGAGCTTTTGGCATATGGTTTCCTGCGCAGCGATGCGCGACTCGAGTTCGGTCATATCGTTGCGCTCGATGGCCGAGATCGCCAACGAAACTTCCGAAGAGAGGGCAGTGACCAACGCAAGATGCTGGGTTGCTTCCTCTTGAGTGATTTTTTCCGTGTCAGGCATCGCGTTCTCGCTTCGATCAGCCGTTCAGCATCGCGTCGGCAGTTCCGCGGAGGTCGACGTCGTAGTGGCCGCTTTCGACCTGTTGCCGCAGCGCGTCGACTTTGTCCTGGCGTACCGGCGGCATTTGCAACGTTTGCGCCGCCAGCGAACTGAGGCTAACGGTGTCACCGCCGAACCTGTCAACGGGCGAAGCCTGCGCCGAATTTTGCGGCGTTGCCTGGCCAGCGGTGGTCCGTTCGGCGGAGATTTCATTCGAGGGAGTGTTTGGGTTGATTCTCATAAAGCCATCCAGACGCCATTAGGCGATGTGTTCTAATCGGCACTTGGGTCTAATATCTTTAGTGACTGGGCGCCCTTGGGAGCTTCATTCTAACTACCTTATTTTCTTATCGTTACCGGATATTTCCGGAGTGCTACCCGGCGCTTGTTGCTGGGTTGCGGCGGTTGCCGCCTCCAGTTGGCGGCTGATCAACTTCGCAATTCCGAATCCGCCATTACGGCTGAGGCCCTGCGCCAATGATTCGCACGCGATGCTCATGAACTGGTCGCGGCCGGAATCATCTTTCTGATCGGGATCCGTGCCGGGCACACTGGCGAAAGACTTCTCAGCTTGCTCGAGCCAGTGGCCGATTAGCAAACTTTCAAAGTTGTGTGCCGCTTTGTCGATCTTCTTGGGATCGCTTCCGGCTGTCTTTGCGCCGCGTAGGGTCTGCATCGCCTCAGCGGAGCGCGCGGCGTCAAGGTTTTCGGCATTCGAAATTGTCGGCAACAGATTCGGCATGGTTATAGAACCTCAAGTTCGGCTTGTAACCCGCCGGCGGCTTTGATCGCCTGGATGATGGCTACGATGTCGTGCGCGGTGGCACCCATGGTGTGGAGGCCGTTGATCAACTCCTCCACGCTGGCGCCTTCTTTTAGCTGGATTGATTTCGCCGGGCCCTCTTTGCTTTTGACCTCGGTCTCGGGGACTACTTCGGTTGTGCCTGTTTTGGAGAATGGCGCCGGCTGCGAAACCGCAAATGTCGTCGAGACCTCAACTGTTAAATCACCATGCAGGACGGAGACTGGAGAGAGTTTGACGTCTCCCCCCATCACGATTGTGCCGGTGCGCTCGTTGACAATGACTTTTGCCGCGGGATGAATCGAGAGCGGCAGATTCTGGACTTTTGCAATCAGCGTGGGAACCGGTGCGGCGCCCATCTGCGGAATGTTGAGATCGACGCGGCGGCTGTCGATGGCGCTGGCAACGTCTTTGCCGAATTCGCGATTGATCGCGGCGGCAATGTCGCGAGTGACAGAAAAGTCCTGCTCACGCAGACTGAGGGAGATGATTTTCAGCTTGGCGAGATCGATGGAGGCGTCGCGCTCCACGATGCCGCCGTTGGGGACGCGGCCGACCGTCACGTGATTCACTTCTTTGGTGTTGCCATTTGCGCCGATCGTGTAGCCGCCTAGAGTAAGCGGGCCCTGCGCTTCGGCATAGACCTGGCCGTCGGCGGCGTGGAGAGAGGTGAGGAGCAAAACGCCGCCCTCGAGGCTCTTCGCGTCACCCACGGAAGAAACCGTGACATCTAAACTTGTGCCCGGTCGCGCGAATGGCGGGAGAGACGCAGTCACCATCACCGCTGCGATGTTACGTACCTGGATCGTTGAAGCCGTCACCTGGACGCCGAGACGTTGCAGCATGTTGGCCAGCGTCTGCGTGGTGAACATAGTCTGCTGGCTGTCGCCGGTTCGCTTGAGACCGACGACAACGCCATAACCGATGAGCGGATTGTCGCGGATGCCGTCGATGGTGACGATGTCGCGAATCAGAACCTGGCGATTCTCCTCGGCGCAAAGGGTGACGAGGAGCACGGCAAACAATGAACCGGCGACACTGATGCGACGCCAGACGGCGGGACGGAAGACCTTGAAGAACAGCGCGCTCAGAAACTGAAAAGCCATTCCAATCCTCGGATGACAGGGTTCGGCCGATGAGTCGCATCGGTGACCACGCCTTTGCCTTTCATCTCGATTTCGAGATTGGCGAGCGCGGTTGACGACGCAGTATTGTTGGGTCCGACATCTCCGGGGCGGAGGATGCCGCGAAGGATCATAGTTTCGTGCTGGCTGTTGATCAGGTATTTGCGTTCCGCTTCGACGACCAGAAAGCCATTTGGGAGCAGGCCGATTACGCGGGCTGCGAGCGTTGTCGTCAGGTTCGAGCCGTCGGAAGTTTCGCCGGCGCCTTTGAGGGCCGTGGCGGAGTTTGCACCGTAGAGGGGATTGACGAGCGATGTGCTCGTGCCTCCGGGGAGGCCGGTGATGGCGGAGTTGATCTGGTATGAGCGCGAGGTGTTTACGTCGCCGGTGGACTTTGCGGTGGTGTTTTCGAGCACGACCAGCGTGACGACATCGCCCACCTGGTGCGCTTTGTAGTCCGAACTCATATCGAGGAACGGCGCGGCTGGATTGTATAGACTGCCCAGCGTGCTGGCGGGCGGCAGAGAGGCTACCTGCCCGGCCACCCGCTTAAGATACTGGGCGCGCAGTTGCTCCGAGTTCTGCTCTTTGGAGCGCGCCCAGGCCGATGGCAGGGCAGTCAAGGCAACCAGAAGAAACAGGGAGAAAATCCGAAGCGCGCAAGATTCTCGAGTCGTGTTTGTGGCCGCAAATTTCAAAACTGGCTCCTTACGAGCGTTTCGCTGACAACTTCGGCTTTGTAATTTCGCTTATGGTCGGGGCTGGAGACCTTGATGGTTTGGCCCCGTGCGCCGGACTGCAGTGAGATTGCAGGCAGAACGATGCGGAGGTTTGCATTCTCCATCACCAGCGTGACGGGCTTGCCGCGTTTTAGGAGCGGACGCGCTTGCAACGAGTTGCCGGCCAAACTTCGGGCAACTTGCATCGGACTGCTCGCAACCTGCGCGTCGTGCACGAGCACGTAAAACGGCAGGCATTGCCGCGCTGGACAGTTCAACTGAGCGAGGGCCGTGCCGGCAGACTGTGTCGTCACCTTCGCAACTCGAAGGCTTGCGCCGACGTTCAAGGTAACGGTCGACAACAGCTGCAACTGATCTGTGGTCGTTTCGAAACCTGCGGCCTGCATGGCATCGGCAATCTGCTCACGCGATACCACGACGCGGTCTCTGATCGGCGCGACTGTGGCCGCGCTGGCGGCCGCACTGAGCGCCGCTACTGCGATCATCTCCCGAATTGCGCGAATCGCCATTTAACTACCTACCGGATCAAGTTCGCCAGATCCTGCAACATCTGGTCAGCCGAGGTCACAACGCGCGAGTTCGATTCATAAGCGCGCTGGGCGACGATCAAGTTCACAAATTCCTGCACGATGTCGACGTTCGATTGCTCCAGCATTCCCTGCTGAATCGTGCCGAGACCTTCGGCAGCTCCAGGAGCGCCGACGATGGGATCGCCCGACGCGGTCGTCGCGAGATACAGATTGTTGCCGACGCTATTGAGGCCGCCCGCGTTCGGAAACATCGCCAACTGAATACTGCCTACTTGCTGCGCGGCGGTCTGGCCGGACTGTGTGACCGATACAGTGCCGTCCGAACCGATCGTGATGTTGGTTGCATTCGCGGGAATCGTGATGTTCGGCTGGAGCGGATTGCCGTTCGCGGTCACGATGTTGCCTTGGGCATCGAGGTGAAACGATCCCGATCTTGAATAGGCGATCTGGCCGTCGGGCATTGTGACCTGAAAAAATCCGAGTCCCTGAATCGCGAGATCCAGAGGATTGCCGGTTTGTGCAAGATTGCCCTGTGTCTGCAAGACCTCCGATGCTCCTGGCATCGTGCCGAGGCCGACCTGGAGTCCGGCGGCGATGGTTGTCTGCTGCGTGGCCGCGGCTCCGGGCATAATCACGTTTTGATAAACGAGATCGGCAAACTGGAGGCGGCGCGCGTAGAAACCGGCGGTGCTCGAGTTCGATAAATTGTTGGCGATGTTGTCGAGGTTCAACTGCTGGGCCGACATTCCGCTCGCCGCTGTGTAGAGTGCTCGAAGCATACTTGCTCCCTTAGACGTTGTTTACTTTCGGTAATTCCTGCGTCGCGACTTGGTTCATCTCCGCGTGGAACAGGTACAGCGCCCGCTGCATGAGTTCGGCGTAGCGCTGCACGGTGACCAGTTGAACCGCGCTGCCGACCGCGTTTACGTTCGATGATTCGAGGCTTCCCTGCTGAATGCTAGCGTTGGTCGCGGGCTTGGCCGATTTTGCCGGCGCTGTGTAGTAGGTCTGGCCCAGGGGATCGAGTTGTACGTCGGGGGCGAAGTCGACGACTTTCATTTTTCCGGCGAGGACGCCGTTGACTGAGATCGTGCCGTCGGGACTAACAGAGACCGGGGCGCCGACAATCTGGATCGGACCGTTGTCGCCCATGACTTTGTCGCCTGCGGCGGTCACTAGAAAATTCTGCGGCGAAACGTGGAAGTTGCCGTTTCGCGTATAAACCTCGCCCGAGTCGGTCTTCACGGTGAAGAAGCCGGTTCCCTGGATGGCGAAGTCGAAGTCGCCGCCAGTGTGCTCGAGGTTGCCCTGCGTTAGATCGAGTTGCGTGTCGCCGAGCACGGAGTAGTTATTGACCGCCTTATTGAGAGGCGACATTGGGAATCCGGACGACGACGCGAGCAGCGAACGGAAGATGTTGTGCTGACCCCGGTAACCCGGCGTGCTGACGTTGGCGAGATTGTTGGCTACGGAATCGAGCGCCTGATTGCGAGCCAGCAACGCGGCACATGCCGCATAGAATCCGCTGTCCATAATCCCCCCTGCGTAGAGCGAAGCAAGACGACGGCCAAGCGCAGAAGAGATGGCGCTGGTTAAGTGATTGAGAAATGGTTGGCGGCGCGCCGTGAAATGAGATGAGAATTAGCCCGGAGCTGATGCGTGGCGGCGATGCTGAGTTTTTCTAACTCCGGCCGAAAATTAACTTCGATCAGAAAACCTTTCGTGCATACTTCGAAAGTAATCCTTGCACCCGCCATGCTTGCTGATCAGCAACGCGGACCAGTTGCAGCAGAGTTCGCGAAGAGGATGCGAGTTGCAGGTCGTCTCCGTCGAGAATTTCGGCCAGGCGCGGCGGGAGATTCCACATTCTTGCCAGAACGCCTGCGATTTCACGAGATCCTACAGACGTGAATCCCCAATTCCAGCCGAGGAGAGCCGGCAGTTCGCCGATTCTGAAAAGCAAACCAGCAATGTAAGCTTCTTCTGCATCGCACTCGACTTTGTAAGCTTGCTCTTCGGCCATCAACGCGGTGAGCCGTGCGTGCGACCAGAACTGCTCGCACTTGCGCAGTGAAGAAGGCGGCATGGAGGCGGAGACCAACTCTACTTGGCTGGCGAGAAAGCGCAGTCCGCCGATTCCGGCGTGGACGACGGCATCGCTAATGCTGACGCTCTCTGCAGGATCGTCAACGTCAGGAGATGCGAGGCGCAGCAACTCGATTGTCAGGCCGACATCGCCTCGGATGACTTCGGTGATGGAATTGAGATTGACCGCGGAGCTGGAGAGGAGCACTTGCAGGAGGACGGCGGCATCGGCCATAGCGGGCACGGCGCTCGAAATCGACGCCGCGCGAGCTGTTCGTTCGGACTCGCAGTCGGCATTCACGACCGGGTGGCCGTAGCTGACGACCAGATGCGCTCTGTCGAATTTGTCCGTTGCCAGCATGTCTTTTCTCGCTGGCAACTAATCGGCACATGAGAAGCGGGACTTTAGCGGACTTCAGCGCGCAGGCTTAATCGGGCTGGACGCGGAAGAGAAGGTCAGTGTACTGCTGCTCGTTCCAGATGCGAACCCAGAGGTAATCGCGGCACATTCCGACGCGGGTTGCCTTGGCGCCAAGCTGGCTGACGTAATTGCGCCCCAGGCGCGCGATCTCCGCGGTGGGCATCGGACGGTCAAAGACGATTTCATTGTCGGGCGCGGGCGAAATGCTCATCTGCATATGGCGTTGAAAATCGCGCGCTGTGATGAAGCATGGAAGAGCGTCGCATCCTGTGATGCTCTCGATGGTCGAGAGAATCTGGTACTGCACGCGGGTGACGAATCCCAGCATCAGCCGCTTGTCGACATCGACATAGTGCACGGGCAGCATTTCATATTGCTCAAGGAGCTTTCGCGGAACGCGCACTGGAAAAGACAGGGCTCGTCCGGGCAACGTAAATACCGGACATGACCACTGCGCGGCCACTGCCGCGGTCACCTGTTCGGCTGTCGCAAAGCCTAGCTCTTGCGCCGCCACTCCGAGATTGATTCCCTCTGCTTGCTGTTTGGCTCTTGCGACCGCAAGTTGGTCGGAGGTCAGCACCCCGCGCTGAAGGAGAAGCAGTCCTAGAGGCATCCTGCGTGATTTCGATGGTTCATTCTTTTGTTGGGACGCAATCGCCGCCGTAATGGTGCCGTGCAGGAATGTCTCGAAGCATTCCGGACTGCAGAACCACTCCTTGCCCAGATAAATTCCCATGTACGAGCGAAAGATATGGGGAACGAGCAGCCGTTTCCGCGTGCAGGCCGTGTTTGAGCAGTGTACTGTCCAGGTTGTCCATCTCGCCGCGGATGATATTTCTCGTATTGCCGGCATCTACTTCTCTGTCCTCCCTGGCTCCGTTGAACGTCGCCTGCTCACGCCATCACGCTTTGGTCGAACTGTGTTGATTGCAGAGTCGCTCGCAGCTTCGTGATGGCCAAGCCATGAATTTGGCACACTCGCGACTCGGCAATTTGCAGGACCGCTGCGACCTCTTTCATCGTTAACTCTTCTTTGTAGTAGAGCGAGATGACCATCTGCTCGCGCTCGGTCAGCGTGCCAATCGCATCGGCGAGATGATCTCTAATTTCGTTGCGCAGGCATAGTTCGTCCGGCTTCTCTGCCGGGCTCGGGGCGGATTCGATCAGATCGCGTGTTGAGGAGCGGTCATGTGACGGGCTTACTTCCTGGCCGACAAGACGCAGGCCATCGACGCGAATGACAATGTCGTGCAGATTTTTGAGCGAGATGCCCATCTCGTTCGCGATCTCTTCTTCATCCGGCTGGCGACCCAGTTTGGCGGCGAGTTTGACAATCGCTTCTTCGATGTTGCGCGCCTTGCGCCGCAGCGGACGCGATCCCCAGTCGAGTTCACGCAAGCTGTCGATGATCGCGCCGCGAATGCGGAACTTGACGAATGATTTCAGCGGAACACTTTTCGTAGGGTCGTAATTGCGGATCGCTTCGATCAGGCCGACGACTCCCGCATTGACCAGATCTTCGAAGGGTACGTGCTGCGGCAGACGCTCGAAAATTCGCCAGGCAATGCTGTGCACCTGCGGGAGCTGCTGAAGAATGAGCTCGTCGCGTTCGCGATTGGTCTCGTCGACGGTCTCTCTGTATGCCAACTCTGCTTTAGTCATCTCAACCTCAACCGGGCAACTTCAAACTTGCTTTCACCGCAACGCGCCAACCGCCTGAACCGCAATCGCCGGGGGAATTTCAGTCGGCGACAAAACAACAATCTTGGGGAAGAACGGCTCCAGCAAGCGGCGCAACTGGAACCTTCCGGGCGAAGAGCAGAGCAGAACCGGCGGCGCATTTACCACCTGCTCTCCGAACAACGACCGCAATCCATCAAAAATTCTCTTTGCTACGTTCGGCTGGAGCGCGCCTGCCTGCGGTGCGGGCTGGGCATTCAACGAGCGCATGCATTCTTCCTCGATCGAGCGGTCCAGCGTGACAACTTTCAGTTCGCCTTTCTCGTCGATGAGCGGTTGCACGAATGCGCGGCTGAGGGAGTGGCGCACGGCTTCGACGAGCAGCACCGGATTCTTATTCACAGGGGCGACGTCGACCAGGGTTTCAAGAATGGTTCCGAGATCGCGGACCGACACCTGCTCGCGCAGGAGTTGCTGAAGAACTTTTTGGACCTCGCCAAGCGTGAGTATTTTCGGAATGAGTTCCTCAACCAGACGTGGATGTGTCTCGGAGTTGCGGTCGATGAGGCGCTTCGTCTCCTGCCGCGTGAGCAGGAGATGCGCGTTCTGCTTGACGACTTCTCCGATGTGGGTCGCGAGCGCCGACGTGTGGTCGACGACGACGTAGCGACAAGCGACCGCCTGCGCCTGCATATCGGGCTGAATCCATTTGGCGGGCGTGTTGAACGCGGGCTCGGCGGTGTCTACTCCGCCGGGTATGGCCGGAGCATTCGGTTGCGAGCTGATCGCCAGCAGGCAGTTGCGGCGCATCTCCCAGCGTGCGATCTCCACCCCGCGGAGATGGATCACGTACTCGAATTCTTTCAGTGAAAGGTTATCGGTGATGTGAATGGAAGGAATCAGGAAGCCAAGCTGCGACGCGAGTTGCTTGCGAAGCGAACGGACTTTGCCGAGCAACTGGCCGCCCTGCTTGCTATCGACGAGCGGCACGAGGCCGAGTCCGACTTCGAGCATCAGTTCATCGAGCTTCAGGACCGAGTCGAGCGACTCGACTGCGGGCGCCCCCGGCGCCGCCGCCTTCGCCGCTCCAGTTTCCGCGACAACTTGTCCTTTCGCTGCCGTTTCAGGCTTGACTCGCCGCGCGAGCACAAACAGAACGATTGACATCAGCGCGAACGAGATTTTCGGCAATCCAGGAACCAGTGCCAGTCCAGCCATAACCCCGGCGGCAATCCACAACGGTCGACCCTTGCCGAATAGTTGCTGAGCAACATCTACGCCCAGCGAGCCTTCGGATGACGCACGAGTCAACACAATGGCGCCCGCGACCGATACGAGCAGAGACGGAATCATCGTAACCAGGCCATCACCGACGGTCAGAACGGTGTAAGTCTTAAGCGCTTCAATGAAGGGCGTGCCGTGCTGAAAAACGCCGATCAAGAATCCGGCGATAATGTTGATGCCCGTAATGAGGATCGTTGCCAGCGAATCGCGCTGGCTGAAGCGGGCCGCGCCGTCCATCGCTCCATAGAATTCCGCCTCGTGCGCGATCGCTGCGCGGCGTGTTCGCGCCTGCTTTTCGTCAATCAGACCGGCATTCAGGTCGGCATCGATTGCCATCTGCTTGCCCGGCATTGCATCCAATGTGAAACGCGCGGTGACTTCAGCTGTGCGCACCGCACCGTGGCTGATCACCATGTACTGGATCGCGATCAATGCGAGGAAGAGCACGAGGCCGACAACATAATTGCCACCCACCACGAATTGTCCGAAGGACTCGATCACGCGGCCGGCGGCCGATGGACCTTCGCTCCCATGGAGCAGGATGCGGCGACTGGCAGCCAGATCGAGCGAAAGGCGGAACAGGGTCAGCAACAGAAGTAAGCTTGGGAAAACAGAGAATTGCACTGGCTTCAGAATCTGCAACGCAACGAGAAGAACAAGAACTCCCGCAGAAATGGAAAACGCGAGTAGGATGTCGACAAGCAGCGCCGGCAGCGGAATGACCATGACAAACACCATGCTCACGGCCAGCGCGGGGATAATCCATTCGCTCCCGCTTCCTGCCATCGACTTGAAGAACCCTGGTTTTGCTGTCGCCATCTGTCGTTATTCCCGTTGTGTCCGTTATTGAATGGGCGCAGGTTTCCTTACTTGTGCCTGAGCCTGCGTGCGAAACACGAAGGCCAGGATCTCGGCCACCACTGCATACAGTTCCGCTGGAATCGCCTGCCCGACCTCGACGGTGCGATAGAGCGTTTGCGCCAGCGGCGGATTTTCCAGCACGGTAATCCCATGCCAGCGCGCAATTTCCTTGATCTCCTGGGCGAGCAGGTTCTGGCCTTTGGCCACGACGATCGGCGCTTCCATGCTCATCTCGTACTTCAGGGCCACGGCAAAGTGTGTCGGGTTCGTGATGACCACGCTCGCCTGTTTAGTGTCCTGGAGCATCTTGCGCCGGCGCATCTGCCGCTGGATTCTGCGAATGCGGCCCTTGGTTGCCGGATTGCCGTCGGTCTGCTTCAACTCTTCACGCAGGTCCTGGCGGCTCATCTTCAAGTCGCCTTCGAGTTTTCGCCAGACGAGCAAATAATCGACGGCCGACCAGCAGACGAGCACGAGGCCCGCTTTCCAGCACAAACCCCACATCGTGCTGGCAAGAAATCCCGCGTATGGACGAACTGGAATGTCCGACGCTTCCACGACGCTGTGCCAGCTTTTCTGAATCGTTGAGACTCCAATCCACGCGATGACCGCGAAAGGGATGAGAGATTTCAGAATTCCGCTCAGGCCTGTGAGCGAGAACATCTGCTTGAGCTTGTTCGCCGGGCTCAGCTTCTCGGGCTTGAACGCGAGCGCCTCAGGAGCGAACACGAGGCCGCCTTGCGCGACGCCGGCGCTCAGCGCAATGGCCCACGACGCCAGCATCACGGGAACGATCCAGCGCAATACCGCGACTCCCGTCCACAACAGGACAGGGCTTGTCGTCGTAAGCGAATCTGCGAGCGACATCTCGAGCAGCCTTTGCAGCAGGCCGCGCCATTGTTGCGGGATATCCTGTGTCTGCCAGGCGATCACCGCCATAGCACCACCCCAGGCGAGCGCGCTCGACAACTCGCGGCTGCGCGCCACCTGACCTTGCTCGCGGGCTTTCTTCCGCTTTTGCGGTGTCGGTTTTTCTGTTTTGCTCGCGTCGGCCATGGTCTAAAAACAGTTCACGAATGGTTTAGTGCGCCAGATGCAGCAGTTGCTCTGTGTAAGAAATCGATTGCCCGAAATACCTTTCGAAGACGCGCGGCCAGAAGCCGACGGTCACGGTCAGGATGAAGACGCCGAGCATGCTCTTGACCGCGGGACCGAGCAGCATGAGCGGCATCTGCGGCGAAGACTTGCCCAGCAGTCCGAGAATGAGATCCATGATCAGCGTGGCCGCCAGAACGGGCGCGGCGATTTGAATGCTGAGTTCGAGAATGACCGCGCCCTCGTGCAGAACGGTCTGAGTAAATCTTGGGTTGAGTGCCACTGTGCCGGGCGGCAGATATTCGAAGCTGTTCGCGACCGCGCGCAGAATCCAGTGGTGCACGTTGAGGGACAAGAAAATCAATAGCGCCATGCTCTGATGGAAGAAGGCGATTACGGTGCTCTCTACCTGTGAATTCGGATCGAGGATGTTGACCAGCGAGTAGCCCATCTGGATGCTAAGCGTCTGTCCGGCAACCTGCGCAGCTTCGAAGACGGCGTAGGTTGCGACTCCGATGGCGACACCCAGAATCGTTTCCGTGCCCACTATGATGGGCCATTTCGAAAAGTCGAGCGTCTCGAGTCGAGGCGCAAACACCGGATATAGGACCGCTGTGATGGCAATAACGAGGATGGCCTTGACGCGCGGCGGAATGGTGACATTGCTGAAAAATGGCGCGAAGAGCATGAGCCCGGAGACACGAAGCCCGATGATCATGATCGCGCCCAAAATTTTGCCCAGCGGTATCTCCACTTTTCCTCAGCGTACGTACGGATGAAAATCCGATAACAACTGCAAGGTGAATTGGCACATTTGCCGCAGCATCCACGGCATCAGTACAAACACAGCGCCGCCGACGGTCAGCAACCGCGGCACCGCCGATATCGTCGTCTCCTGCAACGAGGTGAGTACCTGGACGATATTGATCAGCAGGCTGACGATCACGGCCAGCGCCAGAATTGGCGCGGCGATCAAGAAGACCTCCTTCATCGTCATGCGCCCGAGATCGATCACGACTGCCGTTGGCATGGCTTATTGAAAGCTCCTCATCAGAGATCCGACTAACAGGTTCCAGCCGTCCACCATCACGAAAAGAAGCAGCTTCAGCGGCGTGGAGATCACGACAGGCGGCAACTGGAGCATGCCGACCGAGGTGGAGATCGACGCGACGATCATGTCGATGGCGAGGAACGGCAGGAAGAGAACGGTGCCGATCTGGAAGCCAGTTCGCAGCTCCGACAGGATGTAGGCCGGGGCCACTACACGCATCGAGAGATCGCTGGGCTTTGCGGGCCGCGGCTCTTTCGACAGTTCCACAAAGAGCGCTACATCTTTCTCCCGAACGAAATGCAGCATGAACTCTTTCACTGGGGCCGAGCCGCGCTCAATCGCCTGAAAAGCCGTGATCTGTCCCGCCTGCAACGGCTCGACAGAAAGCTGGTAGAGATTCGCGCCGACCGGCTGCATGAGAAAAAAAGTAAGGACCAGCGAGAGGCCGATGAGGGTCTGGTTTGTTGGCGTAGTCTGCAACCCGAGCGCCTGCCGCAGGAAGTGAAAGACGATCAGCAGCCGCGCGAACGGCGTCATGCAGAGCAGCAATGACGGGATAAGCGTCAGGAATGTAAGCAGGACGACTATCGTCCATGAACTGCCGCTTCCGAGGCCGGTAATCCGAATATCGCCCGGACCGGAGGCCGCAGGCGCGTGTGCGGCGAACATTCCGAACAGGGGAAGTGGTGCGGCGAGCTGGGCCGATGCAGGCGCGGCGGCTGCGACCAGCAACCCAGCCAGCAGTAAGACTTTCGAGCTCTTCGAGCGTAGGCCCATCTAGCCGTTGACCTCATGGACGCGGGCGTTCAACACGCTTGTGAACTCGGCCGGTTTCTCGAGCTGCGCAAGCAGTGAAATTGAATTCGGCGAGCCGCCGAGAAGAAACTGCTGATTGTCCACCTGGATGACCGCGACAAACCTTTTGTCTCCGAGAGGCACGCTCTCGCAGATGCGGAGGCGTTTCTTTTTCTGCCGCACCTGGATCTTCCGGGCCAGAGACTCAATCAGCGCCAGAAGATCGAGAAAATAGTTGCTGCCGCGCGACAACGGCCGAGGCAGAGGCACGTCCGAAGGCACGCTCACCGGCTTTGTTGGCATCTCAATCGCATTCGCGCTCATGCCATCTCCGTAATCCGCGCGGCCAGGCGCTCGCCGATCATTTCGAATTGAATCCAGGCGATGAGCTGGCCATTCACGCTTAGTGGAAGCTCTTCGGTGCCGCGGACCGCGGTGCCCACAACCGTTCCGGTCTGCATACGCAGCAAATCGCCGAGTGTGAAGTCGCTCACCGGAATTTGGAGAGTCAAACGGCACGGCAGCCAGTCGAACCGCGCCAAGGCGTCTTGCCCGGAAGTCGGAGCCGGCTGCGCCGCCTGTGTTTCTTTTTCCATCCCTTGTGCAGTCATAACGGGTTCGCTATAGACCAATGCGAACAATAGGAAATGCAATTGGGCGGCCTTGCAGGCGAAAAAAAGCTCAAGGTCGTGTGTCGAGCCTCAAGACACGGGAACAATAACTTAGAGGAAAAGTGGTTACGCTAGTACACTGGCCGGCGGGCAATGCGCGTTAGAGGCAAAGTAGAAGAGCGGAACTGCGCGCGCAATGTATGCCAGCGCACGCAGTTCCTCTAATCAGTCGCTCACGCTAGCCGTTAGTTGCCGGGTTGCGCTTGCAGGTTAGTGGTGGTGTTGCCGATCGAGTCGAGCGTGGTGATCATCCTCGCGTTCGCCTGAAATCCCCGCTGAATCACGATCAGCCGCGTGAACTCGGTCGAAATGTCGACGTTCGACATTTCGAGCGCGCCGCCCGTCAGCGTGCCGCGTCCGCCCGCTCCGGGTGCTCCAACAACTGCCGCGCCTGAAGCGAGCGTCGGCTCGTAGCCATCGCTGCCGACCGATTCCAACCCCTGCACATTGGCGAAACTCGCCAGCGCGATCTGGCCGAGCGCCTGCGTTTGTCCGTTGGTGAACGTGCCTTCGATCGTGCCATCGGCCTGCACGGTGTAGCTTTGAAGCGTGCCCGCCTTGTAGCCGTTCTGGTTGCTTGTTGTGGTCGTGCTCGATCCCGCGACTTGCGTCAGCAGTGACGCGCCGCTCGGATCGGTCAGGTTCCACGTGATGTTCATCGCGGCCGCTCCGTCCGCAAGTCCTGAGACGGTAATGCCGGGTATCGATCCTGTCGGAGATTGAAGGTTCCCATCAGCATCGAAGGTCAGCGTTCCGCTGGAAATGACAGTCGGATTTCCCGTACCGCCGGTGTCGGCGGCAGGAAGCGTGATCTGGTAGGTCCAAGTGTTAGGCGCGCTCTCGGTGTAGTTGAAGGTCAGCACGTGCGACGCGCCAAGTGAGTCGTAGACGGCCATCGAGGTCGAGTAAGTCGTTCCCGCAGGAGCCGTCGCGTCCAGATTCGTTTGCTGCTGCATCGTGGTTGTCGCGCTCGGCGGATTCGTGACGCTCGATCCGACATAAAGCGGCCCCAGCACTGCGCCGGTGTTAACAACACCGTTGACTGCCGGATATCCCAGAACCGCTCCTCCCGCCGGGCTCACCAGTTCCCCATCCGTGTTAACGCTGAAGTCGCCAGCGCGCATGTATGTATAAGTACCGTTCGGGTCCTGCGTAATAAAGAAGCCGTTGCCGGTGATCGCCACGTTCGACGAGATGCCAGTATCCTGCACGGTGCCGTCGGTGAACTCGGTTGCAACCGAACCGATCTTCGTGCCGCTTCCTTCCTGAATCATGTTGCCCGCGCCGGTCGTTCCGAGGTTCTGATAGAAGAGGTCCTCAAAGTTCGCCTGCTGATCCTTAAAGCCGACCGTGTTCAGGTTGGCAAGGTCGTTGGAAATGATGTTGAGGGCGTTCGAACTCGCCGCGAGGCCCGAGAGTGCTACCGAAAAAGATGCCATTAGTGAGCTCCTGTTGGGGAGGAAGTGGCCGAGTTGGCCGATGAGGCCGAAGACAACCCGAAGGCTGTCTGCAGCGTTTGATTGATCGAGATCAGTTCGTTCAGCTGATTCATGGATAACATCTGGCCAACCATGGTTGTCGGATCCATTGGCGAAGTTGGGTCCTGCGCCTGCAACTCCGTCACCAGCAGGTTCAGGAAAGTCGACTCCGAGCTTTGCGCTGCCTGGTCGGGAGTGGTTGGATTGCTCGACGATGACGATTGCGCCGCCGCCGAACGCGCTGCGTACTGACCTTGCAACGCCGTCGATGCTGGATTGATATACATCTCGCTTCCTCCTTCGAATCGATATAACTCCACCGGCGCCGTGCTACATGTGGATGTCGAGCTGTGCCGATGGAACGTTCTGGTCTGACAATGTCGGTGCCGACGGCGGTGTGCCGTTTTCGCGTAAGATTGAGTTTTGCGGCTGCTGCGTATTTTGCTGATACCCGTTCCGCGCGCCGGAAGAACTTCCTCCGGCATAGTTGCTGAGCACCACGTTGGCCGGCGTGAACGGGTTCTCGGACAGCTTCTCCTGCAAGTTCGGCAGCTCCGTCGCGAGGAGATTCCGCAGTTCCCCGTGTTCGACCGAGATCTGCGCGGTGACCTGGCTGCGCACCATCGACGTTCGGATGTCCACGTTGCCGAACTCTCCGGCTTTGAAGCCCACCCGCAGCTCCGTTTGCCCGGACTGATTCATCAGCTTTGCCGAGTGCACGGCTCCAGTCGCGCCCGCGATCGACTGCTCGGCGCCTATGTCTTGCGCATTTCTCAACTGTGTCGCGGTGCCCCCGTGGGCCTGGCTGGAATTCCCTGGTACATCTAGGACCGAATTTTCCAGCTTCATCGTTCCCGTCGTGGGTTGAGACGCAATCGCTTGAGAGAAGCTATTCCGCGGATCCGGGCCGCCAATGCGGGAAATTGTGGATGCCGCGTTAGCTTCCGTCATCATCTTGCTTTCCGGATACGCTTTTGGACTGACCGCTTGCGCCGCGGCCTCGAACTCACGTTTTTCCCGCTGGCCCGCGTTGCTCGAGGATTGCTGCGTTCCCTTGGAAGAGATCACAGCAGTCGGATTCGCTGGAGCGGCCCTGCGCTCGTCAGCCTTCCCTTCCTCTTTCGGAGCGGACGAGCGTTGCGGCACGTGGGTCGCATCGAACTGTACCGTCGTGCGCTGCCTAAATTCATTTTGAACTTGGGAGACATGCGGAACTTCGGCGGGCACTTGATGAACGCTCGCGGCTTTTGCTCCTGCTTTCGCGGTTTTGCTGATGACCTGCTGGCTCTGTCCTGGCAGCGGCGACTGAACATCAACGACCGACATACTCGGCGCGAGAGTGGGTGAGGCGAGGGCGGGTGAGGCCATGCCGGGCGCGATCGTAACGGACTTGGTGACATCTCCGTCCACAACACCAGTCCGAGCGGGCTCATCAGTTGCAGGACTGCCATCCACAGCGGGCAGCAATTTTTTATTCTCAGCCTGCTCGGGGGTAGACGGCTCGCCGGGTTCGTCAAGCATCGCAAATGCGGCCGTGCCAGTTGTCGTCCCCAGATAAGTTGAGAGTGCGATCCGCGTCGTTGGGATGGCGAAATCGCCAGCCTTCACTGCAGGCGACGCAGTCTGGACCGCCGCAGTCATCTTTATCTCTTTTGGATCGCGTGCCTCTGTGCTCCTCAACGGCGAAGAATGGACGGTCGGGATGGCTGAGTTCTCTTTGACATCAGACAGGGAGTTCGCCGCCGTGCCGGTTAGTGTCGCGGCAACCGGAAGTGGGGTGAAACTGAAGTGGAGTGAAACGGGCGAGGCGAGGGGGGCCGGAATCTCAACCGGCGTATCCTTTACCGCCGCAATCGAGCCGTTCTCATTCTTCGTCTGTGCCGAAGCCTTGATTGCATGCTCGCTGCGAGCCGCGCGGTGCGCGGGAATGGCCGAGCTTGTGTTTCTGGGAAGGGCAGGGCTTGCTTTCGCGGTGCTCCGCCGCGTCAACTTCGTCGGCATCTTCGGCGTAAGCGACTTTTCGATCGACAACCCAGCCGCGTCGGCCGGACCGCCATCGCCGGCATCCATCAGCACATCGAGAAAAGAAGTGCCGCCGGCCATTCCCTTCGCCGCGTTCTTCGGCGAGAGACCTTCGACCTTGCTCGTGTTGGCTTCGACGCCGGGCATACTGATGGCCACACTCTGCTCCCTGTTGGCCACCAAATGTGCACGCCCTGCACCAAACTTTCCGGATTAGAGAAAATTTTCCAGTTTGGTCCGCAACCGGCCAATTAAAGTCTTTTTCAATTTGTGCCGATTAGAAAGTGAATTGGTGTAGATTGCTAGGCAAGCTTTGCCCGGAAGCCGCCCGGCAACTTTTGCCTATTGCGACTGTTTCCGGCGCGCCAAGAAAAGATCGTCGAGCGTCGCCTGCTCCGCCTTCATCTGCGCCCGCGTGTACTGGCCCAGCCGTCGCTCGCGTAACCGCTCCAGCAACTCGCGCTTTTGGCGCGCTTCTTGATAGATCTTCAGCAGTTGTTGACGCTTAATCTTCAGCTCTTCCTGTTTCTTCGTCAGTTCTTTTTGAAGCGAGCTGTGCGCATGCTCCTGGGCGATGGCATCCTGGAGATGAATAGATGGCATTCCTTGCCTGAGTTCCACGCCACGGTGTTGCTCCAGGCGGCAGAGGTCTGCTTCGGCTTCGTGGATCTGATTTTCGCGAAGTGCAATCTCCGCCTGGGCTCGTTCCAGGGCGGTGAGCTCTCGCTGTTCGAGAGCCTGGCGATACTTGAGAACAGCCGCGAGTGAGAATCGGAAGGCCATAGAGAAGATGCGCAGCCTAACTGGGCAGCGCCATCAACTGCTTCACCGTGGAATCGAGTGCTGAGGTCTCGTCCGGCCCCTGACGAAGGAAGGCGTTGATCTGTGGCAGAGCAGCAACGGCGCGGTCGAGCGTCGGGTCCGAGCCTTTCTGATAAGCGCCGATGCGGATCAAATCTTCCGCATGAGAGTAGGCAGCCAGCAGGGTGCGAATCGCCCCGACCTTCTGGAGATGCTCGCTCGCGCACACGCTCGGCATCAGCCGACTCAGGCTGTCGAGCACAGAAATTGGTGGATAGTGATTCGCCAAACTCAGATTTCGCTCGAGCACGATGTGCCCGTCGAGCAGAGAACGGACCGTATCCACAATCGGATCCTGTTGGTCGTCGCCCTCCATCAACACGGTATAGAAAGCGGTGATGCTGCCTTTGGCAAAACGCCCAGCACGCTCGACCAGCTTCGCCAGCATACTTAGAACAGAAGGTGTGTAGCCCTTGGCCGTTGGCGGCTCGCCTGCCGCCAGGCCTATCTCGCGCTGCGCCATCGCGAAGCGCGTCAGTGAGTCCACTACCAGCAAGACATTCTTTCCGTGCGCGCTGAAGTATTCGGCAACCGCGGTCGCCGCCAACGCGGCGCGTATACGCAGTAGCGGCGACTGGTCGGAGGTCGACACCAACACCACACTGCGTCGGCGCCCTTCCTCTCCAAGCGTCGCCAGGAACTCGCCGACTTCGCGACCGCGTTCGCCGACGAGCGCGAGCACCGTTAGATCCGCTGCCGTGCCCCGCGCCATCATTCCAATCAGCGTGCTTTTGCCGACGCCGCTGCCACCGAAGATTCCGACGCGCTGTCCGCGGCCGCAGGTCAGAAACGCATCGACGGCTCGGATGCCGCAGCCCAGCGGCTCATCAATCAATGTGCGATCGAGCGCCGCTGGCGCCAGCACATCGACCGGAAGCGACCGCGCCGCGCGATATTCACCCAGCGAATCGAGCGGCTGCCCCTTAGCGTCGATGACTCGTCCCAACAGCTCCGGCCCAACCCGCAGCGAAGGCTTGGCGCCGCATGTAATCACGCGATCTCCGAAGCGGATGCCGTGCGGCTTCTCCAGGCACATCGATAAGACGCGCGCACCACGAAAGGCAACGATTTCGCCGGGGAATTTGTCGCCGCCGGAAGTTACGACTTCGCAAGAATCGCCGACGGAACAGAACGGCCCGCAAGATTCGACCAGATTACCGATGACCTCGGTGACCCTTCCACTCCAGCGCACAGTGGAGCTCGTCGAGAGCCAGTTATTACAGGAGTCGAGCACGGTGTTTGTCATTGGGCGCCAGGCCGCTGCGCGAGCAGGTCGAAGAAGCCGTTTTCAACTTCTTTCAGCTGCGCATCCAGTCCCATCTCCGCAACGCCGAGTTCGGTTTCGATGCGGCACGCGTTCGGTTCGAGCGTCGGGTCCTCGACAACTTCAAGATCGGGACTGGTATTGAAATAGTGCCGCCAGCTCAGCGCCTCTTCTGGGCGGATTCTGATGATCGCCTTGGTTGTCTGCTGCATTCGCTCGAGCGTCACTTTGACCAGGCCGGCAACGACCATGCGATCGACCTGCGCCTCACGATGCAGGATCTTTCCCGCAATCGCCAGCGAAAGATGCACAACTTGCGGCTCGACTTTCGAATAGTAATTTTCGCGTTCTTCTTTAAAGGACGATAGCGCGCTGCTCAGCAGATTTTGATGCTTAGCCAGCTCTTGCTCGAACACCTTGCGCGCCTCGTTCTCGCCTTCGCGGAATCCTTCGGCCCGCGCCTCCGCTACTAATCGTGACAACTCTTTTTCGTTGATCCGGGGAAAGCCATCCCCAGGTTCTTTCGTCGCGCCGGGGACATCCTGTTTCGCTGCTGCCCCCTGCGCGCCGCCAACGCCCGCAATCTGGTAGACAAAATCCGCAACCTGCTCGGTCACGGGTGCGGGCGCGGCGGCTGCGCCTGTGCCGCTAGACGACATATTCGTCGTCCCCCTCAGCGCGCAACACGACTTTGCCTTCGGACTCCAGACGCCGCAGCACTTCGACCGCCTCGCGTTGTGCTTGCGTAACGTCTTTGCTCCGCACCGGGCCGAGGGCTTCTATATCTTCTTTCAGCATTTCCGACGCGCGTGACGACATCGATCGGAAAATGTGGTCCTTGAGATCGCTGCTGGCGCCTTTCAAGCACATGGCCAGAACTTTCTTGTCGATCGCGCCGAGCCACTCGCGGATCGCGACATCCGCTACGCCGAGCAGATCTTCGAACGTAAACATGAAATTGCGAATGTTGATCGCCAGATTCGCATCTTCGTGCTCCAGCGATTCCAGAATCGTTTTGGCTACGGCGGGATCGAGGCGGTTCATCACATCGGCTACGCTCTTGAAGCCCGCATACGTCTTGCGATTCTGCTCGCCGAGGGCTTGCAATTTCCTGCTCAGCACGCCGGACACAGTCTCCGCAATCTCCGGGGAGAATTGACGCAATTGCGCGAGGCGCTTCACTGCTTCGGAGCGGACCTGCTCCGGCAGCCTCATCAGGACAGCGGCAACCTGTTTCTCGTCCAGATGCGCGAGAACCAACGCTATTGTCTGCGGATGTTCGGCCTCGATGAAGCGCGCGAGTTGCGCGGGATCGACTTTTTTCAGCGATTCGAGGTGCGCCGTGCTCGATCCCTGAAGAGCGGCGACTTTCTTCATCACGCCCTTGGCTTGCTCTTCCCCAAAAGCCGTAACCAGCAAGCGAAGAGCGATATCCGAACCTCCTCGCGTCAACGACTTTTGCGAGCCGAGCGCGCGGTCACACTCTTCCAGAACGTCGTGCGCCATCTCTGGCGACACCTGCCCGATTTCTGAAAGCTCTCTCGTCACCAGATGAATGTCTGTCTCCGGGAGCTGCCGGAGAACTGAACATGCGACCTCTTCGGTCATCAAGGCAATCAGGATCGCGGCTTTCCGGCTTCCAGTCATCGCCATCCGCGCGCTCGCGCTCACATTGCCTCCTCATTGATCCACGCATGGAGCAACTGCCCGGCAACGGCGGGCTCGCCCTTCACCTTGTCGAGAAGCTGCTTGCGCAAAACCAGCGCCCGCTGATCGGGCGGCAATGCGGCGAGGGCGCTGTCAGCCGCGGCTCCGGTTACGCTTGCCGCGGTGGTCATCCGCGCTTGAAGTTCTTTTACCGTTGCGATAACTTGCTTTTTCACTGGCCGCAACAGGAGGAAGTAGGTCAGCACGAATAGAACCAGAACCGAGGCGTAGCGCACGATGCTCGACCAGTCGCGAAGAATAACCCGTACCCGGTCCCCGATCGGCAGCTTGACTGTCGGAGTTGCCGGCACTTGCTCGAACGAGAGATTTTCTACAGTCAATGTATCTCCTCGTTGTGCGTCGATACCGATCGACGCCTTCGCAAGATTCTCAATGTCCTTCAGCTCATCGGCAGTGCGCTTCCGGCGCATATGCGTCTCTTTGCCGTTGACCATCGCTGTCTCGACGACATCGTCGACCAATAATGCTGCAGAAATTTTGCGCAGCCGCCCTGGCGGATTCATCGTGTGCCGCACCGTCTTGCTCACCGCATATGTTTCGCTTTCCGTCTTCGATATCTGCGTCTCTTCATCGGCATTCACTGCGGGCTTCGGATTCGCGCCACCGTTCGGAACATTGCTCGTGGTTCCCGGCACGCCACCCGCCAGTGCGCCGCCGGTCTGTTCTTCCGATTTCTGGCTCGTCACCGCAACCTGGCTGTCAGGGTCGTAGCTTTCTTCGTTTTCTTCGCTGGTGCTCGGGTCGTACTCGACGTTCACGCTGGCGCGCACGTGGTCCGCGCCCACTACCGGCTCGAGCGTCTGCACCAGCCGTGCACTCAGCGTCTGCTCGAGCGTTCCATCGCCCATGATTGGATCGCGTCTTGGCATTCCGAGTGGACGATTATTATCCGCGTCGATCACCGTCACATTTTCCGCGCTCAGGTTGTCGACCGCGCCCGATACCAGCCGAGCGATTCCCAATTGCGTATCTTCGGGGAGGCGGCCCGAACGGAGTTTGAGAACCACCGTAGCTTTCGCGGCACGCTCACGGTCGATGAACACCGACTCCACCGGCATCACCAGGTGCACCCGCACGCTCTCCACATCTTTCAATGTCTGAATCGAGCGCTCCAGTTCCCCTTCAAGCGCCCGCTGGTAATTCACCTTCTCGTCAAACTCCGTCTGCCCCCAATTCATCTTGTCGAAGAGTTCAAAGCCCAACCGTCCGCTGTGGGGCATGCCGTCTGAGGCTATCTCCATGCGGCTTGCGTCGAGTTTGTCGCTGGGAACTTCCACGCTCTTACCGTCGCTTCCCATGCGTGAGGCGATATTCTTCGCCGCCAGTTTCGCTTCGAGCGCCTGCGCATCGCTCGGTTCCATGCCCGTTACCAGGGGCTTGTAATCGGGCGTCGACATCATAGCGGCAAACCCGATAACAACAGCGGCGGTAATAACTCCGGCGACCGCCAGCAAGACGCGCTGCTTTACGCTCAGGGCCCCGATAAAGTCTTTCGCCTGCTTCTGGATATTGTTCAGTGGCGGCATAGTTCGCGTGCGTTATCGTGTTCCGAAACTAGAACTGCAGTTTCGAAACCTCCTGATACGCATTCAGGATTTTGTTTCGCACCTGCATCATCAGTTGGAACGAGACGTCGGCCTTCTCTACCGCGATCATCACGTTGTGAATGTCTTGCCGGTCGCCCTTAAGCAGTTCGCCCACCTGCGAATCGGAAGTCTGGTTGAGCTGGTCGACGGAGTGAATCGCATTGCGCAGCGTTTCGCCGAAGCCTCCCTGCTCGCCACTCGATCCCGCCGGCGCACTCGGCGCACTCGGCATGCTCGGTAAACCGCCGATTCCGGTGATAATTGTGTTGTTCATGATCTGCCTCTCCGCTTCTCTACTTCAGGAGCGAAATCGACTCCTGGATCATCTGTTTCGACGCCGCGATCGCCGAAGCATTCAGCTGGTACGAACGCACCGCGCCCATCAGGTCCACCATCTCTTCGGTCGGATTGATCGCGGGATATGCGACATATCCATCTTTATTCGCGTCGGGATGTCCCGGTTCGTAGCGCATCAACGGCGGAGTCAAATCGTCGACAATCTTCTGCACACGAACCGCCGGCCTAGCCGCTGCATGAAATCCGTTGTAGTCGGCGAGCATCGTGCGGAAGGCTTGGTTGCCCGAACTCGCAAACACGACTTCCTTGCGGCGATACGGGCCACCCTCGGGCGTGTTGGTCGTTTCGGCGTTGGCCATATTGGCTGCCACAACCTCCGCTCTCTGCCTCTCCGCGCCGAGAGCGGCGCCGCTGACTTCCAATGAACTGAACATGCTCATGCTTTACTCCCTTCGTTAATTGCCAGTAGAAGATTGTGAAATTCGCGCTGCATCAGTTGAATGCCCAGCCCGAATTGCATTTGTGTCTCGGCCAGGAGCAAGCCTTCGCGGTCCACGCTGACATCGTTTCCGTCCGGCCGCTCGACGAGCCCGTGCACATTCCGCACCGAAACGAGGCCGACGGTTCCCTCGGGCGATGATGCGCGATCAAGTTCGCTCCGGAAATCCAGGTCCTTCGTCCGATACCCCGGCGTGTCGATGTTCGCCATATTCGTCACCACGAGTTGATGCCTCTGCGACGAAACGTCGAGCATCCTCTCCAGGAAATTCATCATTGGTGTTGTCGATAGATCGCTCATACCGTGCTCCGGGCCGGAAGGCCGTACTGCCTGATCTTGTTGCGAATCGTGCGCACGCTCACTCCCAGCATTTCAGCCGCGCGCGTGCGGTTGCCGCCGGTGAGTCCAAGCGTGTTCTCCAATAAATACCGCTCTGCCTCACGCATCGAAGTTCCCGCCGCCACGCTGGGCGCTTTGGCTTGTGGTTTTGTCTCGAATCGAAGCGAATTGGAAAGTTCCGAAGTCAGAAGATCGGAATCGATCTCCTTGAAGTCGCTCAGCGTCAGCACGCGGCGCACAAAGTTGCGCAGTTCGCGAATATTTCCCGGCCACGACTGGCGCCCCAGGCTGGCGATGAAGTCCGCCTCCAACACCGGAACTGGACGCCCCAACTCTCGCGCAAACTCTCGCGCAAAAGACTCCGCCAGCGGGGGAATGTCCTCGCGGCGTTTTCGCAGCGGCGGCAGGTTCAGCGGAATCACGTTAAGGCGGTAGAAAAGATCCGCCCGGAATTTCCCCTGCTCGACCATCGCTTGCAGGGAAACGTTCGTCGTCGCGACGATGCGTATGTCAACCCCGATCGTCTTCGTGTCGCCCAACCGCTCAAATGAGCGCTCTTGCAGCGCCCGCAGCAGCTTCGGTTGAAGATTGACCGGCATCTCGCCAATCTCGTCGAGAAGCAGCGTTCCGCCATTTGCCAGCTCGAATTTGCCAGGCTTCGTGGCCATCGCGCCGGTGAAAGCTCCGCGCACATGGCCAAACAACTCGCTCTCCAGCAACTGTTCCGGCACAGCTGCGCAATTCACCGCGATAAACGGCTTCCCGCTGCGGGAACTCGAATCGTGAATGAATCGCGCGAGAAGCTCCTTCCCGGTGCCGCTTTCGGCCTCGATCAGCACGTCGGCATTCGTTCGAGCCGCGTGACGTGCGCGGTCAAGCGTCAATCTCAGCGCCGGAGAATTTCCGATGATCGCATTCGCAGGCTCCGCTGCCTTATGCGCGGCTGGCGCGGCGTTTCTCATGACTCGGGTCACTGTTGCCTGCAGCTGATCGAACGAGACCGGCTTGGTGAGATAGTCGCAAGCACCGCCCTGAATTGCCTTCACGGCCTCCGGCACGCTGCCAAACGCGGTCAGCAAAATCACAGCAGTCGAGGGATTCGAGCTTCTCACCTGGCGCATCAAGTTCAACCCGTCGCCATCCGGCATACGCACATCGGTGATGACCAGCGGAAACGGACTGGCGTTGAACTTGTGGAGAGCGTCAACGCTGCCGGCCGCGGTCTCGACGCGCCAACCCACGCGCTGGAAGCTCGCCTGCAGCGCCATACGCATGCCGGGCTCGTCATCCACCACTAGAACCGAATTCAACTGTTCGCTCACAGAATCGGAAGCTCCACTCGAAATGTCGTGCCTTCGCCCAGTTTGCTCGTCGCAGAAATCGTGCCGTGATGTTGGGCCATGATTCGTTGGCACACCGCTAATCCAAGTCCTGTACTCTGCCGGTTTGTGCTGAACCCGGCGTCAAAGATGTGTGGCAAATCCTCGGGGCTGATTCCACTGCCCGTATCGGAGAACTCCATGATGGCAACTCGCGCGTCGTTGCGAGGCTCAATGCGCGCGCGCACTGAAAATACTCCGCCCGCCGCGGTATGACGAAACGCATTGTGCGCCAGGTTCAAGAGCAACTGCTGCAAGGCGCCCGGTTCCGCCATCACCCGGCTTCCGCCCAGAGCTTCTTCAAACGAGAGTTCAACGCAAGCTTGCTGTGCCAGCGGACGAATAAATTCCACTCCGTTCACCAGCAACTCGGGCAGATTCGTCGCCGCCAACTGCGCCGATCCCGGCGTATGAAACCGCAGAACATTGTTTACAGTCGCCGCCAGCGAACGCACGCCCGCCTGCAAGTTTTCCGTCCATTTCCTCGACTGATCGTTCAGCGCCTCATCGCTCGCCAGCAAACTCACAAACAGCTCCATACTCCCCAGCGGATTCCGTATTTCATGCGCCAACAGCGTTGCCATCTCGGCCAGTGCCATCATTTGTCGCGACGCTTCCCTTTCCTCGTCTGCTTGCTTCTGGAAAGTGGTGTCGCGAATCGTAAGAACGAGCGTCGCCGAGTTCGAGCCATCCATGCGCCCGCCCGCGCTCTCGATCGACGTGCAGCGCACGCGCAGCCAGCATTCGCCCCATGCTGCGCGCACTCCAATCTGCTGCTCATCCCCGAGCCGCCATGTTTGCGACGGACCCGAGGCAATCATTGCGCGCAGCGGCGAGGGAAGCTGCGCCCACTTCGGCTTTTCGGTCGATGGCATCCCCAGCAGCCGCGCCGCCTCGGGATTTAGTAACACTATTTCTTCGTTCCGCGCATCGACCACAGCCACACCGCATGGAAGCGCGTCCAGAATCTGGCTGTGCACGACCTTCATGCGCGCATTTTCGGCCACGCTCGATGCCAAAGCGCGGTTGCGCTCCTCGAGTTGCGCGCGCAACTGTGCGACCTCATCGTGCAGTTGCGTATATGAGCGCTCAAGCCGAGCGGCGGCCGAAACGAAAATGCTAAACGCGTCGGCCAGCAACCCATCGTTGGCGGCCGGCAGGGCCGGCGGCGGGTTCATTGGAGTCGCATGAGAAGTAGGCAACATCTGCCTAGTCAAAATGCAAAGGGTCTGCCAAAGGGACACAACTTACGAGGGTCAACGTCGAAGGTAATTGCTGCTGCACGCTTATTCCCTTCGAGGGGTTGAAGAAGCCGCTTCGAAGTGCCGATAGGAAATCTCCAACTGTCAGCCGCGCGTCATTCTTATTGCGGAAGCGGTGTGAGTGCGACAGATTCTAGGTTGAGGGAGGCCGAAGTGGAGAACGTTCGCGAGTTCCAGTACCGCGCTCCCCGCTTTCAGACCGACTTCCATTTTGTTCTGCTAACTGCTCTCGGCCAAAACGTTCTCTTTGGACATTGCCACGAAATCAGCGAGCAGGGACTCGTCTGCTGGCTTTCCGCGCAGCTTGAAGTTGACGCCAAGGCCACCCTTATCTTCACGCTGCCCGGCGACTCAAGCGAGATCACGATTACCGCAGTCGTCACGCGCCGCCACGGTTCCGACCACGCCTTCACCTTCGTCTCGCCATCTCCGCACGAACGCGCACATCTTCGCCAATACCTATTACCACCACAAGACTTCGGCCAATAAGTCTGCGGCTTCAACTCACCCATTGGTAAAACAAATGCAGAATCGATAGGCATATTTTGCCGAGCGGCTCATTGTGCTTTAATGTCGCCCATGTCGAAGCACACGAGCAGGGCCTAGAATAGGCCGCAGGAAGGAAACTATGACGATCTCGATTGGCGCTTTGGGTTCGCAACCTTTGAATTCGCAAGAGAAGCCCAACCTCAACGAAGCGAATCTCGATCGCGTCACCTCGAACACCGCCAATCAGCCTGCTCACACGACAGAGGCAGGCATAGGCGCCGAGACGACAAATCTGAGCGCCGGCGCTGCGAACCTTGCAGCGCTGACAAAGCTGGCAATGACCGCCAATGACACGCGATCGGAGAAGGTTGAAAAATTGCGCCAGCAGGTCGCCTCCGGCAATTACAAGCCGGAACCTTCAGCAACCGCAGATGCGCTGCTCTCCGAGTGGGAATAAAGATGTGGGGTTGCGGGCCGCACCGTTCGCGCTCTCAGATGTGGCTAATTTTTCCCCAGTAAAGTGCCGATTAAGGCTGCACCCGGCATTAGGCGAGCTATGGACGACTTCTCAATCACCGGACCGTTGTCCCCGCTTTCCTCGACTTCGCCGGTAAAGGAAGTGCAGTCTCGCCATTCGGGCAGTGGAGACCACCAACAATCCCGCAACCGGCGCGCACTCTACAATCCCGAACCGCCCGCAGAAGATGACGAGAGCAAGCCGGAAGACGACTCACCCCACTCGGTCGACGAACAAGCCTAGCCCGCGAAATTACCGCAGAACTTCTATCTGTACAAAGCCCCAAGGATCTGCCGCGTCGCATCCACGATCTCGCCGAGCCGTGGCACATATTCCGCGCGAAACTTCTTAAGATCATGGATCGCGCTGTTGCCGCAGTCGCGGATCAGCGATGCCGCCTCAACGCCACGCTCGTCGAGAAACCTTCCCTTGGCCGCGTCGATCATGCATGAAAGATGCGAAGGCTGCGAGCCGTTGGTCCGGCTCAAGCGGAATGTCGGATCCACCAGGTCGATCAGCACCGCCTCCAGCAATCCGCGGCACAGCACGGCGCACGCCACTTCAAACCCGTGCAGATAGCAACGGTGCGCTTCCTCAAAATACTGTTGCACCCACGGGCTGGCGTGCTTGATGCGCAGCACGCGGTATTCCCGCGTCGCCGAAACACTGCGGTCCAACTGGTCCAGCATATCCGACGCGAGCGCCGCGTCGAGATTGTCTTCGTCTCGCTTGATCGCCGCGCCCGTCTCGGGGTCGATCCGGCTTGTCGACAAGCTCTCCAGGATATATTTTGTAACTTCGTCGCGATGCTCCGGCGCCAAACCCAGAAGCCATTGTTCGACCTCGGCCTTCGTCGACTCCGGTGGCAGTTTCCCAATCGTCACGCGCTTGGCGGCCGCTCGGCGCCCACGGCTGGCAATGATCTTCGACCGGATCGCTTGCGCCTCGCGGATCGCATCGTTGCTGATCTCTTGAGCCGCCGCCGCACTCCCCATGCACGCGTCAACCCATTCTTTTTTTCCAAAAACAAGCAGGCCGTTTTTCTCCGCCCACCACGCGCCCGCATTCACGTATTCGAGGACCCGCCGCAGAATTCGCGACCGTCTCGACCGGTATTCCATTGCACTCGCACTCGCCGCCATAGTTTTCTCGAACCCCTATTATTCTTCACTTCGGTGCCCGCGGCAGTCGTGGCGCTGCCCGCGTCTGCTCCAAAGTAATACCCCCTTCCTCGTCCTACGACCGTTAGGCTTCGATTAGAAAATGTGCGGCAGAGAATTTGCTACGGGTTATAGATGTCCCTGGCTGGACCCGCTAATACAATGCCGACTCTCGGACTCTCCATGATCGCGAAGAACGAGGCAGCCAACATCGCTCCCTGTCTCACCAGCGTTAAGAACATTGTCAGCCAGATCGTGATCGCCGATACCGGCTCGACCGACGACACTATCGCCATCGCCCGTGGCCTCGGCGCAACCGTCATCGAGTTCGCATGGACAAACCACTTCGGCGATGCCCGTAACGCCGCCCTTCGCGCCATGACCACTGACTGGATTCTTTCCCTGGACGCCGACGAAGAACTCGATCGAAACGCCGTCCAGGCGATTCCAGCACTTATCAGGAAACCAAATGTCGCCGGCTACATCCTGCCGGTCAGAAACTACACGCTTGCGAAAGAGATTCGAGCCGGCAGTTCCGTCGGCCAGGCCAACGATCTTCGCCATTCCCGCGCCGCGGCCGCAGGCAGCTATTTCGTGTACGAAAAATGCCGCTTGTTCCGTCGCCATTCTGACATCCACTTCACCGGGAGAATCCACGAGCAGGTGGAACTCACTATACGCGCCGCTAAGCTTAAGCTCCGGCCCGCGGCTTTGTGCATTCATAACTTCGGCCTGATCGAGCGCGGCGAAGATATGGGCAGGAAGCTCGCTTACTATCGCGACTTGTTACGGCTGCGCGCCGAAGAAGAGCCCGGCGACTTCCGGGGCTGGACCTATCTGGGCCGCATGGAGTATGACTCTTTCAATAACCGCACTGAAGCTCTCCGCAATTTTCAGCGCGCGCTTGAACTGAATCCCGGCTGCGTCGAAGCTCTCCTCTTCACCGCCATGATCTATCTCGATCTCGGACGCGCACAAGATGCGATTCCCTTCCTCGCCTTCAATCCGCCCGACGATTCGAGCACCGTGCAAAAGCACCGGTTGCTCGGCGATGCGTTCTGCCAGGCAGGCCGCCTCCAAGAAGCCCAGAGCGCCTATCGAAATGCGCTCCGGCTCTGCGAGCGCGAGCCCGAGCTAGAAAGTAAGTTGGGTTTGACCGAAGTAAGATTGGGTCAGACCGCGGAAGGACTTCGTCGCCTAGAACGTGCCGCTGCGGTTACACCTCCCAGGCCCGTTGTTCAAGATCGTCTGATGAAGGCCTACGTCCTGCTCAACATGTTGCCGGAAGCGGCCGCCGTCGCCGAGAGTGTGGCCGCGCTCGCCCCGCATCCCAAGGCTTTCCTGCGCGCCGCCAGCATTCATGCTCAATCGCGTCAGTGGGAGCAATCCGCCCGCCTCCTGCGCCGGGGTCTCGATCTTTTCCCGAACGCTCCCGAGCTGCAGGCGGCTTATTCGGAAAGTGTGGCCCTCGCGCGAAGCTGACTCTCAGCATCGGCGCCCGCCGGGGACAAGCGACGCAGAGCTCAATTACCGTCCCATATCCGAGAAGCGTATCTGCCTCACATACGTCGACCGTTGGATCTTTATCTGGTCGACTTCGCCCTTCCTCTCCGTGTCGAGGCGGTCAAACTCCGCTTCCATGAACTTCATCCATTCCTGCTTCGAGATCTTCCCGCTCCTCGAGTCCATCACCAGCATCAACTGTTTCACGTGATCCATGCCGAGAGATATCTTGTCCGGTTCTCTCGAATCCGTCTTCTGCGAGAAACCCGCTCCCAGCACAGTGATCACAAACAAGGTTAGTAGCAGATCGTTTCGCATCGCGAGCCTCCACTCCTGATTGGTCAGATATTGGACCAACAAAAAGCGGCGGTGACTAATTGTTTAATTCAATCGTACCCATAAGGTTTCTCTATACGCATGCCGCGCCCTGCTCGGCAATCCTTTCCGGCAGGAACCCGGAAATCTTTTCCTCCTGCCCGGCTCCCGCTCTTTAAACATCGCGAAACAGGAGCGTTTCCCTGCGCGAAGCAATGGCACCGCGCGTGCTTCAGTTACACCGTTCTTTGCCATGTCGCCGCTCAAGCCGTGCCGAGCTGCGGCCATTCTCGGTTTGAGGGAAATCTATGGTCTCAGGAATTTCTAACAGTCTCGCCGCCGATCAGCTCAACACGCTCGCGCTGTCGAGCATGTCGCGCAACGTTCAGAACACCACCTCCAACCTCGATCTGCCTTCCGATGAGGTCACACTCCAGTCGGGCGACTCCGCGTCCTCCGGCGGCGTCAACGATGTTCACCAGGCCTACGACGGCCTGCGCCAGATCGGCAACCAGCCTGATGGCCTTAACACTCAGAATCTGCCGGATGGCACGCATCAAGCCTTTGGGGGTCCCATCCGTCATCTTGACGGCACCCCGATGCCGGCAGACCCTGGTAAACACTTCGCCGAGGGCAATCCGATCCAGCAACACCTGCCCATCTCTGCCGTAAACGGACACAACACGATGCCTCCCGTATACGACGGCGGTGTTTCGGTCTCTGCCTAAGCCAAGTCCCCCATAATCGGCGGGGATGGTCCAGAGAGACTGCACCTTCTCCGCCCTTCTGTTCAAAGCCCACGTCATGCCCGCTCACAATTTTTTCCCCGGTGTCATCGTTCCTTCCCGCAATTCGATTACTCAACTGTAAGGATCGACCGTGACACAGGTTTCTGCTGCGCCCCGCGTCGCACTCCTTTCGCATTTTCCATTCTCTTTGGAGGCTCTTTCGATGAATGTTTTGCGTTTCGTGACGTTTTTCCCGTCCTTGCTCGCTGCCGCAGTTTTGATGGCTGTCAATTCCGGACCCGCTGTCGCGCAGGCCGGACACTCTCATGCCGTGCAGCAGCAATCGCCCGAGCAGCAGGCAAAGTCCGGAGATCTTCTCAAGATCGTCCGCAATGCCACCGAGCAGTTTCAGGATGTAAACGCCGCCGAAGCCGCTGGCTATCAGCTCCAGTTCGGCTGCGTCAGTGGCGACAGCGCTGGCGCCATGGGTCTCCATTACGTCAACGGGGATCTAGTCAACGGAGGCGTTATCGACCCACGGCACCCGCAGATCGTGATTTATGAGCCCACTCCCAGTGGCACGCTGCAGCTCATCGGCGCCGACTTTCTCGTTCTCGCTGACGCCTGGAATGCAAAGCACTCGTCGCCGCCCGAACTCATGGGCCAGCTCTTCCACCTCTTTGAAGCGCCAAACCGTTTCGGCCTGCCATCCTTCTATACGCTGCACGTGTGGGCCTGGAAAGACAATCCCAACGGCGCTTTCGTCAACTGGCATCCCGAGGTCGATTGCCAAAGTTTCAACGGCCAAGTGCAGTAAAGCGCGGCCTTCCCCCCGGCGAGACCGGTTGCTGACTGTTATGATCTCTCACAATGCAATCGGATAATCGCAGCAAGGGCTCCGCCGGGTTTTCCTTATTCTCAGTCCTCCTGATACTCACTCTTTCAAACCAATTGAATGCCGGTTCGGAACTCAAGCTCCCCTCGATGCCCGCGGCAGTTTCGAACAGTGCGGTCACCGGCACACATCCCGGCGAAGCGGGCCAGAAGATTTTTTCCTTCATGGGTATGGGTTCCCGGAAGGCTTGGGACGCGGTCACGAACCGGGCATTCGAACTCGATTTGAAGACTGGGTTGTGGGAGGAGAAGCGCTCGTTGCCGGGTGTGGCGGGACGACTAGGTGCCTCGGCAGTGGCGGTGAACGGGCAGGTTTTTATTTTTGGCGGGTATGTGCTCGATCGCGACGGCAACGAGACTACGCTTTCTGACTTGAATGTGTATGTACCGTTCGAGGATCGGTACTACCGGGGCAAGGATATTCCCGTGCCCGTAGAAGACGCCGTGGTCGGGCTGTTTCGCGACCGGTTTATTTATGTGATTGGCGGTCGGTCGAAGGGCGAAGCGGTGCGCAACGTCCAGATTTACGACATGGAAAAAGATATGTGGTCCGAGGGAACACCGATCAAGGGGACTCCGGTGTTCGGGCATGCAGGGGCAATTCTCGGCGACACTATTATCTATGTGGATGGAGCTTATCGGAATCCCGAGGCCTTGCTGGGTCCGAAGAACACGACAAAGTATCTGGCGTCGAGCGAGTGCTGGATGGGAAGGATTCCCACGGGCAAGCACGCCGATATCACCCAGATCGAATGGACGAAATTGCCCGAGCATCCGGGAAAAGCGCGGTTTCGAATTGCGGCTGGGGCCGGCCCGGAAGAACGAAAGGGCGGACATATCTATTTCTCCGGCGGGACGGACAATCCTTATGACTATAACGGCGTTGGCTACGACGGAAAGCCGAGCGAGCCTTCGGCTGTGACGTTTGCGTTCGATCTCAAGTCTGGCGGGTGGGAGACGATTGACGAGAATACTCCCGGAGCTGTGATGGACAACCGCACGGCGCTCGTCGCCGGGCACAATCTCATCCTGGTCGGCGGGATGGGAAAAGTCCAGGCTGTAACCGCGAAGGTAACGGTTGTCAGTTTGAAGGGTAAGAAGTAACCTCTATAGGGCTTTGGGGAGTGAAGTCCCCGGCCTTTGTTCCGGCACGCAAAAAGCGACAAACCATAGGGTACACAGGGGTTCACGGGAATACCGAGCCGTCGCGCGAACGCCGCTACTGTCAAGGCCCGCAAGCAGTTTTCGAGGTGCTCGTGATTGTTGCACAAGATGTGCGCCCAAACGTCACGAATTCTGGTGACACGAATCACGGCAGAGCATCCCCCACCGGCATTGAATAATTGAGGTCGCAGTTCCAGCGACCCTCTGAACAAGTTGTTCTTGGTAGATATCTACGTCTCACCGTCGACAAATCCGTTCTAATTCGAAAACCTCGGAGGCAAATTCTATGACTGCAGTAATGGAACCGCCGAAGAAGCATGCGGCGGACTATATTTCTCAGATCCTCAACCTCGTAAAAGCCAAAAATCCGGCCGAGCCGGAATTCCACCAGGCAGTGCTCGAAGTGCTCGAGTCCTTGCGGCTCGTGTTGGAGCGCCACCCTGAATATCAGGAAGCAAAGATTCTGGAACGCATTACCGAACCCGAGAGAGTCTTGATGTTCCGTGTGCCCTGGTTTGACGACAAGGGCAAGGTCCAGGTGAATCGCGGATTCCGCATTGAGATGAACAGCGCGATCGGGCCATACAAGGGCGGACTGCGGTTCCATCCATCGGTGAATCTGGGCATCCTGAAGTTCCTGGCGTTCGAACAGGTGTTCAAGAACTCGCTCACCACACTGCCCATGGGCGGCGGCAAGGGCGGATCGGATTTCGATCCGAAGGGCAAGAGTGACAACGAAGTCATGCGGTTCTGCCAGAGCTTTATGACCGAGCTGTGCCGGCACATCGGGCCGGACACGGACGTACCGGCCGGCGACATCGGCGTGGGCGGACGGGAAATCGGCTTCATGTTCGGCCAATACAAGCGGCTGCGCAACGAATTCACGGGCGTCCTGACGGGCAAGGGCCTGAGCTGGGGCGGTTCGCTGATTCGTCCGGAAGCGACCGGCTATGGGTGCGTTTATTTCGCGCAGGAAATGCTGAAGACGAAGAAAGACAAGCTGGAAGGCAAGGTTTGCCTCGTTTCCGGCAGCGGCAACGTCTCGCAATACACCGTCGAGAAGCTGCTCGATCTGGGCGCGAAGCCGGTTACTCTATCTGACTCCGACGGCGCGATTTATGACGAAGAAGGCATCTCCCGCGAGAAGCTCGCTTACGTCATGGATCTCAAGAACAACCGCCGTGGCCGCATCAAGGAGTACACGGAGAAGTTCAAGAAGGCGCACTTCAACCCAGTTGACCGCAAGCTCGACCACAACTGGCTGTGGAACATCAGGGCCGATTGCGCGTTCCCGAGCGCCACACAGAACGAGATCAACGCGAAAGACGCGGCGAACCTCGTGAAGAATGGCGTGAAGGTCGTTAGCGAAGGCGCGAACATGCCGAGCACGATGGAAGCGACCAAGCTGTTCCTGGACAACAAAGTTCTCTATGGACCGGCAAAGGCTGCGAACGCGGGCGGCGTGGCGACATCGGGCCTCGAAATGGCGCAGAACAGCGCGCGCATTTCGTGGACTCGCGAAGAGGTCGACGATCGGCTGCACAAGATCATGATCTCGATTCACAAGGCTTGCATCGAGGCTGCCGAGAACTACGGCACGCCCGGCAACTACGTGAACGGCGCGAACATCGCGGGCTTCCTGAAGGTGGCGAACTCGATGCTGGATCAGGGGCTTGTGTAAGAGCTGGCTAGCTTTACAATGCGGGAGGGGCCTGCGCCCTTCCCGCATTTTTTTGCGCCGCGATTGCGCAGGGTTTCAGGATATCGACCGCGGTTTCGTATCTCTCCCTTCGTGAGTAGAATGTTCAAGGCGTCCATCGCGGGGTTTGAAGGGGTTCTGCGAAAGCTGCGCCGCATCGGAAAATACGTTGGTCAGGACCGGTTGTAATTTTCTGCCTCAGGTCCGATTTATCTGAATATCCATGAGAAGAGGAAGACTGGAAATGAGAATCATTCAATTAAGGTGTGCGATTTTGCTGGCGGTTCTTATGGTCGTGGGAGCCGTTCTGTCGCAGTCGTTGTGGGCCGATGAGGGGATGTGGACGTTCGATAATTTCCCATCGAAGATGGTGGGCGCAAAGTACGGGTTTACCCCCTCGCAGGCATGGCTGGATCATGTACGGCTGTCATCGCTGCGCATTGCGGGCGGATGCTCGGCGTCCTTCATCTCGCCGAACGGCCTGGTGATGACCAACCATCACTGCGTAATCGAGTGCGTCGAGGAGCTATCGTCGCCGAAGGAGAATCTCTCCGAGAACGGTTTTGCTGCGAAAACGGCAGCCGAGGAGCGGAAGTGTCCGGCATTCGAGCTCGATCAGCTCGTCGAGATTCGCGATGTGACGGCGGACATGCAGTCGGCGACGGCAGGCAGGACAGGCGACGCCGCGAATAAGGCCATGCGCGCCAAAGAAGCCGAACTGCAACAGGGATGCGGGCATGATCCCGGAGTGCGCTGCGATGTTATCTCGCTGTATCACGGAGGAATTTACGATCTCTATCGCTACAAGCGGTACACGGATGTGCGGCTGGTGTTCGCGCCGGAGTTCGGCGTCGCGCAATTTGGCGGCGACCCGGACAACTTCAATTTTCCGCGCTTCGATTTCGACATCGGCGTGGTGCGGGCGTATGAGAACGGCAAACCCGCTTCGACTCCCGACTATTTCAGGTGGAGCGCCGACGGGTCGCGAGATGGTGAACTGGTTTTTGTCGCGGGCAATCCGGGCGGTACGAGCCGCGAGCTGACGATGTCGCAGCTCGACTATTTGCGCGGCACTTCCCTGCCGCTTGTTCTGAACGAGTATTCGGAATATCGCGGGCTGCTCGAGGAGTTCAGCGCGCGCGGCGTAGAGCAGGAGCGCCAGGCAAAAGAAAGTCTCTTCATCATTGAAAATTCATATAAGGCGATTTTTGGACGGCAGGCGGCACTACTCGATCCGCAATTCATGGCGGTGAAGGCGCAGAAAGAACAAAAGTTGCGTGCCGCGGTAGCCGCCGATCCGAACCTGAGCGCGTACGGCTCGGCGTGGGATGAAATCGCGGAAGTACAAAAAGTGAGAACGCATCTGTTCCATCGCGCGTCGATCGTGAACAGCCGCTTCCTCCGCGACGGGCTGATGGAGTATGCCGTCATGCTGGTGCGTTCCGCGGCGGAGCGCGCGAAGCCCAACGCCGACCGGCTGCCGGAATATCGAGATCAGGCGCTGGTGCATGTACAGGATGTGATCTCCTCGCCGGTGCCGGTTTACAAGGATCTCGAAGAGCTGAACATCGCATTCTTCCTGACGCTCGTGCGGCGGGACATCGGCACGGACGATCCGTTCGTGAAAAAAGTTCTCGGCCAGGAGTCTCCGGAGGAACTGGCGCACCACCTCGTGACCGGCACGCATCTCGACGACGCGAAGGTGCGCGAGCAGTTGTACAACGGCGGAGCCGGTGCGATTGCCGCGTCTGATGATCCGCTGATTAAGTTCATCGCGTCGATCAACGACGACCTGCTTGCCGTGCGCAAGGACTACGAAACTCGCGTCGACGCGCCAACCCGCACCGCGGCAGAGAAGATTGCCAAGGCGCGCTTCGCGATTTACGGAACAACCGTCGATCCGGATGCAACGTTCACCCCGCGCTTGAGCTATGGCACGGTTAAGGGCTTCGAGGATGAAGAAGGAAAATTTGTAACCCCGTACACCACGATCGGCGGACTGTTTGAGCGGGCAACCGGGGCGCCTCCGTACAAGCTGCCGTCAACCTGGCTGAACGCGAAGCCGTCTCTGAACCTCTCGACGCAGATGAACCTCTCGACCACGAACGACATCATCGGCGGGAATTCAGGCAGTCCGCTGTTCAACAAAGATGCGCAGATCGTGGGACTCATCTTCGACGGCAATATTTTCTCTCTGGGCGGCGACTACGGCTACGACGCGAAACAGAATCGCGCGGTCGCGGTCGACAGCCGCGCGCTGCTCGAGGCAATGAAAAAGGTCTATCACCTCGATCGCGTCGTGGAGGAAATTGAGGCGGGAAGAAAGTAGAACATGGGCAATCTAAGAAGGGCGGGCCGGTTAGCCCGCCCCTACGCCGTGGGTCCTGAGGGATGGCCGCGCCGTTTTCTTTACAATTCAATCGGCTCGCCACATACCTAGAAACACGGTTCGGTGTGGCTCCCTAGCCGCACCGCCGAAATTTTCTAGTCGCTCTGCTACTCCTTCGGGCTGCGGCGCCAGATGGGAACCGGGTTCCAGGTGTGAACCTCTCTCTGAAAATTGACGACCATGGCTTGCGCAGCCTCAGGGCCACAGATTTCCGCAATCTCGGCAATTCTTGCCTCGAGACTATGCCGGAGTTCTGGATTCGTGAACCGATCGATGATGGTTTGCGGCGCCAGCGCGCCCTGGCCTTCACAGAGTGGACACCTTACCGACCGAGTTTCTTCTGGCATAAAAGGTTCCTCGTGCGATGCCGCACGTATTTTCAGCGTCATTAAAGTGCAGCGCCGCGAAGAAATCAGTGACGCGCGGGCGTCCGGCGGGTGAGTTGTGTCACTCGAAGAGGTGCGCTGAAGCCGCTAACCATGCGGGAAACAACACGATCACCGCGCGCGGGCGAGCACCAGGGTGACGTCATCGGGCTGCTCTTTGTCGCCGATCCAGTCATCGACCGCGGCGGTGACGATCTCGGTAATGCGTGTGAGCGCGAGATTGCGGTTTTCGCGGACGATCTGAAGCAAGCGATCCTCGCCGAATTCACCGTAGTCGCTTTCGGGCTCGGTGACACCGTCGCTGTAAGCGATGAAAAGATCGCCGGGGCGCAGTGGAACCGTCGCCTCGCGGAAGTCGAGATTATCCAGCAGGCCGACCACGGACCCCCCGCAATCGAGCAGACGTGTTGAACCATCCTCCGAGAGAACGATTGGTGGCAGGTGACCACCGTTTGAATACGTGAGCCGGCGCGTGGTGGAGTCGTAGATGCCGAGAAATAGCGTGGCGTATTTCGAGGCCGGCGTGCTTTCGTAGAGTTGGTGATTGAGGAGACCGAGAAGCAGTGCGGGGGAGACTTCCGCGCCAGGCAGACTGCTTGCGACAATGGACCCGCGGGCGCAAGGCTCGCCGCCTACAACCGCCAGCGCGGGTCCCGCCGGCTCGCGCAGTAGCGGAATTCCCTCGATGCTGTAGGCGCGAACAGCGGAGTGAATCGTCGCCATCATCAGCGCCGACGAAATTCCTTTCCCGCTGATGTCGCCCACCGCAAGAATCATCTTGCCGGAGTTTAGAGTGAGAAAGTCGTAGTAGTCGCCGCTGACGCTCCGCGCGGGACGGCAGAAACCGTGAACCTCAAGCGATTCGAGCTGCGAAATCTCCTTCGGAAAGAGTTGCGCCTGCACCTCCTGCGCGATGGCAAGCTCGTTTTCGAGCCGCTGCTTTTCTTTCTGCTCGCGAACAAGACGCTCGATGGAAGCAGTCATGGAATTGAAGGAAGTCGCGAGCGCGGCAAGTTGGTCGCTCGACTTCACGGCTATACGGTGGCTGAAATCGCCTTGATTGACGAGGGTGGTGCCACCATAAAGATCGGCGACGACCGAGGTGATGCTTTGCGTAAGTTTGGTGCCAACCCAGAGAGCGAGGATCTCGATGATGGCGAAGACGACCGCAATCAGAAAAAGGATAGACTCGATGCCCTGTGCATAATCGCCCAGTGCGCCGAAGAGGCGATTATAGAGGACGGACGGGCGAGTTTCGATGCTGGCGAGCGCGCCTTTCGGATTTCTGTTCCCACTCGCCCAGTCGACAACAGTCACGGGCACTGGAAAACTGATTTTCAGATCGGTCGCACTCCTTGCCGGGGGAATGCTGCCGGCGGAGAAGGTTCCGCCCCGACTTTCTTTCTCGCTGGCGGATCGAGTGGCGCCCGGGGAGCCCTGAACTGCGGAGTCCTGCGCATCGGAAGAAAAAGTGATTTGACCGAGGTTGCCGGAGATGCGCTCGATAAGATTCTTGTCGAGAGGTTCGCTGGTGACCACGCGGAGAGGCTCTGGACCTGCCGTAACGGTGGCGACGCGCAAAAATAACTGGCCATGGTCGCGCACAATGTCGGCAAAATCGCTCGTTACGAACGCCGGGAAAAGGAACGGCACACTGCCATCGGGCCCTACGCAATTGGGCTGCGCCTGGTCGCGGTACCAGACACATATCTGCCGGCGCGCCCACTCCGCCCGCCGCGGGCGAATCGGCGCCACAACGCCCGCGTCCGATTTTCCCTCGCGCTCAAACTGGTTTTCAAGCGCGCGCGAAATGGCGCGGTTGGAGGCTTCCATGCTGTGGAGATGTGACGTCACTTCAGAGGTCACCACAAATCCGGCGAACTGACGGACAAACAGGTAAAGAGACGTCAGCGAAATAACAAGCAGCAGAAAAACTGGAATAACGCCGATAAAAATGTAGGTGACAATCAGCCGGTTTCGCAGCCGCCACAGAAGATTGGTCCGCATCCAGCGAACGCCAAGTATGACGAGAAGTACGATAGCGGCCGCGCTGAGGAACGTTACCCACCCTCCGAGGCTCGCCGACATTTTGGGGCGAATCCGCGCGGTGCCAAGTTGTACGGCAAAGAGAAGAACATCAAGACCGATTACGTAGAGGGCCGCCCAGGCCACGCGCGTCTCGGGCCACAGGCTTTTGTCGCGAAGCTTGCTCTCGAGTTCGAGAGAGATCAATCTCATGCGGATCGTGCGTCCCGGCGAAAACCCGGTTCGGCAAAACTCCCCCCGTCAATTTTATTGTTTATTGCGAAGCGCGGCCATCCGAACCGGTGTAGCCTCAGATTTCCGGATAAAAATCGAAGAACGCCGAAAGGCTCGTTTTGAGCTGCCTTTCGATCTCTTCCTTGCCGCCCTCAAGAATGTGCATGGTGACGCGGGCCTCGCGTCCGTTCTGGAGTTTGATGGTCGCGTCTCCTACCTCCGCCACCTCGTCGGAAGGAAGCAGCCGCACCCCGTACACCAGCGTCAGATTTGCCATGAGCTGATTGTATGACGAGTAACGGCTTTCGGCTTTGGGCGTTTTGCTTTTGGCTATCCCGGCGGCCACTTCAGAGCGCGGCCGCCAATCAGGTGCACGTGCAGATGAAAGACGGACTGCCCGGAGCGGGGGCCGACATTGACCACTGTCCGGTATCCGTCCTCGATGCCGCGCTCCCGGGCGATTTTGGCGGCCGCCAGATGGCATTCGCCAACAATTTCCGCGTCCTCGGCAGTCGCTTCCTTGAGTCCAGCGATGTGCTTCTTGGGAATAATGAGCACATGAGTCGGGCCCTGCGGGTTCAAATCTTCGAAGGCGAACGTGTGGTTATCCTCGTAGACTTTTCGCGATGGCACTTCACCGCGCAAAATGCGGCAAAACAGACAGTCAACCATAAATTCCAATTCTGACCGGGGAGTTTTTCTCTTGACTTAGTCGGCAACGGCCGGATTTCCGACAGAGAACAATAACACCGGCATCGAGTAATTGCCAAGTTAGTAAGTTGATCTAATCGAGTCGAACCAGAAAAACGGGGGCTTCGGCAATCTCGTTCTCCCTGATCAGTTCCTGGGCGCGCTGACGGTCGTCGTCCAGCACGCGCACGCGCACCCACCAGTTGCCCGTGGGGCTCGGAAATTTCAGGACTTTTGCCGTTTGATAGCGCCGCTGTAAGCGTCCGGCTAGGTCGGCCGCGCCTCGTTCATCGATAAAAGAGCCGATCTGTACGCACCACCTACCGCCGCTATCGAGAGGAGCCGGGGTCTCCAGCACCTCCAGACGAACCGTAGCCGTTCCGGGCAGAAAGACATCGAGCGCCTTCGCCGCAGCGAGCGAGAGATCGAGGATGCGGCCTTCAATAAATGGTCCGCGATCGGTGATTCGTAGCAATGCCGAGTGACCGGTCTTGATATTCGTAACCCGCACGATCGATCCGAGAGGCAGCGTAAGGTGCGCCGCGGTCATCGCGTTCATGTTGTAGACCTCGCCATTCGAGCCGCGCCGGTTATGATATGGGGGCCCGTACCAACTCGCGGTTCCGGTCTGCTCAAAGATTGCTTTGGCATCGGCGGGAACGGTGATCTTGGGCTCAGCGGTTGGGACAACCGGAGGCGCTGTCTCAGCGGGTGATTGCGACGGCGGCGGGGGGACAGCAACCTGCGTCCGCTTATGTCCGCAACCGGCAAGGAGAGCCGCGCTCAGAATAAGCGCGAGCAGCAACGGGCGAAGACTGGGTCGGTCGTAAATCACAAATTCTTGCGCTGCGCTTCCAGGTAGTCGGCGAATTTGGACAATTTCTCCGACGCGGTGCGCAGCGCTTTTGACGAATGCGCTCGCACCGCCGGGACAACTTCGTCGTTGAGATAGGTGACAAGCTCGGCTGTTTCTTTCTCCACGCTGTCAACCACGTTGGCCACATGGCGGTTGAAACGCGCCGAAGCTTCTTCTACTTTGCGGTCGAAATCGGACATAACCTTCACCACGAACGAAAGCGCCTACCACAAGCGCGTTCGGCTCTGATCTGTCTCATTATTATGGTGGCCGCCGGAGAGCCGGTCAATGCGGGCGAATCTGTCCAGATACTCGATGCGTCGGTGGGGGAGAAGCGCGGTACAATTTCGACCATGCAATTTCGGAAGAGGAAACGGACAGCGTGGGGTTGGATCTTCGGCCTCGCAGCGGTGCTTCTGCTTGAGGCGGGCTGCACGATGTTCAAAGAAAAGCCCGCAGGCAGCTTTGCGGAGGCGACCGGTGGCGAAGGCTTCGAGCGCGTTTTTTGGAAGCACGTGGCCGCGGCCAACTGGACCGAGATCGATCACGCCATCGCGGGAAACTACTCCGGTGTATCCGCCGGCGGAACGCTGGATAAAGCGGCGGCGCTCGATCAGTATCGCCAATGGCAGTTGAAAGACTTTTCAATCGGCAATCTGAAAACAGAGATGAACGGCAACACGATCGTCGTCACATACACGATCACGCTGAACGGAAGCGCGGGTTCGCAACCGCTTCCATCCGGACCACAGCGCATGATGTCCGTTTGGCAGCAGCAGAAATCTGGATGGGTCGAAATCGCCCATAGCACCAGCGCGCCGTGATGACGAGTGCAAAGGCTGCGTCTCGGACTACGAAAAAGAGCGGTGTCCAGCTTTCCGCGCCCCGAGATTTTGGGCGCTTCCGCCGCCTGCTCCTTAGTTGGTATGACCGCAATCGGCGCGATCTGCCTTGGCGCAACACGCGCGATCCTTACGCGATCTGGCTGTCCGAGATCATGCTCCAGCAGACGCGCGTCGCAGCGGTGCTGGAGCATTACCGCCTCTTCCTCGAACGCTTCCCCGATGTTTCTGCTTTAGCGGCTGCATCGGAGGATGCGGTGGTCGCGGCGTGGAGCGGCCTCGGCTATTACCGCCGCGCGCGCATGCTGCATCGCTGCTCGCAGGAGATTGTTGCGCAGCACGGCGGGCGGTTTCCGGCGACAGCGGCCGCCTTGCAGGACTTGCCGGGGATTGGCCGCTATACATCGGCGGCCATCGCCAGCATTGCATTCGGCGAGCCAGTGGCCGTGGTCGATGGAAATGTCGAGCGCGTCCTTCGGCGGATTGATGGCCGCGTCTCGATCTCTGCACGAACGTGGGAGCGCGCGCAGGCGTTGCTCTCGCAGTCGCGGCCCGGAGATTTCAATCAGGCAATGATGGAACTGGGTGCGACGGTCTGCCTGCCCCGGGAAGCGCGCTGTGAGGAATGTCCCGTGCTCGGACTGTGCGTAACGCAGGCTCGCGAAATGCGGTCGCAAGGATCGGGATTTGCCCTATTGCAGGCGGCAAGTTCGCCGCGGCAGACGAAGCGCCATATCTGGTGCTCACTCGACCGCCGCGATGGCCATGTGCGCCTCGTGCGCCGCCCGAAGAATGTATCGCTCATGGCGGGAATGTGGGAACTGCCGCAATGGACCGACGCGTCGCATGAATCCGTGAGCGCCGAAGAGTGGCGCACCTTCCGGCATTCGATCACGGTCTCGGATTACACGGTCCACGTATTGCGTGACTGGCAGACTCAGGAGGCGACCAACAAAGAGGCTGCGGCTGAAACCCGCGCCAGCCGCGGCAAGTGGGTCTCAATCAAGACAATCCCGCAGTTGCCGATTACCGGCTTGACGCGGAAAATCTTGAAGGCCGACGGCATCATCTAATTTCCTGGAGGCATTTTCGGAAAGCGAGGCTTTCGCGTGAAGTGGCTCGACAATTTATTCGGAGGTAAAAGCGACATGGCGGCATTGACGGCCGGGACGAAGGCACCCGGCTTTTCCCTGACTGGGATCGATGGCAAAAACTTTTCTTTGCAGGAGGCGTTGCAGCGGGGCCCGGTAGTGGCCGCGTTTTTCAAAATCTCATGCCCGGTGTGCCAATACGCGTTCCCGTTTTTTGAGCGCCTGTATAGGGCGCACCGTGCCAAGGCGTCTTTTGTCGCAATCTCGCAGGACAATGCGAACAACACCTCCGGATTTTTAAGGGAGTACGGCGTAACATTTCAAACGTTGTTCGACGACCCGAACGGGTATGCGGCTTCGAACGCTTATGGACTGACGAATGTTCCAACCTGGTTTTTGATCGGTAAGGATGGCACGATTGAGTTGAGCAGCGTGGGGTGGTCGAGGAAGCATGTCGAAGAACTGAATCGGCGGCTCGGTGAGGTTGGAAAAAGCGCGGCGGTGCCCCTGTTTCATGCAGGCGAAGACGTGCGCGACTTCCGCGCTGGTTGAGGGTCCAAGAACTAATCCCGCGGTCTGCGGGAAGGGCCAAGGAAGAAAAGCAAATCTTGAAACTTTGCGTCGCTGAGGACTCGCGGGGAGCGAGGACAAAGCCTTCGGCAGAATGAGGTCCTTGCAGGGGACTATTTCCCTGGCGGCTTATTTCGTTGTCAGCGCCGGCGACTCCGCCACTTCCGGAAGCCCGGCATTGTGCCACGCGTCGAACCCTCCAATCACATTGATCGCGTTGCGTTGCCCGGCGCGCTCCAGCAGGCTGCAAGCGATCATGCTGCGGTAACCGCTCTTGCAGTGGACGGCGACAGCCCTCTCGGTATCGATCTGCGGCAGGGCTTTCGGAAATGCATCGAGCGCGTGCCACTTGGCCGTCGCAATATGGCCTGCTTGCCACTCGCCTTCGCGGCGGACATCGAGAATGCATGGCCCGTTCGCGCCTCCCGCCTGACCGCGCAAGTCCTGCACGCTGATCTGTCGCGTGCTCAGGATTGGCAATCCAGCCTTCTTCCATTCGGCGACGCCCCCATCCAGATAACCCTGCACCTCTTCGATACCTACGCGCGCCATGCGCATGCGGGCCTCTTCGATTTGCTGGCCGTTTTCTCCAACCAGAATCGGGTTCGAGTGCACGCCGAGGATGGCCCCCGCCCACGACGCGAATTGCCCCGAGAGCGCGATATTGATCGAGCCGGGAACGTGCGCAGCAGCGAAATCGCCTCCCGGCCGCACATCGAGCACCCAGGCATTTTGCTGCAGTCGTTGCTGCACTTCCTTTGGCGAGAGCGCTTCTAACGGCGCGAGTTTATCGAGCGCCGCTGCGCCCGAGCGGTTGATCTCCGCGTCTTCGGCAAAATAACCCGGCCGCGCAGGCAGATTCGTCGTAAGCTGTCGAATAAATTCGTCGCGGTTCGGAATTTGCAGCGCGTAATTGGTCAAGCGTTCCGTGCCGATGGTCGACGATTTCTCCGACCGCATGGCGCGCCCGCACAGCGATCCCGCTCCGTGAGCGGGATAAACCTTCGTCGCATCCGGCAGCGAAAGCAGCTTATTGTGCAGGCTGTCATAAAGCAGTCCTGCCAGCTGCTGCGGCGTATGAGTCGGCGAGAGATCGGGCCGTCCGACGTCGCCGATGAAAAGCGTATCGCCGGTGAGCACCGCATGCAGCGCGCTCGAATTTTCCTGTGTCACGACGAAGCACATGCCCTCCGGAGTGTGCCCCGGTGTCACCAGAGCGCGAACACGCGTGGCGCCGACGAGCACTTCATCTCCGTCGCGCAGCGCGCTGTGCGGGAAAGTAGCTTTCGCCTCTGCTCCTATATATATAGTCGCCCCGGTGCGTGCCGCCAGCTCCTTGTGCCCGGAGACGAAATCGGCGTGCAGGTGAGTTTCAAAAATGTGGCGGATTTTGAGGTGCTGCTCTTCGGCAGCCTTGAGGTAAATGTCGACGTCGCGCTGCGGATCGACGACGGCGGCTTCGCCTTCCGAGCCGATCATGTAAGACGCGTGCGCAAGACAGGTCAGATAAAACTGCTCGAAGTACATTCAGATTGCCTCGGCGATTCGTCGATTAACCCACTCTGCTGAAGCCAATGTGAGGGTTTTCGAGGCGCGAGTCAAGCTCCCGCCAGGGCAGTCCGGCTGCAGATTTTGCATGCCGGCAGTCCGCAAAAATGAAAAAAGTCCTCGGGACTTTACGTGCGCGAAGTAGGGTGCAATTCCGATTGCATGAAAAGTGCTCTATCAATATCTGGCAGCGGCCTTCGCGCGGCCAGCCAAGCCATTGAAGCGCCGAGAGTTAAAGCCCAAGCCTTTTGCGTACACCTTTTGTAACTTGGAGTTCTCCCGCAATTCATCCTACAGTCATGAGCAGGTTAAGTTTAGAATTTTCGGACCTCGGCGTGCATCGAATAATTACCGGAATTGTGTTTCGGCGTTCGCGCCCTTCGGGAAAGTGATGATCGAGTCACTCAAGTTCGGATTGAAATTGGCCGCGCCGGCGTTCCTTGCCGTGACGCTCGGTCTTCTTTTTTGTGCGCCGGGCAATGCGCAGCCTGGAAGTTTCGGTCCGACGGCTTCGGCCATTTTGCGTGCGGATGCCGGTTCAGAATTTGTCTCCGAGCCCGATCCAAACGACTCGGTGCTCACGATCCGCAAGCGCGTCGACGAAGTCAACGTGCTCTTCATCGCCACCGACCGCCATGGAAAATTCGTCCGGAATTTGAATGAGAAAGATTTTGCTTTCACCGACGATCACAAGCCCGTGCAGTCGATCATCGCCTTTCGTCCCGAGACCGACCTGCCCATCGAACTTGGCCTCCTCATGGATGTGAGCGGCTCGGTGCAGGGGCGCTTCCAGTTCGAGAAAGATGCCGCAACCGGATTTCTGCAGCACATGATCCGGCAGGGCTACGACAAAGCATTTGTCGTCGGCTTCAACAAGGAAAGCCACCTCGCGCAGGATTTCACCGACAACTTGCCTGCCCTTTCCGCGGGAATTCAGCGCATGAGGGATGGCGGCGGCACGGCGCTCTACGATGCAATCTACAAGGCTTGCAAGGAAAAGTTGCTGCACGAACGCTCCGATCATCCGATCCGCAAGGCGATCGTGGTAGTCAGCGACGGCGAGGACAACCAGAGCGAGGTAACGCGCGCGCAGGCCATCGAAATGGCGCAGCGCGCCGAGGTCCTGATCTACGCGATCTCGACTGACGACAGCGGCCTGATCCTTCGCGGCGACCGCGTCCTCGAAGACCTTGCCTCAGCCACTGGAGGCCGCGCCTTCTTTCCTTACAAGATGAAGGACATCACGAAATCTTTCGCGGCCATCGAAGACGAGCTGCGCAGCCAGTACGACGTTTCCTACAAGCCCGCCGACTTCGACGCCGACGGCCGCTTCCGCTCGATTCAGATCACCGCACTGAAAAGAGACCTCCAGGTGCGTGCGCGGCGCGGATACTTTGCGCCGAAGCAGTAGCGATGCTTTCCCCAATTCCCAATCCAAAGAACTTGAACATCGAGCACCGGAAGAACGCCTTGCAGCGGCTGGGGGCGGATAAGCTTTTAGGGATCCTTCGACTCCGCATGAAGTTCGCTTTGCGAACTTCACGCTCCGCTCAGGATGACAACGTTGATAATCGAATTGCAGTAATGGCCGATTCGCATTCTGCCATCTGCGAATCTCGCGCTGCATTGCGCGCGCCTGCCGCTTGTGCTTGAATCGACCTGAGGTGCGACTTATGGCCTGGGCATTCCTTGCAATCATCGTTCTGATCTGCATTTTCGTGATCGGGATGTACAACAGCCTGGTGCAGCTGCGCGTGCGCTGCGACTCGGCTTGGTCGGACATCGATATTCAGCTCAAACGCCGGCACGACCTTATTCCGAATCTAGTCGAGACCGTAAAGGGATATGCCGCGCACGAGAAGAGCACGTTCGAAGACATCGCAAAGTTCCGCTCGATGGCCATGCAGGCAACCGGCCCCGTGGATAAAGCTGAAGCGGAGAATCAACTCACGGGCGCGCTCAAAAGCCTGTTTGCGGTCGCCGAAAATTATCCGCAGTTGCAGGCCTCGCAGGAGTTCACGCAGCTCCAGAACTCGCTCAGCCAGATCGAAGACGCGATCCAGAACGCGCGCCGCTACTACAACGCGGTGGTGCGCGACCTGAATACGAAGATCCAGTCGTTCCCGACGAATATTCTGGCCGGGATGTTCGGCTTCCAGCAGCGCCAATTCTTCGAGGCGGCCGCCACGGACCGTGAGCCCGTTACGGTGAAATTTTAGTTGTCAGTTCCCAGAAAGATCTGCTTCCCCGCCGTCAACCATGGGAGGTAAGGCGAAGCATGCTTTCCCGAAGAAATCTGAATCGCACTTCATGCATTTTTCTGTTGCTCTCCTTTCTGCCGGCCATGGCGTTTTCGCAGGGCAAGAGCTGGCACGTCGCCGACTTCAAAGACACTGTCGCCATCTCTGCCGATGGCACCGCTCTGGTCTCTGAGAAGCTAACGCTCGTCTTTGTCGGCGAGTGGCACGGCATTCACCGCACCATCCCTGTTGAATATCCCGGGCCCAAAGGCATCCACTACACGCTCTTTCTCAAAGTCATCGGCGTGACCGATGAAAACGGAAGCAAGCTGAAGTTCGAGTCTTCGAAGTCGGGCGCCAATCGCGACCTCAAGATTTACCTTCCCGGCGCCGTTGATACGACGCGGGTCGTCAACATCGATTATTCGGTGCGCAACGGTGTCCGCCACTTCGACGACTACGAAGAGTTCTACTGGAACGTCACCGGCAACGACTGGCCCGTGCCCATCGACCACGCCTCTGCATTTGTGACCCTGCCCGAGGGCGCAAGCGGATTGCGAGCCCAGGCCTTCACCGGCGCCTACGGATCGAAAGAGAGCGATGCCGACGCGCAGGTAAATGGAGCCGATGTCTCGGTCGAGACAACGCACAAACTCCACGCGCGCGGCGGCCTTACCATCGATATCTATATTCCGCCGGGCATCGTAAGACTTCCCAGCGGCTTCACGAAGTTCTGGTGGTTCATCGGCAGCAACCCGATCCTGCTACTGCCGCTGTTCACGCTCGCCGTAATGTGGGGACTGTGGCAGACGGTCGGCCGCGATCCCGATCCTGGCATGTCGGTGGCCCCGCAGTATGAGCCGCCAAAAGGAATATCTCCGGCCGAAGCGGGCACGATGCTTGACGATACCATTCACCCGCGCGAAATCACCTGCACCATCGTCGATCTCGCCGTACGTGGCTACATCAAAATCGAAGAAAAGGTCGACACTTTCCTCGTCTTCCATCACAAGGATTATGTCTTCCACAACCTGAAATCCGAGGCCGGTTGGGGCCCGGAGCTCGCTCCGCACGAGCGCGTGATGATGGAAAACATTTTTGCGGGCGGGAGCGAGGTTCGCCTTTCCAGCCTGAAAAACCGCTTCTACACCGCGATTCCAGCGATCCGCACCGACATCATGTCGGCGCTCAAAAACAAGGGCGTGTATTCACTCGATCCCGAGTCGGCCAACGGATACAGCATCGTCGCGGCGGTCGCTATTGCCCTCACTGTCGTCGGCGTGCAAGTGATGGGCTGGACGAACCTGTTTTATTCCGTACCACTGCTGGTCGTGAGCGCCGCGACCTCGGCAGTCATCTGGTGGCTCTTCGCGCGCCAGATGACTGCGAAGACCGTGACTGGCGCGCGCCTCCATATTGCCGTGCTCGGATTCCAGGAGTTCATGAACCGGGTTGATAAAGATCGCATCCAGCGCATGCCGCCGGATACGTTCGAAAAATTTCTCCCCTTCGCCATGGCGCTCGGCGTTGAGCACCACTGGGCGCAGGCCTTCGAAGGCATCGTCAAGGACCCGCCCAGCTGGTACGTTTCGCCGAATGGCTACACTGGATTCACTCCGCTTTATTTCTCGAGCGCAATGCATGGCATGGCGACCGATATGCACCAGGTATTCGTCTCCTCGCCGCGCGCGAGTTCGGGCGGTTCGGGCTTCAGCTCTGGGGGGGGCTTTTCCGGTGGCGGCTTCAGCGGCGGAGGATTTGGCGGAGGAGGCGGAGGAGCGTTCTAGCCGGCTCTCAGCTGTCGACCATCGCTTCGTGTTAAGGCCATGCCGGTTCCTGACGTTGCTGCTAACTCGAAAAGCTCAGTCGCGATCGCCATGCGCCCTTCCCGCTCAACAAACATCGCCATGTGAGACAAGTCACTCCGAAAAGTGTTCCGTGTCACGGCGCGGTGTTTGGTTAAGCTTCACACTCGGCTTTGGAAGGCGCGCGCCCATACGTGTCCCTGTCCGCACCTTGAGCCCCGGAGGTGATCGTGGTGAAGTCCGAAATCATAAAACTGCTGAAGCAGGAATTGGACTACCTCGAGCGTGGCGGCTACGGTGGCCGCTTGCCCTGGCGCCCTGTGACCATGTTCCTCGACTCGCCCTCCTGTCCCAACCGCCTCGATGTCGAACCGAACGTGCCTTGCTCGCAATGCTGGCTTTTTATGTTCGTTCCCGAGAAGTATCGCTCCGAGATGAAACCTTGCCACTTCATCCCGCTCAACGACGAGGGCGAGTCGGTTCACACCATGACCCGGCAGTACGCGCCGGGTGAAGTAGAAGATGCATTGAAAATCTGGTTGAAGGCCGAGATCCAATGCCTCGAATCCGGCGGCGATGCGACGAGCTGAAGCGGTTGAATCATTGAGTCGTTGAACCCCAATCACATCCCTTTGCCTTATTGACTAAATGACTCAATGATTAAATGACTCAATCATTTACCGCCGCTTCGCGGGTTTCGACGCACCTTGGCCCCCTCTCAACGCTCCCTTTTCCCGTATAATCCTCGGAACAGCCGGAGCGCTCGAGCGGACCTCCTCCCGTTCTTAAGCAGCGCCTCGGTAGCGGCACCCTGAGATTCAGGTCGAGGCGGTCAATACAGGATGGGTATTCCTGCGAAAAAATTAGCAGAGCTTTCGTTACAAGAGCCGGCAGTCCCGTCATCGCGTCCGTCGCCTGACGTGGGTCCGCGCCTTGCCCCCGTTTCGCAAATCGCCGGAGCGGACCTCGATCTCTGGAAAGATGTCTTCGTTCAGCAGCCAGTGCCCTGGGGGCGGCTCTTCTTGTCGGCGATCTTGCATACGCTCGCTTTCGTCGCGATCTGGGGACTCTCCCTCGCCTGGCTCCGCCAGCAAAAGCTCATCAGCCCAACTCCGTTCGACCGCTCCTCCGTCATCACTTACGCGCCGAACGAGTATCTCCCGCCGCTCGATACCGGCAAGGAAGCGGCTCCGAAAGAGGAGAAGGGCGACATCGCCTACAACAAACAGCCGATCCTCTCCGTTCCTCGCGAGGCGGACAACCGCTCGCAAACCATCGTCGCCCCCACCAACCTGAAGCTCGACCGCGACGTGCCCCTGCCCAACATCATTGCCACCGGTGCCATCGCTCCTGTCGTGCCGCTCGATGCCACGCGATCCACGGCGAGCCGCGTCAACGCTCCCGACCAGCAGATCATCGCGCCCGCGCCCGATGCGAATTTTTCCCACGACCGCAACAATCAATCGCTCCGTTCGGAAATCGTTCCGCCGCCGGTCGAGGTCACGCATGACCGCGCCCGCGGCGTGAACGGCCCCGAGGCGTCCATCGTCGAGCCACCCCCTGAAGTGGCGACCTCAAAGAGCCGCAGAGGCGATGTCAACATCGGCCCGAGCCAAGTAGTAGCGCCAGCGCCGCAACTCGCAATGTCCGAGCAGCACACTCTAGGTCGCGGTCGCGGCGGTAAAGGACTGCCGGGTAGCGGCGACGCTGTCGCTCCTCCGCCGAGTCTGGCGGCAAGCGGCGGCCGCGCAGGGCAGGGACGCCTGATCGCCCTGAGCATCAACCCGTCAGCGCCGGCGAGCCCTATCGCCGTGCCGTTCGGTAGTCGTCTCGGCAAATTTCAAGCCGGCCCCAACGGCAAAGCCGGCGCATCGGGCACTCCAAACCTCGCCGGCGGCAAAGCCGGCTCAAACGGCGCCGGAGGCCACGGCAACAGTTCGCTTCCCTCGGGCCTGCACGTAGGCGGAGTGCCTGGCGAGCGAACCGGCAGTGTGCAGCGCGACGGCAAATCGCCCAACGGCAACGGAGACGGTGACGCGCGCGAGGTTGCCAGCCTGACGCCTTCGCAGCTCGCAGCTGCCAAGCGCGATCAGCGTCCCGCCAAACAAGTCTCCGACGACAAGATTACCGACATCGATCGTCAGGTCTTCGGCGAGCGTCATCCCTACGCCATGACGGTCAATATGCCCAACCTCAACTCCGCCACCGGAAGCTGGGTGCTGCGCTTCGCCGAGATCAAGCAGGACGAAAAGCCGGGCGTGCTCTTCACGCCCGTGCCCACCCATCAAACCGATCCCGGCTATCCGCTCGAACTAATGAAGAACAACGTGCATGGGCAGGTGACGTTGTATGCGGTGATTTACTCGGACGGCCGCATCGGCGATATTCGCGTCCTGAACAGTCCCGACGACCGCCTCTCTCCCTATGCCGTGAGCGCGCTCAAACACTGGACGTTTGTGCCGGCGGAAAAAGACGGCAAACCGGTGGCGATCGAAGCGGTAGTGGTCATTCCGTTCCGCACGCGCTCGCAGTTCTAGCCCGCAAACTCACTCGGCTGTTTCCCGCGAGTCTCTCAGTTTTTCGTGGATGTCATCCTGAGCGGAGCACGATCATCGCGAAGCGATGATCATGCGAAGTCGAAGGATGCCTGCGTATTCCCGGCACTCGGGGCAAATTGAAACGCTCTAGGTTTTTGTCGACGTCGTCTTCTCGCCCGGCAGCGCCGCATACACCGCCGCGTTAGCGCACACTTCGTAGTAATAACGACTCGTCCAGTGCTGGATCGAGAGATCGCGCACATCCACCTGCGCCACGCGGCTCTTTCGGATCACGATTTTGCGAAATGCGCCATTGCTGATCGGCACAGTACCCACATAAAACTCCGCCTTCGGATCGGTCCACCGGTTCGCCCAGGCGCCCGCCGCCTTCGCCGGATTTCTCGTCAACTCCGTAAAGCACGGATCGAGCGAAATCTCTTCCTGCAACTTCGCAAACGCCGCCTCGCTCAGGCAGATTCCGCCCACGTTGTAGCTCAGCCGCACGTCTTCGATCCCAGCGCCGGCCGCGCTTGCGTCCTGCGTCCCCGCCGCGTCGAACCGGTACACCTGAAAAACCCCGCCGACCTCAGCGAGTTTTTTGCGCACGCCTTTGCTGCACGACGAAAGCCGGTCGCTCTCGTTAATCGCGTCCGAGATCGTGATGCGCCGTTCGCCGTCCATTAGATAAAGCGGCGGCGAATCCTGATAAGAAATACCGAGCCCAACCTCCATCGGAGGCAGTCCCGAGCGTTCAAGCAGCGAGTTGTACTCGCGCAGCAGGCTGACGATCTCCCACGAAAAAACGCAAGCGCGCCCAACGCTAAGCATCGGCTCGCTCTCGCGCTCGAGCAGCGCCACAATGATCGCATCGCCTTCGAGAAAAACTTTCGTCGCGCCATACTTTGCCAGCAGCTTGTTGATCGGATCGTAAAAATTCAAACTGAAGTACGACGCCGCGTTCAGGCCTTTGTCCATCAGCGAACGCGTCAGCCGCGAAGAATCACGTATGTCGGCCTTCACCACCACGTGGTGCACGATTCTGTCCTCAGCAGGCTTCTGGTCCTCGGCCGGCAGAAATTCATACAGCATGTGGTTCAGCGCCGAAAGCTCCCGCACCTTGTTGTCGCTGACCAGGTTGATGCTGTCGAACCCGGTATTCACCGCTTCCAAACTGCGCACGTCGCGGTGATAGCAGCACAGGTCGCGCAGCAGCCTCGCGGCGAAGCGTTCGCGCTCCGACCCGCGGCACCCATCCACACGCGAGATGGCGGCGAAAAGCCGGTCCGGCGACAACCGCGCTTCGACAATAATCTTCTCCACGCGCCCCGCCTCATCGCGATTAATCAGGGCATTCTTCAACTGCTGCGGATTCACGCGCCGCGCATAATCAGCCAGCAGCGGCACCGCTTCATACGAAGCGATCACCTGCTGCAACACTCCGGCGCGTTGCAGCAGCCGCGTCCACAGGTCCAGCCGATCCTTCCGCGCCCGATCTTCCGGCGTCACATCTTCGCCATTGCCCGTTCCCACCAGCGCATCGGCGTTCTCCGGAGCGTTCAGCGCCTGCTCCAGCGTATCTTCTTCCGTTTCATCTCCGTAACCAAGTTCGCGCAACAATGTCAGGCCCAGCTGCCGCATCGCCACAAAGCGGTCGGCGTCCTGGTCGAAATTGCCGAACATGTAATAGTGCTCGGCGCAAAGATAGTCGTCGCGTCCGTCTTCCGTCAGGATGAGTGGGTTGAGCAGCAGCCGGTACGTATCCGCCGACGGATCGCCCAGCAGCGAACGCCGCGTGCGCGCCAGCGTCTCTTTTTCGATCACACGCAGCAGCCGCAAAACTTCCTGTCCCGCCAGCCGCAGAATAATCTTCTTCCGAACCTTGAACGACGAGACCAGCTCCTGCGTCTGCACCAGCTTGAGTTGCCGGAAGCCTTCCATCGACTTCGACTTCATGCGGCACTGTTCAAGAATCTTCGCGAACTGCGACTGCAGTTCCGCGCGGATGAACTTGAGTATGGCCAGCCGCCCCAGCAAATCAATCGACGGATTACCCTCGGCCTTCGCGCGCGTCAGAATCGCCTGGTGCAGCGCCAGCAAAGTCGTCTTAAGATCCGCCGGACCTTTTCGCCGAAGGCTCGTCTCCGTAGTCTCGGTATTGCGTACGAACTTGCTCGGCCTCTCGCTTGGAACTTCCATCTCGAAGAGCGCTTCGACCTCGCCAAATTTGCAGATGTACTTCGCCAGATGAAAACTGAGGTCGGCGGTAAAGCGAGGCCCGAGGAAAACGTCATAACGCAGGTTGTCGACCCCAAGTTGCAGGTCGTTGAATAGCAACCCCGGTTTGTAGCGCCGCAGGTCGGGAGGAGGCAGCGCTTCCGAGGGCCGCAACCGAAAGATGGGTAGCTTGGGCATCGAGACACGCCCGCGCAGATCGCATACAAAACCGGGGCACGAAAAGCCTCAGAAATGCCCACAAGTTACTGAAACTGCAACGGTAAGCTCAGATTAGCATGGCGGCACCGAGGGCAAAAGTTACGAGAGTTTATGGCTCGAGAGCATTCTGCTGGCGCGCAGTCTGAATCCGGCAAGCGCAATTTTGACGAACCCATTTGCAAGCTCACGGCGTGAGCTTAAACACGATGCCGCACCCGGCATAACAATTCGGGTTAGCGACGCCCCCTCCCGCAGTTCCGTACAAATTGCCTTCTGTATCTCGAAACAGCCCATAAGGGTATTCGCCCCCAGTGCCTCCTGGGAAATTGAAAATAACGTGAAGCGTCCCCGAAGCGGTTAGTTCGAATATTGTGCCGTACCCGTAGGCGCCTCCCTCTAGAGTGGTGCCGTAGAGATTTCCCTGCTCATCCTGCACCAGTTGCCCATTCGGATACGAGCCATCGTTCCTGTTTGTGAATGCGTAAAGCAGTTTCTCACTGCCGGAAGGTGTCAGCGCAAAGATCGTGCCGTATCCATAGCGGCCACCCCATCCAGTCTCGCCGTATAAATTGTTATGACTATCGATGAACGACAGGCTGGGAGCCGCCCCATCCTGCCTCTTGTATCCCTTGAACCTATACACCACCGATTCTTCGCCGGAAGCGTTGATCTTGTAGATGGTCCCGCATCCCTTCTCGCAGTGGTTGCCAGAACTCAACAATCCCTCGTGCCCGCCCCAGACTGTCGTCCCATAGAGATTCCCCTGCGCATCCAAAAGCAGGAACCCGTTGGGATCTCGCCCATCTCCTTTATAGGCGGGAAACGTATGCAGTACGGTCTCCTCGCCGTTGGCAGCTAACCGGAAAACCACGCCCGCTTCTCGCGGTCCGTGGTTTGAAGCATTTTGCGTCGTGCCGTAAAGATTGCCCGCAGTATCGAAGAGCAAGCTGCCGCTGGGGAACGCTCCATCTTCCTCGCCCTTGAAAGCGTAAAGAACGCTCTCCGCACCGCCGGGTGTAACTCGAAACACAACTCCACAACCCCCAGTATTACAGGGACGATTCTCATTACCGCCATAAAGGGTCATGCCGTAAAGATTGTTATTTGCATCCCGTATAAGACCAGCCTCGGGATTGTCCCCGTCAGGCGCGCTAAAGGCGTAAAGAGCGGTTTCGTTGCCCGCCATATCCAATTTAAAAACCACTCCGCAGCCCACGGAATATGCAATGGTGCACAGATCGGGGAGTCCACCAAGGGCGGTTGTGCCATAAAGATTGCCCTCGCTGTCCATCATGACTCCCGAATAAGGGTACGCACCATCCGCGCAGTCAGCCTGCGAACAGAACGTGTGCAGCACCGAGTAAGTCTGCGATTCTACCCCCGGACAAAGCGCCGCAATTAAGAACACCAGGAACGCAGAGCAAAATACGCAGCGGGAGGTTCGTAGCCCAAGGTGGGAATAAGCCATAAGCACCTCCGGGAAGGAAGCCGTCAACCCGGACAAAAACTATAGCTCAGAAAGAAGGGAGTAAATAGTTGTTGCCGACGGTCTCAGCGCGCCGAGCACCCACTACTGTTTAGATCGGTCGCATTCCGAAGCGGCGATGTTTGTGAAAACATGACCAAACATTGTACCGACGGCCGCTCGTCTCCTAAGTCCTTATTTCTCAGAAACCTCGAGAAACCTCGTATAGATTCTTTGTTTTCAAAGACCGCTCAGGAGAGGGGGTAGGATGATACTAAGCAGTAAACAGCAAACCACAGACTTCGACCGCAGGTTTGGCCAACTATGCTCCTGGCCGAAAACCACCATACCGGCTGCTCGCAGCCACCATTCCTACCACTTCGACCGTATCGCGCGAGCCTGACGGAAACCCACAAGTGCCGAAGCCGCTTATACTTACGGCCATCTGACGGCCCTCTCGCGCATTGGTAAGAAGCGTGCCCTTACCGACGCAACTTGAGTTGTGTTCCAGGGTGGAGGCTTTATATGTGGTCTAACTTCATAGCGGCAAACAAGGCATTTCCCGCTGCAATAGTCTTGGCATTCTTGCTCGTCATCGCGGGCCTTGCCAGCGCCCAGAATCCCGACCTTTCGCAGAATCCCGCTCCGTCACCCGACGTACAACAGCCGCTGACCAAGGATCAAATCAACCAGGACCAGATGCAGGATCAGGCTCCGATGGACGATCAGGATCAGGACACCATGCAGGACACGCCTCCGCCCGCGAATCCTCCAACTCTCGGCCCGCGTCCCGATCAGCAATCTGATGAGGACAAATACGGCCGACCCCCGATGAGCGAGCAGCCTCCGAAGCCGAGTCCGAATATCGGTCCCTATGGCGGAAATCGTCCTTATGGAAGTCCCAATGGAGGTCCGACCTATGGTGGTCCAGGCTATGGCGGACCGAATGCCGAACCGAACGGCGGCGACTCCAATTATTCGCGCGAGACGTCAGAGAATAACGGCGTCGGCCGAGTCAGCCTGATTCACGGCGACGTTTCGACGCAGCGCGGCGACTCGGGTGACTGGTCGGCGGCGCAGCTCAACGCTCCGCTGATGACGGGCGACAAGGTTTCGACCGGCGACAAAGCGCGCGCCGAAATCCAGCTCGACTACGCCAACATTCTCCGCATCGCCGAGCATACTCAGGCCAACATCGTTAACCTCACCCGCAAGAACATCCAGATCCAGCTCGGCCACGGCATGGCGAATTACACGGTAATAGGCAACAGCGACGCCGATGCCGAGATCGATACGCCGAACGTGGCCATCCGCACCGAGCGCCGGGCGGCCAGCTTCCGCATTCTCGTCAGCGCCGATGATCACACCGAAGTTCTGGTTCGCCGAGGCGAAGTCGAGATCACTACGCCGCAAGGCGGAACGCGCGTGGGCGAGAACCAGTTCATCACCATCAAAGGCAACGGCGACCAGACGCAATATCGCATCGGCGATGCGCCTTCGCGCGACGATTGGGATCAGTGGAACGCCGACCGAGACCACATGCTTCAGGGTTCGGTCTCGCGCCGCCACACCAATGATTACTACACGGGGGCGCAGGATTTGGACGGCCACGGCGAGTGGCGCGACGTTCCCGACTACGGCCAGGCATGGTTCCCGAATGAGGGTTCCGATTGGGCTCCCTATCGAGACGGCAATTGGGTTTGGGAACCATACTGGGGTTGGACGTGGGTTCCGTACGAATCCTGGGGTTGGGCGCCGTATCACTACGGTCGCTGGTTCCAATACAACGGTGCCTGGGGATGGTGGCCGGGACCGGTCTACGGATATCCCTACTATCGTCCGCTCTGGGCGCCGGCTTATGTCTCGTTCTTCGGATGGGGCGGCGGCTTTGGCTTCGGCGCCGGTTGGGGCTGGGGATCGATTGGATGGTTTCCCATCGGCCCATGCGACTTCTTCCACCCGTGGTGGGGCGGTTGGGGCGGCCGTTTCGGCTACACCGGCTGGCGTGGCTGGGGCCGCGGAGGCTTCGCTCCTCTGCACGGCGGCTCGCGCTTCTCGAACGTGCGTCTCGCGCAGAACGATCCGCACTTCCGCGGAGCGACCGGAGTTTCCGCGAACCACTTCGGTGGACGCGGTGGAACCTTCACGAGCGTGAATCACGCAAGCTTACAGAACGCGCGCTTCGCCACAGGCAATCTGCCAGTCACGCCAACTCGCTCGAGCCTTAGCGCGAGTGGACGTCCGGCGGCTCCGGGAACGGTACGCAACGGCGGCAATCAGCACTTCTTCGGAACTCGCGGAGCATCTGCCGGCGCAACTTCGCACTCGTTCGCGCGTGAGCAAGCGTCACTCTCGAACTCGATGCGCCAAAGCGGCATCTCTCCTGTGAACGGACGCGGCAATGAAAGCCGAGGTGCTTTCGGCAACAGCATGGCAAATCGCGGAGCCAGTGCGGAAAACGGTGCGCGTGGATCGCAGCCCGGCTTCCGTGGCAACGAAGGCAGCTCTCGTTTGTTCGGCGAGCAGCGCGGCAACATGACCGCCCAATCGCGCGGCGGAAGCCAGGCCGCTTCTTCCGGACGTGAAGGCGGAGGAGCGAGCAGCGGCGGATGGCAGAAGTTCTCGCCCATGGCGCCACGTTCGCAGGCAGAATCAGGACGCCAGTCATCTCCAAGTATGGGGGGCGAGAACCGCGGCTCGCTAGGCAACGGAACCTCCGGCCGCGAATCGATAGGTCCTTCGCGCGGATACTCAGGACCCGAACAACGATCCTATCCTGGAGCGCAACAACGCGGATACGGCTCGCCGTCTGGTCGAGCGCACAGTTATGGCGGCTCGCGTCCTCCGCTCAACATGAGGCAGCCCATCGCAACTCCGCGCGGTGGCGGTCCGTATGGCGGGCGCAGCTACCCCGGCATGGGTGGACGCGCTCCAAGCAGCGGAAGCCACGGCGGCGGCTTCTTCGGCGGATCGCGTGGCGGCGGGTTTAGTGCACCGCACGGCGGTGGCGGATCCTTTGGCGGATCGCACGGCGGCGGTGGTGGATCTTCCCACGGGGGCGGTGGCTCACACGGTGGAGGTGGAGGCCACGGTGGTGGTCACCGCTAACGGTTTAGGCGCGCGAAGCTAATAAGCGGCCGTGCCGAGCAGATGTCTCTCTTCCCAGGTGGGACGCATCAATTTCGCGTCCCCCTTTTTTTGTCCTTCAAACTTCACTCGCAGAAGTTTGTTCCCAAAAGTTCAGGGCAAGAACTCGCGGCAAAGTCTCGCTCGATTTTCACTTGATCGCACTCATTTGATGACGCGATGTTCTTTTAATATCTCTACGGTTTTTTTGATCGGCAGAGCTTCAATGGTGTGGCCGTTACCAGTTGTGGTCGTGGCCTTGAACATCGAGTTGTAAATCGCTTCCTCTGTCGCTTCGATAACGGCTTCGAACGGCGGTGACATTGCGTCGTTGGTGAGCACTTCCTCTTTACGCGTGAACGATTTGTCCGTCGTATGAATTCGGACTTGCTGCGCTGTCGAAAAGGCGATGACGTAGTCGCCGCTGCCGTTGGACGCGGAGTTTCCCGTGCGCGCCAGGCCCAGCAGCGCGCGCACGGCTAAACGTTTCAGGTTCCGCGAGTCTAGTGGCGCATCGGTCGCGACGACCATCATGCAGGATCCGTCGGCTTTGTCGGTCGGGCTTGCATCGTTTGCCGCCTGCTCGATTTCCTTGCGCAGATAGTATTGGCCGAGTTCCTGACCGACGGGAGCACCGGCAATCGTCAGCACGCCGCCGAAATTCGTCTGCACCAGAACGCCGACCGTATATCCGCCGAGGCTGGGCGGCAGATGACGCGACGCAGTTCCAATTCCGCCCTTCCAGCCGAAGGCGATCGTGCCCGTGCCCGCGCCGACAGCACCTTCTTCGACCGGACCGCTCTTCGCGTTCTTGATAGCGGCGAAGACGTCCTCGGGAGCTATGTGACGGCCGCGGATGTCGCTGAGATATCCGTCATTCGTTTCGCCGACCACGGGATTAATGGAAAGCACATCTTCGTTTCCCGGCAACGCCAGCATGTAGCTGATAACGGCATCCGCGACTCGCGGCACGCTCGTGGTGGAGGTGAGCACGATCGGCGTTTCGATGTCGCCCATCTCTTCGACCTGAGTCGAGCCCGCAAGTTTCCCAAAGCCGTTGCCCACGAAAACCGCGCCCGGAACCTTCTCGCGATAGAGATTGCCGGTATGCGGAACGACAGCCGTAACGCCGGTGCGAATATTGTCGCCGCGAACAATCGTCGTTTGTCCCACGGCAACTCCGGCAACATCGGTGATCGCGTCGAGCGGACCGGACGGAAGAACCCCGACCCTGATTCCAAGATCGGAAGATCGCGGTCGCGCGCTGGTGCTTGCGGTTTGCGCGGGGGCGAGCGTGACGAACAACAGGAACGCAGCGATGCTAAGAAGATGGTCAGACATAGACCTAGGATACGGCGTAATCACAGGGCGTTGTCTGGATCGGCTCACTGGCCGTCACACCCCAGAACGGCATCACAGGACCTTACTGGCGAAGTCGCTTGCTATCCATCTGCCCGTGCCGCTATTTTCTATAGGTTGCGGTAGAAAGGAAATTCATGTTGTTGCGATGCTGGCGGACTCTTTCTCTAGTCGCACTTCTTTCCTGCGCCCTGTCGCTCTGGGCGCAAACAACTCCGGTCGACGCCGAAGGCCATCAGTGGTGGCAGCACGCCGTCTTCTACGAAATCTATCCCCGAAGTTTTGCCGACAGCAATGACGATGGCGTCGGCGACCTGAACGGCATCACCTCGAAGATGCAATACCTGCACGATCTGGGAGTGGATGCGATCTGGATCACGCCTTGCTATCCATCGCCCCAGGTTGATTTCGGCTACGACGTCTCCGACTACGAAAACATCGACCCGATGTATGGCACACTCACTGACTTCGATCGCATGGTGGCCGAGGGCAAGAAGCATGGCGTGCGCATCATCATGGATTTCGTGCCCAACCATACTTCCGATCAACATGCGTGGTTCTTGGATTCGAAGTCGTCGCGCACGTCGGCGCATCGCGACTGGTACATCTGGCGCGATGGCAAGGGCCCCGGACAACCTCCAAACAATTGGATCTCGCTCTTTGGGGGCTCAGCATGGAAGTTCGATCCTACGACGAGCCAGTATTACTACCACTTCTTTTACGCAGCACAGCCGGACTTGAACTGGCGCAATCCAAAGGTCGAGACGGCGATGCTCGACACGATGCGTTGGTGGTATAAGCGCGGCGTTGCCGGATTCCGGCTGGATGCGGTGGACACTTTGTTCGAAGATCCGGCTCTGCACGACGATCCGGTTCTGCCGGGCAAGAACAAGCAGGGCGACCCAATCACCGAGAACAAATACAACACCAATTTGCCGGAGGTACACACCGAACTGCAGAAAATGAGAAAGGTGGCGGATGAGTCTGGTGCGGTGTTGATCGGCGAAACGTGGACCTCAAACATTGCTCAGCTCGATCAGTATTATGGAGGCGTCAACAAAGAGCTGCAGATGCCGATGGACTTTATGTTCACCACCGTGAACAAGCTCTCGCCGGCGGAATTCCGGCGTCAGATCGCTCTCGTAGATTCCGCCAAAGGCTGGCCGGTGTTTGTCATCAGCAATCATGACATCGTGCGTTCCTACAATCGCTACGGCGATGGCAAGCATAACGATGCGATTGCCAAGCTGATAGCGGTGTTCTATCTGACGCTGCGCGGCACTCCGATCATGTATTACGGCGAAGAGATCGGGATGGAGAACAACGACCCCAAGCGCAAGGAAGACGTGAAGGATCCGATTGGGATTACGGGCTGGCCGGCGGAAATTGGGCGAGACGGCGAACGCACGCCGATGCAATGGTCTACCGCGCCCAATGCCGGGTTCAGCGAGAAGGCGCCTTGGCTCCCGGTGCCGCCGAGCTACGCGACACACAATGTCGAGAGCGAATCGAAGGATCCGGATTCGGTCCTGAGCGTCTATAAGAAGGTGCTCGCCTTGCGGCACACAAACCCGGCTCTCCTCGACGGCAGCTACACGGCGCTGAACGAAGACGATCCGCATGTGCTCTCGTACCTGCGACGCTACAAAGGCAAGGCCGTGCTGGTAGCGCTGAACATGTCGGATGTGGCGCGAACGGTGAAGTTCGATCTCTCGAAGCAGGGGTTTGCGACGTTTACTCTCAACCCGCTTATCGGAGATTTTGACGCTGACAAGCCGGGCGTCCTAGGACTCAAGCCGTTTGGGGCCGTAGTCGCGGAAGTGAACCACTAGCAGAGGCTCTAGCGACAGTGGCGGAGCGCGAAGGCACGGGAAGAGTCAGGGATCCTTGGACCCCGCATGATCGCCGCTCCCCCATGATCATGCTACGCTCGGGATGACATCGGTAAGGAAGCAAACGCGCTTTAAGCTACGAAAATACAGGCGGAGGTGGTAATGGCTCAATCCGGGCAGGTCGGTGCGAAGTCTGGCGGCTATAAAACAATTGTTTACATCATCTGTTCGGTTGCCGCGCTGGGCGGCCTGCTGTTTGGCCTCGACCAGGGATTCATCGCGAACTCACTTGCGACGATTCAGCAGCACTACCATCTTGGCGTCCATGATGGCGAACGTTACTCGTCCATCCTGGCGACTGGCGGCATCATCGGGGCGTTGGTCTCCGGCCTTTTCGCGCGATTCCTCGGACGCAAGAAGAGCCTCCTTTTCGCCGGCTTCATCTTTACTGCAGCTTCCGCGTACTCCGCTCTGCTTCCGCCGCTGCCGGTGCTCTCAGCCTGCCGCTTCGCTCTGGGTTTTGGCGTCGGCGTCGCCTCTTTCATCGTTCCCCTTTTTCTCTCCGAGACCGCTCCAGCGCCGATTCGCGGATCGATGGGTACGCTCTTCCAGTTGATGATCACCATCGGAATCTTCGTCATCGCGCTGACCAATGTCTTAATAGTCCGAACCTTCGTCAATCCCTCCACTTCTTTGCCGCTTATGTTTCTGACCATCACGTTGTTCGCGGCCCTCATGTTCTTTGGTGGGTTTGTGCTTCCCGAAAGCCCGCGCTGGCTGATGCTCAAGGGACGAAAAGAGCAAGCAGTCGCGGTTCTGCGCCGGACGCTCAATACAGAACAGGAGATCGACCTCGCGATCAAGGAGATCGAGCAGGCGCTCCACGGACCGCAGGGTGCGGGAATCGGGATTGTTGTGCGCGGCTACTTCTTCAAGGTGCTGCTCGTGGGAGTTTTCCTGCAGGTTTTCCAGCAACTGGTTGGCATCAACATGATGATCTACTACTCGCCGACGATTTTCGGATATGCAGGCATGAAAGGATTGCTCGCGGCGATGACAGTCCCGACGGTGAACATGCTCTTTACTTTTCCGGCGATCCGCCTGGTCGAGAAGTGGGGACGCAAGAAGCTGCTTTATGTCGGCGCAGTCACCATGCTGGTCACAATGATCGCGGCTGGCGCCGCTTTCCAGTCGATCGGCTCCGTCTCTGATCCGTCAGTGATTGGAAGCACACCGAAGACAGTGCTGCTCGTCTCGGCAATTCTCTACATTTTTGGATTCGCGGTTTCGTGGGGACCAGTCGCGTGGATTGTGTGTTCTGAAATTTTCCCGCTCGAGGGCCGTGAGATCGGGATGACGGTTACAACCATGGTCAACTGGACCTTTGCCGGCCTTGTCATGGCGAACGCGCTCTCTTTTATGCAGGCGCATGGCAACGCGTCGATTTTCTATGTTTTCGCTGGGTTCTGCGTGCTCGCCATCGCTTTCGTCGCCTTGTTTGTGCCGGAGACTAAGGGAATCACGCTTGAAGAGATGGAGTTCAACCTCAAGAGCGGCGTTCGACTTCGCGAGTTGGGCAATCGCGCACCGGAACATTGAGCCTGAATCAGTTCCGATAAAAAGCCCCTCCGATCCGGATCGGTGAATGGTTATTGTCCCGCTCGTGTCAACTTCAGATCGGCGAACTGGGTCCACTTTCCTCCTTTATTCTTCTGCTCCATCAGCCATTGCCACGTGGCGCTCTCGGGCGACCAGCGAAAAGTTGTGTGGAACGGGCCGTCCGGATATTCGAAGACGAATCGGATGGCATCGCCGTCGCGGATGCCATAGCCGAGAGTCTCCGAGAAGCGTGCGCCGAAGACGTCCATCAGGTGGAGGACGTAGCACTTGTTGATGGGATCGTATCCTAGAAACCATGTTGCTTCGTAGCGGTGCTCATCGGCGGGAGCGCCTGCGCTCGTCTTCTCGTGGATGCGCAGAAACTGGTGATTGAAGACCCATTCGGCTTGCACGCCGTGATGGCCGGGACGGCCCATGACCGGTCCTTCGAGCTTCCAGTTGCCGGCCAAGTGATCGACAAGATCGTCGTGCCACTCAGCGGTCTGAGCGCTCAGGTGAACTGACATTAAAGCCAAGAATACGGAGGCAACGAGGCAGGCGTGGACCAATGCAGATTTCATAGGGCGGAATTCTCGCAGGCTGCAGCGCGGCGGGCAATCTCGGCGAGAAGCCGGACAAGAAACTGGCGATTCAATGTGTCCTGTTCGACGCGAGCTCTCCGCACTCGGGAGGTATCCGCTAACTCGCCGCCTGCCCTTCGGCTTTGCCGAGCGGCGCCAGGTTGATCAGCAACCAGTAGAAGCCCGCGCTCTTCACCGTCTGGCGGAATTGTTCGAAGTCCACCGGCTTCTGGATGTAGCTGTTGGCGCCGAGACCGTAGCCGTTAATCAGGTCGCGCTCTTCTTTTGAAGAGGTCAGGATCACGACCGGAATGGTGCGGGTACGGGGATCGGACTTGATGCGTTTGAGCACTTCCATGCCGTCGACTTTTGGCAGCTTTAGGTCGAGCAGCACCAAACGCGGCGGTTTATCGAAGGTCCGGTCGGTGTGGTTTCCGTTGCAGAAGAGGAAATCGAGCGCCTCCTCGCCGTCGCGGGCCACGTGAATCGAATTTGCAAGATTCTCTTTGCGTAGAGCGTGCAGGGTCAGTTCCATGTCATCTTCGTTATCCTCAACCAATAAAATTTCGATTTGTTTTTCGGTCACGTTTTTTCTCCTGCCACGGCAGCTTGGGATTTGTTTCCGTTCGTTTCACGAGAATCAAGGGTGAAAAAGAAAGTAGCGCCTTTGTCGAGTTCGGCTTCGGCCCAGATCCGTCCTCCGTGCTTTTGAACGATGCGTTGCACGGTGGCTAGCCCCACGCCGGTTCCTTCGAAGTCTTCTTGGCGGTGCAGGCGCTGGAAGACGCCGAAGAGTTTGTCCGAATACTTCATGCTGAAACCAACGCCATTGTCGCGAACAAAGATCACGCCATCCTCCGTTTGCCCAATTTCGATTACGGCGTGGCCGCGAGGCCGAGTGAACTTGACTGCGTTAGTCAAGAGATTCTGAAAAACCTGCTTCATCAGTCCGGCATCGCAATCCGCGAAGGGAAGTGTCCCGATCTTCCACTCAAGATCGCGATCTCCGACCTCGGGCTTGAGCCCGGCAATGACCTCGTCGACGACCGACTTCAAGCCCACGACCTGGAGATTGACCTCGCGGCGCCCGACGCGGCCAAGGTCGAGCAGATCGTCGATCAGTTGGCCCATCCGGCGGTTGCTTTCCTGAATGCGATCCAGATAACGCCGAGCCTCGGCGGGCAGAGTCGGGCCGAACTCCTCCACCAGGATCTTCGAGAAGCCGCTGACGTGGCGAAGCGGCGCACGCAAGTCGTGGGAGACGGAATAGGAGAACGCCTCCATTTCCTTGACGCTGTTCTGCAAATCTACGTTGGCACGGTTGAGCTGCTCGGTGGAGCGGGCCAGCTTGACGCTGCTATAACTCAATTGAGAAATCATCTTCGCGAGCTTGGCCAGAAACGTCATGCTGGCATTGACCTGCTCGCGGGTTAGGCAGGGCACCGTTTTCAGTGCTGCCATGTATTGCTCTTCGTCGAAACCGTACTTCCTTGCCTGCGCTCGATATAGTTCATAGTCGACGGGTTCATCGACAAAGAAGAACTGCCCGCAGAACAGATTGCCGATGTGCTTACCGCCGACCACGATTGGAGTCGCGACGTCCCACAGATTGTTTTTGCACTTGTAGATTTTGAATTCCCCGGCCTGGATGCCGGCCGAGAGTTCGAGATCACTTTCATGGCAGTTCTTGCAGGTCTCCGAATTGACCCGGTGAAAGTTCAAGCACACGTTTTGCCAGCCCGCACCGGTGAGCACGTTGCCATGGAGATCCAGCAGTGCGGTGGTCACCCGCACAACCGCGTAGAAGTCATCGAGCAGCAATTTGATCGACGGGACATCCAGGATGTCGGCCAACTCCAGATTTCCGAAGTCGCCCTCAGGCAGCAGAATGCTGTCGAGCTTTCTGCGCACGCGCTCTTCGCTGGCGCGCAACTCGGCCGTCCGTTGCTCAACACGGTTTTCCAGGTCATGGTTGAGCTTGCGAACTTCTTCCTCCGCCTCGCGGCGTTCGGTGCCAGCGCGCAGCGCCATGATGCCGTAGCTTAGGTTGGCCGCGAGTTCCTCAAGAAGATTCTGTTCATCGGCATCAAAAGCCGGGCTCTCTCCGGCGTAGATGGACAAGACGCCGAACACTTCTCCTCCCATCTTTAGCGGTGAAGCCAGCACCGAATGATAACCATGTTGGAGTGCACTCTCCCGCCAGGGAGCAAAGCTGGGATCGTTCAGGACGTTCGAGCAGATGGTTAGCTTGCCGGTGCGAATGGCAGTGCCGGCTGGTCCGCGGCCTCGTTCCTCATCGGCCCATGTAATATTCGCCGTCTGAACGTAACTGCCGTTGACTCCGCTGTCGGCCGCCACTCTCACGGATTTCTTCTCATCGTGGTCGGCGAAGCCGACCCACGCCAACCGGTAGCCGCCGACGTTGACCACGAGATCGCAGATGCGCGTCAGTAAGGTTGGCTCATCGGTAGCCCGCACGAGCGAGTCATTGCAAGCGCTCAAGGTCCGCAGAGCGCGCTCCACTCGCCTGCGCTCGGTCACGTCGATGAAGGTGAGAACGGAGCCGACAACCTTGCCACCATCGAGCAGGGGATGAGACCAGCACTCCACGGAAAAACTCGAACCGTCACTGCGCCAGAGAAGCTCTTTGTCCGAGTGGTACCGCTCCCCTGCCCGTATCGCGCGCAGGAGCTCGCATTCTTCGAGTGGCACCGCGAATCCTTCCGGGGAAGTGTGGTGCATTGTGGCATGCAGATTCTTCCCGACAAGTTCAGCGGAATCCTCGTAACCAAGCAAGCGAACCGCCGCGGCGTTACAGAAAATGCACTGCCCGTCCAAACCTTCACCGAGAATCGCCTCTTCGGTGGAGTCGAGGAGGGCCCGAATGCGCTCCTCTCGTTCGCGTATTGTCTCTTCCGCTTGCTTTAGTTCGCTGATATCGGTATTCGTTCCCAACCATCGGATAACCCGGCCATCCGCATCTTTCAGGGGCAAAATGCGCGTCAAGAACATGCGGAAGCGGCCGTCGGCGCCACGCAAGGGAAATTCCATCTCGAAGGGCTCGGTGTTCGCGATCGATGCCCTCCAACGTCTCAGTACACTCGGAAGTTTTTCTGGATCGTGAACGCGCTGCCATCCCCACCCCACCATTTCTTCCAGCGTCGTCCCCGTGTAGTCGTACCAGCGCTGGTTGTACCAGAAAATGTGGCCATCCGGTTCAGCCATCCAGGCCAGTTGCGGGATGCCGTTGATCATCGCCTGGAAGCGTTCGTCACTCAGGCGCAGAGATTCCTCGGCTTCGACGCGCTCGGTAATGTCTTCGCTGAAGATTAAAATCCCGCCGATTTCGCCTCCAATTTCGTACCAAGGACGAATCTCCCAGCGCAGCCATTGCACTGTCCCGTCCTGTCGATGGAAAGGATCTCTTTCTTCTTTCAGAACCTTTCCGGCCAAGGCCTGCCGATGTACTTCTTTCCATGGCTCGGAGACGTCGGGGAATATCTCGTAATGTGAGAGGCCACGCAGGTCACGGTCGCCCAGACCGAAGTCCATCATCCAGCGGCGGCTTGCTCGTAAATAACGCATCTCGCGGTCGAACATGGCCAGCGCAACCGGGGCATGGTCGATGAATAGCGCGAGGCGCTGTTCGCTCTCGCGCAAGGCGGCCGTGCGATTTTGCACCCGTCTTTCCAGATCGCTGTTGACAAGCTGGATCTGACGGCGCAGGCGCGCACCCTCGCCAATCTCGCGGCTGGTCACGATGCCTGCCACCAAAAGCAGCAGAACGCCCCCCACCGTAGAACCAAATGTAATGAACGTTGTACGGTGGCGGGCTTCCTCGGAGCGCCTGGTCCGCTCCTCGAGCAAGTGTGACTCCTCAGCGCGCATTTGCTTAAGCGTCTCGCGCACCGCATCCATCTTCTGTTTGCCCTCGCGGAACATGGCAACCGGGGCCGCCTTGCCCGTGCTTTGCCGCTCCGCGATGATCCTGTCCGCCACGGCTATCCGGGCGGCCATCTGCGAACGCAAGTCGCGAAGCAAATTCTGCTGATAGAGATTGTCCGAGGTCAGATAGCCAAGCCGATCCATGTCGGAGGGAAGGGAGTGCTCGGCGTCGAGCAGGTTGCCGAGCAGCGCCTCATCCCCGGTCGCAGCAAAGCCGCGCGCGCCACTCTCGATTTCGACCGCATCGGCCAAAATGCTTTCGAGAGCGGCCTCCACCGCGTGCGTATGCGACACCAAATCGGAATCGTCGCTCGCCCGCTGGATGCTATTCCAGGTAAGAAACCCTCCCAGCGCTGTAAGCGCCATCCCCAGAAGGATTCCGCCCACCGACCAGGCCCGGAGACCGCTCTCGACCGGCACGCCGTTTCCCTGGTCGCCATCTTCTTCAGAGACGAAATGAGCTGTCCCATTCCCACCACCATGCGGCTCTGCGGCCACTTCAGCACGTGCACGGTCCAGGGCGCTGGCCAGCCAACTGGTGGCTACGCAGTTCGCCAGGAACAGCAGCATTCCCATCGCATCTGCACGGTTCTTCACCCAGAAATCGCCGACAGGTTCAAGAAAGAAGTAGTCGGCAAGAAGGGTCGAAAATACGGACGTGAGAATTCCGGGGCCAAAACCGCCAATCAGGGCGGCGATCATCACCGCTGGGTAATATGTGATGTAGGGCGGCAAACCCGGAAGCATCTCCCGGATCAGCGTGGCCCCGACCGCCAGCAGCACTCCAAGTTCACAACCTACAATCCAGCTCCCATTGGCGGACGAAGCGGAACGGGACGTCAGCACTCGTAGAATCGCTTTCATCGGACGCGGGGCAAGGAGAAGTCCACCTAATGCCCACCTCGGCCGCGAGCAGATCACACCAAAGGGGAACACCGAAAGCACAATGACCGTGGGCAGGGCGATGTGCACCCGGCTCCGCGCGGGACTGAGGATCACCTCGAGCAGCGTGAACACTCCAAGCACGCCCACCATGAAGCTCAGAAGCTGGGATGGCCACATGCGGCGGGGCGTCCAGTCGAGCAGCAGGAGCGCCAATCCCAGTAACACCAGACTCAGAGCTGCAAACGGCGACATCAGGCCCGCGCGGACATGGCCCGCTCCTCCGGCGGCGGTTTCCGTAAATAGCAGTTGATCGATGCCTAGGTTCACCGCCCAGAGAAATTCGATTAGCGACAAAAGGCCGGCCAGCGCAGCGATTCCTGCCACGGTTTTCGCCAGCCATCTCGTGGCGGCTGGAATCGGGTGGCCGTCGCGCTCGCGCACCCACCAGAGGGAGAGGCCCAGCAGGATAAAGCAGATCGAGGTGTTGCCCGCGATGGCGACCATCCCGGGAAGAACGGTTCTCAGAACCAGATTGTGGAAGGCCAGTCCGGCGATGCCCGTCAAACCTACAAAGACCGGGAGCCCGCTACAGAAGACGACGAAGCGTGGCGCCCCGGGCGGGTTTTGGGAGGTCGAAGGCAATGTCATGAACCCTTGGGCCGTGTCACAGTGCGACACACCTTTGGCGATTATCGTGACAAAGATGCGCCGGAAGTCAGGATGGCCATCACACGAAAAATGGTCGGTTTCCCGAATTGAAACAGCGGCTTTTTCTGCCCCTGATAACTCGACTTAACTTGCTACTGTCCCGAAGCCGCCACCTCGTTTGCCCCTCAATTTCCTTAGTAACTTACTGGTTAACATCAAACTGTTCCTTCTATCCCAATGAATCGTAATAACTTATTTAGACTTAGACGATAAGTCCTTTACATTCAAAGACTCAGCGTTTTTTGCCAATAAATCCTTATTTTCCAAAGACCGTTCGAGGGGGATAGGAGAGTTACAACTCCCTCGTAAAACCGTGCTTTCGTCCCGCCGACATCCTGCCTTCGCGATGGCGCACAGCTTCATCCCAGCAACCGCGCGATGCCCGGAGAGTGCTCGGGTTCTCGCGCTACGACTTCGCCGATCAGCGATCGTTCCTCCGCGGTTAAGCCAAGAAACTCGAGGCCGCTGCCAAAATCTGAACAATAGCGAACAATCGCAATCAGGCGGAGATTGTTGTTGGACACGGGCAGTTCCACTTCGAGCGTTTCGCCAAGAGAAAGATTGCCGTTGACCAGGGCGCCGAATCCGCCTTCGCTCAGATCGAGGCTCATGCCAGTCGAAGTCCACGTCCTGCCCGCCCGAAGGTGATGGAATTTCACCGGAACGCTGAACGGCATCCGTGGATGCCGGCGCACGAATTCGTTGTCCCAAGCTCCGTGTTTCGGGAAATAGGAATCGAGTAGCACGAAAGCCTCCTTGAATGCGCCGAGAATCGCTGGCCACTGATCGTGTTGAAGCTTCGCGGCTCGCCCCACTCAGGAGGGCAACGGCGCGTCGTCCGTGTTGTGCACAAGAGTTGCCCGGATGATCTCCAGCAATTCCGCATTGTCCGCCGGCTTCTGGAAGAACGATGCCGCCCCGGCTTGCAGGCACTCCTGCTCGCTGCTTTGCGGATCGCGGGCCGTGAGCACGATCACAGGGATATTGGAGAGCTTGTCGTCGCGCTGCAACCGATCGAGCACGACGAAGCCATCGCCGGCCGGCAGCCCGAGATCGAGGATGATGAGATCCGGGTGCTCTTTATAGGCCTGGGCGATGGCGGAATAGCCGTCTCCGGCATTGACGGTGTCGTAGTGATTGGCCCGCAGGCGGAGGCGCAAGGCCTGCCGCAGATCGGGGTCGTCATCGACGATGAGGATTTTGGGGACTGATGCCATAAGTTCTCCTTGTCTGTGAAGCGAAATTTGTGAAGCTAAAGTTTGCCGCTTCCGGCGCGCGCGGCCTCCGCCTGTTGGGCGGGATCGAGCGAGGCGCGCACCATTTCCGTGACCCGTTCGGCTACCGTGGCGACCTGCGCTTCCAGAGTCTTTTCCTCCAAGAGGTTGGGGAGAGCGATCGGCCTGGCGGAAACCTCGAACTCGCTACCGGCATTATGCTCGGGCATCTTCGCCATCTGCCCGCGAATGCGGGTCAGCATGATCTCGGAGCGCTCCAGGTCCGTCGATGCGACCACGAAGTACGAGCGTTTCGGGCCCGGCGCAGCCAGGGGAGGCAGGACCAGGTCCTTGTCGAGATAAACGCAGCGCTGTAAGAGGTCGAGGGAGCGCGAGCAGGTCTCTTTCCAGTTGCCGCGGGAAGTTTTGGAGCGGGGACGAAGATCGAGCCGGACGAGCACGAAAGCGTCGCGCAAACGATTTTGATGTGTGACCACCGGGAAGAGGAGTTTCGGAAGCACGTAGAGGGGGAGAGTGAACGAGAATGCCGCACCGCTCCCGGGTTCGCTTGTGACCCAGATGCGTCCGCCGTGCAGCGTGACGAGTTCTTTGGCGATAAACAATCCGAGGCCGAGGCCTTTGCGGCTGCTGTCAGCGGCATGCGGGCTCTGATAGAGCCGCTCAAAAATGAGGTGGCGGGATTCGGGAGTGATGCCGGGGCCGGTGTCGGAAACGGTGATGCAGACGAACTCGGGGTCAGTGCGCATGCGTGACGCGCGCACAATGACGGAACCATCGGTGGGGGTGAACTTGATGGCGTTGTCGATGAGGTTGATGAGCACTTCGAGGATGCGCTCGGTGTCGCCGAGAACGAAGGGAATGCCGGCATCGGCCGCGACTTCGAGGTTGATCCGCTTTTCGCGTGCGGTTGCCTGGAGCATGGCGCCGGCGGCGCGCATCGGATCGAGAATCGAGAGGCAGCAGCTTTCGAGCCTGATCTTGCCAGCTTCGGCGCGAGTCGCTTCAAGCAGGTCGCGCACCATGGCGTTGAGCTGGTTGACGCTGCGCAAGATGGTGCCGAGGTGTTCGCGCTGCTCTTCGCTGACCGTCCCTGCCAGACCATCGAGCAGGATGGTGACGAATTGATGGATGCAGGTCAGGGGAGTGCGCAGTTCGTGCGAGACGTGGGAGAGAAACTGGTTCTTGAATTCGAGCTGTTGCTTGCGGCTCATCTCGAGCGAGCGGAGAAGAGCCTGACGCTCGACGGCATGGCGCATGGCGCGATCGAGCTCGCCGTGACTGAAGTCGCTTTTGACGAGATAGTCCTGCACGCCCTGATGCAGGGCTTTCATCGCGAGACCTTCGTCGTCCTGCCCGGAGAGGATGACGACGGGAACGTCGGGCGCCTTGGCCAGCACGCGGCGGAAGGTCTCGGCTCCCTGGCAATCCGGAAGGTTCAGGTCGAGCAGCACCACGGAGGGGGTCTCATGATCGAGGCAGGCCAGCCCATCCGACAATCGTTCGACACGGTTCACTTCAATCGGCGTCTTGCTCTCGATGAGGCGCAGGCGGATGAGGTCGGCATCGCCCGGATTGTCTTCGATCAGCAGGACATGTTTAGGCGGCTCGTTCATCACGACTCCTTATGGGGTAACCGCGCAGAGCATAGCCAGAAATCCGCCATGGATTGCACAACCGCGCGGAAGTCGGGAAGGTTGCCGGGCTTTTGCAGATAGCAATTGGCGCCGAGGTCATAACTGTGGTTGATGTCGGCACTGGATTGCGAGCTGGTGAAGATGACGACCGGGATGCGCGCCAATTCTGGGTTCTTTTTGACCTCGGAAAGTACTTCGCGGCCGTGCTTGCGAGGAAGGTTCAAGTCGAGGACGATCAGGTCCGGACGGGGCTCATTGGCATAGGCACCCTTGCGTTGGAGCAACTCCATGGCTTCAACGCCGTCACGGGCCACGCTCACGTGAAATGCATGCTTGGTCCCTTTCAGGACCTCGTGCGTCAAGTCGAGATCGGCCGGGTTATCGTCCACCAATAGCACCTCAGGGTCGCGGTTTAATTTTCTGTACGTACGTCACTCGCTTTTCCGGCGGGCAAGGCGAAGCGAAAAGTCGCGCCGTGACCTGGTTCGGATTCCACCCAGATCCGCCCGCCATGCCGCTCGACGATCTTTTTGCAGATGGCTAAACCGATGCCGCTGCCTGGGTACTCCTGGCGTGTGTGCAGCCTTTTGAAGATGACGAAGATGGTATCGGCGTGTTCGGAAGCGATGCCGATGCCGTTGTCGGCAACCGCGAAGACCGTTTCGTCCTTGGTGGGTTCCGCCGTGATGCGAATTATGGGCGGCTCCGCGCCGCGGAACTTGATCGCGTTGCCGATCAGATTCTGGAAGAGCTGGGTAAGCTCCGATGAAACGCCGAGTACGGAGGGGAGCTGCGCGCACTCGATGCTGGCCTTGCTCTCCTCGATCGCGGTGCGCAGATTCCTGAGAACCGCATCGACGATGACGTTGCAGTCAGTGAGCTTGATGCCGTTTCCCTGATGGCCGACGCGCGAAAACGAAAGCAAGTCCTGCACCATGGCCTGCATGCGGGTCGCGCCATCGACCGCATAGTGAATGTATTTGTCGGCCTCAGCATCGAGCTTTCCCTTGTAGCGCTCGGCCAGAAGTTGCGTATAGATCGCAACCATGCGCAACGGTTCCTGCAGGTCATGCGAGGCGACATAGGCGAACTGTTCGAGATCGCGATTGGAGCGGGCGAGATCCTGCTGAGCGCGGACCTTCTCTTCGCGCAGTGTTTTTTCCGTCAGAGCATGACGGACGGATTCCGGCAAGCGCACCAGATGGTCCTTGAGCACATAATCGGCCGCGCCCCGCTTGATGCACTCGACGGCGCGGAGTTCGCCGAGATAACCGGAGACGACGATAACCGGGATGTCGAGGTTTGCGTGACGAAGGATCTCGAGGGCCTCCATGCCGTTCCACTCCGGCAGGTTGTAATCGGCGAGAACAATGTCGTAGCGCGTGCGGCGGATGCTCTCGGTAAATTCTTCGCGCGTCTGGACGGCATCGCAATCCGCATCGAAGCCGCCCTGGCGCAAGGCGTGAATGCTCAACTCAACGTCGGTGGAATCGTCTTCGACCAATAGAGCGCGCAAGTTCTGGCGGGGATTCCTGGCTTTCGCGTCGTTCCTGGGCGCCGGCAGCGTGGTATCCGGGGAAAAAAGCACGCGAGGAATCACGGCGCTTGATGGGGCGTCCGAGAGGAGCGAACCCTCCGCAGACGCCTCCGCATGCGCCGGATTGCTGGTTTCTTGGCGCTCTATAACTGACATGAGTAGCGCTTGCCGGGTTGCGGCTTGCTGTAATGCTCATCGACTCACGATTGGAAGTCTTGAGACAAGAGAGAAAAAGCGGAATCCCAAAGTGCAGGTGAGAGGGTGGCCTGGCGTCCGGACAATGGCCGAAAGGCGTTGTCCACGCACGCGTCTATCGCATCAGTGCAAGGCGCATAAAGCAGAATTCAGGTGCCCCCGCGGCGTCAGGCGGCAACGAAAATTGGCGGAAGCGAGTGGGAGTCGAACCCACCCGAGACGGCGGAGCCGCCTCACACCGGTTTTGAAGACCGGGAGGATCACCGGACCCCATGCGCTTCCGAAGCGGGCACTCTCATTCTATGTGGCTTTTTTCAGGCACGCCAACAATAGGAACGGCACACGCTTGGCCACGCGTGGGGATGCTTGGCCAAGTGAATTGCGGGAACAAAATGCCCCACTCGGCCCGCGTGGCGGAACGAATGGGGCGTCGTACTGGAAATTCACTTCGGCTGCGCCACCGTCCGCAGGTACGGTTTGTGTGTTTTGAAGCCCGCAGGGTACTTCTGCTTCGCCTGGTCATCGGAGACTGAGGTCGGAATGATGACGTCGTTTCCAGGCTTCCAATTCACTGGTGTGGCGACGTTGTGTTTCGCGGTGAGCTGCAGCGAATCGAGCACGCGCAGAACCTCGTCGAAATTGCGCCCGCTGCTCATCGGATAGGACATCATCAGTTTGATCTTTTTGTCGGGGCCGATGATGAAGACAGTACGCACCGTTGCGTTATCGGCGGCGGTGCGTCCCTCGCAGCTTTCTCCGGCTTCGGCGGGCAGCATGTCGTACAGCTTCGCAACCTTGAGCTGCGTGTCGCCGATCATCGGATAGTTGACCTTGTGCCCTTGAGTCTCTTCGATATCAGCGGCCCACTTGCCGTGGTTGCTGACCGGATCGACGCTCAGGCCGATGATCTTCGTATTACGCTTGGCGAATTCCGGCTGCAGTCCGGCCATGTAGCCGAGTTCGGTCGTGCACACCGGCGTAAAATCCTTCGGGTGCGAAAACAGAATCGCCCATCCCTCGCCGATCCATTGGTGGAAATCGATTGGCCCTTGGGTGGTTTCAGCATTGAAGTTCGGAGCTTCAGAGTTAATCCGTAAAGACATAACAGTTCCTCGCAATCGGGATTCTTTGAGTGTCACAGAATAGATGTTTGGCCGCCCAAGAACGTTCCGGCGCACAAGTCCGGAGTCGCAAACAATCTTTCAGCATCATTATCGTATCGCATTCAACGATTTCGCCGCTTGGCCGCGGCGGCCACAAATGAGGAATGCTCTATGACGCGCAAGCTGCCCTTGGTTCAGGTTGATGTTTTCACGGATCGTGCTCTCACTGGCAATTCGCTTGCCGTCATTCTCGACGGGCGCGGCCTTTCGACTGAGCAGATGCAGGCGATTGCTCTCGAAATGAATTTATCGGAAACGACGTTCATCCTTCCCGGCGACGCCGTAGCTGACCAGACACGCGGCACACGGGTGCGTATCTTCACCGTGCAGGAGGAACTTCCGTTTGCCGGACATCCCACATTGGGCACTGCATTTGTTTTGCGCGGCGACTCGGGTGCAAGTGAAATCAAGCTCGACCTGAATATCGGCATGGTTCCGGTGCGATTTACCCAAAGCGAGTCGTCGGCTTTGGCGTTTGGCGAGATGACACAGATGGACCCGCAGTTCGGGGAGGTGCACGAATCCGATGCGGTTGCTGCGGTCACGAATCTGAAAGCCGGCGATCTCGCGGCAGCCGCGCCTATCCAAACGGTTTCTACCGGGTTGCCATACACAATCGTGCCGGTGCGCACCCTCAAGGCTCTTCAGGATTTGCGTCTGGATGTGCCGCGGGCACTTGAGTATCTGGAACGCACCGGCGGAAAATTTTTCTACTTCGTCTGCCGTGAGACCTTGAATTCAAAAGCTCGCCTCCATGCCCGCATGATTTTCTACAACGGCGAAGACCCTGCGACCGGCTCCGCGGCGGGTTGTGCGTCGGCCTGGATGGTCGCGCATGGAATTGCGGCGAGCGATGAACGCGTCATCATCGAACAGGGACTCGAAATGAACCGCCCCAGCAGCATTTTTGTGCGCGCTACGAAGCGGGATAACCAAGTTGTCAATGTGCGTGTCGGTGGAAATTGTGTAGAAGTTCTGCGCGGAGAAATTTCTCTCAATCTCTAAGCGCGCAAACTCTGCCTGAATAGCGCCTTCGAGCGCGTAGCACTCCCCTACCATCCACTCGCGTGCCATTGGCAAATGCGGCACTTTACCGCGCGCGCGAATCTAATTAGGATTCAACTCGCTCGGCAATCTTAAAAAGAAAAAGTGGTGACGACAGTCCCCCGGTCAAACACCCATGAAGCCCAAGAAGACTATTCTCTGCGTCGACGATAACGAACAGGCACTCTCCATCCGCAAGATCCTGCTGGAAACGCGCGGCTATCGCGTGGTAGCTTGCAACAACGGCGAAGCGGCGCTCGCCGCGTTTCGCCGCGGTGGAGTCGACCTCGTACTAACCGACCTCATTATGCCCGGCGTCGATGGCTCGAAGCTGATCGCAGAAATCAAAATGCTTTCGCCGCAAACACCCGCCGTTCTTCTCTCCGGACAGGTAAAAATCTACGAACGTGACACGCAAGCCGACGCCTTCCTCCCGAAGGGGATGTATGAACCGGTAGACTTGCTGGAAAGAATCCGGTTGCTACTAATGCGCAAGCGCGGCCCGAAACGGCTGATAGAAATGCGCGAACTGCTGGTCGCACGCGCCACCGTAGCCTAACGCTTCGAGTGATCTCAACTCCAAATTTCTCTGCGGACTCTGTGGTGCGAGGCTTTGACTGACAGCTGATGGCCGATAGCTGAGAGCTACACCGACGGCTGCCTGTGATATCGTTTTTGATGGATGGCAGCATTCATCGAAGCGAAGGAACTGCGCAAGACATACCGCATCGGCAAAATGGAAGTTCCGGCCCTGCGCGGCGTCTCCTTCGCGGTCGAGAAGGGCGAGTTCGTCACTGTGGTGGGGCCATCGGGGAGCGGCAAGTCGACGCTCTTTTATCTTCTGGGCGGGCTGACGCGGGCCGACTCGGGTCGCGTAACCATCGACGGGGTCGATTTCGCATCTCTCTCCGATGCGGCACGCACACGCCTGCGCAAGAGCAAGATCGGGTTCGTTTTCCAAAAATTCAATCTGCTGCCAACTCTCACCGCGCGTGCCAATATCGAAATCTCTGCTGACATTGCGGGAAAAGGCGCGCCCGATTCGGTGTTCCTCAAACAGATTACCGAGATGTTAGGCATAGCGGGTCGTCTGGACCATCGTCCAAATGAGCTCTCCGGCGGCGAGCAGCAGCGGGTTGCCCTGGCGCGCGCGCTCATTAACCGGCCTTCAATCGTGCTGGCCGACGAGCCGACCGGCAATCTCGATACGAAAAGTTCGGCAGCCGTGCTCACCATGCTGCGCCAGTCGAACAAGGACCTCGCCCAGACCGTGCTGATGATCACGCACAATCCCGAGGCCGCCGAGTATGGCGACCGCATCATTCACATGCGTGATGGCGAGATTGTGGCGCCCGACGAAGATCCACAGTGGTCGCCAAAACATCCAGTCGAAAAAGTTCGTTCCTGAGAAAGTTTTCAAATGGCACATCGCGACCAATTCACCAAACCGATCCTTCCCGGCAGCGCGGCCAGCGACTATGAACGCTACCTGCACACTGACGAACTGCTCGCGCTGCAAAAGGCGCCCGAAGAGCTTTCGCACAAAGACGAGATGACCTTCATGGTCGTGCACCAGGCCTCGGAGTTGCTGCTGAAGGGTGCGGCCTTCGAACTGGAGCGCGCACTCGAGCATCTCGAGCGCGGTGACTACGGCAACACCTCGCGGCTGATCCGGCGCGCCAATCAACTGATCGAGCCGCCCATCGGCTTGCTCCACATCCTAGAGACCATCACGCCGTACGACTACCACATCATTCGCTCCGGGCTCGGACATGGTAGCGGGCTCGATTCGCCGGGATTTCTGGCGTTGCTGCATGTCGGGCCGCGGCTCGGGAATGCGTTTCAGGAACAACTTCATCGCGCGGGACTAACTCCCGACGATCTCTACCGCCGCTACGAGGAATTCTTCGGGCTGCACGACGTCGCCGAGCGGCTAGTTGACTTCGACGAGCGCATGCAGTTGTTCCGCTTCCACCACCTCAAGCTAGCCGAGAGGATCATCGGCGGCCGCGTTGTGGGAACCATGGGCACGCCAGTCGAGGTCCTGCAACAGCGCATGGAGCACTGGCTCTATAAAGATCTGTGGGATGTGCGCAACAAGATCACGGCGGCAAGTCCGGTCACGGCGGGCAAGCAGAGGTAAGGTTTACCTGAGCTTGAAACCATACATGCTGATGCGCCCGAGACCTTGGAGGCCGCAAATGGCCATTGAACGTTAGGTTTGCCCGGTAGGGACGCGGTCATTTATACTGGCTAGGTTCGAGCGGGAGTAACTCAGTGGTAGAGTGCGACCTTGCCAAGGTCGAAGTCGCGGGTTCAAATCCCGTCTCCCGCTCCAGATTTGACGAGCCCCGCATCCGCGGGGGCTTTTCGTTTTAGCGCGATTGCGCCAGCAGGGTTTGGCGCAGTAGCCAGGTTGCGCGGTTCTGCGGGCGGCAGCGAAGCGGGAGCCCGCACGCGAAATCCCTCGCCGTGCGAGGGATCGCCTCGGTCGTTTAAGGGGCGCGGTAGCCAAGTGGTAAGGCGGAGGTCTGCAAAACCTCTATTCGTCGGTTCGATTCCGACCCGCGCCTCCAAATTCTTCTTCCTGCCGCATCCCTTCACAGCAATAGTGGCTTGCCGTTTGGAACTTTAAACGGCTGCTCCCGCCCTGCGTCTGTAGCCTTACAAACCGTGGGGAGTTACCTCTGCCCGCTCCCCACCGTTACTTTCGCGGCGGATCCCAATTGCGCACAATGCAAGTGGCGGCGCAAAAACGCCAGACTGCAAAGCTCAGACAAAGTTAGAGCCAACATCGCTGTCTCCCGCATTTTTTTTTGATCCGCAAGACCAACAATCGTACGTATGGTAGTTTCGCTCCCGCGCGAATTCTTCACCCTCCGGAACGATTGAAAGACTCAAGGGCTCCGAGCTGTTCCGGCATTTGTGCAAGCGCCGCACGCTGTTCGACCGGAGCCTTGCCTTGAATAAATTGGGAGTTGCCCTGTTCTGCCTTGTTCTTCCACTATTGGTGTCTTGCGGCGGGATCCAACAAAATGCCGTGGATCCGGGCCCACCCCAGTCGGGGCCTCCCGGCGGTGGAAGCGGGAGTGGAGGTGGGGGTGGGAGCGGAAGTGGTGGTGGCGGCGGAGGCAATCAGGTCACTGATCTCGACGACTCCGACTTATCGAAATGGAAAATCTGCGTCATCGGTAACTGCTCCGGTGGTGGATCTCCGGGCGGAAGTCATGCGCCGTCGTCCTATAGCTTTACCACCGGAGAAACCGACTTCTCCTGTGACGGGCACTCTGCGCTGCTCACCCAAACGAGCGCGAACGTTCAAGGAGGCGCCTACAGCAACATTCTCGCGACCTATCGAGCCGGTTCCCAGGACGATGTGAATTCGTTTAGCACGAGCTATTGTATCTACCCGACCGGAACAATCGACGAAGCGGAATTTGACACCTATCAGTTCAACCGCAAGAACAATACTGAGTTTATGTTTGGAACGCAGTGCGTCACGGGCAAGAGCTGGGATATCTGGAATCAAGAGACTCACAAATGGGTCAGCCTGGGATCATCTGCGCCGTGCTCTCTCAGCTTGAACACCTATCACAAGCTGGAGCAGAAGCTCCATTGGGATCCGACCGATACGGGAAACTGTGGCGGCCAGATTTGCATGTACTTCGATTCCATCTCTGTCGACGGAGCGACGGTGTGCGCACCATGCGGTTCGCCGCAGCCGTCATCAGCGCTACCGCAAGGGTGGTCCAGCAGCTCGGGCGTTCAATTCCAGATCGATATCAGTGCGCCCAACAAAACGGGCAGCATGTATATCGACTTGGCGGACTTTTCGACGTCGCAATATGAGCTGGCAGGTCCATAAGAGAAGAGTTGTCTTGGATTGCAGGGCTACGCCCAACAGTCACTGTGACCCTTCGTTGTAAAAGTTTTGTATTACCTTTTGTTCCTCACTGAATTCGGTTGTGGCTCTCAGCTAGGTTCAAACCATGAACCAGGCTTCCACTGAAGTTCACCCCAAGGGGACGACTGCGCGCGTACTTCTCACTTCCGTATTCGGCCCCTACGCGCAGGATGACGAATTTGGCTCGCGCGCCATCAACCCGATGGAGCTTTACCACAACCAGGTAACGCGCGCCCAGGGCGGGTTTTCGCTGCGCATGTTCCACCGGTCCTGGGGAATCATGATGATCCAGCAAAACATCTCCGCGCCCTGCACGGTGCTGGATTTTCCAACGCGCAAGGATTTCGCGCGCGAATTGAAAGCGAATGATTACGATGTCGTCGGCATTTCTTCGATCATCATCAACGTCGGCAAGGTGCGCGAGATGTGCCGCATGGTGCGAGAGCTGTCGCCGAATTCGGTGATCGTCGTCGGCGGACACGTTACGTCCATCCCCGGCCTCGACCACATGATCGACGCAGACCATATCGTGCGCGGGGAAGGAATTTCCTGGATGCGCCGCTACCTCGGCGACGATCCCGCCGCTCCCATTCACCATCCCGACATCGTTTCCGGGCTCGACACGCGCATCATGGGTCTCAAGCTGCCGGAACGAAAAGGCGGCACTGCAGCTACCATCATTCCGTCAGTCGGCTGCCCGATGGGTTGCAACTTCTGTACGACCTCTGCCTTCTTTGGCGGCAAGGGCAAATTTGTAAATTTCTATGAGACCGGCGACCAGCTTTACGAAGTCATGTGCCAGGCCGAGACCGCGCTCGGCGTTCAAACATTCTTCGTCATGGATGAGAATTTTCTGCTTCACCGAAAGCGAGCGATGCGTCTGCTCGAACTGATGAAGAGCGGCAGCAAAGCCTGGGGCATGGCAGTCTTCGCCTCCGCCAACGCAGTCCGTCAGTACAAGGTCGAAGAGCTCGTCGAACTCGGCGTCTCTTGGATCTGGATGGGCCTCGAATCGCCACGCTCGAATTACGTAAAGCTCAAGGACACCGACTCGCACGAACTCACGCACATGCTCCGCGAGCATGGCATTCGCGTGCAAGGCTCGACGATCATCGGCCTCGAGCACCACACGCCCGACAACATTCGCGAAGAGATCGAATACGCGGTTGCGCACAACACCGACTTCCACCAGTTCATGCTCTACACGCCAGTGCCGGGCACGCCGCTCTTTCAGGAGATGGCGGAACAGGGCCGCATGCTCGACGGCATCGACCTCGCCGACATCCACGGCCAGGACAAGTTCAACTTCCGTCATGCCGCGATCTCGCGCGACGATTCGAAGCGCTTTCTCGACTGGGCTTTCTGGCGCGACTTTGAGCGCAACGGCCCGAGCCTTTATCGCATGTGCGAGACCATGCTGCAGGGATGGCGCCGCTACAAGAACTATCCAGACCTGCGAGTTCGTGAACGGTTCGAGCGCGAGAACGTGAAACTGCGCACCGCCTACTCGGCCGCGTTGTGGGCTGCCGAAAAATACTTCCGCAAGGTGAATGCGGATGTCAGCCGCCAGATTCATGAGCTTCGCCGCGAGATCGGCAAGGAATTCGGCGCTATGTCGCGCATCACATCCGCGGCAATCGGGCCATTCCTCTTGTGGTCCACTCGTCGTGAAGATCGCCGTCTGGCTCGCGGAGTCACCTACGAACCGCCAACGATTCTGGAGCGCCGCAACTGGAACTCCGCTGCAGCGTAGCGCAAGCGGCTCATCGGCAGTCGCAAAAATTCTGTCACGCGTTTGTCAAATCTGCGCACCATCGCCACTCCATTGTGAGTCGCGTTCCAGCGTGAGCGCACTGCCCGCTCACTGTGACTAGGGTCACATTGCATTTGTTTTCACTGGGTATACAGTTTCCGCATACCCTGTTTGCGAATTTTCATACGTGAAAACAGGGGATTCCTCCTCGTGGTCTAATGGTTCTGGAACGCCTCTCGTCGAGCTGACGCTCCCGGCACCGATGATCCTTGGGAGGACTGATTTGCATCCAATGACAAAAGGCCCTCTGTTAAGGGTCGAACGTTTAAGTAAAGTCTTTCGCTCAGGCGAAGCGGACTTGGTGCTCTTTGACAATCTGTTTTTTCAAATAGAGAAAGGTACGATGCTCGGAATCGTCGGGCAGTCGGGTGCGGGCAAAAGCACTCTGTTGCACATTCTGGGGGCGCTTGAAAGGCCCTCCACCGGTGCCGTATACTGCGCAGATTCCCAGGTGAATACGCTGTCCGAGGATGCCGCCGCGGAATTTCGTAACCGCGAAATCGGCTACGTCTGGCAATTCCACTACCTTCTACCCGAATTTACCGCGCTGGAGAATGTGGCGATGCCGCTGCTGGCGCGCGGGCAAGATCGTCCCTCAGCGGAAAAAGAAGCTTCGCGCTGGCTGGGCGAGGTGGGACTGGAGTCGCGCAGCACGCATCGTTCGGGAGAGCTTTCGGGCGGGGAGCAACAGCGCCTCGCATTGGCAAGGGCGTTGATCACCCAGCCGCAGTTGCTTCTGGCCGATGAGCCGACTGGCGACCTCGACGGGCGTACCGCGGAAGTGGTCTTTGAACTGATTTCGCGATTGCATCGCGAGCACCAGCTGACCTCTCTGATTGCCACGCACAACCTGTCGTTTGCACGTCGGTGCCATAGAGTGCTGCGGCTGGACCGGGGCAGAATAGAAGAGGTGGCGCCGGAGTCGCTTCCGGCGTGAGGATGAGCGCAACATCAACCTGCAACAACAAGAAAAGACAGACCAGCCGGAAAGTAACCCTGAAAGATGAGTCACGGGGGTTACTCCCAGGCGATTATCGCTTGGCAAGCCAAGTGGTAAAAAGAGCATAATTGAGTTGGGTCGGGGGTTAGGCGATGGGCGAGCCTTCGCGCGAGAACCCTGGGGGGAATGAGTCTATGTTTGAACGCTACACGGAGAAAGCCAGACGCGTCATCTTTTTTGCGCGCTACGAGGCCAGCCAGTTCGGCTCTCCTTATATAGAGACCGAACACCTGCTCCTCGGACTGCTGCGCGAAGATAAGGCTCTGACGAACCGTTTCCTGCGCTCCCACGCGTCGGTGGAATCCATCCGCAAGCAGATTGAAGGCCACACGACCATCCGCGAGAAGGTCTCGACCTCCGTCGATCTGCCGCTGAGCAACGAGTGCAAGCGTGTGCTGGCATACGCGGCCGAAGAGGCCGAACGTCTTTCTCATAAGCATATTGGGACCGAGCACCTGCTTTTGGGTTTACTGCGTGAAGAGAAGTGCTTTGCCGCCGAGATCCTGCACGAACGCGGATTGCGTCTTTCGACCATCCGCGAAGAGCTGGCCCGCACCAGCCAGGAAAAAGCGCAGCCGCAGCGTGGCGGGCAGCGCGAGTCATCTTTATTAAGTGAGTTTTCGCGCGACCTGACCCAGGCCGCCATGGACAGCCAGCTCGATCCGCTCGTTGGCCGTGAAGGCGAAGTCGAGCGCGTAGTGCAGATTCTCTGCCGCCGCACGAAGAACAATCCGGTGCTGATCGGCGAACCGGGCGTTGGCAAAACAGCCATCGTTGAAGGCCTCGCACAGCGCATTGCTGACGGCGAAGTGCCATCGTTCCTCGCGGACAAGCGCATCTTGGCTCTCGATCTCTCGCTCATCGTGGCAGGCACGAAGTATCGCGGCCAGTTCGAAGAGCGGTTGAAGACCATCATGAAAGAGCTGATGGAGAGCCAGAATTCCATCATCTTCATCGACGAATTGCACACGCTGGTCGGCGCTGGTTCTGCCGAAGGTTCGCTCGATGCCGCTAACATCCTCAAGCCCGCTTTGAGCCGTGGCGAGATTCAGTGCATCGGCGCAACCACGCCTGCCGAATATCGCAAGTCGATCGAAAAAGATCGCTCGCTCGAGCGTCGCTTCCAGGCCGTAAAGGTTCCGCCGCCGAACGAGACCGATGCGGTCAAGATTCTGTTCGGAATCAAAGAACGCTACGAGAAGTTCCACGCCGTCACCTACACCGACGACGCCATCAACTTCTCCGTCTCGCACTCGAATCGCTACATCCCGGACCGCTTCCTCCCGGATAAAGCCATCGACCTCATCGACGAGGCCGGCGCGCGCGTCAAGCTGCGCCAGACCTCGCTGCCCGAAGAGTTGACCGAAGTCCAGAAGCGCATCAAGTTCATCGTCCACCGTATGGAGAACGCCATCGCGAACCACGAGTTCGAGAAGGCGCGCTTCTACTCGGACGAAGAACGCAAGGAGCGCGAGAACCTGCGCGCCCTTCGCGAAAAATACCACCTCGATGAATCCTCCACCGGCGTAGTCGGTCGGGAGGACATCGAGGACGTGGTAAGCCGCTGGACCGGTGTTCCGATCACATCCATTAAAGAAGAAGAGACGCAGAAGCTCCTGCGCATCGAAGAAGAGCTGCACAAGCGCATCATCTCGCAGGACAAAGCGATCAGCGCGCTGGCCCGCGCGATCCGGCGTTCGCGTGCAGGATTGAAGAGTCCGAATCGCCCGATCGGCTCGTTCCTGTTCTTAGGTCCGACAGGCGTCGGCAAAACTGAAGTAGCCCGCACGCTAGCCCAATTCATGTTCGGCAGCGAAAAGGCTCTCGTCCGCTTCGATATGTCCGAGTTCATGGAGAAGCACTCGGTCTCGAAGCTTATCGGCTCGCCTCCGGGATACGTCGGCTACGAAGAAGGCGGACAGCTCACCGAGCGCGTCAAGCGCGCGCCATATTCGGTCGTCCTGCTCGACGAAATCGAGAAGGCGCATCCGGATGTCTTCAACATCCTCTTGCAGGTCTTTGAAGACGGCCAGCTCACCGACGGCCTCGGCAACACCGTCGACTTCAAGAACGTCATCCTGATCATGACCTCGAACATCGGCGCGCGTCACCTGATGAAGCGCGAAGGCCTCGGCTTCCAGTCGTCGAAAGACGAGATGGTCTCCGAAAAGGTCGAAGACCTGGTCAAGGGCGAAGTCAAGCGCACCTTCAACCCCGAGTTCCTGAACCGCCTCGACGAAGTGATTCTCTTCACCGCGCTCGGCGAGCAGGACCTGATCCAGATTCTCGAGCTCATGGTCACGCAGCTCAACACGAACCTGGCGCAGCGTTCGATCACGGTCACGGTAGCCGACGAAGCGAAGAAGTGGATCCTGAACCAGACGCTAACCGATCGCAGCTACGGTGCGAGACCGCTCCGCCGCGCGCTGCAAAAGTACATCGAAGACCCGCTGTCGGAGGCGCTGATCCAGGGCACCATCACCACGCGCCCGGCGTTCATTGAGGTCTTCCTCGAAGGCAACAAGCTGTACTACAAGCCGGTGGATTCGGAGAATACCGAGGGCGTGCTGCTGTACGAGAGCTAGGTGCCGTTAAGTATTGTTGTTACTGCTGGTTACGGCTGACTGCGATTTAGGGCTTGAATCACCGAGCTCCTTGACGCATCATATCTATTGAAGTTTGCGATCCGAAAGGATTGCTATTCCCTGGCCCGGGGCGAGAATCAGGGTAGAGCAGGCTGCCTCCGCCACGCGGACGGCAGCCTCCTCGTTTTTAGGGCCAAAGTACTTTCCCTAGTTCTTTTGCGCTGATTCGCTCGCGTGGAAAGACAGTTACAGCTTGGCGCATTGTGCCGAGCACTTCACACACAAGTATCCGATAAATCGGCATCTCTGCGGTCCCAAAGTTGCGAATGTACGCCTCATCGCCCCGGCCCAGCGCCTGCCAGTTTGCAACAATTCGCCAAGGATTTGTTGCTAGCGGTCGAATCCATGAAAGCTCGGACGCCCGTTGAATATCGAACCGGCCAGCAACCAGCCGGATTCTCCCTCGTTCAATTTCTTCGAGAGCGATGCTCGCATTCTTTGGCTCCTTGCCGAGTTTCGTCGTCAGCTTAATCAGGTGGACGAAGTTCTCGGGCAGGAACCGTACGCGATGACCTCTCGGATCTCTGATGTCCGCTTCACAGAGATTCACTCGATACCAGCGCAGGAGGTCACGCATGTCCCACAGCGGAAGAAGTGCGGGCTTTAGGTTGCCGGGAATGAAGTTATCGTAGTCCATTCTCTTCGACCGTAGCGCAACTGCTAAATAGCATGACCAGCGTGATTTACAGCGTAAAGCTGGCTGCGTTGCTTTTTTGCATTGCCTCCGCTTGGGGTCTGTCGCATTAACTCACGAGACTACTCATATGAATACTCGTATGATATAATACAGTCATGGCTAAGGCTCGATCAAATCTATTCAAGGCCAAACGTGAAGAGTTCAACTTGACACAGCAGCAGGCGGCAAACGAGCTTGGAGTAGCGATTGCTACGTGGTGTCGCTGGGAGAGTGGCGCAAGCGCGCCGCTGCCGGTGCATCGCCGACGCCTGGAGCTACTTTACTATCGTTTCCATCCGGAAGAGAGTCCAATGGGCTGTGCAGATGCGGAGAAGATGTTCTTGAATTCTAAGGAGCTTTACCACCACTTAGCGAATTGCGAGCCATGCAAACTTAGAATCGAGTTCCTACATAGCGAAATGGATTGGAGCTAACGTGGAGGTGCTGTTACTGTGCGATGCCGAGGCGGATTCAGCGATGAGACAGTACGATTATTGAGGGCGGATTTCGAAGCAAACGGGCATGCCGGAAACGCGTGGATGAGCCAGCCGTGTTCGATCTGCGGAAGGCATGTCGTGGCCGAGAGCAAGGGCGGACAGTGGGTCCCAAAAGTTCACGACCGCCCACTCAAACGTAACTTGAAGCCCGGAGGCTATAAACGAAGGGGCAAGTAATGATTGTTACCCGGTCGCGTGTGCACGCTTCCTGGGTCTTCCCCCAAGCTTCCCATTTGCGCGCGACGCCGCCTTCTTAGCCCGACTTCGCGACTGCCCGCCAAGCTGTCCCAGCCTCGCTGCCATCCATTTCTTCGATCCCATCAGGCCCGGAATATAAAGGTCGGCGTCGAGCTTCGGGAAATGGACTCCAAAGCCCAACGGGCTCAACTCAATCTCATCAAGTTCTGACGGCTTGGCACCCTCCAATCCCTGTGCGTCCTGCGGCGAGAAACTCAACGTCAGTTTCGAACTCAATTCGATCATTACCTTCCCGCTCGAGCGGTCGTACCTCGCCGAGACCGCATGAGGAAACTCCCTCCGCATCTGCTCGCCCCGCTTGTTGGCCGATTCGATCTCTTTGTCCGTTGGCATGCTGAAATCTTAGTACGAACCCAAACGCTTAGGTTTAGGGGGTAAACCACAATGCTGATGCCAGTTATGGTAAGATATTCTTACCATGCAAACCAAAGTCTCCACAAAAGGGCAAGTTGTTTTACCAGGCCCGCTACGCCGCCGCTTGGGTTTGCGCTCCGGAGATCCCTTGGAGGCCAATATCGAAGGTGGCCGGATTGTGCTCACTCCGCATCGAAAGCGCCCGCGCCAGGCCCGCATTGTGAAGGACCCCGTGACTGGACTTCCTGTTCTCAGCATTGAGGGCGAAACGCCTGCTCTGAGCAGCAAGGAAGTTGCCGAGATTCTGACGAATTTTCCGTGATCTGGGACCGTTGGTGAAAGCGCGCGCCGCGATTTCGTTTTTATGACTTACCTTCTCGATGTCAACGCCCTAGTCGCTCTTGGATTCGCCCATCATGAGTTCCATGATCGGGTCGCCAACTGGTTGCGTGTGGAGAGACTTCCGGCACTCGCAACTTGCTCGATTACGGAACTGGGCTTCGTCCGGGTACTTGCGCAAGCACCCACCTACGGGCTCGCAGTTGCGCAGGCGAGAACGCTTTTAATGCGAATGAAACAGGCCGATAGTCCCAATTTCACCTTCCTGCCAGACGATCACGATATCTCGCATCTTCCATCATGGGTCAGAACCGCCAAGCAGACAACCGATGGCCATCTCGCGAAGTTGGCAGTTGAGCATGGAGCGGTTCTTGCAACTCTGGATGCGCGAATTCCACAGGCATATATGATCCCCGAGAGGTAGGTAAAAGCATGGACGCCGATCCCAACTATCCCCACCTGATTAGAACTCAATCCCCGCCTAAGCGCCCAAGCCTCTCCGCCATCCCCCGAATCTCCCCAGCCACCCTCTCCCGCAAACTCTCCGGCCCGAGCACCTCCGCCCGCGAACCCATTCCCAGCACCATAAACACAGCCTCCTCCGGATGATCGAACTGCACCCGCAGCGTCTCCCACCCGTCGCGGCTCTCGACCTCCTGCAGCACCATCATCCACCGCCGGACATTCGCCGCCGCCCGCGCCTCCAGCCGCAACGTCACTTCCACCTTCTGCCGCGCCTCGAGAAACCTCTCCGTTGACGCCCGCCAATGCTCGCCTAAATCAAAATTTGCCGGACGCTCACAGGCCTTGTCCAGAATCTTCGCCGCCTGAATCCTCGAAACTCGAAATGTCCGCAGCCCTTTCGCGGACTGCGCTACCAGGTACCAGGCGGTCCCTTTTGCCACCAGCCCAAGCGGATCCACAACTCGCACCGACTTCTCTCCGCCAGGCTTTCGATAATCGATTCGCAGCTTGCGGTCGCGCGACACTGCCTCCTGCACCACCGGTAGCATTGTCAGATCTTCGCTCGTGCCGCGCCATCCTGTCGTATCCACGTATAACCGCTGCCGGATCGAAACCGCCTGCTCCCGCATGCCGCCCGGCATGGCCGCCATCAGTTTGCTTAGAGCGCGCTCGGCTGCAGCTGCCATCCGCGAATCTCCAATCAGCCGCGGCTGTGACATGAGCAGCGCCCGCAACTCGACCTCATCCAGGCCGGGAACTTGCGTCCGCCAGCCTTCGTCTAGTTGCCATCCGCCTTGCGCACCGCGCAACGCATACACCGGCACGCCCGAGGCGCTCAGCGCTTCCATGTCGCGATGCACCGTGCGCGCCGAAACCTCCAGCCGCTCGGCCAGTTCCCGCCCGCTTAGTCGCCCATGGGCCTGCAACAATAACAACGCTGACAGCAGTCGGTCGGCTCGCATCCTTTCCTCGCGCTACACCACCCCGTAAATTTATTCCGTTAATTATGACATTGCCTGTCATATATGCGCTCGTATTCTGCCCTACGGAACGGGCGATCAGCCCTCAACGAGGAGAAGAACTATGAAACTGACAGAACTGTTATTGGCAGAACTCGAACGCGAAATTCCCGGCACGCGCCAGACTCTCGAACGCGTCCCCGAAGGGAAAAATGACTGGACGCCTCACGAGCGCTCCATGCCGCTCGGCAATCTGGCCAACATGTGCGCTACCATGCCCGCATGGATCGAGATCATGCTCAACACCGAAGAATTCGACTGCGCGCCGGTCGGAGGCCGGCCCCGCCCGCCGGTGCCTCAAAACCGCAAAGAGCTCCTCTCCGCCTTCGACGACTCGGTCGCCAAGTGCCGCAAAGCGCTCTCCAGCACAACCGACGAGCACCTGATGAAAAAATGGAAGCTCATGGCGGGAGGCCACGTGGTACAGCAGGACCCGCGTCACGTCATCATCGCCGAGACCTTCCACCACCTCGCCCATCATCGCGGACAGCTCACCGTCTACCTCCGCCTCAACAATGCGTCGGTCCCGGCTATCTATGGCCCATCAGCGGATGAAGGGAAGATTGCTGCTTGAACCCTCTCTCGAAGTCCTTCCATCCATTCGAACGGGAAATTCGAAGCCGCCAGCATTCCGGCGGCTTTGTCGTTTGACTCAAAGAAACGCAGAGCGGGAATGACGAGTAAGCTGAGAGATCATACAGCACCGGCGCGAAATGGCGTTTGACCCCCAGCCAAACTTATGCTCAAATGTTACGCAATCGGGGCTGGCTCAAATTGTTGTAGCACGTCGTTCCACGAATCTTTGGGGCGTGAGACGAGGTGATTCATGAAAGCCAGCACGCTGTGCGCCGTTGTTGCAGTGTCCCTCCTTTGTTTGACTTTTACTCTTAGTGCCAGTGCGCGAGAAGTGGTCCTGCCCGCCGGTACGATCCTGAGATGCACGCTCGATGAACCCAACTTCTCCACCGCAACCGTGGCCATTGGCGATCCTGTTCTTTGCCGCCTTCACTCGCTAACTGAGTTCGGTCGACAGGCGATTCCTCGCGGCAGCTATCTCGTCGGACACTTGGAAGCGGCCGAAGATCCCGGCCATTTCTGGGGCAAGGGCTATATGAAGATTCAGTTCGACCGCATCGGCCTGCCTGATGGAGACATGCCGCTCGACGCCAAGGTGATCGGCACACGCGGCTACAAGGTCGACAAGAACGGCGCAATCGATGGCAAAGGCCATCCCAGGCGCGACGTGGTTGAGTGGATGATTCCGCCGCTCTGGCCTTGGAAGATCATCATGCTTCCCGCGCGCGGGCCGCGTCCAACACTCAAAGGCGAAAGCCAGCTAACGCTGCGACTGATGGACGATGTGCAATTGACGCAGTCCGCGCAGACCTTCGGACCCGATTGGCACTTCTTCGGGCATCCGTATAACGATCCATCCTATAACCCGACGTCATATAACAGCGACGCCTACAACAGCTCTCATCATGCGAACGACAGCGCTGGTCCACAGCTCGCGGTAAGGCGAGTCAGACTATCGCAAGGCGAGCCTCGCCTGCAAGAAGTGCAGGTTCGCTATGCGAGCTACAAGGTACCCGCTCCGAAGACGGTCGACTATTCGGAAGCCAACTTCGCCGCGGCGAATGCAGACCCCAATGTCATCGCTGCCGAGGCACAACTGGCGACCGTGTCTTCGGGTTCACCAGTGTTCGTTCTTAAGACAGGAACTGTCCTGTCCGTCGGCAGCTACGGCTATCGCGACGGCCGAGTCAGTTATGAACTCGTTGGCGGAGGGAGCGGCGTAATCGGCGCAGACGAAGTCGATTGGGCCGCAACCACGCGCGTGAACAATCAACGAGGACTACGCGTTTCGTTGCCCAGCGGCCAGATGATCGCAGGAACATCCGGGGAATAATCACGTTAGAAGCGTCAACTAACAGCCGCCGGCGAAAGCTGGCGGCTTTTCTTTGCGACCGGCAGAATGGACCGGCCATCCAAATTGCAGCACCACCCTCGAGGACATCATGAGCAAGGTGAATATCGCGGAGAAGTTTGCCAAGATCAACGAGTACTGGAAGCCCTACATCGGTGCCGAACTCAACGGCCAATACGTCAAGTTTGACAAGCTGAAGGGCGAGTTCGTCTTTCATCACCACGACCACGAAGACGAGCTCTTTCTCGTCGTCAAGGGACGGTTCCGTATGGAATTCCGCGACCGCCACGAATGGATCGAAGAAGGCGAATTCATCGTAGTGCCACGAGGTGTCGAGCACCGGCCAGTCGCCGAGGAAGAGTGCTGGATCCTGCTTTTCGAGCCCGCCTCAACGCTGAATACGGGAAATGTTACAAGTGAGCGTACGCACCACGAATTAGAGCATGTCTAGGCGTCGGAAATCGCCAATTGCGACTTACGAATAGACTGGGGACACAATCGCATCCATGAAGGTACTCATCGATATTCTCGGCTGGTCTGGAGCGGTGCTGCTTCTCGGAGCGTATGCCTGCGTCTCTTTCGGTAAATTGCGCGCCGACGGTGTTTTTTACCAGTTTATCAACGGACTGGGGAGCTCATTTCTGGTCGTGAATACGGTCTATTACCATGCTTTTCCGTCGGCTTTTGTGAATGTGATTTGGATTGCGATCGCGGTCACGGCTGCGGTTCGGATGAGAGGGCAGGCGAGCGGCGCCGTGCGCGCCAATGGCTGACCCCGCTCATCTCATCGATCTGAGCCACACGGTCGAGCACGGACTAGTCACGTATAAAGGCCTGCCCGCCCCGATCATCTGCGACTACCTGAGCCGTGAAGCATCGCGCAAATTCTACGCTCCTGGAACGGAGTTCCAGATCGGCAAGGTCGAGATGGTGGCAAATACCGGGACTTATCTTGACTCGCCATTCCATCGCTATGCGGACGGCAAGGACCTCTCGCAGCTTGAACTCTCCAAGTTGGCTGATCTACCGGCGATCAAGGTCGTTTGCCATGACCGGCAAGCGATTGACGCATCCGTCTTCCCTTCAAGCACGGACCTTCGAGGGAAGGCAATTCTGATAGAAACAGGATGGTCGCGGCACTGGAATACGGCGCAGTATTATGAGGGACATCCATTTCTTACCGAAGATGCCGCACGCCTACTCGCCGACTCCGGAGCGGCGCTGGTGGGAATCGACTCGCACAACATCGACGATGTACAGGATTTGCGGCGACCGGTTCACTCCATATTGCTGGGCCGCGAGATCCTGATCTGCGAGCACATGACGAATCTGGCTCGGCTGCCGGAGCGAGGTTTCCGCTTTTTCGCCGTGCCTGTGAAGGTCAAAGGGTTCGGGACATTTCCCGTGCGCGCATTCGGGCACCTGGAGTAAAGCGGACTGCACAAAGTAGAACTCAGATTGCAGAGATGGCATAATTGTTAAGATCAACCATGCAAGTTACCGTCTATTCCGCGCCCTGGTGTCCCGACTGCCGCGAAGCGAAACGCTTTCTCGATCGTCACAAGATTCCATACACCGAGATCAATGTAGACACGACTCCAGGAGCCATCCAGGAAGTCGTAAAGCACGCGGGAAAGCAGGCGATTCCCCAATTCCTAATCGACGGGGAATGGATCCAGCCCTATGTGCCAGGCGAGGGTTTTCTCTACGAGGAAATGGCGAAGCGATTGGGCGTTGACGACTCGAGGTAAGGTGAACTATCCCTCCAATATCTGCAAAGCCTTGCGCATTCGGTAGTTCATCACAGGCGGCTCAGTCGCACGGAGACAGACAAACGCTTCCCAATTAAGGTACATTTGTAAGCTACAGAATCAAAAGACTGGACCTCGGACTGCGCCTGGAGTGGCATTTCTGGACAATGCGGCGGAGAGTGCCAGCGGGCTCTCCCGGAGTCCGACAATTTCACAAAAGACCTCGATCATGATGAAAAAATTACTGTTGACGGCGGCTCTTGGGAGCTTGGTATGGCTGGTGGGATGCGCAAAGGGCGGCGGCGGCCCGTGCGCGGTAAACTGCTCTACCGTCACTATCAGCCCGAACGTCAGCAACGTGGGTATAAGCACCTCCTTTGCTTTCACGGTGACTACAACTCCTGCGAATCAACCCGTGACTTGGTCAATTGCGCCCTCGTCTTGCGGCAGCGCCTGCGGTACTTTGTCGAATGTGACGACGAGTTCGGTTACCTACAACGCGCCATCGGCAATCCCTACGCAGAGCTTCCAGTTGGTCGCTACTTTTCAAAGCAACAGTGGAATATCCGGCTCTCTTCCTCTGACTGTCATTCCGGATACAACCAACATTGCGCCAGTGTCGCCGAACGTTGGGGTGGGTCTCACTCAGCAATTCGTAGCGACGGTTGCGCCGGACCAGGCGGCGCAGACGTTTACCTGGAGTTGTACGACGCCGAATGGGCCTTGTTCGAACTTCGCGCAAGATTCCCAGATATCGGGATTGGCAACGTATACGCCGACCCCTGCGGAAGCGTGCGGAAGCAGCGGATGCGTCACTATATCGGCGACACCGAACATTAATCCTACTGGCTGTACCATCGATCCAAAGAACCATCCCTGTACGTCGTCGCAGACAACCGTCGTTGATTCTCGCGTTCCGAGTGGAGTTTATGCCTTCCAGTTCTCCGGATATGACGCGAATGACAAAGCGATCGCCGTGGCGGGAACCTTCACCGTCGCCTCCGGAGGGTCGATTTCGGGCACTGAAGACGAGAGCACCTGGAACGGAAGCGCATTCGTCACTACGCAGCACAGCATTTCGGGAGGCTCGTACACGCCGCTTAGCGCCGGTAACGACAACTCCAACAATGCCGGCACTTTGTCGTTGAACACTGGTGTATTTCCCAGCAGCTATACGGTTGTGCTCGATGGCATTGGCAATATACAGATGATCGCTTCCGGCGGCGGGGCAAGCGGTTCGGGTTTCGCGGAACCGGCCTCCGTAAACAAATTTAACCAGGGAACGCCTGTGACGTTCGTCTTTGGTCTTACGGGCGTCGACGGAAGCAACAATCGTACCGGTTACGTCGGCCTTTTATCGACCGACGGAGTTTCGTCTGTAACCAGCGGTCTGATCGACGTGAACGACAACGGTAGCGCCACTAACAGCGTCTGCAGCGCCGCTCCGTGCACGCTAGCGGGAAACTATACCTTCAATTCTGGAACGAACCGCGGGCAAATCACCCTGACTGCGCCCAAGGCGATGGCCTTCGACTTCTTCGTGGCGAACGGCAATCCGTCGAACGCCAACAATCCTCTGAATCTCTATGTCATATCCACCGACAATAATCCTGCGGTAGTCGGAACAATGACGGTTCAGAACTCGAAGATTTCGCCCTACAACAATGCGGCATTGACTGGTGCTTCGGTGACCGCTCTTACGGGGGCCAACAATGACGTGGCTCTCATCGCTGGCGCACCCGATGGAACCAGTAACGGCGGAGGCGTTTCAGGAGCCTGCCAGAGCGGCAGCAATAACGAAGGTGCGCTCTCGGGTATCTTCAATCAGAACAACAACGGCACTCTCATTCCACCTGCGCCTCTGTCTCTCGGTACAATCGGCATTTCATTCCCTGACAGCAAAAGTGAAAGTGGCTCCAACAATCCCTACACGTACTACTCGACGCATGGCAATACTGGACGTTACATCTTCTGCTTGCTGGGCGATCCCACAGATACAAGTCCTGTGATGCCCATTCCGTTTGTTCTTTACGCCAGCGGCGCGAATCGAGGTTACCTGCTCGATCAGTCTGGTTCCAACGTGATGACGGGAACGATGAATCCTCTGACGGCGCCGAAGGGCGTTTTCTTCGCCAGTACAAATGCGGTCGGGACTTACGCGGTTGCCACGAGCAGCTATAGCGCGTCGAATCCGTCGTCCTGCGCGCCTCTGACCTCGTGCTATGCGACCATGAACCTGGTCTTGAACGAGCCAACCAGCCAAGTCTTCGATTTTTCGGGCGTTGAAAATCCGGGGAATCAGAATTTGGGCGGAACTTACGTCGTCACGGGTGGAGGGTTGGGAGCGCTGACCATTCCCGGAAATTCAAGCAGCACCAACTTTGTCATCTACGGAGTAACGGAGACAAATTTCTACGTAATCGGGTGGGATGTAGAGCAGACTGGACCGCCTCCAGTCTATAACAGCTTAACCAGCCCGATCCTGTATATGGCGCAGTAGTCTCGCTTTCTGCCCTAGTGCTCGCGGATTACTGTCTTCGCAATCGCCAGGTTATCGAACCTGTCATAGGCTCGCACAACCACAACGTGGCCGTTCGAGGTCGCGTTGGTCAGCGGAGGCGGCGTGGCTGCCTGCGGGACGGGGATGCGAAAGTCGTAGTCCTCAACTTTAGAATCGGACAATTGACTCGTGGGCTCGACGAACTGCCAGTCGCTGCCATCCAGAGAATACTCCGCGCGCTTAATGTTCGAGAACGAATCTTTCGCTCGGAAATGGACGTGGATTTGCATCGCTTCCAGCGCGGCACTCAGGTTTTCGATTACCGGCGCTGTGTTATCCACCTCGAAGCGTTGAGAAGTTTTTTGTGCGAACAAGGCCTCGCCGGGTGAGTGGGACGGCGCGTCGCTGGCAACGACCAACATCGTATAGCCGCCATCGGGCAGGAGATTTGCGTCGAAAGTATAGAAGCGGTCGCTCACGTCGTCTTTGAGCAGAAGCCAGCGCGATTCGTTCTCGCCACGGTAGTAGATGGAGAAGACAAGCTGGTCGTCGTTGTCGTCATGTGCAGTCCAATGAACCGCGACCGAATCGCGGTCATGCACGGGCTGAGGTGGAGGCAGCTCGATGTGCGGCATCGATGACGCGAGGTCGGTGGTCAGCGTGTGCGAGATGGCGGGATAGCGAAAGCCGGGCTGTACCGTGACATCTTCAATCACCGGCGCGACATTTTTCGGAAGGTAGTAGAGGAGCACGCTATCGACGCGAGGCGCGGAAGGGCCTGCGTGCAACACGGATTTCCATTGGACGAAGCGCGCGGCAGGAACTTTCATTTCGGCATCCGCGCCGGCGACTGGCATCCACGGGCTCCAGTTGCGATCGGGGTTGTCGACATTGCCGCTGCGCGCGAAGAGCTCGACATTGCCCGTGCTGCGCATGGTGGCACGTCCCCAGCGCGAGAAAATGTGCGCGTCGAAGACGTCGCTTTCGTAGGAACCTTCTGATTCGGGCATGGGTCCAAGTAGGAAGATCTTGCCCAAATTGCTGCTTGAGGCGTAGAGGCCGCCACCCGGGGCGGCGGAGAAAGAGGTGATCTGGCTGGCGCTGGCGCGCACGAGATCGGTGAAGTCGCCGGCGCCATTGATGGCAAAGATGTGGCCGCGGTTGCCGGTTCCGGCGAGCAGGCGTCCGCGCTGATCGAAACCGAGTGCATAGACGAGGTCATCGTGCGAACTCCACAACTGCTGGGGAGCGCCGTCGGGGGCGATGCGATAAATCTCCGAGCCGCCGGAAACGCCTTTGCCGGGAGAAGGGAAGGGCTGACTCGAACTCGGCACGACGACAATTGTGCTCGTTCCTCCAGTGGCAGTGCCCGTTTGTGGGCTTCCCGCGCTTGAAAGGCTCGACGAAACATCAGCCGATCCGGGATGCTTTTCTCCTGCGCCTGCGGCGTAGATGTTGCCTGCGGTGTCGATGGCAAGAGCCGTAATCTCCTTTTTCGGCGCACTGTAAAGAACGAAGGCCTCACCGGTTGGGGAGATGCGGTAGACGAGGCCGCTGCCGTCGGAGCCGGCGATCAGATTTCCTTTCGGGTCGAGGGCGAGCACGCGGATGTGGACTTCATCGCTCTTGAAGAAGACCGAGTGTTTGCCGTCGGAGCTGACCTTGAAAATCTCGCCACGGTCGCCAGTGGCCACATATAAATTGCCGGAATTATCGAGCGCGAGGTTCCAGATGTACTTCGCTCCGGGATCGAAATAGACGGAGGCGCTCCAGGAGGCATTGGGCGACGACGGAGGCGCTAGGCGGTAGACTTTGCCGTCGGGTGCGGTGGCCGCATAGACAATACCGTTCTTTGCCGCGACCAGCGCTTGGACCTGAAGTTCCTGCGGCTCGAAAATAGTGGTGCTCTTGCCGTCGGGCGTGATCCGATACACGCGAGCGGGCGCGCCTGCGGCCGCGTAGATGTTTCCCGCGGGGTCGGAGGCGATCGACCAGATATAGGTCGAGGGAGTGGTGGTGAGCGCCTTGAAAGCGGGAGCGAGTTCGAGGCCACCTTCACTGCGGAAGGCGATGCCGTTGGCTGTGCCCTTGGTCAGGTCGTCGAACTTCGATTGCTCCCATGTGCGGGTGCCTTCGGCGAAGGCGAGGCGGGAAAGTATGAGGACGGAAAGAATGAGAACCGAGGTTAGATTGAGTTTGCGATCAACCAAATTCATATCTCAATTTAATCAGTAATTTCGCCGTCGCGCAGTTAGATTCCGGCACAGCTTTCTCGAAGGGCGCGAGAAAAATTCAAGCAGAACCCGAGGGCGCGTTCGCTGCCGTGTTTAGCGCGATTGCGCGTCGCGGATAGTAACCAGGATATTCCCCCCCTCCCCCCCCATATCCCTGCTACTGAAATCAATGGGTTAGGGAGAAATTCCCGGCAAAGTATTCGGGACAAAGGACTTATACGGAAAGTATTCCAGAATAAGGAGTTAGGCATGAAAATCGCGTTTTCGAGCCCGATTTCTTACCTACTTTGGTAGGTATTCCATGAAATTCGCGATCCACTGCTGCGAATTCATTCGAGGCGCCGCTGTTTGTCAAAGAGTTAACAAGCCTCCGGGATTGCAACCCGTGCTCTGGAGCGGACACACGCCTGGTGCGTGGTCGAGCAGGGATATTGTGGCGCAGTGGTGATGGAAAGTCAGTGAGGGCGGTCACGGGAAGTTTGTGAGATTTCTCGCGGCCGACGCTGAGGAGTATTGACAAAGGCTTCTCGCTCGGGGCACCCGCCTTTGTGACGGTGTCTGCGAAGACTAAGCATGGCCCGCCCGCCGCACAGTCACACTGGTTGTGCTATCGCAAATGGTGATTCTGCGAACTTAGGTGCCGGCTGCGCGGCAGCGGGCTTCTCGGATAATTCGCGCCTCGCCATTGTCTCCCTGTATTCTCGCGCTTCAGGAAGATCAATGAATTGCGCGCTTAAACCCCGCCCTTCAACGAATTGTCTGATCTCCGAAAGCTTGACTTTGTGAAAGAATTCCTTCCGGGTGTTTACCAGGTTCAAACGACGCTCCTCCAGAAGATTATGAAGTGCACACTCGAGAGCAGGGGCATCATCGGAAAACATCATGGCATGTAGATCGAATGGGAATGGTACCGCAGCGCCGCTGAGTTCCATGATCCGATCCATTGGTTCCAATCGGCGAGTCATGCCGATTTTGAATACCCCATCACCGAAGGCACCGACATTGGAGATTACGTAGACGAAACCAGATTTTGTGAGCTGTGCCCGGGCAATCGCTTTTTCTTTCTTTTGACGAGCCTCATCCAGTTTTGCGGAGAATTCAGAAACCTTTCTCGTAAGCTCTTCTAGTTGAGACCCAGTGGCGGCAGATGCCTCCGCTCTCGCTTTTTCCAGCAATTTTTGGTAAGTGGCTTCTTGCGCTTCTGCTTCTTCTTGAGCCTGCTCAATCTCACGTTGCGCCTTCTCAGCATCCCGCATTTTCTCGCGGTGCTCCCGCTCCTCCTCCTTTTCTTGATATTTCTTGTTTTCGTATTCATTGATCAGTCGAAGTTCGTCCAGCCGAAGGCGAAGATACACATTCGTGATCGAAAGCCTCATGGTCTCTCCGAGCTTATTAATGGCATCAAACGCCTTGGCAACACGCTCCTCCATTTTCTGGATGTTGTTATATGACACATGAGCGCACGCAGCATCACATTCGCCATTAAAGGCGCGTAATATGACCTTGGTTGTCTGGCGAATCATCTTTGCGCCTTCCTGCTTGCTGTCGTTTACAGTCCACTCAGTTGGGCAAGTCACTGCGCCCCCATTCTTTGTGAGATCCTTCATTTTGCCGCGGAGGGCGACGAGGGCGTCCTTGTACTCTTCCGACGTTTGAAACGTAAAATGCGGCTTATAAAGCCCAAAGGACATGGTGTCGAGATTCTCTTCTAAGAGTGAGACTTCGTGCTGTAGTTCCTCATACTTCGCTAAAGCCCGCTTATATTCGGATTCGAGTTGCTCGCGTCGCTTCGTTTGCCTTTCTTCAGCGTCCCGAACCTCCTGGTTCCCCTTTTCAAGCGTGCGCTTTGCAGCGTCGATTGCCGCATCCAGATCGATTATCGCCGCATATCGCTGTAACTGGCGGCGGTAGGTGTTTTGTTGCTGCCAGAGCTTGAGAAGAAAAACCGATAGAATCACAACCACGACGACGAGAAACGCACAAATGAGCAACATTTCATGCTCCTAGTTATCTGCTAAACGACAGGAAGTTACAAAATGGCCAAACGCGAGTTTCTTCCAGTCATTCCTGACGAAGCAGTGACGGCAGTCACATGTGGACCTCTCCGCACTGGCTCGCCTCGTGAATGCATTGACGCGACTACGGGAATCCAGTAGCATTAAAACGTGGAATTCGAATGGGACAAAGCCAAGGCAAAGGCCAACTGGAAACTCCACGGCGTAGCCTTTGAATTGGCGAAAACGGTTTTCAGGGACCCGTTTGCCATCGAGCGCCTTGACGACCGCGAGGACTATGGCGAGGCGCGCTTTGTGATCATAGGCATGGCGGAGGGGCAGACTCTCCTATTCGTGG